>Ga0326727_10002444_pt1 | contig 63378 bp, 62 predicted proteins | sample MB2enrmetagenome_FD_207643 | JGI IMG/M metagenome (GOLD analysis project Ga0326727, IMG submission 207643) | Lab enriched peat soil microbial communities from McLean, Ithaca, NY, United States - MB29MY | ecosystem: Environmental > Terrestrial > Soil > Wetlands > Peat | place: USA: New York...
TTCCACGGCATGAGAAGGCTTTCGTGGTGGAAAAGGATCTGCTCCGAGTACGGATCGCACGTCACCTCGATATTCATGTGTCCATTGCCGGAGGTGAGCCCCTCGCTGACCGTCGTGCCGGGAATCTCGCTGCAGAAGCCCCGCCGCGGGACAATGCCGCGCCGCAGCCGTTCTTCGAACGCCATCGGCGAGATCTTCACGTCGGGCGACAGGTACGATGCGGCGAAATCCGGCATCTTTGGAAGAAATTTGTCGTTCTTAGAGCGGCGAAGATACTCGGGAGAACGAATCTCCTCAGGCGCCTTCGCTGTCTGTTGAGAAGTCTTGGTTGACTCGGTGGAACCGGTTTCGCTCGCCAGGAGCGGCTTGAGCAATCCGGGAGAACTCGCTAATCCCGCGGCGAGCGTGCCTTGGGTCAAGAAATCTCTGCGTTTCATGCTTCCCTCACTCCATTTAGTTTCCAACAAGACCTTTAGAATTCGCTCTCGGTGACTTTGTATTTAAGCAAGTAGCGCGGACCGTCCCGCCTTGCGGGATCCGCGTCTTTACCGTAGCTATCATCGCCACCGTGCCGTATTCTATCGCGGTGTCGAAACTCCGGCGTCCTTTTCTTTCCGATCGATATTTCTTTATCGTCGTGCGCCTGCTCAGGCGGCGAGAGAAATTCACCGAGCCTGACTTCGCCCGGTTGGCGCGAGGCGGGCTGGCGCAGACGTTGTTTTTAACGTCTGCGATCTGCCGAAGGCACGTTTCGCCGAGGGTCGTGAGGAGATGCCCCGGCCACCTCTCTGGTCCCTTCGGGAAATCGCAGACTCCAGACTACGGAGTCTGCGCCAGCCCCCCGGGGCGCCGACGGCGGGCTGGCGCAGACGTTGTATTTTAACGTCTGCGATCTGCCGGAGGCACGTTTCGGCGAGGGTCGTGAGGAGATGCCCCGGCCACCTTCCTGGTCCCTTCGGGAAATCGCAGACTCCAGACTACGGAGTCTGCGCCAGCCCCGTCAACCCGGTGAGGGCCGGTTTGGTCAGCCACCCCGAAGATTGCTCCCGCCCTGCGGGGTCAAGTTACAACGAACACGCCGGCATGAGCGCCGAGGAATCCGTCAGCCGACGGACGGTTTGATCGTCGACCGGGCGAGAATGCCCTCCGATCCGCGCGCACGAATTTGATCGCTCCATCACGGGGCCGAAAAGACGCGGAGCACAAAAGCGGCCCGTCGCCCGAAGGCTATGGGCCGCAGGGCGGTGGTCCGCGCTACCGGCTCCAACCTTCTGCCCATTTACTCATATCTCAGCGCCGTTAAGGGGTCTACCTTGGTAGCGCGTCGTGCAGGGATGTAGTTGGCAAGCAACGTGACCAGCAAAAGCAGCAGTGACACACCGAGATAGGTTGATACCTCGCCCAGGGTCACACCGCGAAGAAAGAACGCCAGGACGCGACCCAGCGCCAGTGCGATGAGCAGCCCGATTGCCACGCCCAGCATGCTCAGGCGCATGCCGTGACGCATCACAAAGAAGAGCACCTGCCCGCGCCGGGCTCCCAGCGCCATGCGTATTCCAATCTCGTGAGTCCGCTGGGCAACAGAATAAGCAGTAACGACGTAGATCCCTAGCGTCGCCAGCAAGAGGGCGACGGCGGCCATAGTACCGAGGATGACTGCGATAAGGCGAATTGGATTGGCGACTTGCGCCAGGGATTCCTCCATCGTCATAACGGAGGATACCTGAGCATCTTCATCTAAATTACGGATCAGATTACGGATTGGGGTGATCAGATTTTTGGAATCGCCCCCGGTCCGAACCAACAGGTCAGCCCGGGTGGACAATTTCGGAAGATAGGCATGGGGCATATCCATCCCCAAAATCAAGCGACTTTCGGCCGCTATTCCCACGATCTCGTACCATTCCGGAGGATAGGTCGCTGTGAACCGTTTGCCGAGCGCATCCTGGTTCGGCCAAAGATTACGGGCCATCGTCGAGTTGACAATAGCTACGGAAGGCTTTTCGAGGTAGTCGGCCGGACTGAACGGCCTCCCTCGGAGAAGTGGAAGTTGCATGGTGCGAAAGTAGTCCGCGGTCACCATGCTGAGTTGCGTGAAGGGAGTCTGCCTGAACGCGGAAGGGGTGAGAAGCCTGTCTGCGGCGGCGATGTGGCCTATTGATTCACCCTCCAGCGCCGAAGATTGGACGCCCGGGAGGGCGTTGACTTCTTCGATGAGTTCGCGACCGAAGCCATTGCGAGCCTCAAAGGTGGGATACTTCGAATCCGTGACCGTAATTGACATCGTCAGCACATTGCGGGGATTGAACCCCGGCTTAGTGAGGAGGAAGCCCGCAAGCGCTCGGATCATGAGCCCGCAGACGATCAACAGGGAGAGTGCCAGCGTCACCTCGCACACGACTAAGACGTCTCGGGCCCCCACGGACCGTGCCCCGCCACCCCCTCCGTGCGCACCTTCTTTGAGAAACCCTTCCAAGTTCACTCGTGAGAGTCGCAGGGCTGGAACAATACCGAAGACGACCCCCGTCGCACCTGAAAGGAGAAGTGCAAACACCAAGACTTGCCAGTTGATGGTGATGGGATTTGTTCGGGGAATCAGAGGCGCAAGACTGAGAGAGAGCAGCGCATTCTTGAACCAGAACGCCATCAGGATGCCTGCCGCCCCCGCGGCCAGCGCGAGGAGGGTGCTCTCAGCGAGGAGTTGCAGGGTGACCCGCGCCGGGGTCGCGCCGAGAGCCTGGCGGATGGCGATTTCGCGCTGCCGCCGAACGCCTTGCGTGAGTAGAATGACTGCGATATCTGCGCAAGCGATGAGCATCAAGAAGCCCACGCCGAAAAAGAGCACGACGATCAAGACCCCGGAGGCACCCTTAACCTGGTCCCGCAGCGACACAACCGCCACACCAGTGCCCGCGTTGGATTCCGGATACTCTTTCGCAAGACGCGAGGCAATTGTGGTCATCTCAGCCTGGGCCTGCCGGAGCGTGATGCCGGCCTTCAGCCGTCCTATCACAAAAAGCGAAGCTTCCTGCCGGTCTTTGCTCAACCGCTGGACGGGAATGGGCACGTACGCGTCGTATTGAGCGTCTAACCCCGGCACGATCGCAGGGAATCGAAACGAGTCCGGTACCCTTCCGATCACCTGGTATTCCTCTCTGTCGAGGGTGAGCGTTCTCCCGATCGTGGGAAGATTCCTTCCTGATCCGCGTTGCCCCCACCCCTTTCCGAGGACCACCACATGTTCGCGCCCCGTTTGATCGTCGCCTGCGCCAAACAGGCGGCCCGTCGCGGGTTGCACCTTCAGTACCTTGAAGAAGTCAGGCGTCACCTGGAATCCGTTTAGACGCTCCGTCCCGCCAGCGCCCGTGAGGGTTGCGTGGTACGGCTTGGCAGCCGCAAGCGCTGAGAACATGTCGCTCTGCTTAACCCAATCGAGAAAGTCAGGACCGGAAACCGGCCACTGGGGATAAATGGACTCAGTCCGCCAGAGCGTTACGAGCTGCTCAGGATGGTCATAAGGAAGCGGGCGAATGGCCACCGCCCAGAGAACGCTGAAGATAGCAGTGCTCGCGCCGATGCCCAAACCCAGGATGATCACAGCCACGGTGCTCAGGCCCGGACTTCTGGTTAGTACTCCCAGCCTTAGACGGAGTTTATGTAGCGTCGCTTGTGCGGAGATCATCTGCACCTCCACCATTGCCGATTTTTGATTGTCGATTGACGATTGAAGGCCCAGTTTTGCAATCCACGATCCACCATCGACAATCGGCAATTATCAGTGCCGGAAGAACACCAGCAGCAGAACCAAGCCGGCGAACCAGGCGCCGAACAACCAAGGTGAGATGCCTGGCATCATCAGCGTTACTCGGCGAAAAGGTCCCGACCAACTGCCGAGGGGGCGTAGGTCACGGCCCATCGCGGCCAAGCGCCCGCTGTCGCGGAACTGAATGCCCATGAGCACCAGCCAGAAGGCTAATGCAATGCCGACCACCAGCCAGCGCAGCCATGCGATAGAGCTCGCCGCAGGCCAGCCATGCAGGAGCGCATACCCGGCAAGGATGATGATAAAGAACCAGCGCATGCCATCCCACAGCCGCAGCCACTGCCGGCGCTGCGCATCCGCCCACCTGTAGTGCTCCTCGGCCCGCTCGGAGGGAAGCGGGGGATTCTCGCGGACCACGCCAATCTTGAAGGGAAGCAGGCCAACGAGGACGTAGGTAAGCACGACCGGGCCGTTCCAGCGCAAATGTGCGTCCCCGTGCGTGAGAAGCAGGGCCCAACATAAGGCGATGATCACGGCCATGGATACCTCTGCCGGCCACGAGATGTAGTCGCCGAGCCGCCGCGTCTCGAGGGAGACGACCGCGCTCGTTCGGACGGGCTGATTCGCTCCAAGTGTGGCGCGCGTGTACGCTGTGAACCCTAAGAAAATGGCCGTGGCAAACACCGCCATGCCCCCTGCCCACACCGGCAGCAGATTCCATCGGCCGGAGACGAGGATCGCCGCCAGCGCGAGCGCTTCGATCAATCTCTCCGTAAGCAAGATTGTGTGGTAGCGCTTCAGCCACAGTACTCCCTCGCCGGCGTAGAAGCCGGATGCGACCTCGACTCCGAGGTAGAACCCAGGTCCGTGGTTCAGCGGGTAATTCCACTGCCTCTTCACCAAATAAAAGACGAGATAGATAACGATCAGTGAGGTTGAAAAAAGAAGCAACCACTCTCCCGAACTATGGCCACTCATCGGGAATCTCCTTTCTGGCGTATGAACGCAAGTTCTTGCTGGACGGCGGCGGTGATCTCCCCCTCGCTTCTCCCGGCCAGGATCAACTGGGTAAGGGCGGTGCGCAACGGTTGGCGAAGCTCGTCCTCCTCCACGGAGCGGGCGCGACGGGACGATACGACGGTGCCGGCGCCATGGCGAATGTTGAGGAAACCCTCTTCCTGAAGTCGGCGATACGCGACGGCGATGGTGTTGAGGTTGACGCCGAGGTCTCCCGCCACTTGCCGAACCGAGGGAAGAGTTGCTCCCTCGCGGAGGTCGCCTCGCGCGATCAACTCTTTCACGCCATCCACGATTTGCTGGTAGAGGGGGCGTTTATCGCGGGTATCGACGGTCAGGAACATGGGAACCTCTCTGTCTACTGTATGCATACTCCATACTCATGTCCCTGTCAAGCGAAATCTTTCGGCCTGCCCTGTCCCTCTGGCGACCCAACATCGCCCAAGAAATGGGAAAGCGGGCTGGCGCAGACGTTGTATTTTAACGTCTGCGATCTGCCGAAGGCACGCTTCGCCGAGGGTCGTGAGGAGATGCCCCGCCCACCTCCCTGGTCCCTTCGGGAAATCGCAGACTCCAGACTACGGAGTCTGCGCCAGCCTTTCCCTTTCTACCTCAGGGCTTGGGTCTTTCTCCCCGATCCCGCCGCGGCGGGACACTGCATTGGCGCGCCGGTGCATCCGGTAACGATTTCACTGGCCATGAAGCGAGTAGCGCGGACCGCCGATTTTGCGGTCCGCGTCTCTTCCATGCCAGGAGTCATCCCTTGCCATCGAATAACCCTCGTCAACCAAGAGCCGCGGACCGCAAAATCGGCGGTCCGCGCTACTCACTCAAAAACCCGGCCGGAGCATTGTATGCTGAGGCCGTCGGGGGTATATTATCGGTCGGTCGGGAAGTCAAAAGAGGATATCCGCTTAAAAGGAGCACCCATGAAATTGCGACCAGCCTTCTCCGTGAGTTTCCTCGTTTTCGCGCTCTGTTGTTTTTGGGGCGCTGCTTGGGGTCAAGAAGCGCCCGGCCCAGGCGCAAAGCCTGCGACGGCAATGCCCTCGGTGGTCCAGGTTCCACCGGAGGCGCAGCCCTCGGACCATTTCGACGCTGTGGCGGCCACGAACGCGTACCTGGCACAGATTCCCGCCGATGCGCGCTCGCGTTCCGACGCCTACTTTGAAGGCGGGTATTGGCTGGTCCTTTGGGATTTTCTGTACGGCGCGATGGTTTGGATTCTGCTGTTGCAGCTTCGGTGGTCTGCGGCGATGCGCAACCTGGCGGAACGCATCACCCGATTCAAGCCGTTGCAGACGCTGATCTACTGGTCGGAATTTCTCGTGGCTACCACAATTCTCAGCTTCCCACTCACGGTGTATGAAGGCTACATCCGCGAGCGCCAGTACGGCCTTGCCACGCAGACGTTCGGGCCGTGGCTCGGCGACCAGTTCAAAGCCCTGCTGGTCGGCATCGTCCTGGGTGGCATCATCGCCATGCTGCTCTTCGGCGTAGTGCGCCGCCTGCGTCGCACCTGGTGGATCTGGGGTTCCGTGGTCGCCACTTTATTCCTGGCCTTCACTGCGATGATCGCTCCCGTGTACATTTCCCCGATCTTCAACAAGAGCACGCCGCTGGAAGATCCCCGCATCACCCGCCCCATCCTCAGCATGGCTCACGCGAATGGCATTGCCGCCGACAAGGTTTATCAAATCGACGCTTCCCGCCAGACCACCCGCATGAGCGCCAACGTCAGCGGCCTCGGCCGCACCATGCGCATCACTCTCAATGACAACCTCCTGCGCCGCGGCTCGCCCGAAGAAATCCAGTTCGTCATGGGACACGAGATGGGCCACTACGTTCTTCACCACATCCCCAAAGGCATGATTTTCCTCTTCGTGATCATCGTGGCGGCATTCGCGTTCCTGCGCTGGTCGCTCGATTGGTCTCTCGCGCGCTGGGGTGAAAGGTGGCAGATTCGCGGAATTACGGACACCGCCGTTTTCCCCCTCGTCTTCCTGATGGGCTCTATCTTCTTCTTCGTGCTCACGCCAATCCTGAACACTTCCTCCCGGACCGACGAGCACGAAGCCGACATGTACGGCTTGAACGCCAGTCGCCAGCCCGATGGCTGCGCCCAGGCCGCCATTCATCTCGGTGAATACCGCAAAATGAACCCCGGTCCCGTCGAGGAGTGGGTCTTCTTCGATCATCCGAGCGGCCGCAACCGTATCTACGCCGCCATGCGCTGGAAGGCCGAAAACTTGAAGCTTTTCACGCTGCCACCTGGCTCTTGATTCCGGCGAGAAATGCCGCTGCGCCTTGCGGTTCGGCGTCAGGGCGGCAATGTGGAAGGAGGGGAGTGAGCCCAGCAACTCCCCTCCTCCCTGAACCTGTGAATTAATCGATGGACGGACAGACCAGTTTCACGCCAAGGCGCAAAGTACGCAAAGGTCGCAAAGCAAAGACCAGAGAAACCCGCCCTCCCCTGAAACCTGACACCCGGCACCTGACACCCGGCACCTGACACCTGCCCCGCTTAGCCCGACCGTTCGGTAGTCGTGGATCATCGAGCCGGTTGACTTTGGCTTATCGCAATCTGATAATCATCAATCGGCCTGAGTACGATATGCTCTGCGGAATTAAGGCCGTGGGGAAGCGCCAAGCGGCTCCCCGCCAAGAATCCGCGATGCAATCACAGGCAATTTCATTGTGGCCGTCACGTCCTTCCTGCGAGGGTACATGTCCACTGCAACGAACCATGTGGTGAAAGCTGCGAAGCTTGCCAAGGAACTGCTCGTCGGCGCCTACCGGATGGTTTACATGTCGCGGCGCGTGGATGACAAGGAGATTCAGCTCAAGCGCCAGAACCGGGCCTTCTTCCAAATCGGCGGCGTCGGTCACGAGACCATTGGCGTGGCGACGGCCCTTCACTTGAAACCCAGCTACGACTGGTTTTATCCTTACTACCGCGATCGCGCGTTTTGCCTCCAGTTGGGAATGACACCGCTCGAGATGTTCTTGGCTTCCGTCGGGGCCAAGGATGATCCCGCCTCGGGCGGCCGCCAGATGCCTTCGCATTGGGGTCATCGAAAGCTCCACATTGTTTCTCAGTCCAGTCCCACGGGAACGCAAATCCTCCACGCCGTGGGCAGCGCTGAAGCCAGCCAGTATTTCACCCTGGTGAAAGAAGCCGCGGAACTTGCCACCAGCTTTCATTCCGATGAAGTCGTATACGTTTCACTGGGCGACGGCGCCTCGAGCGAGGGCGAATTCTGGGAATCGCTCAACTGGGCTTGTGGTCGCAAGTTGCCGGTCCTTTACGTGGTGGAAGACAACGGGTACGCGATCTCTGTGCCGGTGGATGTGCAAACCGCCGGCGGCAGCATTTCGCGCTTGGTAAAAAGCTTCCCACACCTGCTGACGCTCGAATGCGATGGCACGGATTTTCCTGAGAGCTACGAAACGGCGGGGAAAGCGGCGGAGTACGTCCGGCAGCGGAAAGGGCCTGCCCTGATTCATGCCCACGTGATAAGGCCTTACTCGCACTCGCTATCCGATGACGAACGGCTTTATAAGACCGAAGCGGTGCGTCAACAGGAAGCACGGCGAGATCCGCTGCTTCGGCTTGGCAACCTGCTGCGGCAGGAACGGCTAGCCAGCGAGGAAGAGTTGAAAGAAATCGAGGCCGAAGTGGACCGGGAAATTCGGGAAGCCGCGGACCAGGCGCTGGCTGTTGCGCCCGCTTTGCCCGACACGGTCATGCGATACCTTTACTCGCCCACCGTTGACCCCACTTCCGAGCACTTCGACCAGCCACCGAAGTTTCATGGCGAGCCCAAGACCATGGTCGATCTGATCAATGCCGCCCTGCGCGACGAGATGTCCCGTGACCCGCGCGTCGTGGTCTTCGGCGAGGACGTGGCGGATTGCAGCCACGAAGATGAACTCCCTAAGGTCAAGGGCAAAGGCGGCGTTTTCAAGGTGACGCACGGATTGCAACGGCACTTCGGCAGCGCGCGCTGTTACAATTCTCATCTGGCGGAGGCGAGCATTGTGGGCCGGGCCACGGGCATGGCCGTGCGAGGCTTGAAGCCGGTGGTCGAAATTCAGTTTTTCGACTATATCTGGCCGGCGATGATGCAGATTCGTGACGAACTGGCCACCCTACGCTGGCGTTCCAACAACGACTTCCCCTGCCCGCTCGTCATCCGCGCCCCCATCGGAGGCTACCTGGCCGGAGGCGCCATTTATCACAGCCAGTCCGGAGAATGCATTTTTACTCACTTGCCCGGGCTGCGGGTGGTGATGCCCGCGACCGCACTGGATGCGAATGGCCTGCTCCGCACCGCCATCCGTTGTGACGATCCTGTGCTGTTTCTCGAGCCGAAGCATCTCTACCGGCAGACTTATAACCGCGCTCCCTATCCCGGGCGCGATTACATGATTCCCTTTGGCAAAGCCAAGCTGGTGCAGGAGGGGACCACGCTGACGATTGTGACCTATGGCTCGCTCGTTCACAGAGCCGTGCAGGCGCTCAAGCCCCTGGAGCAGGAAGGGATCCAGCCCGAGATACTCGACTTGCGCTCCCTCAACCCTTACGACTGGGAATTGATCGCGGCCTCAGTGAAGAAGACCAACCGCGTTTTGGTCCTGCACGAAGACAACATCTCCTGGGGGTATGGAGCGGAGATTGCCGCCCGCATCGCGGATGAGCTTTTTGAGTTTCTTGACGCTCCGGTGCGGCGGCTGGGAGGAAAGGACGTATTCATTCCTTATCACCCCGTGCTCGAGGACGCGGTGCTTCCCCAGCCTGCGGATATCGTGCGCGCGGCAAGAGCGCTTGCCGCCTATTGAGCTGGCAGAACCAGCTCCGACCTGAGGAATTCACGGATAGCGCGCTGGACTTCCTCGAGCTTCCCCGTAAAGAAATGATCCGCATCCTGGACCCAACAGATTTGTTTGGGCTCAGCCAACAAACCATAGAACGATTCCACCTGGGCGCGCGGCCCAAATTGGTCTCGAGTTCCCTGAATGATGAGCTTAGGTTTCAGCACGCCCCGGAGAAAGTCCAGGTTCGTGTAGGCAACGGGAACCCCCAGCCCCACGAGAGCGACCACGCGCGAATCGCCTGCACCCACACGAAGGGCCACGCTCGCGCCGAAAGAGAATCCTATGAGACAAACAGGGACAGCAGGGAAGCGCGTGCCAAGATAATCCAGGGCCGCCGTGACATCTTCACGCTCGCCAATGCCATGGCTGAAGCTTCCGGCGCTTTTCCCAACTCCTCGAAAATTGAAGCGAAGCGCCGGGAGACCTGCCTGGAAGGCGGCCTTCGCGGCTCTGAAAACCACCTTGTTGTGCATGGTCCCGCCATGGAGTGGGTGAGGATGGCACACCACCGCCGACAAGCCTGGTTTTCCCCGCGGGTCCCATTCAAGCAGCGCTTCGAGCGTCCCCTCGGGACTGGGGATGAGAAGATGTTCGACTTTCGTAATTCACCTCCATTGGTGCGAGGGTAGGGCAAGCCCTACCCCTACGACTTGTACGGCTTGCTGTCCCCTGACCATGGCGCGTTCGTTGACGAGGGTAAGGCAAGCCCTACCCCTACGACTTGTGGGGGGACTGGTTGCCGTCCCTGCCGCGCTGTTGTTCTCCTCCGGCACACGAAATAGTGTAGAATAAGCGTCAAGATTTCGGCTACATCTCGGATTCCGAGCCTGGTTCGAGGCGCGGTCCGGAAAGGGTGGTCACGAGTCAATCGCCAGGCGCTGTAGCCTGATGACAGAATCCTGAATTCAGGGAGAGTCCGTATCCGATTCAAGCTTCTTGCCTTCCTTCTGCTGATTGCCGCCGGGATTGTTGCATACCATTTTTATGCTCTCCGGCGGAAGCAAAGTTCCGCCACCGAGGTGGCTTACGTGCTGCCCAGCACTCTGGAGGTGGTGGATACCCCGGCAGAGATTCGCCTGTCAGTCGAATCTGTGAAGGCAGGCGACCGAGTGCAAGTGCTTCTGCGCGCGCGCAACTGGACCAAAGTGGAGCTGGCGGACGGCCGCACCGGTTGGGTAGAAGGCAAGGACCTGCTCGACTCGCAGACCTACGAAGCCTCGCAAAAGCTGCTGAAGGACCTGGAGGGCCTTCCCGTGCAGGCAGAAGGGCACGCGCCCCTGTCGATCAATCTGAGGTTCGAACCCTCCCGCGACTCAACATCGCTGGCGCAACTCCCCAATAACCAGAAACTGGAGGTCTTCGGGCGGAAGATTGTGGAAAGGCCCTCGCAACTTGATCAGCCTTCCTCGCCTCCGGTCAAGGAAGCATGGTACCTCGTCCGGGCTGACCGGCGTGCAGGCTGGGTTCTGGGCCGCTTTGTTTCACTCGATATACCCGAGCCTCTTGGCGCTTATGCCCAGGGCTCCAACATCGTGGCTTGGCTAGTGCTCAACACCGTGCCTGACGGGGACCGCCAGGTTCCTCAATATCTTGCGGCCGACCGAACGGGCAACCCGGATGTAGATTACACTCACATTCGCGTTTTCACCTGGTGGGTGAAAGATCATCGCTACGTTACCGCCTACGCCGAAAGCCGCCTTCAAGGGTACTTTCCCATTCGTGTGGTGCAGACAGGCAACGTCCCGTATTTCCGTTTGAACTTGGTGGATAAGGATGGGAATAAAATCCAGAAGGTGTACGGTTTGTTTAATACCATCACGCGGCCACTGGGGTTCGTCCCGGGATGGGAGAGCAATGCGATGCCGACTTGGTCTCCTCCCTCACGACTCGGGCGGCGCCGCCACCGTTGATGGACCAGGAGGTTGCTGACAAATGCCATGAGCGTGTGATGCCCGGGATGACACGGGGATGGCTTTCTTCAGCAGCCTGCAAGAGAAGATCGTCGGGGAGCACTAAGGATGGAAGGTTCTACGTCACCAGACACTCCTCCTTCAATTCCGGTTCCAACCCATCCTGCCGTTTACAGGTTCTGGCGAGGAGTAATCCGGCTGTGGTTTGCCCTTACCTTTCGTAAAATATGCGTCCTCCACGAGGAGCGGTTGAAGGAGCCCGGTCCAGCCCTCCTGGTGGTTAGTCACCCGGAAAGCTTTCTTGACGCCCTCATTCTGGTGGCGGGGTTCGAGCGTCTTGTACGATGCATCGTCCCCGCAGGACTAATTCAAGGTCCGTTCCAGTCTCTGCTTGCGCGAGGGTTGGGCATGATCAGCTTCTTCCCTGAAAACCGGCAGTTGGCCCTTGGAATGTCCCGTGCCCTCCTGGCGAAGAAGGCCGCCCTCGTGACCTTCGTTGAGCCCGGCCCAGCGCCTCCTGCCGGCGGGGGCGGGCTCGCCGCCGCGGTCGCCTCCATAGCCGTGGAAGCGGAGTGTGGGCACGCCGGCGGCCTGGGACTCATGGTGTTCCCTGTCTATCTCTTCCTGCCGGTGGGACACACACACACGAGAGAGTTATTGATTGACATCGATCAACCGGAAACTGCACAAGATTACATTTCTGGCGGAGGCAGCAGTGGGCACGATCAGGCCTCAGCGCTGGCACAGCCTTCGGAAAGAAGATGTCAGGAGAACTCTTTCCGGCTCCAGCCCTCAGATCTGGCGGAATTCCTGGGCGACCTCGAAGAAGCATTGCGCGATGACTTTCAGGAAGAATCCAGGTTGCATCCGGCACGGAAACGGAAGGGGGAAGAGTTTGAGCTGAGTCGGTTCGTAGTCCAATGGGCGGAGCAGATGAATTACTTGCATCCGGGCCTGCTGGTTTCGTTGCGTGAGTCACTCGAGGTCTGGCGCGGGGCCCGTCGGCTGGGGGCGCTCCATCGCCTCGAAGTGGAGGTGGCGGGCGACTGGCTGAAGCGGCCGGTAGGCCGAGGCATAGTGTGGCTGGAAAGTGTGGCGGGATTTCCCTTGGCCTCTTACGGCCTGATCAATCATCTCCTGGCCATCGCGCTCCTTTATTTGACGGGATTACTCAAGAGGGGAAGCGGCCGGGACAAAACCACGGAATGGGTGTGGCGTGGTTTGGTGGTATTGGGGTGTTATGTCGCCGAGGTTTTCCTGGTTGCCCGGTCTTGGGGACGACGCGTGGCGGGGTACTACCTACCCACCCTTCCCCTCTCAGCCCTGTACCTGTGGCGCTACGCTTGGCTGCTGCGCCATCGAACTCGCATCGCGTTTCTTTTCCTCAACCTCTCTGCGGAGGCCGCCAGGACCAAACGCCTGCGCCAGGATTTTCTGCACGAAATAAACCAGGCGCTTACCCACTACGCCGAAATGCTCGCCCTCCCACATTGAGTGTCAGGACTCGGCCTAACAGTTTCCGCTCGCGGGCCGTGCGGTGACGACTCGCACTCCGGCTCCTTGGGTTTGGCATGGAATCCTGAATCCTCTTTCAGCCGTGCCGGGGAAATAGATCACTTCGGGGGCGGAGTTTTCTCCAGTTCAATCCTCCGCGCCACAATCTCACCGCTCTCGGTAAGATCGCCTTCCACCTTGATCCTTAAACCTACGCGCAGATCTTTGCTGCCGGCCGGACTGCCGTCATCACTCTTGAACTCCGTCTTGTCATCGTAGCTCACGTGGAAAATGATGTTTTCTTCTGCCCTCAGAGTGAGCTTATTCTGCCCGAGGGTATTGATCTTGCCTTCTACCGTGAAGTTCTCCGCCTGACCGGCGCGCCAAGTCTCCGTGGCCTGCGCCTCGGAGGAAAAGCTGCAAGCACAGCTTGCCAAGTATATCACTAGAGGTACGTAGAAGAACGGAGCACGCAAGCGAAACATGGATTCATCCTCCTGCGACACATTCTACCACCATACGCGGAGGATCGTGCGCCGCGGCGCCTATCCCGTCCCTGCTTTATCGTACGCGCGCTGGTGGACCGCTTCTCTTTCCCGGCTCGGGTTCGCCATGCGGATGGCGTGGAACGCCCCCAACCTCAGATTCCGACGCACACATAGTTGAAAGTTATCGTGCCCGACGTGTGCACGTTGACCGTAAAGCCGGAGGTGGTGCTCGTCACCCAGTACGCCCCGACCGAAGTTGGATCGCTCGTCGGGGTAACGACGCACTTGGGCGCGCTGTTGTAACTCGTGCCGAAGTTGACTGTGGCGCTGGTGCTGCTGCTGATTGTCACATAGCCCGCCACATCGGCGGAGGAGCTTCCCAAATGACCCGGCGCCGACATCGAGGTTGGCCCGAAGCTATACGGCGCACTTCCACCACCCGCCGTGAGCGTCCATGTCCGCGTTGGGGTACTATAGGTCATGCCATCCCAGCCTGAGCCGCTGTTGACGTTAAACGGTATGACAGTGGATGCCCCGGTCGCTCCCCACGTCTGCCCGGCAAAATTCAAGCCGGTCACGTTTGGACCGTACCCGTACATACGAAGGCCGATGCCCCACGGTCCGAGGATATTAAACACGCTGCCGGGACCCTCTATCCGCCCGTTGGCCAAAGGACTGGAGGGGCTGGTATCCTCAAAGTTTTGAATCCGTAGCCCATTAGTGTTTGGGCCTGGAACACCAATAAAGTTCATGACCGGCCCAAGTATTCCACTTGTCGGCCACCAGCTTTGCAGATTCCACGATCCAAGAAGAGCGTAATTCTGAGGGTGCTGAGGCTCCTCCACAGTGTCACCGTTTGCCCAAGCCACAGTGTTCGGCATGAGCGTGAACGTGTTGCCGACTGCACCGCTGGCATACACCGAAGAAACTTCAGCGCCAGGGTAGAGCACGTATCCGTTTTGCCCACTAGTGTTGGCCCATTGCGTGTTTGCGGCTGAATACAGTCCGCCTGCGCCAACCAACGCGACGAGCGAGGTACTGCTGGTCGAATATAGCACCGGCCACGCTTGACGCAACACGCTGCCGCCCGTGAGTGCCGCCGATGCGGTATCCGCAGTCAATTCAATAAACCACCCCGAGAGTCCCCCAGCCGCGACAATTGCTCCTGTGGCATGTGGAGCAAAAAAGTTTGCGGTAATCGTGCATGAGGCACCGGGACAAGAGCCTGTGCCCACCGCGCTCGGAATCACTGTCTCGTAGTCTGCAAAATTGTTGTGACCCCAAATGACCAGTAAAGTCGAGGTCGTGATATTGGTTGTGGACGCCACGGTAATGGTATGCACCCCCGGCGAAGTGACGCCTTGAGTCGTGGTGGTGTTGACCGTCGAAACCGGCCAGCTTGTGCCGCTGCCGGTCATGGTCTGCATCGTTCCGACGGTCATGGCGCTAATGGTTCCAGACGAAATCACCTTACTGCCTGTCGAGCAGTCTTGGCCTGAGCTAACGGTGCCACAATCAATTAAATAGCGGGATGAGCCTTGCGTCCCCCCGCCTGCCGTGGGACTAAGCGTGAGGCTGGTAGACCCCGTCATGCCACCGGAGGCGATGGTAGCTCGATACGCCACATTGCCCTGCATCAGCCAAAAATCAGCAACCTCCGGCCCTTCTTCGCCCGGCGTCGTAGGGCCAGCGTAGAAGTTGTTAAACGCATAGAGAGTCTCAGTATCCCCTGGGGCATAAGAGTTCATCACGAATTGGTTGGACATCTCACCAATTCCCCAATTGTTCCCGATTATTTGGAACGGGAGATACGCAGTCTTCGCCACATAGTAATTGCAGGACGGGTCGGGGCAGGACATATCCATGCCGCCGTCGTAGTGATTCATGATGACACTGAAACTCGTGTCCCCGTTGAAACCGCCGGTGGATGGGCTGACCGCCGTGGGAGCGTACATATCCTGCACCCACTGGTGCCAGGTGAAAGTGTCGTAGCCTGCCCCTTGCTGGTTGATCGCTGTCTGGTAGTCGCCTTGGCGGAAATCCTGCACTTGGATGTTGGCGCTGGTGGTCCCGGCGTTGAAGCGGCCCTGGCCCCCGTTCCACGCGCCGGGCACAGTCTCGGTGGTCGCGTAGGAGCCGGGGACGACGACTCGGCAGGGAGTCGAGCTTCCACAGGCTGAAATCGCCGAAGCAATTCCTGTAGTGCTTTTGTCCCCGAGCTGGTCAGCGAAGTAGGCGCCATTGAGGCCCTTGAAAATCGATCGCCCGGTCGAGTCCATCGTGGTTGGAGGGGAGAAAAAAGTTCGCACATCATTGACACCCGTGATCGTTGAAGCATTCGTCACCACAACCGCGATGGGAATCTGGCCGACGCCGAAGCCCGAAGTGTTCAAGCTCGGCGCGCAGGAGAGCAGGGGATCGAGATAGACATAGTTCGTTGCCGCCGCCGTCAGGGTCAACGTTCCCCCCGCATAGGTCACCGGTGCAGGCGGGTTGCCGCACAACGCCGTGCCCGCGCTTAGGTTTAACGTCAGCCCGCTCCCCGCCGTGGGCCAATAGCCGGGGCCGACGCCGTTCACGTACTTGGCGTTAAGGGCCGAGAGTGGCTGGCCTTGCTGGGCCTGAGGCTGCTGGGCAAAAGCAGGTGCCAGGTGCCAGGTGCCAGATGCCAGTAACAGCACCACTCCTGTCAGCATCAGCCGGAATCCCGAATCCTGAATCCTGAATCCTGTTTTTCCTACCATACGATTACCCTCCCTGTGAGGCCCGCGTCGGAGGCCACAAGATAAAGATTCGCGCCATCGTAACTCGAGGGCGTCTGAAACCAGATCGCGCCACCGCTGGTCATTTGAATGATGGCGCAGAGGGGAACACGGCCGAGTAGATGCGGAACCGTGCAGTTGCCCGGCGTGCTGGGAGCCACGCTCACCGCGCCGTACAGCGGCGTCGCCTGCTGCACGGCGATAACGCCTGAGGTGCTGGTGGTGACCACGCCGACCAAGGCGTCCCCGAGCTGTGCGCCCACCGCGCTCGACTGGTAGTAAAAGCCGCTGACCGAGTTGTAGAACAGGTAACTTGCTTGGCTGGCCGGCGCAGGCGGGAGCGTGGGCGCCGTCGCAGGCGCGTAGCCCACGCCTTGGGCGTAAAGGATGCCGTCCGTGATGCCGGGCACCAAGGTACTGGAAGGGGAGAGAACGAAGCCGGAAATCAATCCATCGAATCCGAGTTGCTGGATGGGCGTAAGTGGCAGGTCACTCATGAATGCCACATTCGCATCCAGCAGCGCCCAGTTTTGGTCCTGGTCAGCCTCATAGCTGGTCAGGCCGTGTTGCGACTGGATCAGACCCTTGCGTGGGAGAACTGTTCTTGTTACCGCCATGCCGCACCCCTTAGCAGAAACTGGAAATAGGAAAATGGAAACTGGAAACTGGACGGGGTTGCGATTTTCCAGCTTTCAGTTTCCGATTTCCAGTTTCTAGTTTCCATTTTCTAGTTTCTATTTTCCAGTTTCCATCGACTAACTCAATTTGCGCTATTGAGGCTCAAGCGCAAGCAGACGGCATAAACCTTCATTATGCCATCGTTGTTTACAATCTCGTTTCCGTTCTGCCAGTAGGTCGTGCGCAGAGTTACAAAGCCGGTCGCGTCGTTGACGTCCCAGCCGCTTGGGAAGTTATAGAGCGCGCCTGGCTGTGAAGATGATTGAGCGGGCGGAGCTGCCTGGCCGGGAACAAATCCCGGCGCGGGGGAACGGTTGCTGTAGATCATCCAGACGAACTGGCACTCGGCGCGCGAGTAGGCGTAGCCATCATCGGGATCGATCGGTGTAGGGACCGTGTTGCCGTTCGCGTAGAAGCCCATGAAAATCAGTTTCGAGCGCACCGCGCCAAACTTGGCGTTGTGCGAAATCTTCAGCATGCTATCGTCCGTGAGCGGCTGGCCGGCGGCGATGGCGCTGTCGGCGAGATCGAAAAAGCCGGGAATTGCGCTTAGTGTGAGTTGCGACATTTTAGTTCTCGGTTCTCAGTTCTCAGTTTTCAGTCAAGCCTTTACTGATAACTGAAAACTGATAACTGACTACTTCTTTCAAAAGATCGTCGGCCAGCTCTCGCCTGGGCCCAGCACGGGAGGCGCAGGCGCGGGCGGCGTGGGCGGCGGCGTAGGGCCTGGTGTCGGAACTGCCGGCCCCGAAATCGGTATCGCCGCAAGCAAAGCAAGATCGAGCCCTGGATCATGGCCGCTATAATCGAATGCGACGCTTGTCACACCTGCCGCTTGCCCCAGCTTGGCTACCGCTAGTGTGACCAGGATTGTGGGGTTAGGGGTAACCCAACTGGAAACTACCTGCGTCTGCTCCGTGCTGTAACCCGCGCTGGCAGGGTCAAGCGCCACGCCCGCGTACAAGCTGAAGTCCATGGCAAACCCGAAAAGGAGATCACCGGCCACCGTCGTGGTGAGCGTCAGGCTCAATTTCGCCGGTGACAGCCCGGTCGCAAAAGCCGCGGCATCCACCGCTCCAAAAGTGCCGGGATATTCGAACACGCTCAGCGCCAGCGCGTAATCGTTCAGCGCTTCAGTCTCGGTCAGGGTCACCAGGTTAGCGCCGCCCAGGCAGCTCTTGACGTACCAGGCCTGCATCAGGCTCGTGAACTGAGACCCATCGTAGCGCCCGCACGCCCCCAGGCTCTCATAGACGTTTGCGCTGGAATCAGTAATGTTGAAGTTCAACGGCGTGCTCTGAGGCAGCGAATGAGGAAACGTGGACCAGCCCGGATACAGGGTGAGGCAGTGGGCCACCACGATCAACCCATTCGCTGCTGTGTTCGCGGTCGCAAAAGCGACTGGCACAGACGCCCCCGCGCCCACGATGACCTCCGGCGAGCCGTGCACGTAGCCGAAATTGTTCTGCACACAAAGCATGTTAAGAACAGTGCCTAGTACCTAGTGCTTAGTGCCTAGAAACCAGGCCCCAACCAACCGCCGCCAACCGCTGCCTTCCGCTAGGCACTAGGCACTAAGCACTAAGCACTAGGCACTAGCCACTAGCCACTAGCCCCTGCTGGTGAAATGAACATATACGTTTGCTGCTCCTGGGCCGTAGCGTCATTCCAATCGGGAATGTCATCCGCAGCCGCCGCGATCCGGTAAGGCGGCGAAATGTTGATGAAGCGCGTATCGAGCAGGCTGAAATCGACTGTCGCCTGAGAGTAGTTTGGCTGCTTTTCGAGCACTTCGCAGACCACATTACTTAGCCCCAGTTTGCCCGTTTTCAGATCGAGGATTTTCGGGTGGCTCAGCCAAACGTAATCACCCAACTCCGCCGGCAAGGTGGCGAGCTGCGCGCTGAATTTATAGACGGGCGGCTCGAAAGCATGACGGCGAAAGATGCGGTCGGCGAGCAGCCGGGAGAGCATCATGCCGCCGCGCGCTACGCGCAGGCCGGTGGACTGGATTTGCTGCTCGAAGACCTGCCGATAGGTTCTAAGCGAAGTTTGCTGCTCGTAGCTCACCTGGTAACCGTAACTGCGCGCTGCCGTGGTGATCCCCCCCTGTTGCACGTCCATCTGAAAGGTAGCCACGTTGATGATGTTCTGCCGTTGCGTTTGCGGGATTCCCAGGATGTTCTTGGCGCTGAATGCGAATACCGGCGTCTGCTCGACCGGCGGCTTCATGGTCTTGAGCGAGAGTTGGCCATTGGCGCGGACGATCCAGTAAAGGCCCAGGGGTTTCAATATCTGCTCCTCGATGAACTGCTTGCCATCGATGGGCCGGGTGATGACCAAATCAAACCAGACGCCGGAAAACTCGCCGTCGCGAAAGGCGAGCAAGCCCGGAACGTCGATGTAGGGATTGGGATTAATGAGCGTCGAGTCCTGGCCGGGCGTATAGATGGCCCAACCCTCCGGCGGCGGCAAAGGATCGTAGTTCTGTCGCGACTCGTACACGGGCGCGAGGCTCTGCATGACGTAATTCGAGGCCAGGAGCGCCGGGTCCTGGCCCACCCCCAGCTCGTTCTGGAGTACCGCGAGGATTATGTCGATGGGGTTTCCTGCCACGTAGCGCGGATTCTGGTCGCTCACCGCGTAGCCGTTCTCGAGCCACGACGCGCCGACGGGCTGCTGCGCCTGGGGGCCGCCCGGCTCCCACCAGAGCGGGCCGCCGCGCAGCCAGATCTGCATCCCCTGAATAAAGCGCTGCACGTCCGCGCACTGAATGGTGATGCGGCCATCCGTGTCCTGGCCCACCTGGGTGATCTGCATGGTTTGCAGAGTGGTGAAATCTCCCAGGGCCATGCCGGGAAATCCTTGCTTGAGCTGCACCATCCTCCCGATCAGCACATCCTGAGCGGCGAGACCTTTAAGCGTGCCGTTGGGGTCGATGCAAGTGACCGTCATGCTGCCCAAAGACGAGTCGCCCTCGAGCTCGTTCACTCGCTGGCTTACTCCCTGGGGGATTTGCAGGTAAGGAATAATGGTCGGGGTATTGCCGAGTGAAAGCAGCAGGCCCGGCTGCGTCGAGACCAGATAAAACCATGCCGTGGGCGTGAAGGCAGGCCAGACTTCAAACTCGTAAGGCAAATCGCGCGAGGCCAGGGAATACATCAGCAGCGAGCCATCGCCTGTCGTGGCGCGCACTGTGCGCTGGCTGGTAACGAGCGTGGTGAGGTAGGCATCGAGGCTGCCATAGACGCCTGCAAAATAATTGGCGACCCCTGAAACGCTGTAGAGCTCCAGCAGCGCCAGAAGCATGCTCCAGCTCTGTTCCTGCGAGACGCTCAGAGGAGAGCCTGAATAGCCGCCGGGCGAATCGTTGAAGAACTTGAACCCGCAGAAGGGAGTGAGCTCCTGGTAAGTTTCATTATAGGAATTCGTGGCCGCCGACTCCAGAATCTGCTGATTCCGGAGCAGGAAGTTCTGGTCGACAAACTCGAGACACTCCAGAGCCAGGTCGTCGCGGCCGATGGCGTGGCAGAAAAGCGCCGCCCAGGTGCCCGCGGCATCGCAAGCCTGGCTGGTATCCAGTCCAGCGGGCGGAGTGGCGGTCGATCCAGCGCCCTGAGCGAAGTGGCCGGGGACCCCGCCGCTGGCAGGGATGTAGAGGCTGCCCACGGCCTGCGTGGCGATGCTGTCCGCAGCGATGGCCACCTGTGCTGCCGTGGCACCGAGCGAAGCCGCTTGAGCGGCGGTGATCGAGTTGGTTTTCTGAAGCTGAATCGCCGCCGTGGGAAGCGTGGCGGCGCTCCGCATGAATGCGAAATACAGGTCGATCTGGTGTTCGGTGGAAACCCGGTACTGGATGCCCGGCACAAACTGGTAGCCGGGATTCATGTAAGTGCCCCAGCCCAGGTAAAACAATCCACCCGTCAAGTCGTAGACCCCATACCCACCCACGCCATAATGGCTAACACCATAACCGCCCTTGGAGGCAGTGGATTGGAGCGTGAGAAGGAAATCGAGCATGCGCTGGAGGTAGAGGGCCGGGCCGTAATCCTGGGTGAGTTGCATGTAAATGCAGTAGGCATAGCACACCCAGGCCATGGCCCCGGCGCGGATGTAGGCTTGGTCCACCAGGCCATAGTAGGTGTCGTAACTGAAGGCCAGGGAATTCGCAGGTTGGGTGTTGCCGGCGGAGAAGTTATCAAAGTACATATCGCCGGGCGCAGTCAGCGTAACCACGAAGCTGTTGATGGAAGTGAGTGTATCGCCGGCGAGCGTGGAGACGAGTTGGGCGAGGTCGAGGAGGTGGAAACGGTAGAGTCCGTTGCCGGGCGCTACCGCGATGGTGATGGTTGTCCCGGCCAGCGTTGCCGGCGCCACCGCGGCGGAAGTGACTTGTACGCTGCTGACTTTGCCGCCCGCCGTGGTGATGCCGATGGCGAAATCAAAGGTGACGGCTTCAGCTTCTTTGTGCTCAAACTGCACCTGGGTGTCGGTGGTGTCCGGAAGTCCTCTGCCGGAGTAGGTGAAGGTGTCATTAGCGGCGACTGCGTGGAAATCCACGACCAGGCCCGTGCCGTAGGGCGGCTCAGTCGGATCGTTGATGTCGGTCACCGCATCGGAAGCGTTGCTCTTCGTCCACCGCGTCGCCGATTCCCCGTCTTCGCCATTCTCGAAAATGATCGCTGCCAGGTAGCCGGGATTGTCCAGGATCTCATCGAGTTGTTGGATGATGCGCGCCGCCGCCACGAAGTTCCCTGAGGCCGTAAAAGCCATGATGGCCAGAGCGCAGTCGTAGATGTAGCTGCGGTTTTCGAGTGCCGCCCCATTCGTCATGGTGGGGTCGGGGAAGTAGAGTGGGTCGGAAGTGGGAACGATAAAGCTGAGGGGCAAGGAGGGGAAAGCCCAGGCAGCCGCCAGCGACGTGCAGACTTGGGTGGGGCCTTTCACCGGATCGTTGTACATCACATGCACGGTCGGCGTACCCGGAAAAAGCGGATGACTCGAGCCGCAGCGCGCATGGAAGTCGTCCTGGACGATGATCGGGATGTTGTCTTCCTGGAGGTACTCGACGTCCGTCTTGGCGTAAATCCGCGCAAAATAATCCGTGAGCTTGTAGCCGACCCCGGTGTTCGAATGACACAGCCAGCCGGCGGGCAGATACTCGCCGGCCCAGCCTGAAGTGGGTTGCGGAACGCTTCTGGGATAAAGCACCGCCATCACCACGCCTGCGCCGACCACCTGGGCGCCCCAGTAGCCGTAGAGCCCCTGCTGGACCAGAAGCGACTGAAACTGCGACGGCGCGGGATATTCCCCCACCAGCGGCCCCGAAGTGTAAGCCCCTGTCCCTGGGGCCGAGCCTTGGTAGTAGAACAGGTCCGTCTTGACGAACAGGTCGATCCGGTAGTTCGTCATCGCTTGCCGAGGGTTGAAGAGGTAACCGTAAACCGTCAGGCCCGGCAGGACAGGGTACGTTACGCCGTTGATCACGCTGCCGTTGGGGTTGGCGGCGTACATCTGCTGGTAGTAGGCGCTGATTTCGGCAGCCGTGACCGGTAGGACGGGCGGGAAGAGGTTGCCGTAAGGAAGTCCGATGGGCGAGAGATCGATGGGGCAGCCGTCCGGACCTACCTGGTCGTCCATCCCCAGCATTAAAATGCCGGGTGGGATCATGGCGATGCTCTCGCACGCGGTCTGTGCAACCTGGCTCAGGTCATTCTGAGAAACGATGCCGCATTCGATGAAGGGCGGCGCGGTCGGGACGCAGGGAGCGCCCGGCCACGCGGTCTGCGGGAAGCCGGTCTCGAGGGCGTTGGCTTCCCAGCCCTGCACCAGCTTCTCCTCCCGTGCATAGAGCCAGGCCAGCGACTGGGCTACGTCGCCATAAAAATCGCCGGGATAATATTGCGAGACTGTCGGCATAAATTCAGAGATTCATGAAAGCGTAAAGTATAAATTATGAATAAGGAGCATGCAGTTGGCTCCCGTGCCTACTGCAGGTTGTGCTTCCATATCAGTCAACAGGGGCATGGTCTTGACTCCGTTGTCCCGTATGGGATGTCTTTCTGTTCATTAACTGATACCATAGACAAGGGCGGCGAACCGACAGAGGAAACGCCGCGCCGCATTCCAACACTGAGGTGACAGCCCATGGAAGTCAAAGAAGCGTGCCTCCAAGTTTTGCTCGCCTACATTAGCACCGGTGCTGCCAATGAGCTTTTTGCTCACGGTAGCATGACGAATGAAAACACAATTGAATCAATCTGGCCGCGCATCGTTAAAACTCTTTCGGCAACCCAATCTCCGAGCCCTGCTGGCGAATCGGCCAAGCAGTAAGACCAAGGGCGGCATAGAGAACATAACAACGCTGTAGTGGGTCAAGCTCCTCCACAGCAGATAATACCTTGCGAATGTGGTCTGCGAGCTTGGAAGCAAGGCACTGTGGATTCCTTTGCTTATTTTCGGATTCCATTGGGGAACCCTCCTTCACAGATTTGCTGCGATCCTAGTAAACCACTGTACGTAGTGGCTACGGGAGTCAAGCGCATATCCGTATTACGAATTCGTCCTTTACCCTTTTTACGTCCCGTACCCACCCACGCCGTAGAGCGTGACGCCGTACCCGCCCGAGATTGCGGTTTGTGCCGCCACGCTCGAGGCGGGGAAGCTTGCGATGGCGATAGCAAAGTCCGGGATCTCCACCACGTAGTACGCCTGCTTCCGCGTTTGCGCCAGCGCTTGCGTCCAAGTTTGGTTGCCCTGGATCATGGAAACTTGATTTTCCCGGTCTTTCTGTTACGCTCGTGGTGCTGTGGATAGACTCGCTGCAATCCGACTAAAGATTGAATGGGCCTATCAACACATCCATCAGTTGGAGCGTTTCGCAGTAACCTTCGGCGAATCCAACCCATACCTCTTCGACGCCAAGCATGATCCTGAGACTGGAAATGTCGAGTACCTCTTTGCCGGACCGGAGGAGATTCCCAACGAATTCAGCCTTATCTCGAGTGATGTTCTCTTCAATTTGCGGTCTGCTTTGGACCATCTCGCTTATGAGCTTGTGATTGCATCCGGCAACCAACCCGACCGGCGCACTGCGTTTCCGATTTTTGAAACTGCCGAGGAATACGAAACCAACTCGCCACGAAAAATAAAGTTGATGAGCCAAACCGCTCAGAACGCAATCAGGATGACCAAACCTTACAAGGGAGGAAATGACCTTCTCTGGCGTCTCGATAAGCTGCACGCTATTGATAAGCATCGCTTGTTGGTCACGGTTGCTACAGCCCTTGGCAGCATTGATGCCTTCGCCCACTTCGCCTGGGCATCTTGCCACCCGGGGTCGCTCCGCTCGCCAAGGGACTCCACTGGAAGCCTGTTCACAGGAAGCCTCTCAAAGTGGGCGATGTATTGTTCGTTTCCCCGTCCGGTGAGGTAGACAAGCAGATGGAGTTCAGAGCTGAGATAGCGCTCTACGAACCTGGGACTTGCGAGTGTGAGCCTTTGATTGAAACGCTGCACAGTATGGCTGATCTTGTCAGGAACATTCTCAGCGATTTCATCCCGCTGCTTTGAATTTTCCACTCTCTCCCTCGCTCAAGAGATTACCTGTCGAAACTTCAGCTTAAACGTGTATTGTCCCGGCGCTTTGTACGCCGCTGTCCAATTGGTGTCTTCAAGCCAGTAGTTGGTGAACGCCGGCAGCGAGGCGTCGGGGTAGTAGCCGAACTGCCCCCCGCCCAGCGCGAATTGCATAAACTGGTTCCAGGCCTGCACGTCCGCGCCGATGGCCACCCACTCCATCTCGAGCTCGAGGAAAGTCTCAACGCGCTCGAGCACGGCCTCGCGCACCCCGGCGCTCGAAATGTTATCGTGCCGGACGGCGTTGTACTCGTAGGCCGGCACTTTGCGCGGCGGCCGTTGAAACGCGAGCGTCACGGGGCCGGTACCCGGATCGTAAACGATTTGAGGGTTGCTCATCTCAAAAAGGGTAAAGGTTAAAGGATAAAGGCTAAAAGCTCTTCCTTTATACTTTACACTTTACCCTTCATCCTTTACCCTTTCATCCCGCCGCATACGGCGACTTCTGCACGGTTGTCGCGTTCAGTGGAACCCCCCGCTGCACCGCTGTGTTCAGCGTGGTGGCCAGCCATTGACCAGCTTGCGCCTCGCCCACCACCATCACCGTGAGGTTGCCACTGGGTGGATTCAATGCACCCGCCGCGCCGGGAGCGAGGCCGTAGACGCCCGTTTGTGGACCCCCGGCAGCATATGGCTGATTGCCGATTGCCGATTGCCGATTGGCCGTGCTGGCGCCCGCGCGCCCGCCGCCGGGAACCGCGGCTGCCGCCGCCCCCGCCACCCCAGCAATGGCGCCCCATTCCGCCGCCGCTTCAAAATCTGTTGTCGCAGCAGCGGCCGCATCCGGGTCCGCGAAAAAGATCGCTTGCGCCAGAAACCAGAGGCCCTGCGCCAGAGCGTTCAGCGCGTTGACGCCCGCCTGTTCCGCAATCGATGCCAGCGCGGCTTTGGCGGCCTGTTCCATCGCTTTACCCACATTCTCGCCGTAGATCGACGCCGCGATCCCCGCCGCCGTCATGGCGTCGCAGGTCCCCATGAAAGCATCGCTGGCTGCCATCTCGAAGGTTTGCATGGCGCTTTGGGCCGCGCTGAGCGCCTGGGTCGTGTCACCCGCCCAAGCCTGGATGCTGGGCGTCAGCTCATTGACCATATCCTTCGACACCTGCCGCGCCAGGGTATCGAATTGCTGGAGCGGGGTGATGAGTTCCCGGTTCAAGTCGGGCATCTCGGTCAGCGTGGCCCCCGGCATTGCTGGCCCCGCGCTCCTGACTTTGGAGGTGTCTTTGGCCATATCGTCAGCTCTCAGCTTTCAGCCCTCAGCTATCAGCTCTCAGCTCTCAGTTCCCAACTGCCAATCCTCAGCTATGCGCTATCGTCATTCCCGTCGGTAAGCCCGCGTAGCGCGCGTCAGAGTTTAGCCCATGGCGTAAGCCATGGGGGAAAGGGCCGCTCTTGTCCGTCCGGCCAGCCCCAGCGGGGCGAAAGAGGCCCTCGGCACGTATGAACCCTTCGTTCTGCCGCACCTACCGGGCAGGCTCTTTTTCGGTAACTGCTGAAAGCTGATAGCTGACCGCTGACAGCTTTTACCAGTAAATGTCTCTTGCCGTGCTCTCCTCTGCGTCATCTGCGGATAACAGCATCTGTGTCGCGGCTTCGTCAACACGCCAAAACGCCACCGCGCGGAACAACATCTCACTCGGAGTCTTTGCGTACAAGCGCGCCATCTGCGCTGCTTCCCTCAGGATGCCCCGATTGGCCGCGAGGAAAGGTTTCCAGGTCCTGGCCGTTTGCCAGAACCTGGCCTCGCAGGTACTTCAGAATGAATTCAGCATCCTCTTTGGGGAGCCAGTTGGGATCGAACTGCATGCCATCGGGATTAAGGGAAGGCTTGGGATCCACGAAGGCCTCATTGAGCATCTGCTGGTCTTCGCGGACCAGCAGGAGCGTTTCCTCAGCCGTCAGCTCCGGTCTCACACCTACGGCGACCAGATCCAGTTTTTCCCGAAGTTCGCGAGGCCAGGCGCTGCGGCGCAACGCCCAATAGAATTTCGTGGGCCGCCGCAGCAGCACTCCATAGCCGCTCTTGGGAAGCGCCACACGTCTCGGTTCTTCGAAAGCGCTATCTTCCGCAAGTTTGCGGAAGTCAGCGGGCGTCGCGATGTGATTAGTTTTTGTCATTGTAAACCTACCATCGAGCCATCGGGTCATCGGGCCATCGGGTCATCTGGCCATTGAAAACCTGCGCTGATCGGCTTTTGCTCTTCAATGGCTCGATGGCCAGATCGCCCGATGACCCGATGGCTCGATGGCCCGATCACCCGATCAAACTTGTCTCCAAACCATTCCCACCTGATCGCCGGCTGGCCGCGTGGAGTCCGCGACGCCCTTGAACTTCACCCCATAAGTTGTTTCCTTGCCGCGCTGGAAGGGCAGCTTGATCGCCTCTGCCTGGTACGCCTGGTAGAGATGCGAGACCACGAACTTTCCCGTTACGTCCCGGCGCGCAGAAATGGCGGCCACGCCAATTTTAGGCACAGGAATGATGCCGCCGAAGGTAATCTGTTCGTAGGACTGCGCGCCGGAGGGCTGATTGGTGTCCGTACCGGTGGAGAAGGTCCCCGGAGGAAAGAAGCTGGTCAAGTTGGCCAAGTTCGACTGCTTGATGGTGACGTCGATCTCGTAGGCGTCAGCCGTCATCACCACGTCGATGGGAGAGGCGACCTGATCGGCTCCAATCTCTTGGTACTTGGGGGTCAAGGTGGAAGTGATCGCCCCTTCTGTGGCTCCGGCAAAATAGGCGCCGTAGGCGCCCACAAACAACCAGGCGGCAGTGCCATCCGTGACTGGCGGGCCAGGGGCGGTGAGCCAGGCCGGCGCCGCCGCGCCGGAGGTCCCCGCGACCAGGCACAATTCTGTATTGTTGTTTGCGTCTTTGACCATCTGGCCGGCCGCGTAGGCGGTTGCCGCCGCCCACCCGCCGAGCCCGCCCGGCTGTGCCGGCGAGCCGTCCGGCCCGATGACCAGGCGGTTTCCGTGCGCCGGCTCGGGCACGTAAAGCCACAAGCTGCCAGGACCTTGATGAATTGCCGTCGGCGTTATACTTGGAGCCATGTTTCCTCCGTCTCAAAGTCTGAGGTTTCAAGGGTGGTGAAAGGTTAAAGGTTAAAGGGTAAAGGCTAAAGGAAGAGCCTCTGTATTCTACCCTTTACCCTTCACCCTTCACCCTTTACCCTTTACCCTTTATCCTTTACCCTTTACACTTCCTCGATCTCCACAACGATCGACATGCTCGCGGCCATGGCAAAGCCGCTCTGGGGGCTGCGGCGAATTTCTTCAAATGTGTGCCCGTCAGCAAAGAGCTTCATGAGCTTTCCGCTCGCCAGTCCCGGCGAAAGCGCGCCGTTTGGAAAGGGCGGCGAAGGCAAGGGAAGAGTGGTGAGCAGAAAATCGCCCGGCGCCGATTCCCAAAGCGTATCGAGCACCGCCCGCACGGCGCGCACGTAATCCTGGGCCATTTCGGCCAGGGTATTGCGGTCCTGATGCGTGAGGGCGATTGCGCACGTGAGCCGCATCGTCTGGTGCAGGGTGCTGTTTGCTTCCTCGTCGAAGGTCACCGTATCGGGAGTCAGCAGTATCGCCGGGAAGTGCTGCACCGGGAGCAACGCCAGATCGTATTCGGCGAAGGGCGGGTAAGAGCCGGGGACGCCGGAAACGAAATCCAGCGCCGCCTGAATGTCGCGGCTTATCACCGCCAGCAGTTGCCTCACCACCTGCTTCGTTAGGCCCGCGTTGTGGTAGGAAACCCACATTTTAATTCTGAATCTTGCCCTCAACCGAAGATCCGTGGGGACGTGCCTCGTACCGGGCTGCGGGACAGTGAAAAACCTCTGCCACTTTACACCCCCGCCCCCTGGAATCTTGGTCCGCCGCAGTTAGGGCACCCGCAGCGGTAAATGAACGGTCTCCCGTCCTTGTCGTAGTCGACCGGCTCCTGCATAATCGGATTACCGGCGATGCAGTGGTTATCCTGGGGCCAAATGTAATGAATTTCCGGCTTGGCTTCCTTTGGGACTGCCTTCGGTCGCGCCATAACGGTGTCGACCTTACGGCGGAACCAGCGCGAAATGCGACTTTTCAATTCACTATTCACCATTTACTATTCACCATTCAAAAGGTCTGGTTCTTCGAGAAGGCCTTATCCTCACCTCGGTCAAACGCGGTGGAGCGGTCGGTTTCGCCGCCCGCGATGCCCCCCAAGGTTGGTTCGATTTCGACAGTCCGCGCGATAGCGCTGAAAAGCTTGTCGTATAGGCCTTCTTTGATTTCCTTGATCTGAAGCTCGAACGATTTCCGCCGCGCCCCAGCCAGGGAATACTCCCCGGGCTGCAACGCGATGTTCCCCTGCAAGGCGTCGCCCAGGTCCGCAATGGCGCCGTCGCGATTGAGAGCCCTGAGAAAGTTCGCCTGGTCGCTGGTCAGGGTCATGGCGTCGGGATCGATTTTACGGGCGAAGAACGCCGAGCGAATGCGCGACTTGCGGTCATCGATCCAGTCCTGAATCTGCGTGTCCTGAATCGAATTCGCCGCATTGCGCACGAAACGCGGGAAGGCGGCGCAAACATCGTCTACGGTGCAGTAGGACATAAGTCTAAGGTGTAAAGTGTAAAGGATAAAGTAAGCTCCTTCGGACTTTACCCTTTACCCTTTAGCCTTTACCCTTTCTCAACACTCGACGTAGATGTTGCAGCTCGTGCCGGAGCCCGAGCCTGCGCCGATATAGATATTCGTGCTGTCGGCAGCCTGATATTCGTAAAAGTTGTTGTTCGAAGTCGGCTCGAGCGACACCGTGAGGGGAGTGACGGCGTTGCCTTTGCCGTCCGTCAGGCCATGCGGCACGGTATTGTTTCCGCCGGTCGTGAGCCCGGTTACCACCAGCTTGGCATTCTTGATGTAGGGCCCCGCAACTGTGACCTCAATGAATTGTTCTGTGGTTGAAACACTGACTGACATGATTCCTCCTCAAACAATCTGGTAGCGCAGGGCCCGCTCCTCGGCCCTGCGGCTTTTCAATGCCTCCGTACAAGGGCCGCAGGGCCGAAGAGCGGGCCCCGCGCTACTCCCTGTCCTATTTCGTTTTCTTCCCGTCCGCACGCGGCGCGGCGGGCGCCGGCGTTGCGGGCACAGGTCTCGCGGCGTGCTTGTACGTGAGAAAGATCTTTGCCAGATTGTCCGGCAAATCCACCACACCGCGCTCGTAGAGCTTCTGGTCGTGACTGATAGGGTGTAAGATCTCGATCTTCATTTGAACCTCCAGAAAAAAGCTCTCAGCAGTCAGCTCTCAGCTATCAGCAAGCAGCCATCAGCAGAACTCCGCCTGCTGAAAGCTGACGGCTGATAGCTGACAGCTTCGTGCCTTTACGCGGTTGCATTGATCCAAAGGTACGCCGCGACGGGGGCGACCACTTGCTGCGCGTAGAACTTCTTCACCCGAATGAAATCCGACTCGAGCGAGAGTTCGCGCCATCTCAGAACCCCCGAGCGCTTGGCCCAGAAAAACGTGTAGCCGAAGCTGGGCACTCGGATACCGGGCCGTGGCGGGCGGTAGAACAGCAAAGCGTTCTTGCCCATGATGTAGCCCAAACTGTCGGCCTCACCTTCGTTCGAGGTTTGATAAAGGGCCGCCGAAACCAGCACCTTATCCACCTTGAACACCCGCGCCAGGTCCTGCTCGTCCAACTGGTTGCGGGCCCCGTTGGCCGTGTACTTTACCCGGTCCAGGATGCGCGGGTGGTTGGCCAGCGCGTCGAGGACGGGCTGAGACAGCAGCAGGTTATTGGGAAAATCGCCGATCTGCTGTTGCACGGCGCGGCGCTGCTTGAGGACTTCGGAAACCGGATCGGAGTTGACGTAATCGGACCACTGCGAGGTCCCGGAAAGCGTCGAGTTCTGGGTAATCACCGTGGTATTCACCACGTTGTTGAAGAAATTGATCTCCTCATTCAGCGCGATGATGTTGGTGAGCTTCTCGGTTTTCTCGACTTCGAGCTGAGCGCCGGGATCCGCCTGCTCGCGCTCGTCGTCGGTGATCGAGTCTTCGAGCGCGTGCCCGTCGGCCATGTAGAACCCGCGCGCGTCCAGATCGACTTCGATCTGTTGGGCGCGCTGGCCGGCCGCGTAAGCGTCTTTGTAGGAACGGAAATGCTGCTTCGAGAATTTGAAGTACACGTCGTTCTTCTTCATCACAGGCACTACCGGCAGCACCTCTTCCGCCACAAACGCCTGGTTGCGGTAGGCGATACTTATTTGCGTGAGAGCTTCATCGACGTGAAGCTGGTTAAGGCTGGGCATTGGTTTTCTCCTCTAGTGCCTAGTGCCTAGTGCTTAGTGGCTAGCAGCATCCTTGGGGACGCTCGTTCTAGCCACTAGGCACTAAGCACTAGCCACTGCTTTTCCCTGCCCAGCGTTATCTAGCGCAACACGGCGGGCGTGTCAGTAAGCGGGCGAGCGCGCTAGCGGTCGCCCGAGGTAGCGCAGGGCCCGCTTTCCGGCCCTGCGGCCTTTCTTCTCAGGATTCAGCTATCAGGATTCAGGCAGCGGTTCTCCCTGAATCCTGAATCCCGAATCCTAGCCCTTATACGTGTACGGCATCACGAGGACGCGAATCACATCGCCCGGATTTGTGGCCGCATCGATCGCGACCCCGACAACGTTAATCATCGTGCCGCTCTCGCTCACGGCCTTAACCTGGCCCTGCGCGTTGGCGATGTTTACGTACGCGCCGCGCGTGATAGCCCCGGAGGCCACCGCGCGCGAAATGCCCAAGAGGCGAGTGCGGATGTTGCGCCCCAGCCCGCTGGCCGGAATCGCCCCTGTGGGCCAAGCCGTGCCGCTTGCCAGGGTGTACTGGCCGCTCGAATAGTCGGCCATGGCGTCAGGCAAAATCGATTCCTGGGCCACTCCCAGGAATTGCCCGTTGGCCCCGCTCGGCACGCCGCACCCGTCGGCGTACACCGTCGTGTCCGGCGCCAGGCAAGTGAATTTGCCGACTTCGATGTTGTAATTCAGATGGTAACTTTGGTCGATCGCCGTAATATCGCTCATTCGATTGCTCCTTTTTTCAAAACGTATTCAACGCTTTCGATCCGAGCGCTGAACGGAAAAAGTTTGAAGGTTAAAGGATAAAGGGTAGGACAAGCCTTTACCCTTTACCCTTTACCCTTTACCCTTTTCGTTCCCCGTCTGCCACCATCGGCCTTGACTCGCTAGTGGCCCGCTGGGGTTGCTACCGAAGTGCCCGTGGTCCCGGATTGATCTACCGGGGGCCTGCCGGTCGCCATGTTCGCCAGCACCGCGGTGAGCGCTGCAGTCACCGCCTGCGTGATCTTGGCTAGATCATCTTCGCTGATCGTGGCGCCTGTTTCCTGTTCCTGGTATTGGTCGGAAGCAGCCAAGTCAGCGTGTCTGAGCCCTTGCTGTGCGGCAGCATGAGCTATCCCCACCGCGTTGAGAAGGGCAAGGTTCGCGGCGTTCTGTGCGTCAGTAAGGATCTTTGTCTGAGACGCCAGCGCCGTATCGAATAACAGTTTTACATTCGCCGGCCAAACCCCTCCCAGGCAAGCCTCGGGGGGTGCGGACGGTGTGTTGGCGGTTCCATCGGACATAGTTTTTTCTCCTTCTCCGCGCTTAAGGGGCGCGGAGCCCTTGTTCAGCTATCAGCTTTCAGCCTTCAGCTATCAGCAAACAGCCCTCAGCCTGCCGCCATCGGCTTGCTGAAAGCTGAGAGCTGATAGCTGACGGCTATTCTTCTTCCTGCGCGGCCTCGACAGCGGTAACGATCTCCTCCGAGTACTGCTGCCACAAGTCCGGCTTGCGCTTGGTGACTTCCGAAAGCGCCGCCCCGATCGAGACTTTGTTCTCTTTGGCGTAGGCATTCACTTCTGCCATCAGCGCCTGCTGAGCAGTGGGCTGTTCGCCGCCGCCCGCGTGGCCGTGGGTCTTGAGGTCCACGACGGGGCGGCCTTCCTCCACCAGAGCGGTAAAAGCGGCCGCATCGGACAGCGCCACTTTCAAAGCGTAGGCACGGTTCTTCGGCAGTACTTTGCCCGCTTTCACCGCCGCATCCACTTTGCGCTCCGCTTCCTGCGCTTGCAGGATAGTGGAGAATCTTACGCGCCCGGCGTCTGCCAGCTTGCCGGCTTCTGCCAGGTTGATCCTGCCCTCGTGGATGCTTTCCGAGAGGGCCGCGAATTGGTCCTGCGGGGCCTCGATGCCGCGCTTCACCAGCGCCGCAATCTCGACCAGCGATTTGCCCGGCAGCCCGACTTCAGTCGCGAAAACCTCTGAAGCCTTCTTGCCGTTTCCATTGCCGTTCCCGTCCTCTTTGCGGACCCACCCCTCTGGGCCATCGTCGGCCACACCCAACAAATCATCACCATCGAACACCCCGATTTTGCCCTTATGGCTGGCAGGCAAATCGTGCTTCTCGAGGTGCGCGTCAGTGAGGCACTTTAACGTGAGACTCTTTGCCATCGTGTTCTCCTTCATTTCTGATTTCTGATTTCTGATTTTCCCTGATCCCTGATCCCTGTTCCCTGTTCCCTGGCTGTTGGTAAGCAACCGAAACTTGATTTACTGGTCCTGGTACGTGCAACTGTTGCAGGCTCACAAATGTCCGAGGTGTCTTTTCCCCTGACACCTGGCACCTGGCACCTGACACCTGCTCTTCCTGTACTTCACAGAGATGAATCTCCGGCAATTCCTCCAGGAAGGGCTTATTGACGAGCGCCACACTGGTCAGCGCCGTCCCCACCGTTTTGCCGGTAACTTTATCTTTCGTTCCCCACCGAATCGCGGGCGAGATGTATCGGTACTCCCGATTGGCGATGAGTTCCCGCGCCCGTTCCGTGGGCTCGTACCAGCCCCACAAAATGAAGCGGGGCTGGGGGCTGGGGGCTGGGGACTGGGAACCAGCCTTGTCACTCCGAGCCCGTTCGCTGTCATTCTGAGCGGAGCGAAGAATCTCGCTCTGAGGCTCTTTCCCGTTCCGATACGTCTCGGGAGGGTCGAGGTTCACGACCCGCCCCGCCGAGAGCACCGGGCCTCCCGTCCCGAAGGGCACTTCCGAGGCATGTTCGTAATCCACATTGATTTCGCCCGTGGGTTTCTTTGCGAAGTTCTCCCGGATCTGTTCGAGATCTTCAAGCTCGATGGAGAATTTCTTTTCCGCCCCCGCCCAAGTCCCCGTCACGGCAATGGGGATGCGAATCAGCCCCGTCCCCGATATCTCGGCAAGCTGCACCACAAAGCGCGGTCCTGAATCCTGAATCCTGAATCCTGAATCCTCTCGACTGGTTTCGGACGGCCACTCCATCCCCTCTGAGCGATATAGAGCTTTGAGCTTCGACAGTGCCGCTTCCTTATCCGGACCTTCGTACTGGTTGCCGCGATAGCCGCTGTGGAGCGCCGCCCAGGCGGCCCCCATCAGCCCATGGTCCGGCTTCCCATGCCGCTTCACCTGAAGATGAAACGTGCTGGCCTTCTCCAAATCCTCGACTACGAGGAAATCAGACGGCGGATAGCCTTCCTTGGTTGTTGGCATGATTCCTCCAGATCGAGCCATCTGGCCATCGGGTCATTGAAGATCGGATCATCGGGTCATCGGGTCATCGAGCCATTGAAGAACAAAAGCCGACCAGCGCAGGTTTTCAATGGCCAGATGACCCGATGGCCAGATGACCCGATCTTTTCAATGGCCCGATGGCCAGATGGCTCGATGGCCCGATCATTCCACAATCTCCAATGTCACGTCCCCCTGGTATTTTTCACCGATGCTGGAGACGATTTGCACCGCGATGGTGTGCCGCTCGCCCACCACGCCGCCGCTGGGCCCGTTGGGGCTCGAGCCGGCCAGGACAAAGGTGACCGCCGTGCCGGAAACGGCCGGGGCGGGGTTGGAAGCGATGACTTCCTGGGTCGAATCGAGTTGACTCAGGCTGCTCGTAGCCGCGACGGCCGTGATGCTGGCAATGCTGTTGCCGGCGCCGAGGTCGGCGGCAAAATCGAGCGAAACGGCGAACTGTTCATACGGCGCCTTATAGATAGTCAAGCTCTTCCTCAATCTCCGGCGTTTTCAAGTGTAAAGTGTAAAGTCTAAAGGCTGTTCCTTTACCCTTTACCCTTTACCCTTTAACCTTTACCCTTTCAGTGCACCGGCGCTGTCCCCGTCTTCTCTCGCGCCGGGGCGGCGCCGGCTTTTGCGTGTCCGGGCACAGCGAGCCCGTGGCGAGGCAGCGCCCGGCCAAAATTCACACCACCCAGTACCTGATCGCTGAACGTGGAGCCTTCAGTCGCAAAACGCAAACCCGCAAACCCTCGCGACAGGGCGTCAACTGACGGATTGCTCTCGCTCGCGCCCCGCCCCAAACCCGCCTCACGCGCGATGACGTCGGAGGCGCTGTTGTTCTCGCTCGAGCCCCGGCCAAAAATGCCTGAACGCGCAATTCCGTCCCTTGATGCGTTGCTCTCGCTCGCGCCCCGCCCGAAACCTGCCAGGCGCGCGATGACGTCGGCGGCGCTGTTGCTCTCGCTCGGGCTCCGCCCGAAACCTGCCTGACGCGCGATGGTGTCGGAGCCGCTGTTGCTCTCGCTCGGGCCTCGCCCCAAACCCGCCACACGCGCGATGACGTCGGAGGCGGCCTGACTCTCGCTGTCACCTCGGCCAAGGGCCGCCACACGCGCGAGGGCATCTGAGGCGGTCTGACCCTCGCTGTCACTTCGGCCAAAGGCCCCCGATCGCGCGAGAACGTCGGAGGCCGTGTTGCTCTCGCTCGGGCCTCGCCCGAAGCCCGCCACGCGCGCGATGACGTCGGATGCGACGTCGGTCTCGGACAGGCTGGCGTTATAGGCGGCGCTGCCGGTCTCGAACCCCGCAAGTATGCACAGATACCAATTAGATGTTGAGAGCGTATAAGACGCCGTGTATTGCGTGTTCGCTGCAACGCCAGAAGACACTCCGTCATCGGCAACGTATATGCCAGCCAAAGCACCCCAGCGAAAGCCAAAGGGACTCGCAATTGACGGGCTGGCGCTGCCAATTGGCCAAGCCAAAGCCCAGACCAAGTCGCCCGCACGCGATCCAGTCGTGTATGACAGGGAAGGATATTGTCCGTTCCCCTGCGCAGTGCTGGCGACACCATCCTGAACCAACGGCGCACCGTTGCCCGTATAGTAGACCGCGCTGCAGTAGCCACCCACGCTTGCACTAAACGTAAATGTCACTGTGGTGGGCGCGGTGCCTGTCGTGACAGTCGTTGCCCAAGCCTGAAGGACGTTACCGAGAACGCTTGGACTTCCAATCGTGGACCATGAATCCGCTGGACCCGATGAGTTGTCCGAAACGGCGGCGGTTGTCGGCGAACAGCAGTAACCCACAAAGGCGATGAGCATACTATTCGCTGGGGGAGTGAAACCGAGCGTAAGAGTGTAGCTGGAGCCATTGAAGCTGGTGTTCCGCGGTGTACCCGAATAGGGTTGCCAGTTGGCCGCCCAAGCAGGCGACGCCGCCACCAGCGTGAGCAGAATGAGTTGGAGGAAGCGTTTCATAATCTATTCATCGGGCCATCGGGTCATCGGGCCATTGAAGAATCTGGTCATTTGGTCATCTGGCCATCGAGCCATTCAAGAACAGCCGATCGTTGGGTCAATGACCCGATGACCCGATGGCCAGATGACCCGATTCTAAAATGAGATGGTCCACGTCACGGTCAGCGTGTCGCCGCTGACCAGCGACGCCTGGGTGAAGGTATTCTCGAAGCACATCGTCCCGGAAGACGACGCATTCAGAATAGCGGCAGCCTGAGCCGCCTGCGTTCCTGTAGCCGTAAATGTGTTCGACAGCGTGTAGCTGGTCGCATTCGAGGTGTGGGCGGGCGTGGCCAGGGCACGCGCGAGCCCATTGCTGGTGATCTCCGAAGCTAGAGAAGTATCGGTGGCGTTCGGAGTGATCGAAGCATTGGAGAGCGCGATGTAGGTGCAGGCCGCCGCAGTGGTCCCCGCCATCTGGTTGTACTGCCAGTTGATTCCGGAGTTGACCCGCAGGTTGTGCCCCCACACGTCGAGGAAGATCTTGCCGTCAGCGTGCCGGGCGACAACATGCACCCAATGCGGCAGATTAGCGGTTCCTTCATGCAGAGCTTTATCCGCAGATTGCGCAGATTCCGCAGAGGCAAGAACCCTCGCGCCGGCCGATTGGTTTTCAATGGCCCGATGACCCGATGACCCGATGGCCAGATTCTTCAATGACCCGATGGCCCGATGGCCCGATCCGCCTGAATCCTGAATCCTGAATCCTGAATCCTGCCCTGGAAAGGTCTTCCGGAACATCCGCTGAGTAAACTCCTCCAGCGAGAGCCCGCCACGGTCAAGCTCCACGGGCTGCCAGGTATGCCGCCCCCGCCACACGTTCTCGGCATAGATGGGCGGCGCCTCCCGCGCCAGCATGACCTCATTCGTTCCATTGAGCATTCGGCCATCAAAGAACGCCCGGTTGCCCAGGTTGAAGAACATGGCCACGCCGGCAAATGCCGCTACTATCAGAATCGAAGCAATTGTCTCAAAGTTTTTTTCTGCGAATTTTCGCATCACTCCTCCTTCTCGAATCGGGTCATCGGGTCATCGAGCCATCGGGTCATTGAAAAACCTGCCGCGATTTGTTTTTTGTTCTTCAATGGCTCGATGACCCGATGGCTCAATGGCCCGATCCTCAATGACCCGATGGCTCAATGGCCCGATCTTCAATGGCCCGATGGCCCGATTTCCCGAGTTCAGCGGTAAATCACACTTATGCTCACGCCCGCGCTGGCGCCGTAGCTCGAGCAAGAAAACGTGAATTGGGTCAACTGTCCAAAACCCAGGGCCGCCGTCGAACTGACGGCGGAGGTGATGACGGAGTTCGTGCCCAGCTCCTCGATAATCGTCCAGGCATTCACCGCATTGCTGCTCACAGTCACGGGAACCGCCGAGCCGAGGGTGAGATAGGTCATTCCGTCATAGCTGGTCTTCGCCTGCACGGTGCACGTTCCGTAGCTGCCCGTCACCGTGCCGAAGCTCCACTGGATCTGCGCCTCGCGCGCCGAGGTTGTAGGCGTGGCGGTGGTGGTCGCCGTGCCGCCCGCAATCGTAATCGCCGGCGTATCGGTAATCACCCCCACAGGCCGTGGCTGCACGTTGGCCGGCGCCGCCTTCACAAAGTAGGCAGTAGGCAGTAGGCAGTAGGCAGCCAGCAGACAAACAAGTGCAACAATCAAGATCAAAAGGTAGGGGCGAGGCGCCGCCTCGCCCCTACTCGTCATTCCCGATTTCTGATTTCTGATTTCTGATTTCATCTCGCCACCCTCCATCCTTCAGCCTTTCTACTTTTGCCTTTTGCCATTTGACCTGTTCTTCCAGCCAAAAGCCGCGGAGTCTCAAACTGCCAGACTCTGCGCTACCCGGCCTTCAGCCTTTACCCTTTACACTTTTACCTTCCCTGTTTCCTTCTTGTTCCAGCTCCTCCCCCGGCTCGACGGGGATTTCGCCCTGCTCCTCTTCCTGCACGCGCTGTACGATGGGCGCATAGCGGGGCCGTGGCGTCTTGGACTTCAGCGGCAGGCCAACCTTCTTGCGGATCCAGTTCTCCGTATCGTCGTCCGGCTGCAAAAGATCGACGTTGGCAGAGGCAGCGTCTTTCGCCGCCTCCATCAACTCCAGCGGATTCGTCACCATGATGTTCGAGGTGACCAGCCGTGGGTACGGCAATTTGCGATTTGCGATTTGCGATTGGTGATTGCCGGCGTTCGAATTTCGATTTTCGCCTTCAATGGCCCGATGACCCGATGACTCAATGGCCCGATCCAGGTCGTAGTTGTAGTCCACCAGCCGCCGGATGCTGGTGTTGGAAATGGTTTCGTCAATCTTGCGCGAGAGCGCTTCCAGCGAGAGATAGAAGAAATCGCGCATGGAGCCGCCCAGGGCGCGCGAGCCCGTCTGCGTGCTCCCCAGGGTGAGGAAGTTGGCCAACACCGAGCGCATGATCATTTCGCTGTGGTGCTGGATGGAAGACTGGGGGTCGCGGATTCGCCCCGTGATCCCCGTCAGCAAGAACTCCCAGCCGTTGGGCAAGGAAAGCCCGGTGCTCTCATGCGCGGCGAGCATCTGCACCCAATTCTGCGCCGCCTTGCGGTCCTCGGCGGAAACGTTGGGGCCTTGCTTGATGGTAGGCACGCCCAGGCCGTTGCGCTCGATCGAGATGGCGTCGATGCGGTAAAGCTGGCTCTTGATGTACCAGTGTTGATAGGCCGCGCGCAACACCGACCGGCCGTAGAAATACGCCCCTTCCATGTCGTTCACGAAGTAGGCGAGCTTTTCCGCCGGCACCAGCACATTGACAAAGTTGTTTCCCCGGTAGCCGTACTGCTCGAGAAACAGCAGCGATTCGCCGTCCTCATCGACGTGATAACGATAAAACGTGTAGGGCAAGCGCGGGGCGAGTTTGCGCAGCCGCACCCTATCGCCGTCGATATGCCACAGGTCCTCGTGCGCGGCGCAGCCGAAATCCAGGCAGAGGAGAGCGTTCTCCTTCACCGTCTCGAAGTTCTGTGTCACCCAGCAGCCCGTGCTGGTGGGTGATTCGAGTCCGCCCAAAAGATTTTCTCGGACCTCATCAGCAATGGTTTTTGCCAGCTCGTAGCCCGGCTCATTGGGCTTGCGGCCGGGGACGATCTGATAGTCAGCCGCCCGGATGGGCAGCTTGCACGCCATCAACGCCGCCTTCACATCCGCGTCCGAGCGCCGCATCTTTTCGTAAACCAGGAAGGCGCTGCGCCCTTCCAGGATGGGGTTGTATTCGCCCAGGTCGCGGAGGAATCCCGCAAAGTTTGCTGTGCCAACGGCGCCACGCAAGAAGGTGTCAGGTGCCAGGTGTCGGGTGTCAGTGGGATGTCCATTTTCGATTTTCGATTTTCGATTTGGGGCTCGGGGACTGCTCCGCCCCCCGGCTGTGCGCTGGGTGTAAGCCCCACGTCGTTCCCAATGGGGCCGCCAGGGAACAAGGTAACCATCGGGTAGCTCGCCCCCGGTGTAATCACCTGCCGAATTGTTTCGAGTAAGGACATTTTTGAAGTACAGTGGCTAGTGGTTAGTGGCTAGTACCCCACCAGCCACCGATCCAAGCCCTAACATCCCGAGGAGGTGCTAACCCCTGGCACTAGCCACTGACCACTAACCACTAGCCACTAACCACTGCTCTTTTCCCCGGATTCCCGAATCTGTGAAATCTGCGTAATCTGCGGATTGGGGTCGTGCAAAAGCGCCAAGACGGCTGAAACGCCTGCCACCAGCGCTGCCACGTCCGGGTGGGCTGCGATCGCAGTGATCACCAGATTGTGCACTGCGGGGACCTGCAACATCGTGGTGACAGCGGCCACGATCGCAAGCACAATTTTCGTCACGTTTCTCATAGCCACCACCTCTTAGTGGCTAGTGCCTAGTGCCTAGTGCTTAGTGGCCAGCGGACAGCTCCCGAGGAGGAACAGCCCCAACGACCCCTAACCTGTAACACTGTCACTACTCACTAACACTAACCACTGACCACCAGCCACTAGGCACTAAGCACTAGGCACTAAGCACTAGGCACTAGGCACTGCCTTTGCCGGCGCAACGCTCAAGCTATGAACCATCCCAGCGACGGCCACCGCCGCCACCTGATCGGCGGTCGGCGACAGGCCCGCGCTTTGCAGCGCCGTTGCCACCTGGCTCGCGGCGTTGAGAGCCACGCTGATGACCTTCTCGACAGCCTCGGCCGGGATGACCGCGGCGGGGAAAATCTGTTGCAGCGTCGCATTCAAGACCGGCTCGATCACCGGAATTTCCTTGTTCGCGGCCGAAATCACTTTCTGGATGTCGGTGCCAATATCCTCGATCTCCTTCCCCAATTTGCTGAAGAAGGCCTTTAGCTCTGTCCCCACGCCCGATGGCGCGGGGCCCGCTGTTGGTGTAGTTCCCATGATGGTTTCTCCTTACAAGGAATTTGTGATTTGCGATTGGTGATTTGCGATTGTCCGTCAGCCGACGGGTTCTTCAATCACCAATCACAAATCGCCAATCGACAATCGTCAATCGACAATCGTCAATCAAAACATTGCCGGCAGCGGCGCCGGCGTCCACACCGCCGCTCGGGGCGTTCCCACGATCACGCCATCGCTCAGGTGTGAGATGGGCCGTTCTGCCGCCAGGTCGGCGAGGGCTTTCGCCCAGAACTCGTCCGCGTGGCCGAGGTCGGTGCGTTCAGCGTCGAAGCGGGTATTGCCCGCTGCCGTAACAAGCTTCTTCACCGCGCCAAAGGCGCGGGCGATTTCCGGGGCCTCCGGAATAAGATCCAGCCGCTGTTCCATTCGTCTCTTCACGCGGTACGCCATGTCTTCTTTAACGGCGGCGGTAAAAGTCACAGGCTCCACGCGCGGCCCAAACTCACGCTCCAAGGATTCGGCCAGCGGGGCCCCCATGCCCGTGGAGTCAATGCAGGCGCGCCGGACCAGAGGGCGCCCATCAGGGCCGGGCAAGGAGAGCAGTTCGCGGGCGTATTCGAGCTGCTCCGCGAAGGGAGTGTCGGAGAAGGTGCGCACCAATCGCGCCACGGCCACTCGCGAGGTGTCAGGTGCCAGGTGCCAGGTGTCAGGGAAAGCCGCTGGCGCGGGTTCTTCCCTGACACCTGACACCCGACACCTGGCACCTGGTTCTCCTGACACCTGATACCTGGCACCTGACACCTGTACTTCGTCCAGCCAAAACACCGTGCGGTCGTGGTGGCGCCCGATGTCGATGCCCAAGTAGAACTCCGAATTGTAGGGGCGCCCCTCGTGGGCGCCCTGGGCGGCCACCAGGGCCGCCCCTACGGAGTCCAAACCAGGGTGAGGCGCCGAGGCCAGGAACTGGGGAGGGCAGTCCTTTGCGGCCTCGGCGCTGACGCACTGGGCGACCAGTGCGGGCGGGATGAAATTTTCCGCGATGGAAGTGAACTGGCAGCAATACTCCTGTTGCCACGTGGTTTCGTCGTCACAACCGGCGCGGAGGAGTTGCAAGTCGATGCGCAGCCCCTGGCGGATGGCCTCGTAGACATCCACGCAATGGGCACTCCAGGCCGGCCGGCCACGAAAATCGAAACTCGAAACTCGAAAATCATCGCGAGTTTCGATTTTCGAGTTTCGATTTTCGGTTTTCCCTGAATCCTGAATCCTGAATTCTGAATCCACCTCTTCCGCCAGCCCTGCCGCCTTGGCAAGCTCATAGAACTTGCCCTGCTGCCCGTTGGGCGTCGAGATCACCTCGAGGCAATACCCACGCGTGATGGTGGGGAAGAGCGCGGTATAGATTTTGTCGGCATCGGAGTGGAAAGCGAATTCGTCCAGCGTGACGTTGCCGGAATAGCCGCGGGCGGTGTCGGGATTGGCAGGAAGGCCGTAGATGACGGATCCGTTGGCGAACCGGACTTCCAATTGCTTGATCAGCGTGCCTTCGAAAAAGGTGGACTCGCAGGCCCGCGCCAGAATCCCGCAGGACTGAACGTGTTCCTGGACCTTTTCCATCAGCAGCCGCGACTGCCGCTCGCCCTTGGATAGGAAAACCCAGGTGGTCTTCTTTTTCAGGCACTCGAGGAGGGCGCGGATGGAAGCGGCAAAGGAATAGCCGATCTGGCGAGCTTTCACCACGATCTTGAGGGGTGAATCGTCTTCGACCCAGTGGCGCTGGTAGGGGAGCAATTGCAATGCGGGCCCCAGGGCATCTGTCATTCTGAGCCCGCCGGTTTTTGCGGGCGAAGAATCTCTGCGGTTGTCGTTTCTGGCTGTTCTTGTACGGCGGGCGTCCTGGAGAACCTTTCCCGCATTACCCTCGATCCCGTCGCCGATAGCGTGCGGCTCCGCCGCCTGCCTTGCGGAAAGGCTCCGCCTTTCCGGAGAGCGTGTGTCCTGAACAACCTTCTCCGCACAGGCTGGAAGGCTGAGCCTTCCAGCCTGTGCGGGGGAGGATGGAGGCTGCGGCACTGGCCGGAAAGCCTGAGGCTTCTCCAGCGTCGACTCTCGACTCTCGACTCTCGACTACCTCGCGGTTTGTTACGCCTTGGCCGAGGCATTGGCACCTTCCTCACAAAGAAGTGGTTGACAAGCAAGGCCGTAAAGCTGCTGAATCCTTTGCAACATCTCCGGCCCCATCGGCTCACCCGCACCCTGCCCCTTGGCCTCCTGCTGCAGCTTCAGAACCTCTTCCCTGAGCTTTTCCTGGCTGAGCAAGATCAAGCGCGTCCGGGCGTGGGAATACCTCAACTCCTGCACGGCCTTTTCCTTTTGCATGACGAGGACCTTGCGCTTGAGAGACAGATTCTCGCGCTCCATGCGGGCGTGCTCGGCATCCTTGGGGGTAATCAGCGAGGCATCCCGACGCACTCTCAAGTAGCCGGTCAGGAACGTGGCCCGGGCAAGCTGGGCCTCAGCGGACTTGGGGCTTTTGCCCACTGTGGCCAGGAGCGCCTCAGCGCTGTTAATCAGGTGGCGCACTCGCTTGGCTTGAATGTCCAGGTGCCCCTGGAAATAATTCTGGACGGCGTTGAGCGTGATGCACTCTCCGCCCCGCTCACTGACCGTCTCGACAACGTCCTCGAAGGTCGAGCCCTCAGTGAGCATCTTGGAAACCAGCTCTTTCAGATTCCCGTCGAGATTCTCGACGTTGGTCTTGAAGGTCCTGCCACCTGCCACCACGGTGTTTTCCGAGCCGGTAGACCCTTCCGTAGGTTGCGGCGTCGAAGCGGAGGGGGCGGAATCCGTTTTCGGGTGGCTTTGCGACACCGTCTCGCCGGGTGCCGTCTCTTGCCCGGCTCCGCCGAGTACTGACCGGTGTCCGGCCCTGCCCAGTGCCGTCCTGTGCCCGACCCCGCCGGGTGCCGTCTGGTACCCGGCCCCTCCCTGTGGCCCTAAGCCTTCGGGCCTTCGCCCAGCGAAGGGCTTCGGCCCGCAGGCGAGCGACGGGCCGCCATCCGGAGCGTTTTGGCTGGAAACGCGCTTTTTCATTGACGAGGCTCCACGTAGATGCCTTCATCGGCCGGAAGGCGGCCGTCGAAATAGTCGATACCCTGCGCCGTAATCTTCACCAGTGGAATTTCGCGCCTCGAGCGGGGCCCGCGTACGCGCTCCACCGCCACCAGCCCCTTTTCTGCCAGGTAGGCGAGGTGGAAATTCAATTCCTCCACGGGCACGGGGTAGCCAAAGATGTCCAGCTCACCCTGAAGCAGCGGGAGGGTGGCCGCCTGGGGGTAGATGAGGCCCAGGTAGTAGAGGATCTTGCCGCGGATGATTTCCTTATGACGAACAGTGGCGGCCATAATTGATTAACTCCTCACAACATAGGATCGAGACTGGAATCGGGCCTGGGCGCTTTGCGGGTGGCGGAGCCTTGGGAGGTCGCCGCGCGCTGGTCTGGAAGGTGCTCTTTTTCCAATTCCACTACTGCCGCATGGGGCGCGGCCGTCGGCCGGCAGAATGAGCCGGACCCCGTGGCGCGGGAATCCAGCAAGTGCCTTAAGTCGGAAGAGGAGCCGCATCGCCCTGAGAATCCCGACGAGGCGCGAAGCGCGCAGTAATCCTCACCGTTGCGGCAGCGCAAGCTGTTCATATCCCGGTGCAGGGCCTTCAGGGCGATGAGCATTTCCTGGTGCTCGAAGCTCTCCTGGGTCTCGCGATGCTCGACCGAATTGGCGAGGCGCGAGAGCGCGTCGGCTTGCCCGCTCTGTGCTCCCAGGAACTTCTCAATGTATTGCCGAACCAGGCCGTAGGCTCCGTCTGTCTGCTGGCGCTTCACTTCCATGGACTTCTCAATCCAGTACTGCGCCAAACGCAGAAAGCCGAAGCCGAAGGCCATGAGGATCACAATGCCGGGGCCCCACCAGAGCGCGACGCGTTGAATGTCTACAGGATTCATCGGACAAGTACCCCCGCGAGGAATCCGCCGGCAAAAATCTCAGCGCCTCGCAATAAACGTTTCCGCCAGGTGCCGCGAGCGGCTTTGAGTTCCGCCCGATGCGCCTCCTCGCTGCGGGCTATGACCTGATCCTTGTCAGCCAGGGCCGCATTGAGCTGGGCGATCGTCCCGGACTGTTGCTCCTGGATAGAGGAGTTGAGCTTCGCCTGTTGCGCGCAGTTCGAGACCTGTTGCCCCATCACCTGGGCCTGCTGGCGGCAGGAATCGAGCTCCATGAAGGCGGTTTCAACTTTCCGCACACCCGCGTCGGTAAGCACGAGCGCGGGGGTGGAAGCGCCCGAGGCGTTGGCCGCAGGCCCTGTTCCCTGTTCCCTGTTCCCTGTCACCTGTTCTTCGTGCTGCCCTGACACCTGAAACCCGACACCTGACACCTGCTCTTGAAGACGAGAGGCCACCCGGGTCGCCACTTCCGATGTGGGAAGGGTGGCCACCTCGTTGACGCGCGCGAGCTCCTGTTGGCGGAGTGACTCAAGACTTTGACGCAGTCCTTCGGCTTCGCGCGCAAGCTGTTGCTGCTGGGCTTCAAGCTCATGGGCGGCCTGGGCGCTCTGCTTGGCATCCTGAAGGGCGCCCGCCGCCTGTTGTTGCAGCCGGGAGATCTCCACCGCAGCTTGTTTCATCACCTGCCTGGCTTCCACCGTGCCGCGCTGCCGGGCTTGGTGCTCGCATGACCAGGCAAAGAACATGATGACAACGCCCGCCAGGGCGGCGGTACCCAAACCCGGGACGCTCCGCCAGGGCCCCTTCACCAGGCTGAGGCTCGCGAGTTGCCGGCCTGCGGCGAGAGTTTTGCTCAAGCACGTTATCAGCGAAGGTGGGCGGCTGATTCCCATCACTTGTTCCCCATAAGGCCTTGTGGCGTTTCGTTGGCTTTGCCCAACCCGTATTGCCCGCCCTTTAACTCCTGATAAAGCCTCATCCGCCTTAGCCCGTTTTCAACGTAAGCGGAATCCGCGGTCCTGCCATCGGGTCGGCCGGTGTTCCAGCAGCGAAACATTTCCTCAAATCCGCGGGAGAGGCTGAGCTGGTAGCTTTCGGCGAACTCTGCGAGCAGTTGGTTCGCTAAGTGGTAATGGAATCGCGGCTGGAGAAGATCGCGGACCGTGCCCTGCCGCCCCATCACGTGGAAACCCATGATCTGCGTGAAACCCCAGGAAGAAGCCAGCTCTCGCAGGGCCTCGTCCGCCAGGCGGGAAAGTTCGCTGGCTTGGCCGGCCATGAAGAGCGAGTTGAGAAACTTTTCGTGAAACTCGCCGGTCTTGGGATGGAGGACTTCCGCGAGTTCCTCGCAAAGCGCCGCGGCGCCAATCCCACCGTATCGGGGACGCTCGCCGGCCGCTACCGCCTTCAGGTGACGATACACCGAAGGCTCAAAACGGACGGCGGCGGCGTTTCCACCGGACTCGTTGGCGGTCAACGCGCCCAGGAATTCGGCCGGCACCGATGACGAGTAGCAGGCTTCCTGAATGAACGCGTCGCAACGCGTGAACACTCTCTGAACCAACCTGCGTTCAGCCTCAGTGCGAGCAGTGGCGCCGGCATGAAAGCTGCCCGCCGGCGAAACCTTGGCGGGGGGAAGGGAAGTGGCTGCCGCCGGGTGCGCCCCGGCGCGGCAGAAGATTTTCCCCGTGCTCATTGCGTCCTGCTGCGCCGCGCCTGGCATTAGCTGATTCATGTTTGTAGCCTAGCATATGGAGATGGGACAGTGGGAAAGGGTGGAGAGGGTGTGAAAGAAATTCTTATGGGGTTGAGCCTAATAGTGATAGCGGCGCGCGCTTCTATCACATTGTGAAAGGATCTTCAGTCTCTGGCGCTTTTTGACACACGCATGGCAAAATCGGTATATCGAGGTGAGGAGAATATTGCCATGCGGGCAGTCATCCAAAGAGTCAAAAGGGCGGAAGTGCGAGTCAATGGCCACGTGGTGGGGGCCGTGGGTGAGGGAATGCTGGTGCTGCTGGGCATCGGCAAAGAGGACACCCTGGAAGCAGCGGAATCCCTGGCGGACAAGATCGTCAACCTGCGCATCTTCGACGACCAACAAGGCCGCATGAACCGGTCCCTAGCGGAAACAGGGAGAGGACTGCTGTGCGTGTCCCAGTTCACGCTTTATGGCGACTGCCGCAAGGGCCGCCGTCCCAGCTACGACCGTGCGGCTCGGCCGGACATGGCGTGTCTCCTCTACGAGGCTTTCGTGGGATCGGTGCGGGCTAAGGGAATCACTGTGGAGACGGGACAGTTTCAAGCCCTGATGGAGGTGGAACTGGTTAACGACGGGCCCGTCACCCTGTTGCTCGACTCCGAGCGGGTCTTTTAACAACCCCTGTCATTCTGAGCCCCGGCCCTACAAACTGGTGCGGGGGATTGTCAAGGATCAGGTGTGAGAGGCCAGCTTAGCGATCCTGCTCGAGACTTCATGGGCAAAGCGATTGATGAAGCCTTGGAGGTATTCCCCTACGTCGAGGTGCTCATCTTCGATTAGGGGGGTTAAGTCGACGCCAAAAATCAGCGCCGTGGACTCATCTACGCCGTGCGAAGCAAGATACGTGGCGTTGGCGCGCCTCCGGCCCATGGTCGCAAGATCATATCGCTTCCCGCCACAAACCTGTGAATCAAACACCCCCACCAGCGACATGGCGAGGTTCTCGTGAGCCTCCACGTTGAAGACGACCTTGTCATTGTCATTCAGCCAATCGAGACTACGCCAGACTTCACAGCCGTAAAGACGCTGGGGTCTCGAGTCGCGTGGCAACTCCCGCAGGGCGCGGATGACTCGCAGGGTTGTGGCGACGTGCGTGTCGTGCTTGTCGGCTAGGTTGTGAGTGTAAATTACCTGTGGCTTGGACGCCGCGATGATTCTCTCGAGGTCTTCCACCACGTGAGTGTTGGTGGGATCCTTGACCCCGCTGCTGGAGTAATCGAGGAAGACGTGGGCGGAGTACTCGCCGATGAAAGCGGCTTTCTTTTGTTCTTTGCGCCGGACTACTTGCATTTCCTCGTCCGTGTATCTTCTGTAGAGACCGTCGCGCGGGCTGCCGCTGCCGTTGGTGACCGTCACTCCGGTGAAACCCTTGTCCGGCCTGCCAAAGCACTCCAGGATGCCGTGATAGGCCATGATCTCGATGTCGTCTTGATGGGCCGACACAGCGAGGTGCGTGGTTCGGGAGAGCGCAACGTCAACAGGAAAGCCGTCAGGGACATAAATTTCCGCGCCAGAATTGTGTAACTCCATGGTATTCCTCCCTATCCCCTGTTCCCTAGCCCCCAGCCCCCAGTCCCTAGCCCCTAGCCGGCAGACTGGCCGCGGCCACCGCCTGGCCGACCCGCCGGGTCGCTTCATCGGGAAGCCGGAGCCTGATTTCCTGCGCCAGTTCCGGGAACTCGTTCCGCAGCACTTCCAGCGCTCGGTTCAAAATAATGTTCCCACCCTCGCCAGACGTCACGCGGCCGAGAATCAAGACGTTGTGAAGTACGTAGAAGTCTGCGTAGTGCGCGATGCCATATCCCACATAACAGCCAATAGTCTCGAAAATCTGCTTGGCTCGCGCCTCTCCGGCAAGAGCCATGTCCTGAACGAATTTGAGTTTCTGCGCGGGGCCAAGTCGTTCGTCCAGATTGATCCCAGCCTCGGCAGCCAGCCGAAAGACCGCCTGCTGTGAGAAATACTGCGCGCCGCAACCTCGATCGCCCGACCATTCGTCGAAGGGGGCCTCGGGGTCATAGTCCACAGGGCAGAAAGCCAGTTCGTTCAACCAGGTGGTAAGCTCACCGCTTTCGGTGACATAGCCTCCCGCCTCACTCGAACCCAGGGCAATCCCCAGGACGGCGTTATCCTGAAGTGACATGGAGCCGGCGAGCGCGGTTACTTCCCCGTCGTTGACCACCTCGAAGGGAATCCCCCCCCAAGCCCGCTTCATGTCAAGGAAGAGGTTTCCAACTCTGCTCTCAAAAAGTTCTCGAGGGACGGCGCGATACAGCGAAGCTACCCGCGGGCGATTGTGGATGTAAATTCCGGCGGAACTGCCACCAATGGCGTCGACCTGCGGAAGATACTTGGCGGCAGATTTCAGCCCCGCCATGATCTCGTTGTAATGATAGCTGGGGTCGGCGGCGTTGCGAGGGTCCCAGATTACTTCTTCCGTGAAAACAGGCTCGCCCTCGATCACGGCCGCCACTTTTTGGTCCGTAGCGCCCAAATCGAATCCAATGCGGCAGCCCTCGAGATGCCTCCCCAGGGCCACGCTGCCCTCCGAAGGCTCAGGGGTTTTTTCGGGGCTGGTAATCTCGACCGTGAACGACCGCTGGTACACTCCCCCCATGAAGTCAGCGTCGAAAGCGCGCGCGCCTTGTGGTGAATAGGCCTGGCGGATATGCTCGCCTACGCGGCGCGGCCCGCCCACCACGATTCTCCATCCGCCGTGCTTCCAGAGAAGCATTTTAACCAGCCTCTCCGCAAAGGGCAGGTTGAATCGCGAGGCCTCGTGGGCGTCGTCGAAGCACGCGGTCTTGTAAACAGAAATGAAGCCCTCCTGACGTTCCAACGCGATGGTCAGTGGGACCTCATGACCGCAATCCCGCACCGCCTTCAAGAAGGCGTGATTGGCCAGTACCGCTGGAGAAAACCCCGCATGAAGCGGCGGGACAACGCGAGGCTTCACAAAAGCAGGTAGCGCGGAACTCCAATTTTGAGGTCCGCCGCTTTTCGCAAACTCCTCCATGTTCCTCCCGGGGCGATCGCGACGGGCAAACACACGAAGCCCGCCATTCGCCTGCACGAATGAGTATAGGGGCCTGCCCGCGAGAGGTCAAGGAACGGGGAAGAGCACGTCGATCATTGCGCCGTCTCGGTGAAGGTCACCACGGGATGTCCCAAGCCATAGGGACCTTCCGCAGTGACGGTGACCGTTCCGGGCGCGCCGGGGAGCGTCAGCGTCGCACTGGCCTGTCCAGAACTATTGGTAGGCACAATCAGCATCGTGCCTGTCGTTCCGTTGTACGTCAGCGTCCCGGCGCTGGTGGTGAAGAAGATCGGCGCTCCGGACGCTGTGCCGCCGGAAGAGCCGGGCGCGAGCGTGACGGAAAGATTAAGCGTAGTGCCCACTCCGCCGCTCTGCTGGTCGCCCTGCTTCGTCAGGGTGGCTGCAGGATTCCCGACAACAATCCAGCCGCTTTGGTTTTGCATGACGCCCGAGCCATCGGTGCCGGGGACGGTGAAATGATAGAACCCCGGCGTGCCGCCCGCCGTGACCACGATCGTTCCGTTCTTGGCGCCGGGCGCGACGCTAGCCCCGGTGACGTTCAAGCTGATGCCGGAATCGAATTGCGGCGTGCCGAGTGTGACGGTGCTGCTTCCGGAAGTCAGTGTGGGGTTGAGCGTGACCGTGCCGCCCGCAGGAACCATCGTGGTATCCGGATTCAGGTCCCACTCAGAAGCGGGGGCCTGCGGCATGCTCCCCGAGATCACCAACAACGTTGCGGTATAGGGCGCAAAGGTTTGGGTGGATGACCACGGGGCGGGGGCCGAAGCAGTGATCGCGTTGGGCGCTGTGGAAGCGAGGGTGTAAGCCACGAAGGTGGCGGCGTTAAAGTGGTTCAGCGTAAATTGCACACTGACGGGGTTCTGCGGGTCCTTGTTGAGCACCAGGACGGTCATCGTATTGCCGGCGGAATTCACACCGGCATAACCGCTGAACAGGTCGGGATCGCCGCCGTTCGTAGCGGCCACCGAGATGAATCCAAAGCCATCATGCGCGCCATCATAGTTCGTGAATAGTTTTAAGGCCTGGTAGTTCGGATTCGTTGAAACCGGCGCGCCCCAGCGCGACGCCAGATACACGCGTTCGCGTCCGAGGATTCCATACGCATCCGCGTCCCCTAGAGCAGTCGAGAAATCCGACTCCCCGGCGAAAGCAGCGCTCCACTCCGTGATGCTAAGCGGTGTTTGCGGATAGATCATATTCACAATCGCCCGCAGGCGCGGGATGCGAAACGGGATGGTCTTGTTCGGCTCAATGTATGTCGCGTACTGTTGATTGATTGTGCCCGATTCGCTCACGTAGGTCGGATCCCAGTAATCGCGGTAAATGCGGACTGCCAATGCCTGCAACTGCGCCTGCGTCCAACCCGTGGTGCTGGGGCCGTCCGGGTAGGCGTGGATATCGAACACGTCCAGCGAGCGAGCGCCGGCGATTTGGTCTTGCCAGTAGTCTTCGTTCAGCCACCAGGGCAGGAAATCCACCCCGCCGTGCGCGCCCTTGTCGTTACTGTTCGCCCCATTCCAGTAGAACCACCAGCAGCAGCTCACCGGGCCGAACCGGATCGCCGCCGGATCCCAAGTCTTCAGCTTGGTCGCCTCAGTAAGGTAAACACTGCTCAGCTCGTCATAGCCCGAGGGATTGGGATGAATGTCGAAGTGCGTGCCGCCCCAGATGTCGATCTCGTTGTCCATATCATAGAAGTGCGGCGCGCCGTTGACGGTGTTGAACGCTGCGGCCAGGGCTGCGGCCCACTCGCTGCGATACACGCAGCTTGCCGCCGGGCAGCTTTGGCTTGGATCGTCGAGCAAGGGGACGTAGGCGTCGCTGGGATTGGCAGTCAGTTCGGTTTCGCAATCCGTCTTCAGGCCGTCTCCAGCGTCACTGTTATAGGGGTCCACGGCACATTGTGCGCCGTACTTGGCAACGGAAAAGCTCCAGTGTCCGTTTCCCCCCGTTCCCGGCGTTTCCGCGCTCTGTGCCACCCAGGACAACATCACCATGGTCATAAGAGGATTGGTGACGGGTAACTGTTTCTTGGGAACTAAAGGAGTAGCCGACAGTACATCCTTGATGAACTTGGCCGAGTCGCTATCGCCTATCTCCGAGTAGTTGAAGTCCTCGAAGTAATAATCATTGTCCGCGTTGTAAGTATCGAGTTGCCAGTTGTAGGTCGAGGTCGCATTGCCGCCCCAGCGCACCAGGGTGGTGCCGCTGTCGGTGATGTCGGCCGCGCTCGCCGGGTAGGCGCCGCCGTAAACGTAAGGGCTGATGGGATGACGATTGCTCAGCGCGTCGATCGTCACCTGAGCCGACGTTACCGGCGCCGAAGGCGTGGCGCTGACTTCCGTGGAGTTTGCGCTCTCCCCGGCGGAATTGACGGCCGAGACCACATAGTAGTAGGTCGTGCCGTTGGTCAGTCCCGTGTCAGTGTAATTGGTGGCGGTGGGCGACGCGATGGTCGTGTACGGCCCACCCGAAGTGGTGGATCGCTTGACATTGTAGGTGGTCGCGCCGCTGCTGGCATTCCAGGTGAGGCTCACCTGCGCGTTGCCGGCGCTGGCGGCGAGGCCCGTAGGCGCGCCCGGTGGGGCGCTCGGCGTCGCATTCACCTGGGCCGAGTTGGCGCTCTCGCCCGCAGAGTTCACGGCCGAGACCACATAGTAGTAGGTCGTGCCGTTGGTCAGTCCCGTGTCAGTGTAATTGGTGGCGGTGGGCGAGGCGATAGTCGTGTACGGCCCGCCCGAAGTGGTGGATCGCTTGACATTGTAAGAGGTCGCGCCGCTGCTGGCAGCCCAGGTGAGGCTCACCTGCGCGTTGCCGGCGGCCGCTTGCAGCCCTGTAGGCGCAGCAGGCGCGGTCAGACCACCGCCCCCGCCACCACCTCCTCCTCCGCCGCCGCAGTTCATGAGCATCGCAGCGAGCGCGGCGAGCAGGACGCACACCGCCACCCTGACCCTTCTCCGCACATTGTTGATGTTCATTGCACGTCCAAAGAAACCCGCTTTGGCCTCCTGTATGAAGCGGATTATACATCTAATCTCAGGTTTCAGGTGTCAGGTTTCAGGTGTCAGGTTTCTGGTGTCAGGTTTCAGACGTCAGGTCTCAGGTGTGAGGTTTCACGTGTCAGGTATGGGTCCGCCCCTGAGCGGAGGGAGTGGGAATCACAGCCCTCTCCCCCTTGGGGCAGGGTGTCCCGCTGTCCCGATGCACTTTATCGGGAAGCGGGACGGGTGGGGGTCTCGAGCCTACGCTCCGTTTCTGACATCGTCGGTGGCACAGGCACTCTTGCCTGTGTCCAAGGCAGATGCCTTCCATGATGAGTGCATTTCAAGGCGCCTACCGAGCCTTGCTCCTTGGCGGCGCCACGGTGCTGCTCTTTGGCGGCGCCGCGGTGCCTTGGGCGGGTGATTTCATTTTCGGTTGGGTCCTTTCCCGCACCGGCGCCTTGGCGGCGATATCGGAGGTTGTGTTCCTTGTGTTTAAGGTCCTCTCCCGCTCCTGCTCCCGGGCGGCGATATCGGAGGTTGTGTTCCTTGTGTTTAAGGTCCTTTCCCGCTCCCGCGTCTTGGTGGCGATAGCGGCGATATCGGAGGTTGTGTTCCTTGTGTTTAAGGTCCTTTCCCGCACCGGCGCCTTGACGGCGATATCGGAGGTTGTGTTCCTTGTGTTTAAGGCCCTTTCCCGCTCCTGCTCCCTGGCGGCGATAGCGGAGGGTGTGTTTAAGGACCTTTCCCACGCCGCCACCTTGGCGGCGATTTCGGGGCTCATTCTCCGTTCGGCCCTTGCCCGCTCCCGCTCCTGGGCGGCGCTATCGGAGGTGGTGTTCGGCTGGGTATAAGCAGCATTTCCCGCATCCGGGTTTGAGTCTTCAAAGCTTAAGTCGCATCTCATCTCGGCCGCAACATGCTCGTTCAGAGACCTCACTTGTTCAGCCGTGCAGGGCTTTCCATCATTCTGCCTGCACGACAAAGTCCCGTCGGGGGAATCCAAACTCAAGTGGTTAATTTCGGCCAAGGCCGGGTGTTCCGCGCTCTTTTCGTCCATCCTCCTGGCCAAATGCCTCACCATCTCTTCCGTGCAGGGTCTCCTTTCCGGGCCCCTGCACTTCAAGGCCCCTGCCGGCCACTGCCCGTTGGCGGCAGCACTGGGGGTTGTGTTCGTCGCTGACTGCGACGCTGCTTTCGTCGTTCGCTGCGACGCTGCTTTCGTCTTTAGCTGGGACGCTGCTTTCGTCGTTACTTGGGACGCTGGTTTCGTCGTTGGCTGCGACGCTGCTTTCGTTGTTGGCTGCGACGTTGGGGTCGACTTCGCTTGCCCCATCATTCGCAAAGCTGCTGCCAAGCACAGCACTACCGTGGCAATCATGATCCGTTTCATTGGGGTTTTCCTCCTTTGTCCATCACTCTCCCGCCGCCGACCAGAACCCTTCGCCCCCCTCACCAAGTCCAAATCGCCTAGGCGATACCATATGGGCCGAGCCCTTAGCGGGCGGAAAGAGACTCCCTAACCACTCGAGTGTATCTCCCGTGGGGCCGGGGTCAACGTTACTTCCGTACTACGAAGAACACTAGGAACCACCAAGACACCAAGAAAGCCCATCCCCAAGCGATTGATCCATTGAGTCATCGGGTCATGGGGCCATCGGGTCATTGACCCATTGGTCCATTGAGTCATTGATTCATTGAGTCATTGATTCAATGAAAAGAACCGAGGCAATTGCTCTTCAATGATTCAATGGCCCGATGACTCAATGGGTCAATGACCCGATGGCCCCATGACCCGATGACCCGATGAGTCAATTGAAGGTGCCGTCCAGGACGAGGTCAAGCAGCGCACCTTCCGGCCCCGCCAGTACGGCGTGTTGGAACCTCTTTACCGCGGGGTGATGGGGTGGCGGCACGAGCTGATTCTCCGCCTGCTGCACTGCTTCAGTGACCCGGTGTGCCTGGCCGAGCAACGCGACTGGGAGCAGGACGAGGAATACCGGCAGTTTCTGCTCCGAGAGGGGGAATGCTGCGAGGCGCCGGGGGAGCCAGAGCGGCAAGATGAAGAACAAGGCGGAGGCGGTCAGCAGCGACAATATGTCCGACATGCCGGAGGCTCCAGAAGTAGTGGAAACCTCAGAATTGACGGAACGAAGCGGGAATGCCTTTGAAAACAAAGGCTCGGATTCCCCTACCAAGCAACGTAGCAGGAATGTCGCAGGCCTTGGGTTCAACCGCCAACACGCTCGCTTCGGCCGTTTGCTGATAGCTGAGAGTTGGCCGCTGACGGCTTTCAATGAATCAACGACCCGATGACCCGATGAATCAATATTGGAACGCTGCTTGCTCTGCGCCTAATGGAGTGAGGCTTTTGCGCAGCGACAGGATGCCTGACTCCCGCGGGGGTAAATAATGAGCATTTTTGTTGCACTCTTTGTAGTATTGGGTCTGGTGACCATCCTCTTCTTGGGCTTGGTTTTCTACCGTTCCAGGATTGCCAAGAGAGATACGGACTGGATCCCCCTGAGTAATGACGCGAGGGAAGACAAAGCCATTGAGGCGCAGAAGGTTAACGAGGCGAAGATCCACAAGCTCGACCTTCCCGTCCGCGTCCTGGGGATACTGTGGGTGATAATGGTGGTGGTGATAATCGGGTTCTGGTTCTACCACGGGATTATGACCCCACCACCGATTACCAGATAAAGTCCTACGCATCTGAACAGTAGCAATCCCAAGAAACCTGCCGTGGCGTGCCGAAGCTTGCGCCAAGACTCGCACCGGAAGAGCGGGTTTCAGGTGTCAGGTGCCAGGTGTCAGCTTACAGGGAACAGGGAACAGAGAAGAGGGAACAGGGAAGAGGGAAGAGGGAAGAGGATCCCAAAACCTGTTGCCTGTTCCCTGGGACTTGTTTCCCGTTCCCTGGGATGTGTTCCCTATTCCCTATTCCCTGAAATGAACTACAGCCCCAGTTCTTCCTTCAGGTCTCGGGCGCTAAAAGGTGAGCAAGAGAAGATGCGGCCATCAACGTCGAAGGTCGGAACTTTCCGCTTGCCGTTGTTAGCCTGCTTAACGAACCTGGCTGCCCCAGGATCTGTCTCGATATCAATCTCCTCATAAGGCAACTGGTGCTCTTCGAGGAACCGTTCGGCCCTGCGACAGTCCGGGCACCAACTCGTGGTGTAGATGCGGATGTTCATGGGATTGTCGATTGCCGACTGTCGATTGCCGATTGACAACATAAAGAGTTGCCACCAGTTTCCCAATCGTCAATCGGCAATCAAGGTAGACTGTGGTGTGCCGCCTCGAGCCTGGCCATTGCCCGGCTCAGGGCTTTTCGGGCGCGCTCCATATCGATCTCGGGATCTGAGAACCTCTTCAGGCGGTCCTCAGCTCGTTGTTTGGCTTCTTGCGCGCGGTGAACGTCAATTTCTTCGGCGCGTTCGGCGCTCTGGACCAAGACGATGACGCGATCGGGAAGCACCTCCGCGAAGCCACAATTGACGCAAAGATAGTGCTTCACACCTTCGCGCGTGTAAGTGAGTTCGCCGGGCGCCAACTCAGTGAGCAGAGGAGCGTGGCCGGGCAACACCCCGATATATCCATTCTTACCGGGCACGGTCACCGCGCTTACGGAGTCACGCACCACCAGCCGGTCTGGGCTCACAATGTTCAGTTGCAGTTCAGTAGGAAGAAGATCGCTCACGCTGCCGCCTTAAGTTTTTCAGCCCTCTCGAGCGCCTCCTCGATGGTCCCCATCATGTAAAAGGCCTGCTCGGGGATATTATCGTATTTGCCTTCGACCAGTTCCTTGAAGCCGCGGACTGTATCCTCGAGCTTCACGTAACGGCCCTCGAGGCCTGTGAACTGTTGCGCCACATGGAAGGGCTGGGAAAGGAATTTCTGAATTTTGCGCGCCCGCGCCACGGTCAATTTATCTTCCTCCGAAAGCTCATCGATGCCGAGGATGGCGATGATGTCCTGAAGGTCCTTGTATTTCTGGAGGATCGCCTTCACGGCCCGGGCCACGCGGTAATGCTCCTGGCCCACGATGCGGGGATCCAGAATGGTCGACGTAGAGGCCAACGGGTCCACGGCGGGATAGATCCCGATTTCGACCAGTTGCCGCGACAGCACCGTGGTTGCGTCGAGGTGCGAGAAAGTAGTGGCGGGAGCGGGGTCCGTCAGGTCATCCGCAGGCACATATATAGCCTGCACGGAGGTGATGGAGCCCTTCTTGGTGGATGTGATGCGCTCCTCAAGCTCGCCCATTTCCGTGGAGAGATTCGGTTGGTAGCCGACGGCGGAAGGCATGCGCCCCAGCAGGGCCGAGACTTCCGAGCCTGCCTGGGTGAAACGGAAGATATTGTCGATAAACAGGAGCACATCCTGGCCCGCCTCGTCGCGGAAGTATTCCGCCACCGTGAGTCCGGTCAAGCCCACACGCAGTCGGGCTCCGGGTGGCTCGGTCATCTGTCCATAGATCAAGGCTGCCTTGGATTTGTTCGAGTCGCCAGGGACTATGACACCGGACTCCTGCATTTCCAGCCACAGGTCATTGCCCTCGCGGGTGCGCTCGCCCACCCCGGAGAACACCGAAACACCGCCGTGCTTCATGGCGACGTTATTGATCAACTCCATGATGATGACGGTCTTGCCCACCCCGGCCCCGCCGAACAATCCCGTCTTGCCACCTTTCAGATAGGGTTCGAGCAGGTCCACTACCTTGAGCCCCGTCTCGAACATTTCCAGGTTGGTATTCTGCTCTTCGAGCGACGGGGGATTGCGGTGGATGGGCCAGCGCGTTTCCGCCACAATCGGCCCGAGCTTGTCCACGGGTTCGCCGATCACGTTCATGACGCGGCCGAGTGTCGCCTTGCCCACTGGTACGGTAATGGGTTCCCCCAAGTCGATGGCTTTCATGCCGCGAACCATGCCGTCCGTAGGCTCCATAGCCACGCATTTCACGCGCCCTTCGCCCAGGTGCTGTTCGACCTCCGCGATGACCTCAATGGGTTGCGGAGCCTCAACGCCCTCGGAAGTAATCCGCAGGGCGTTATAGATGGGTGGAAGCTGCCCCTCCTCAAACGCCGCCACCACCACCGGGCCGATGACTTCCACCACTTTGCCAATGTGTTGCTCTGTAGTCATGAGAATTCCTTCTGGGATCGGGTGATCGGGTGATCGGGAGATCGGGTGAACTGTCGAAAACCGAAAATCGAAACTCGAAATGCGGGACGATTTTCGACTTTCGAATTTCGAGTCGGTTCGTCCGATCACCCGATCACCCGATCTCCCGATCCCTTACGTCCCCACCCCTCCGCTCACCACTTCAATGAGTTCACGCGTGATCGCCGCCTGCCGCACGCGATTCAAATGGAGCGTGAGCGAGTCGATCAATTCGGAGGCGTTGTTGGTGGCCGCATCCATCGCCGTCATTTGGGCGGCCAGTTCCGCGGCCCGCGATTCGAGCAGGGCGCGGTAGACCTCGATCTCCACGTAGCGCGGAAGCAAGGCGTTCAATACTTCGGCCGCGGGCTGCTCGTAGATGTAGTCGATCAGCGCCTCACCCGTCGCTGGCTGCACCGGCTTGACGGGCAAGTACCGCTCCACCCTCACGCGCTGCGTCAGAATGGACTTGAACTCGTTATAGAGGAAGTCAACGGCGTCCACCTTTTGCTGCGTGTAGAGGTCGATGATCTCTTTGGCAATCTGCTGGGCATGCGAAAACTGCAGATGCCCAAACAGGTTAAGGTGCTCCGAAACTATCTCGAAGGGCTGGTTGCGGAAGGCACCTCGACCCTTGCGGCCGACGGCGATGATTAAGACTTCCTTGTTGCCACGTCCCTCCAGGTAATACTGGGCCGCCCGGATCAGATTAGCGTTGAACGCGCCGCAAAGGCCTCGGTCCGCCGTGATGAGCACCAGCAAGACTTTCTCGATAGGCCGCTCGGCGAGCAGGGGATGGGCGCGCTCCTCGGTGCGTGCGGCAAGGCTGGCGAGCAACGTCAGCATCTGGTTGGCGTAAGGCCGTGCATTAAAGATGCTGTCTTGAGCGCGCCGCAGCCGCGCTGTTGCCACCATCTTCATCGCACGCGTGATCTGCTGCGTGCTCTTGACCGAGCGAATGCGACGCCGAATATCGAGTAAAGTGGCCATGCTTCTTTAAGAATATCGGGTGATCGGGAGATCGGGAGATCGGGTGATCGGTGGAACAGGTCGTTGTCCACCCCATCGCCCGATTACCCGGTCACCCGATATTCTGCCTGTTCTCCCGATCATCCGATCACCCGATCTACCGACCCCGTCATCCTGTCAGGCCACCTTGGCCTTCCGCTCCGCCAGGAATTTGGCTTTGTACTCATCCAACATCCGGCGAATCTCCGCTCGCAAGGGTTCGTCGATCTGTTTCTTCTGGATGAGTTGGCTCCCCACCGAAGGGTAGGCGTTATCCATGAATTGGTAGAGCCCCAGCTCGAAGGGCTGGCAATCTTCGACCTCAAGGTCGTCGAGGTAGCCGTTGGTGCCCGCGAAGATGATGAGGATTTGTTTTTCAACCGGCAGCGGATTGTACTGCCCCTGCTTGAGGATTTCCGTCAAGCGCCGCCCGCGGTTGAGCTGTGCCTGGGTGGCTTTGTCCAGGTCGCTCCCGAACTGGGCGAAGGCGGCCACATCACGGTACTGGGCCAGGTCCAGGCGCAGCGTGCCGGCCACTTGCTTCATAGCCTTGATCTGCGCGTTGCCGCCCACCCGCGAGACCGAAAGGCCCGCGTCCACGGCGGGTCGGATGCCGCTGTTGAACAAGTCGGTCAGCAGATAGATCTGGCCGTCGGTAATCGAGATCACGTTGGTGGGAATATAAGCGGAGATGTCGCCCGCCTGCGTTTCGATGATGGGGAGCGCCGTAAGCGATCCGCCACCCAGGGCATCGCTCAGCTTCGCGGCGCGCTCCAGCAATCTCGAGTGCAAGTAGAAAACGTCACCGGGGTAAGCCTCGCGCCCGGGAGGACGACGCAGCAGCAGCGAGATTTCGCGATAAGCCACCGCGTGCTTGGAAAGATCATCGTAAAGACACAGCGCGTGCCTGCCGCTGTCTCGAAAGTACTCTCCCATGGCGCATCCCGCATAAGGGGCGATGTACTGCATGGGGGCCGGGTCCGAGGAGCTCGCCTCCACTACGATGCTGTACTTCATCGCGTCATGTTCTTCCAGGGTCTTAATGACCTGCGCGATGGTCGAACGCTTCTGGCCGATGGCCACGTAAATGCATATCACGTCCCCGCCGCGCTGGTTCAAAATGGTGTCGACCGTAATGGCGGTCTTGCCCGTCTGGCGGTCACCGATGATCAATTCGCGCTGGCCTCGACCAATGGGGATCATGGCGTCAATGGCCTTGATTCCGGTCTGTAATGGCTCGCGCACCTTTTGGCGGTCAATTACGCCGGGAGCCTGTCTCTCAACGGGAATGTACTTGTCTGTCAGAATGGGACCTTTGTCGTCGGTGGGCCGCCCCAGCGCATCCACTACACGCCCCACCAAGGCCTCGCCCACCGGCACGGACATGATGCGCTTGGTCCGTTTGACGATGTCGCCTTCCTGAATCTTAACGTAGTCACCGAAGAGCACGGCGCTCACCCGGTCCTCTTCCAGGTTCAACGCCAAGCCCGCCACGTCGTGGGGCAACTCGACCAGTTCGCCCGCCATGACGTTGTCCAGGCCTTGGATTCGCGCCACACCGTCTCCGACGGAAATGACCGTGCCCACTTCGCTGACCGAAACGCCACGGTCGAAGTGCTCAATCTGCTCTCGAATGATCCTGGTGATTTCGTCTGCTCTAATCTGTGGCATGTTCTTGCATCTCCCGGGGAGTCAAGGAGTCGAAAGTCGACTCTCGACTTATTCACCGCGCCATCAACTGCTCCCGGATCCGCGCCAGGTTGCCCCGCACCGACCCGTCGTAAACCGTACTCCCAATCTGCGCCAGGATTCCACCCAGCAATGCGCCGTCGATTCGGAACTCGAGTTCCACCTGCTTGCCCGTCAATTCCCGGAATCGCGCGGCCACGCTTTCCCGCTCCCCGGGTGAGAGGTCCGAGGCCGAAGAGATGGTAACTTGCACTATTCCCAAGCGCTCGTTGACCTCCTTCCGATAAGCCTGGAGCGCTTCCTCGAGCAATGGCATCCGGTAGTTGACCAGCAGCACCCGCAAGAAATTCAGGCTCACCGAGGATTCGCCCAGTTTCTGCCCGATCGCTTCCAGCACCTTCATTTTCTGCCCCAACGCCACGGCGGGCGATGCGAGCACTTCCTTCAGCTCCGGGCTCTCACGGTAAGCGCGTGCGAAGTCCTGAAGCTCCTCGAGCACCTTGCGGTATTCGCCCGTCGCCGCAACTACCTCGGCGAGTGCGTCGGCATAGCGATTTGCCACCATCATGGGCATGGGGAAACCCTAGTCGAGAGTCGAAAGTACAGTCCAGAGTCGACAGTCGAGAGTCAAAAGTCAAGAAGTCGAGTATTGAGATGTTGACGCCGTAAAAACGCCTCCGTAAGCCGTCGGCGTCGTACTTTCGACTTTCGACTCCTTAGGCTGCCGCGCCAAACTCGACGTTCTTTCTCAGACCACACAACACCCGCGCGATTTCAGTAACCTCTTTCAACTCTCGACTTCTCTAGTTCCGACGTTCGTCCGTACTTTCGATTCTCGACTTTCGACTGTCGACTTTCGCCAAGAACTCTCCCACCAACTTCTTCCGCCCCGCTTCGTCCAGGCGCCGGCGAATAATCTCCTCGGCCAACTCCACCGCCTGCCCGGCTGCGTAGGTCTTGAGTTCCAGCTTGGCGGCCCGCACTGCGACTTCGGTCCGAGCACGCGCGGCCTGAAGGATTTTCTCCGCCTCTTCAGCCGCCGCCAGTTTTAGCCGCTGGCGTTCCGCCTCCATTTCCCGCCCGGCGGAAGCCTTGAACGCCGCAATCTCTTCCTCGAGATGCTGCAACTTCTCCTCCACGGCTTTGAGTTGGGCCTGGGATGCTTCCAGAGCCTTCCGTCCTTCTTCCAGCCCTTTTCGAATGGAGGCGGAGCGTTGGGCAAAGAAATCGGCCAGGGGTTTCCGCAAGACGAAAGCGAGGGCGCCCACGAGCAGGGAGAGGTTAATGAATTTGTAAAGTAACTCGCGTCGTTCCTTTTTCCCTTCCGCCTCACCCTCGGGCGCGGGAGCGGAGGCAAGGCTGCGGTACAGGGTAAAAGTGCGAGCGGAAGCCGGCGCGCCCCCAATTCCCACCAGGCAGGCGGCCAAAAGCCCTCGAGCCAACGCGCGGCGCAAACAAACCCTCAAGGCTGGACCCCTTCCCCGCCACCCCTTGCGGCGCCCCCCAGGATCGTCTCGGCTATCTCTTGCCCTAGAGACTGGCAGGCGCTCTGTAATTCCTTCTTGCTCTGAGCCACTTCCGCCGCTAGGCTGGCCTGCGCTTCGCTGGCCAATGCTTCTGACTGCTGCTTCGCCCATATTATGGTTGCTTCCCGGTCTCCGAGGATGGAGCGCCGAGCTGCCTCCCGCTGCCGGTATACTTCCTGGCGCGCCGCCTGGAAAACAGCATCGTGTTGTCGCGCTTTCTCTTCCGCCGCAGCCGCTTGCTCGCGGCCGCGCGCCATGGCGCCCGTGGTCTCTTCCTCGCGCTTTTTCAGCACGGCGGTCAGCGGCCCAAAAAGCAAGGGGCGGAGGATGAGATAAAGCACGAAGACAAAAACTACCGTGGGAATGGTCTGGATAAAGAGTTGCGCGAGTTGGGATAGAATTCCGCCCATTATTAAAGGGCACCCTCACAGAGAGCTTTCTGCCGCATCGTCAAAGAGAGGAAATTTAGCATGCCCTTTTCAAGGGTGTCAAGAAACTGGAAGTCGGGGTAGTGGTACAGTTTGAGTTTTCTTGCTCTTGCCCTCGGTCTCAGCTTTTGCCACACTCCGGCCATGCCAAAGAAAACTAAGCTAAAGTCAGGACGGAAGCGGAACCCAGCCACGCGCAAGGAATCTCGAAACGCACGTGAGGCCAAATTGCGGCATCCTGTAATCGAGGGAGAGGACTTCAATCAGGTGGCCTTCCGAGCGGTGCGAGAAACTATCCGGCGTGCCGAGTCCTAACCTGCCTCTAGGTCATCCGGCAGCATTTGAAGGTTTCCTGTCTTTGCGTCTAACTCAGCAATCAGATACCTAACACTAAGGGCGTTCGCCGCTTCCTTGAGCCGTCTAATTTCTTCCCCGGTCACGCCAGCCTTGCCGCCCTTCAACTGAATCAAGCGCAACTCCATTTCATCGGGGTTCTGCCTGCCGAGCCGGTAAGCGATGGCGTCAATGATTCCTGTGCGTGGTGCTCCAGTCTTGCCTTCAAAGAAGGCCACACGCCAGCCGTGCGCCTCGCAATACTTCAATAATGCTTTCTTGCTCGCACGTTCTGCGGCATGCGCCTTGCCCCATGCTTCGTTGATGCGTTTCGTCTTTGCGGCCTTGATGCCAGCTTCGTGCATTTTCTTGGTCATGTGCGCCATTGTAGCGCAAGAACGAGCAAATAAAAGGTCTTGTTTTTGTGTGCGGATATTTCGCATGATGTCCGTATGAGTGCCGAATCTGTAAAGCCGATGCTGGTCTCGAAAAAGAGCGCAGCAGTTTTGCTCGGAAAATCGCTCAGTTCGATTGACGCTCCCCTCTCAGCGGATGACGCTGGCCAAGCCCGTCAAGCTGGGATTGATTAGGACGCAGGGACCCGGCACGTATACTGCGGCGCAGAGGTAGCCGACAATGACCCGAAAAGACGACGAAGCCCAAGAGTTGTCCGACATCATGAAAGAGGAATCGACAAGAGGTAGGCGCCATCCCAAGAGGGCCTTGACAGCAAGTCAAGAGCGGAAAATGCGTCAGTTCGCTAGTGTAGTGTCTCACAATTAGCTTTACAATGCGACTGGGCTGTGCTATTGTACGCATCATGTGGAACCCAGCCGCCGCTCTTGATTTGCCGTCGGA
>Ga0326727_10002446_pt1 | contig 63322 bp, 54 predicted proteins | sample MB2enrmetagenome_FD_207643 | JGI IMG/M metagenome (GOLD analysis project Ga0326727, IMG submission 207643) | Lab enriched peat soil microbial communities from McLean, Ithaca, NY, United States - MB29MY | ecosystem: Environmental > Terrestrial > Soil > Wetlands > Peat | place: USA: New York...
GTTTTTGTCGTCTGTCAAGCGGCGCGCCCTTGCCGAGGCGCGACAGACGACAAAAACCGATCGTCTGTCCTACCAGGCCTGTGCCACCGATTCCCCGTCAGGTGGGTCAGCTCATTTTCCGCAGCGCACGGAAAACGCCGGATAACATCAGGAGGTCGGACTCTCGGCTCAGCAGACTGGACAGTCCGCGCCACGGCAGCGCTCGCGGTGTAGTGTGGAGATATGCGGTTTTTGGCGGCGGTTCTGTTGAGCGCTTCGGCGCTGCTCGGCCAGGGCCAGGATTTTAACGGCGATCTGCTGCAAGCGGCGCTGCGCGGGCGCAATGACCAGGTCAAGGCGTTTCTGGACGACGGCGCGGACCTGGAGGCCGTCGACCGGAACGGCCGGACGCCGCTCATGCTGGCGGCACAGCACGGCCAGGTCGCGACCGTCGAGCTGCTGCTGGGCCGCGGCGCCAACGCCGCGGCGCGCGACCACGAGGGAGCCACCGCTTACGTCCTGGCGCTGTTCTCTCCGGAGGGCCACGGCAATCATGAGGCAGCGCTGAAACTGCTCCCCAGGCCGCCACGGCCGAAGATGGCGCTCGACGTCAAGTGGTCGCCCATCAAGCTGGTCAGCTCCTGTTTCGTCACCCGCGAGGAAGTGGCACGGGTGGTGGATGGCCTCCATCTCCCCGAGCAGTTTCTGCGCGTATTCGGCGCCTACGTGCAAGCCTCCGGGCGCAACCTGGTGGAACTGGTGGGCGAGCCCGCGGACGCGGACGCCTTGCTGCGCGTCGAGCTCGAGCCGGCATCCGCCTGCGTCGCGCAGAGCGGCGACAACCTGAGCCTGTCCATCGAGGCGCGCGTTTTGCGCGAACCGGGCGGGGAGACGCTCTTCCAGAAAGTGTTCGGCAGCGGCCTCAAGGGATTGCACGCCCAGACGGCGAACAACCTGGAGCAGTATGGACCAATCTTCGAGCCATGGATCAAGCCGCACGCCGGCCCCATCTACTGGGCTGCCGCGGGAGAAGTCTACCGCCTCACCATTGCCCGCTGAGCGCGAGCCGCGGCTGTGGGGCAGGTTGATTACCTGCGGGCCGATTGATTATCGGCCCAGCCGGGCCCGAGCCCGGCTGTTTTGCGTCCTTCGCAGCGACGGAGGGCGAGTGAGTGAGGGCAGCAGCGCGGAAGCTACCGGGCTTCGCCCGGTTGGGCCGATTGGGCAATCGGCCCGCAGGTTACCAACCTGCCCCACACGGCGAATGCCCACAAGACTGACACGGCCGCGACCGCCCAAGCTCACATTTCGCGGCGGCCTTCCATGGCTTTCGAGATAGTGACTTCATCGGCGAATTCCAGATCGCTGCCGACGGGGATGCCCATGCCGATGCGCGTCACCTTCACGCCGAGCGGCTTCAACAGGCGCGCCAAATAGACGGCGGTGGCTTCGCCTTCGGTGGTGGGATTGGTGGCCACGATCACTTCCTGGATCTCGCCTTCGCCGATGCGTTCCACCAGGTTCTTGAGTTTGAGCGATTCCGGACCCAGGCCGCGCAGCGGCGAGAGCGCGCCATGCAGCACGTGGTAGCGGCCCTCGAATTGGCGGGTGGTTTCGATGCCGACGATGTTATGCGGCTCTTCCACCACGCAGACGACGCGCGGGTCGCGGTTGGTATCGGCGCAATACGTACACAGCTCGCTGTCACTGATGTTGTTGCAGATGCGGCAGAGGCCGAGCTTGTCCTTGACGTCGAGCAGGGCCTGCGCGAGATGCTCGGCGTCCTCACGGCCGGCGCGGAGAATGTGGAAAGCCAGCCGTTGCGCCGATTTTTGCCCGATGCCGGGCAGGCGTTTGAATTCGGTGATGAGGCGGGCCAGCGGTTCGGCGAAATCGGGCATCGTCAGAACATACCGGGAGGCAGGCCGAGGCCGCCGAGCATGCCGCCCATCTTCTGCTTGACCTCGTCCTCGACCTTCTTGAAGGCCTCGCTGTGCGCGGCCAGCACCATGTCCTGGAGCATTTCCACGTCGCCGGCGACCTCGGGATCGATCTTGACGCTGAGCAGATTTTTCTGCCCGTCCATGGTCACCGAAACCATGCCGCCGCCGGCGGTGGCCTCCACTTTGATCTGCGCGATTTCCTGTTGCAGGCGCTCCTGCATTTTCTGCGCCTGCTGCATCATCTGCTGCATGTTGCCGGGTAATTTCACTTGGGCTGCTCCTTCAAATTGCGAACGCGGCGGACTTCGCCGCCAAAGACCTCGCGGAAGCGTTGCACCTCGGGATTGGCCAGCGCGCGGCCGGCGGCCTCGTCGGCTGGTTCCGTGTTCCCTGCGGCGGCCGGGGCTGCTTCCCGCGGAGCCGCTTCCGGCGAATCGCCGGCGGATAACTTCAAATTGAGCGGGCGCGCGAAAACTTCGCGCAACGCGTCGGTGAAGCTGCGGTCCTTCAAATACAGGTGATAAGACTTGGGCGCCTGGATCAGGATGTCGCCGCCGCTAATGGCGATGCGCGCGTTCTCGACGGCGTCGGCCAGATGAGTGAGGCCGTGTTCGGTAAGCCAGGCGTGGAGGCGCTCGCGGGGTTCGCCTTGGACAAGCGGCGCCGGAGCCAGCGCGTTGGCGCCGGAGTTTTGCGGCTCGGGATGGCCGGACTTCTTGGCGCGATCGGCTTCAAATGGCGATGGACCGGTGCGCAGCGGCACAGCCGGGACGCGCGCGGGCTGGCTGGGACGCGCGGCTGCCGCTGCGGGACGCGATTCGGTTCCACCCAACTCGGCGAGCGCCTGTTCGATCGGCAGCAGGCGGCCCGCGTGCACTAATCGCACCAGGCCGATTTCCAAATGGAAGCGCGGCTGCAGCGAGAATTGCAAATCGCGAAACAATTCGAGCGTCAGGTGCAGGTATCGCGTCAGGTCCTCTTCAGAAAAACGCGCCGCAATCTGGGCGAGCCGTTCGCGCTCGGCGGCGCTGGCGGCGATCAGCCGCGTATCCGAGCCTGCGATGCGCGCCACCAGAAGGTTGCGGAAGTAGCGCGCCAGCTCGCGGCTGAAGTGCTGCAGGTTGTGGCCGTTGCGCTCCAGTTCGTCGACCATTTCGAGCATCCGGCGCGGGTCGCTCCCGGTCAGCGCGGAGGTGACCTGCTCCAGTGAATCGAGCGAGAACGCGCCCAACAGCGCGCGCACGGCTGTGGCATCGATCTTCTGGCCGCAGCAGGCAATGGCCTGGTCCAATGCCGAAAGCGAATCGCGCACGCTGCCTTCGCCCGCCTGCGCCAGCACAGCCAGCGCTTCGGTTTCGGCCTCGATCCCTTCCTGGCCGCAGATCCAGGCCATGCGCGCGATGAGATCCTCGAAATCCACCGAGCGAAAGCTGAAGTGCTGGCAGCGCGACGCGATGGTGGCCGGAATCTTGTGCGCCTCGGTGGTGCAGAGCACGAAGACCACCCACTCGGGCGGCTCTTCGATGGTCTTGAGCAGCGCGTTGAAGGCTTCGCTGGTGATCTGGTGCGCTTCGTCGATGATGAAGACCTTATAGCGGTCGCGCGCCGGCCGGTAGCGGACGTTCTCGCGCAGCTCGCGCATTTCGTTGATGCCGCGGTTGGAAGCGGCGTCGATTTCGATTACGTCCACGGTGCCGCCGCCGGTGATCTCGAGACAACTCGCGCACACCCCGCAGGGAGTTGCGGTGGGGCCTTCGATGCAGTTCAGGCAGCGCGCCAGAATGCGCGCCACGGTGGTCTTGCCGGTGCCCCGCTGGCCGGAGAAGATGTAGCCATGGCCGATGCGGTTCTGGGCGATGGCATTTTCGAGAGTGGTCTTGACGTGTTCCTGGTTGACCACGTCCCGAAACGTTTGCGGCCGGTATTTGCGGGCGATGACCTGGTACATGGGGTGGGCGATCCGGCCACGGCCCGGACCAAATGCCAGGCCCCGGGTGATCCGCGGCACACGAACTACACCGCTACCGTTGCTTCCTTCCGGACCTGGCGGGGTTTGCAGCCGCCCGTTGCACGGAGCCCGAGACCTGACAAGTAATTATCGTAGCAAGGTAGGGCATGCTTTAGCTTGCCGGTTATCTTACCGCGCGGCGAGCTTCCTGGCTGCGGCGAAGAGGAGCAGCGCTCCCAGGCCGCACAGGACCAGGATCAGGGAAGATGGCACAGGGGTCGCCGGCGTGCCGCCGATGCTGAACAGGGGCATCGGAGTCGAGGTATCGAAAAACGACGGAATGAACTGGGGCCCCACCCCCTGGATAGGATAGGTTGGAGCGTAAGACATGTTAACGGTCACGGCGCCGGCGGAGGCGACACCGGGGGCGGCATAAACCGCCACGGGGATATCGAAGTTCTCCGGGTTCCCAGTCGGGCTATACGGGGAGGCGGTCATAACCTCCCAGGTTGCCGTCGCCGTTCCGCCGCTGGGTACCAGCGGGACAAAACCCATGCCGCCGATGGTGATCGTGGGAGCCACCGTGGAGGCGCCTTCCGCGGCGGTCGGGCTGGAGACCATCGTCGCGCTGAGCGGGCCGAAGTAGAAAACAGTGGAGTTGCCGCCGCTGCTGGTACCAGCGTAGATCGTGACCCCTGAAGGAATGTTATGGAATACCGCCTTCACCCGAGTGCCCGAATCGGCCAGGCCGGGAACGTAAGTCGTGCTGCCGGCGAAATACTGCGGGATCGTGCCGACGTAGGGCGTGAAACCCGATTCGGAGTTGTAAATCGCGCCCGGAACATTCTGCTCGGCAGTGGCCGATTGGCCGCTGCCTCCGGCTCCTGTGACTAGCGGGTTCACGCGTGTTTGGAAGTTACGATAGCCACTTCCGCCAAAACGCAGATAACCGACCAGGTTTGGGGTCCCGGCCGAACCCACGCCGGAAGATGATGCGAATACCGGGGGCGTGAGCGCTGCTCCATCGCTCGAGTTCTGAAGCGAGGCCGAAAGGCTGGGATTGGCGACCGCGACGACCGGCGTTGGATTAGTTACGCTGGCCTGCACGCCCGTCACCGACACGAGCGTTTCAATGTTGCCCGGGTTCACGACGGCGTTCACGCGGAGATTGGTGAGACGAAAAACATGCGTGGAATTTGCAGGCGTCGCCAGCATGGGCACGCCATTGAAGGTGATTCCGGTCGGGCTCAGCACACCTGGAAAAGCATTGTACCCAGGCGTCGTGTTAGTTTGACCGTTGGTGCTGAGCACGGGAACGTTGGCGTTCGCTCCGATATTGCCGACCCATTCCTGGCAGCCTGGCGAAGCGGCGCTCTGCCACGCGGTGGCCGTCGGAGTCGGGCACACCGAGATCGGCAGGGTCGACCCATAGGTGTTGAGACCAACAGCGCCGGGCTCATCAACCAGCAGCAAGGCGTCCGTGACGACCCCTGCGAGGATCCGGCTGGTCGGGTAGCCGCCATAAGCGACGGTCACCGACATCTGGGGAATCGCGTTGGGTGAGGAGCCGGTCGCCGCGGCTGATCCGCTCGCGGCCGTGAGTGGTGTGCCACCGTTGCAGGTCAAGATGACGTCATTGACTAATTCGGTTTGCCCCTCCCCTCGGATCTGCGTCGGGAACAGGGTGCCGACGGTGCACACCACCGGCGTGGTGGTCTCCTGTCCGCTACCAATCCCGGCGAACAAGCCTATCAGTATGATTGCTGGTACGATTCCTCGGAGCATGACTCGTGACTCCTTGAAATGTCGGCCCAAGCAAGGGACGAGTTCCGCGTCAGCCGGCGCCCGCGGCCGCGGACCTTCCGCGATGTTAGCACGCAGCAAACTCGCGAGAGGAATGGTACCCCCCTTCACGCCGCGGCGCGGAGCTTGTCCAGGAAGTGGAACAGAAACACTCCGACGACGGCGTTCAGAGCGCCGAACAGGAGCCAGCTCTGATAATCGAAGGGGGGCTGCTGGGCAAGCAGCATCCGCTGCATCACCCAATACAGTGTCTGGTGGAAAAAATAGAAGAGGAACGACAGAAACAGCCGGATGACCGTGTTGTCCACATTGAAGTGCACGCCGACGGAGGCGGCGAAATATCCGACCAAAGTCTTGCAAATGCCGAACATGCCGAGCGGGTTCTTGGAGAGCGAATCCTGCGCCAGGCCGATCAGGGCTCCGGTGAAGAGGCCGCCGACCTGGCTCCGCTGCGTGAGCGACAGATACACCACCACCAGCAGCGGCATCTCCAGAAAACTGAGAACCGGGAAAAACAGCGGAACGTAAACCTGAAAGAGGATGGCCAGCAACGGGACGACGATGAAGACCCAGGCGCGAAAACGGGAGACCGGGCCATCGCTCTGGCTGAGCAGCATGCGCCCGGAGGAGTACGCCATTATCTCTTAGTGCTCCCAGTCGGCTCGCCATTGGCCTGGTTGGAATGGCGAGTGACGTCCGTGGTCTTGGTGGTGGCGCCGGTGGCCGGCATGGGGCTCGCAGCGGCTGGCACGGCAGCGGCCGGCACGGCGGGTGGCGCGGCGGCGGCCGGCGCAGGTTTCTGCGGTAAAGTTGTACCGATCCCGCTGAAGTTGGGCGGACCGGACTCACCGGAGCCGAATTTGTGGCCCTGCGCTTCGCCGGCGGCCTGATATTCCAGGCGCAGCTTGTCGGCTTCGGTAATCGGCGGAGGGGCGCCCGCGGCGGCGGGCGAGGCGGGCTTGGATTCATCCGGAGGCGGCGGAGCAATATACACGGGCTGGTCGGCAACGGGGGTGGGAGGGATGTCCTGATGCACGCCCTGGGTAACGATCAGCACGTCCTCGAGGCCGTGTTGCAAGCCCGCCGGGTCGAGCAGGATCTCCTTGAATGGTTGCGCGTCGCGGACGCTGCGCACCACGCCGACCGGAAAGCCGCGGGGGAAAATGCGGTCGTCTCCGGAAGTATAAAACCATTGGCCCACCTGCACCTTTTCCTGAATCGGCACATAGTCGACCTTCAGCAGCGGGGTGCCCTGCCCTTTCAAAGTGCCGCGGACAGCGCCATCCTGGGAAACCACGCCGGCGGCGAAATCGGCGTCGGTGGCGAGCAGTATCTCCGACGCAGTCGGGTAAGCGGCAATCACTTTACCGACGATTCCGTCCGGCGTCACCACGGCCATGCCGCGCTCGACGCCGCGCGTGCTTCCGGCGTCGACGTAAACCACCTTGGCGTTGGAGCCGGCGCCGGCGCCGATCACGGTAGCGGCCAGTGTCTTGGAAGGGATGCGCGCCTGAAACACGCCCAGCGCCTTGGCGCGCTCGGCGGTGTTCAGTTCATTCTTGAGAAAAATGTTCTCCAGCTTGAGGTGGCCGACCTGGTCGCGCAGCCGGCGGTTTTCGGCGTCTTCGTCACGCAGCAGGATGTAATTGCGGAAGAAGCCGACGCTGCCACCGCGCAGCAGCTCGACCACGCGGGCGAAGGGAGTGACGGCGGTCACCGTCCAGACGCGGATGATGCGCACGTCCTGATCGTTTTTCACCTGAACCGCCAGCAGCAGGAACTGCGCAAAGATCACCAGCAGGAGGATGGTGAGGTTGCGGTAACGGTTGACGAACGACTCCATACGCGGGGCCGCGCCCCTTTTAGTCTATCGAAATCTTGCGCAGCAGCCGGAAATCGCTGAGCATGCGGCCGGTGCCCAGCACGACCGACGCCAGCGGGTCGTCGGCGATGGAGACCGGAAGGCCGGTTTCCTCGCGGATCCGCTTGTCCAGGTTCTTGAGCATGGCGCCTCCGCCGGTGAGCACGATGCCGCGGTCGCTGATATCGGCGCTGAGCTCGGGCGGGGTGCGTTCGAGCGCCACGCGAATGGCGTTGACGATGGTGGCGACGCATTCGGAGAGCGCTTCGCGAATCTCGGTGTCGTTGACGGTGATGGTGCGCGGCACGCCCTCGATCAGGTTGCGCCCCTTGATTTCCATGGTCAAGGGCTTGTCCAGAGGGAAGGCCGATCCGACTTCGATCTTGATGGCTTCCGCCGTGCGTTCACCGATCAGCAGGTTGTACTTGCGCTTGAGGTACTGCATGACGGCATCGTCCATTTCGTTGCCGGCCACCCGCACCGAACGCGAGTAGACGATGCCGGAGAGCGAAATCACGGCCACGTCGGTGGTGCCCCCGCCGATATCGACCACCATGTTGCCGGAGGGTTCGGTAATCGGCAGCCCGGCGCCGATGGCGGCCACCATGGCCTGCTCCACCAGGTGCACCTCGCTGGCCTTGGCGCGATATGCCGAATCCATCACCGCGCGCTTTTCCACCTGGGTGATTTCGCTGGGAACCCCGATCACGATGCGGGGATGCACCAGCATTTTGCGGCCATGCGCTTTCTGAATGAAGTAATTCAGCATGCGCTCGGTGACCTTGAAATCGGCGATCACGCCATCCTTCATGGGCTTGATGGCGACGATGTTGCCCGGAGTGCGGCCCAGCATCTCCTTGGCTTCCTTGCCCACCGCCTCCACTTCGCCGGTTGATTTATTGATGGCGACGATGGACGGCTCGTTGACGACGATGCCCTTTCCGTGGGCATAAACCAGGGTGTTCGCCGTGCCGAGATCGATGGCGAGATCCGAAGAAAACAAGCTAAAAAGAGAACGTAAATTCATTGATAGGGTTAATTCGCGTCAGGAGGACGAGCCTGGGACGCCACAGTGAAGTCCTTTAGAATAATAGCACACCTAGTGTGCCGTCGTTCCGCTCGGTCGACACCAGGCGTCGAGACGAGTCGACGCGGCACGCGCGAGTGCGTGCAGACGCCTATGGCGATAGAACGAACAGGAAGCCGTCGGTTACGCCGCCGCCGTAACCGCCTTGCGCGGCGTTGCTGGTGGTGGTGAGGACACCGCCGGTGAAACCAGCCACGTAGAGGGTGCCGTCCGGCGCCACCGCCAGCGTCTGCCCGCTGTTGATGCTGGCACCGCCGAAATAAGTGACATAGCCAAATCCGCTGGGGCCAGCCACGTGCGGTATCACCTTGGCCGCCACGATGTCGACGCCTTGCGGCCAGAGGCGTTCGGGCGCGTTCGGCGTGACCGGAAGATCCTGCGAAAGCGTGTAACCGGTGACGTAGATATTATTTTGGGCATCGGCGCCGATGGCATAACCCACCTCGGTATCCGAACCGCCCAGGTAAGTCGAATAGAGCAAGAACTGCGGGTTGAACGGGTTCACGACGGTCACAAAGATATCGCCATTACCGCCGTAGACCGGCTGCGCCGCATCCGCGGTTACCGGAAAATCGCTGGACAGCGTGTAACCGGTCAACAGAAGGTTACCGTTCCCGTCCACCGCCATTCCGCGCATCGCCTCGCTGGCCGAACCGCCCAAATAAGTGGAATAGATCAGCGACTCGGTTCCGAACTGGGTGGGGTCGAGCACGGCGACGACCAGATCGTAACCTCCGGCCGGATTGCCTTGATACGAGTATCCCGCCATGGGGAATTCGGTCGACTCGGTGGTGGCGGCCATGTAAACCAGGCCGTTTGGCGCGACCGCGACACCGCGCCCGTCATCGTCCAGTTCGCCGCCCAGCAAGGTGGAGTAGAGGGGAGTAGTGGTGCTGGTGTTGAATTCGGTGAGAAACGTGTCCTGCCCTCCCCAGAGCGAAGTCTGGTAAGCGTTGCCGGTGACCGGAAAATCGCCGGCCAGCGTGGTGCCGACCAGGTAGATGTTGCCGGCCTGATCCAGATCGATGGCATTGCCGTAAGTGCTGCCCTGAGTGCCACCCAGATACGTGGTGTAGAGCAGCGAAACCTCGCCATACAGCGCGGGGTTCAATTCCAGAACGAACGCCTGCACCGGAGTGGGCGTGGGATTGGCTATGGTGGAGGCGATGGCGGGATAGGTGCTGATGATGGAATTGCCGACCATGGGAAAGTCCTGGGAAGAGGTGGTCCCGGTGAGGTACACGTCCCCCTGCGCATCGATCACCATCGCCAGCGGTGTATCGATTCCGGTTCCGCCGATATAGCCGAAATAAGTGGGCTGAAAACCGCCCGCGGCGGTGGTATCGAGAATGGTCACGAAGATATTTGTCGCTCCTGGGATGGGGGCGTTCGCGTAAGCGCCGTTAATGTAAGGCATATTGAGGCTGTTGGTGGGCCCGGTGAGATATAACAAGCCGTTGGCCGTTAGCCGCATGGCGTTCACCTGGTCGTTGCCGGTCCCGCCAATGTAAGTCGAGTAAACCAGCAGCGGATCGATCACGAGCGGGCGTGTGCGATCATAGCGGCCGACGCGGATAGCGGCCAGGTCGCGGGAAAGGAGCACGTATCGGCCCGCAATCGCTACATCGCCCTGCCGCACCGTGGGGCGTTTCGCGATGAGGGTGACGCCGGCGGCCTCGACTTCCAGGTCGCCATCCGGCGTAACGCGGAGACGATCGGCGCCGCGGAACCGCATGCGAATGGCGCCGGCGTCGGCGCCCGCCGCCAGCAGAAAGTCATACTCCAGGCGGCCCTGGTTTCCGTAATAGACGGCGTCGATGCCCCGGTACACCTGCGCATAGCGCACGCGCGCGTAGCTGGTGACGCCGGTGTGCCAGTTGGAGCGGGGGCCAATGAAGTAATCGGTGCGGGCGGCGAGCGGTTCGAGGGGTTCGATGCGCGGCGGGGCCGCTCCTTCGAGCACCAGGTCCACGCGTCCGGCTCCGGGCAGGCCGACCGAGGGGCCGCGATCGGTGAGCGCGACGTTCACGCCGCCCGAGCGCGCCAGGTAGCGCACGTCCGGACTCCACTGCCCCTGGTTGGCCTCGAACCGCAGCGGAAGCCCTTCCAGGGCGGCGCGAGCCGCTGCCAGCGTGGGTGCGGGCGGCGCGGCGTTGAGGCAGCCAACTGCCAAAGCAAGGAGCGACGGCAAACCTAGGGATCGATACATGAAACCTCTATTAAACCACGCGCCGCGGCCCTCCACGAGTGGGCTGGCGTTTCACAGGCGGCGCTTCGGCGCTACAGTAAGGGGATGCGGCGTTCTGTGTGCATTGCGTTGATGGTGCTGGCCGGAGCATGGGCGGCGGATCTGGCTGTGGTTCAGCCGAAAGAATTGGCAGGGCAACTGGCGGGCCATCGCGCCACGATCGTGGTGCTTCAGGTCGGCCCGAACGTGCTGTACCGCAGCAAGCACATTCCCGGCGCGATCTACGCCGGTCCCGCCAACCGCCCCGAGGGACTGGAGGTGCTGAAGGCCGCGGCTGCGAAACTGCCGCGCGATCGCGAGATCGTTCTCTACTGCGGCTGCTGCCCGTGGGACCACTGCCCGAATATCCGGCCCGCGCTGGAATTGATGCGGCAGATGGGCTTCACGCACGTGCGGGCGCTTTATGTGCCGGACAATTTCAAGGCGGATTGGATTGACCAGGGGTATCCGGTGGAATAACGGACTGCCGGCATGTTTCCTATTAAACCAGCAGCTTGAACGCGTGAACCCAATCGTTGCGCAGAAAGCCGGGAATACACCAGAGCATGCACAGGGGTTCAATGGCGCGCGCGGCCTCGGCGCCGCCCATGTCCGCCACTTCCCAACCGAACTCATCAAGAATTCCGCCGACGCACTTCTTGGCCACTTCACTATTGCCGCAGATGAACATGGTTGGCTTGCCGCCCTTGAACTGCGGATTCACCATTGCGGCCGCACCGACGGAATTAAATGCCTTGACGAAGTTCGCGCTTGGGAACTCCCGCTGGAGCCGCTCCATGAGAGATTCGTCGAGGGTGGTAAAGAACTTCAGTACGCCCTTGACGGGCGGCGCATCTTCGATGGGATTGGTCGCGTCGATGACGGGCTTTCCCGCCAGGTTTGCCGCGCCCGCCGAACGAAGCGCTTCCGCCGCCGCCTTGCCTTTGACCGCCAGAACGATCAGTTCGCCCACTGCCGCCGCTCTGGCGAAGTTGCCGACGCTAGTCTTGGGGCTTTGTGCTACCCACTCCTCTAGTTTGGCGGGTGTCCTCGTCCCCATCATTACGTCGTGACCATGCTTCAGGAAGCCGCCGGCCAATGTCTTCGCCACGTCGCCCGACCCAAGAATTCCGACTTTCATCCCATCCTCCTTTGACGGCCCGCTGATGGGCCGCATCCCAGGCTGAATCTCAGCCGCCTCACAGGGGATTATATATCGTCCCTATTCTCGTCGAATCAGGCGCCGGTGCAGGGGGGAAACCGTTGGCAGGTCGGAGACCTGCCCTACCCGCTTTGCACGGCCAAGTGCCTTGTCAATGTTACGGTGTTGTACCATTAGGGTTTGCATGAAAGCACTTCTGGAAACGTTGCGGCCGGAAGATCCCGATTGGGAGCTGGCACAGGGCATCGACCCGGCGCGGCTGCCGGAGCACATCGCCATCATCATGGACGGCAACGGGCGCTGGGCCGAACGGCGGCGGCTGCCCCGCGTGGCGGGCCACAAAGCGGGCATCGGCCCGGTGCGCTCGACGGTGGAAACCTGCGCGCGGCTGGGTGTGAAGGCGCTGACGCTGTACGCGTTCTCCGTGGAGAACTGGAAGCGTCCGCGGCACGAAGTGGAAACCCTGTGGCGCCTGCTGCGCTACTACCTGCGGCAGGAGCTGCCCGAGTTGCAAAAGAACGACATTCGCCTGCAAGCCATCGGGCGGCTGGAAGCGCTGCCGGAGCCGGTGCGCGCCGAACTGGACGCGGCGGTGGAAGCCACCGCCAACAACCGCGGCCTGCTGGTGAACCTGGCGATCAACTACGGGGGGCGCGCGGAAATCGTGGATGCGGTGAACTCCGTGCTAGAGATGGCGCGCCTGGAAGGTTCGCTGGCCGCGCTCCGTATGGACGAAGATCTGATCGCCACCAACCTCTACACGGCTGCGTGCCCGGATCCCGACCTGCTGATCCGCACGTCGGGCGAAATGCGCATCAGTAATTTTCTGTTGTGGCAGATCGCCTACGCGGAACTGTACGTCACCGAGACGCTGTGGCCGGACTTCACGCGCACCGACCTGCTGGAAGCGGTGGTGGCGTACCAGAAGCGCGAGCGCCGCTATGGCGGCTTGCGCGCCGGCGCCGCGGACGCGCCGTCCGACCAGACCCTGATTCCCGCCCTCGGCCCGTCATGAAGCGGGTCCTGACCGCAGCCCTGCTCATCCCCTTCGTCGTTTACACGGTGCTGTGGGCCAACCCTTGGGTGTTTCTGGCGGTGGTGGCATTGGCGGCGGTGCTGAGCTACCGGGAGTACGATTCGATCGCCGCGGCCTATGGCTTCGGCGCGCCGGGAGTGCTCGGCTACGCGGGCCTGCTCCTGCTGGTGGTTCCCTACCAGTACGCGTGGCTGGTTGTGACCGCGATTGCGCTGGTGGCGCTGGCGCTGGCGCTGCGCTCGGCTGAGTTGTCGCATGCGCTGCCGCGCACTTCCCTGCTGGTGCTGGGCGTGATTTATATCTTCGGCTGTTGGCGATGCGCCGTGGTGCTGCGCGGTTTCGGCGCGCACTGGCTGATGTACGCACTGCTGGTGAGCTGGACCGGCGACATCGGCGCCTATTACATCGGCAAAGCGTTCGGCAGGCACCGCATGGCCGATCGCGTCAGCCCGAAAAAATCCTGGGAGGGCGCGGCCGCTTCGGTCGCCACTTCCGTGCTGCTCGCCGGCGCTTACCTGTGGCATTTCGCCGGCGTGAGCGTCGCCGAGGCAGTGCTGCTGACGGCGCTGGCCAACGTGGCGGGCCAGCTCGGCGACCTGGTGGAATCCGCCATGAAGCGAGGCGCGGGAGTGAAAGACTCCGGGGCCCTGCTTCCCGGCCACGGCGGTTTCCTGGACCGCGTGGATAGCGCGCTGTTTGTAATGCCGGTGGTCGCGGGCTGGCTGATCGCGGCCGGTGGGTAGCGCGCGGTGTGCGGTCTCGCCCACCCGCTACAATGAGATTCTGTGCCTCTCACTTGCTATCTGGATGCTTTTTCGGGAATCGCCGGCGACATGCTGGTGGGCGCGCTGGTGGATGCGGGCGCAGACCCGGAAGCCATCGCCGCGGCGATTGCCTCACTCGACGCTGGCGCAGTGGTGTCGTTTGAGAAAGTAAAGCGCAACGGCCTGGGCGCCACTCACTACCGCGTGGCGGTGGAAGAAGCGCGCGTACACCGTCACCTGTCGCACATCGTCACGATGATCGAAAAGGCCGAATTGCCGCCGCGCGCAAAACAGAATGCGATTGCCGTGTTCCGGCGGCTGGGCGAAGCCGAAGCGGAAGTCCACCAGGTGCCGATCGAAAAAGTCCACTTCCACGAAGTGGGCGCCTCGGATTCGATCGCCGATATCGTGGGCGCGTGCGTGGCCCTGGATCTGCTCGACGTGGACACGGTGCTGTCGTCGCCCCTCAACGTGGGCAGCGGCACGGTGGAAACCGAGCATGGGTTATTGCCGGTTCCTGCGCCGGCGACGGCGCGGCTGCTGGAAGGCGTGCCGATTTACGCGCGCGGCCCCGAGGTTGAGTTGACCACGCCCACTGGCGCGGCGGTCGCTGTGACGCTGGCCCAACGCTTCGGCGTGCTGCCGGCGATGAAAGTGCTGCGCACGGGCTACGGCGCGGGCAGCCGCGATTTTCCGCGCCAGGCGAACGTGTTGCGGGTGATTCTGGGCGAACCAACCGGCGCCGAAGAGGCGCTCACGGTTTGCGTGATCGAAGCCAATATCGACGACCTCAATCCGCAGGTGCTGTCCTACTCGACCGACCGGCTGTGGGATTTCGGCGCTCTGGATGTCTCGCTGGAGCCGATCATCATGAAGAAGGGGCGCCCCGGCCACCTGCTGCGCGTGATCGCCAAACCGGAGCACCGCGAAGCCATCGCGCAGTTGATCTTTTCGGAGACTTCGGCGATCGGCCTGCGCTTTTATTCCGCCGAGCGGCGGGTGCAGGCTCGGACGCTGCGGGAAGTGGAAACGCAGTACGGTAAAGTGCGCGTGAAGGTCACCAGCGAAGGCTATTTCACGCCCGAGTACGAAGACTGCCGCAAGCTGGCGCTCGCCTCCGGTGTGGCCCTGAAACACATCATCGCGGAAGCCAATTCCGCTTACCTGAACCAGAAAAAATGAAATACTATCTCACCACCCCGATTTATTACGTCAATGCCGCGCCGCATATCGGCCACGCCTACACCACCATCGTGGCCGACCTGCTGAAGCGCTTCAAAGGCATGCAGGGCTACCACGCCGTGCTGACCACCGGCAGCGACGAGCACGGCGTGAACGTGGAGCGCGCGGCCGAGCGCGCCGGCAAAACACCGAAAGAATTCTGCGATGTGATCGCGGCCGAGTTCGAGCGGCAATGGCAGATGCTCGGCCTCGAGATCGACTATTTCCAGCGCACCACCAGCCCGCAACATGCGCGCGTGGTCAATGACCTATTCAAGCGCTGTCGCGACAACGGCTACATCTACAAAGGCTCCTACACCGGCCAATACTGCATCTTCGACAACCTGTATGTGAACGATGCCAAGCCCGGCGACCCGTGCCCGGATTGCGGCCGGCCTACCGAATCGATCACCGAAGAGAACTTTTTTTTCAAGCTGTCGGCATTTCAGGACAAGCTGCTCGAACTGTACGACTCGCAACCGGATTTCATTCAACCGGAGACGCGCCGCAACGAAGTGATTTCGTTCGTCAAGGGCGGCCTGACCGATCTTTCCATCACGCGGACCAACATCAAGTGGGGCATCCCGGTGGAAGGCGAAGCGCCGCACGTGTTCTATGTGTGGTTCGACGCACTGACGACTTACATGAGTGCGGTTGACGGCAAGACAATCGACGGTGAACCGTTGTGGCCGGCCGACCTGCATCTGATCGGCAAGGAGATCGTGCGTTTCCACGCCGTGTTCTGGCCGGCCTTCCTGATGGCAGCCGGGCTTCCCTTGCCCAAATGCATTTTCGCGCACGGGTGGCTGCTGTTCGAAAACGATAAGATGTCGAAATCGCGCGGCAACATCGTGCGCTCCGAGCCGATTCAGAAAGTGATGGGCGCGGACGCGCTGCGCTACTTTCTGCTGCGCGAAGTGGTCTTCGGGCAGGATGGCAGCTTCAGCTACGATGCGCTGATCGGCCGTTACAACTCGGATCTCGCCAACGGCCTGGGCAATCTGGCCAGCCGGACGCTGACGATGATTCACCAGTATCGGAAGGGCGTGGTGCCCCGGACGCAGGCCGGCGGCATCGAGAATATGGCCCTCGACACGATACGCAGCGTGCGCGACAAGTTTCAGGAGTTCGATTTCTCGGGCGGTCTGCAGGACGTGTGGGCGCTCATCTCTTGGGTGGACAAGTTTATCGTCGAGAGGGCACCGTGGAAGCTAGCGCGTGACAATCGCGAAGCTTCTCAGGACATGCTGGACCATACGCTCTACGTGGCAGCCGAGTCGCTTCGCATCATCACCGCCCTGGTCTCCCCGGTCTTGCCGGAGTCCTCGCGAAAAATCTGGGCGCAGCTCGGCATGAAGGAGCCGATCGAAAGCGTCCGTTTCGAATCCCTCGCATGGGGCGGCCTGCCGCCCGGACAGCAGATCGGCGAAGTCTCGCCCGTCTTCCCGCGCATCGAGGCCAAGCCCGCCATCGAGCAAATGCGCGCGCTCGAAGAGAAAGTCACCGCCGAGCAAGCCGTGATGATGGGCAAGACGGCCGCGCCAGCCGCACCCGCCGCGCCTGCATCGCCGAAAATCCCCATCGACGATTTCACCAAGGTCGATCTTCGCGTCGGCCTGATCGTTTCCGCCGAGCGCGTGAAAGGCGCCGACAAGTTGATGCACATGAAAGTGGACATCGGCGAAGCCGAACCGCGCACCATCGTCGCCGGCATCGCCGAGGCTTACACGCCCGAACAACTGGTGAACCGCAAGGTCGTCATCGTCGCCAATTTGCAGCCGCGCAAGCTGCGCGGCATCGAATCGAACGGGATGATCGTGGCCGCGTCGGTGGAGGGCGGCAAGCCCGTGCTGGCGGGCTTCCACGAGGACATCCCGGTGGGGGCGCGCCTCAAGTGAGGCTGATCGATTCGCACACCCACCTGGACGACGCTCAATTCAACGAAGACCGCGCGGCGGTGATCGAGCGCGCCCGCGCCGCTGGCGTCGAACGCATACTCGCCATCGGCACCGGCGGCGGCCCGCCGGATCTGGAAGCCGGGCTGCGGCTGGCTGATAGGTATCCGTTCATGCTGGCCACGATAGGCGTCCACCCGCACGACGCCGCAAAAGCCACTGAGGCAACTTTCGAGCGTCTCCGCGAGCTGGCCGAGCATCCAAAGGTTGTGGCGATCGGCGAAATCGGGCTCGACTATCATTACGATTTTTCGCCGCGCGACGTGCAGCGCGCGGTGTTTTCGCGTCAGTTGGCGGTGGCTGCCGAGGCGGCGCTGCCGATTATTATCCACACGCGAGAGGCTTGGGAGGACACGTTCGAAATTCTGCGCAACGAGTGGCGGGGCGAAGGGGTAGTGCATTGTTTCACCGGCGACGCGGCGCAGGCGCGGCAGGCGCTCGACACCGGCTTCTGTCTGGCGTTTGGCGGCGTGCTGACGTTTCCGAAGGCCGAACCGGTGCGCGAGGCGGCGCGCATTACGCCCGCCGATCGCCTCCTGATCGAGACCGATTGCCCCTACCTGGCGCCGGTGCCGCACCGCGGCAAACGCAACGAGCCGGCGTTCATGATCGAGACCGCGCGCAGGCTGGCCGACGTGCGGGGCCAGACGATCGAGGAGATTGCCGGGCTGACGGCGGACAATTTCGAGCGGCTGTGTTTGCGGGGCGGGACTCCAAACGGTTAAACTGGGGAACCAAACATGAGTTTAGGCAAGCTCGGGCAGGCCCAGGCAGCGCGGGGGATTTTCGATCTGGTTCGCAACGACCTGGACCAGGTGGAGAAGAAGATTTCCGCCGAGTCGGTGGCTTCCGTGGACGCGGTCACGGCAGTCGGGCGCTATCTGCAATCGGCCGGCGGCAAGCGGCTGCGCCCGGCGCTGCTGCTGATGTCGGCCAAGCTGGTGGGCCACGGCAATGCCGGACCCAGCGCCATCCAGATGGGCGCGGTGGTGGAGTTGCTCCACGCCGCCACGCTGGTGCACGACGACGTCATCGACGCCGCCGAAACGCGCCGCGGCCGCCCTTCCAGCAACGTCAAGTGGGGCAACCACACCTGCGTGCTGGCCGGCGACTGGCTGTACATGCAGGCCTTCCAGATCGCGCTGCGGGAACGCAATTTCCTGATTCTCGATTTGCTGATCGGCCTCACGCAAATGATGGTGGAGGGCGAGCTGCTGCAACTCGAACGCATCGGCCGCATCGATATCACAGAAGCCGACTGCATGGAGCTGGTGGACCGCAAGACGGCGCGCCTGTTCTCGGTGTGCGCGCGGCTGGGCGCGGTGTCGGCGCACAGCGATGCGCAGACCCAGGAGAAACTGGGCGAATTCGCCTGGAACCTGGGGATGGCGTTCCAGTTGATCGACGACGTGCTGGATTTCACGGCCCGCGAGAACGTGCTGGGCAAGCCGGTGGGCGGCGATCTGCGCGAGGGCAAAGTCACGCTGCCGCTGGTTTACGCGCTCGAAAGCGCCACGCCCGCCGAGCGCCGGCAGGTGGAAACGGTGCTGGAACAGCGAAGCTACCAGCGCGTGCCGTTCACACAGATTTTGGCGCTGGTGGAGCGCTATGACGGCATCGACCGGGTTCGTGAGCGCGCGCAGACGTTCACCGAGCGGGCGCGGCAGGTGATGAGCGAGTTTCCGGAATCGGCTTACCAGCGGGCGCTGATGGCGGTGACCGATTTGGTAACCGAGCGCGACCACTAGCCAATCCATTTCGGGCCACGGATGAACACAGATGAACACTGATAAGACCCAGGTTCTTGATCCGTGTTCATCTGTGTTTATGCGTGGCCAGGATTTCTTTCGCCGATGTCCTTTTTCGTAACGATTCTTCTGATCCTCGGCTCTTCGCAGTTGTATTGGGTTTGGCGGGGAGTGCGGCTGGCGCGGCGGAAGATCAAGTCCCCCGCCGTTCGCGGCTTCGCGTGCGCGGCCATCCCGGCGGTTCTGGTGGCGATGTTCGCGTACACGCTGCGCGAGTTCGCGCGGCGCCCGGAGCCGGTACACATGACCGTTCGCGATGCGCTGCTGACCGCGCCGTTCGCCTGGTGGATCGCCAGTTCGATGGTCGGATTCCTGCTGGCGATTCCGTTTGCGATTCTGGCGGGCCTGCGCGCGGTAGCGAGGCGGTTGCGCGGTCAAGCCGAGATTGCATCGCCGGCGCGGCGCGATTTTCTCGCGCAGACCACCCGCGTGGTGACCGCCGCTCCGTTCCTGGGCGGCGCTTACGGCCTGCTCTACGGGCGACTGAACCTGGAGACGGTGGAACGGCCCATCCGCCTGGCCAACCTGCCGCCCGCGTTTCACGGCTTTCGCATCGCGCAACTTTCCGACATCCACATCGGGCCGTTCATGACCGTAGAGCAGATTCGCAAGTTCGCCGCCATCGCCAACGCACAGAAGCCGGATCTGATCGTGCTCACGGGCGACTACGTCACCTTTGACGCGGGCACGCAGAATGCGGTGGTGGAGGCGCTCGCCGGGCTGCGCGCGCCCTTCGGCGTGTATGGATGCCTGGGCAACCATGACGCGTGGGCGGGAGTGGAAGATTCGATTAGCAGCCTGTTCGCCGCCAGCGGCGTCCACATGCTGCGTGGCGCAAGCGTCGCCATCGCCGCAGGCGGCGAATGGTTCAACCTGATCGGCGTCGACTTCCAAAGCCGCCACCGCTTTGGCCCTTCGGCGCCGGTGAAGCGGTTGCTGGGAAATATCGAGCCCCTGATCGCCCGCGGGAAGGTGAACATCCTGCTCAGTCATAACCCGGACACATTCGACCGCGCGGCCGCGCTCGGTATCGACCTCAGCATAGCCGGGCACACGCACGGCGGCCAGGCGGCGCTCGAATTCATCAGCCCGGAGATCGCCCCCAGCCGGCTGGCGACGCCCTACGTGGCTGGTCTGTTCCAAAAACCGGGCGGGCAATTGTACGTGAATCGCGGCATTGGCACGATCGGGGTGCCCATCCGCATCGGCGCGCCGCCGGAGATCACGGTTTACAAATTGGAGCGCGGGTGAAGCGTGGCGCGCGCGAGGTAGGACAGACCATCGCATTATGTGGTCTGTCACGCTTCGCTCAAACGCAACAGCTTGACAGACGACAAAAACCGATCGTCTGTCCTACCTCGCGCGCGCCGGCTCTTACAGCCGAACGATTTTCGGCGAAGTGTAACCTTTGAGCGCGTTGCGCGTGTCCACGATCAGCGGTGCGCGCTCCACCAGGGCCCGGTAATCGAAGCCGGTGTGGTCGGTGATAATCACCACGCAATCGGCGTCCGCGGCGGCGGATTCCGGTTGAGCTTCGAGTTGCAGTCCATCCAGGCGCAGGTGGGGAACGTACGGGTCGCTGTAGCTGACGATGCCGCCGCGGCGGTCCAGCAGCAGCAATACGTCGAGCGCGGGCGATTCGCGCATATCGTCGATGTTGCGCTTGTAGGCCACGCCCATCACGTGGATGCGCGATCCCTTGACCGGCTTGCCGGCGTCGTTGAGCGCGTTCTGCACCTTGTCGGTCACGAAGTGCGGCATCTGGCCATTGATGTATCCGGCCAGCTCGATGAAGCGCGCCTCAATGCCGGCCTGCTTGGTCTTCCAGGAAAGATAGAACGGGTCGATGGGGATGCAGTGGCCGCCCAGGCCGGGACCGGGATAGAACGGCATGAAGCCGAAAGGCTTGGTGGCCGCGGCGTCGATCACTTCCCAGACGTTGATGCCCATGCGGTCGCACATCAGCGCGATTTCATTCGCCAGGCCGATGTTGATCATGCGAAAAGTGTTTTCGAGCAGCTTGACCATCTCGGCCACCTGCGTGGAGCTCACCGGTATCACCTGTTCCAGGGCCTGCGAGTACAACAGGCGGCCCATTTCGGTGCAGGCAGGCGTGCAACCGCCCACCACTTTGGGAATGTTGGCGGTCTGGAATTTGGGATTGCCTGGGTCGACGCGCTCGGGTGAAAAGCAGAGAAAGAAATCGCGGCCCACTTCCAGGCCGGACTTCGAAAGGATCGGCAGCACGACCTCTTCCGTGGTGCCGGGATAAGTGGTGGATTCGAGAATCACCAGTTGGCCAGCGTGAAAATGGCGGGCGATTTCCTGGCACGAGCTCACGATGAAGCTCATGTCCGGGTCCTTGGTTTTCCTCAGCGGCGTCGGCACGCAGATGTTGATGGTGTCGAGCTCCAGCACGGCCGAGAAATCGCTCGTCGCGCGCAGCTTGCCGGATTCCACCAGCGGCTGGAGCGTGGCGCTGGGAATGTCGCCCACGTAGGAATCGCCGGCGTTGACCCTGGTGGTTTTCTCCTGGCTGATGTCGATTCCGGTTACGGTAAAGCCGGCCCTGGCGAACTCGACGGCCAGCGGCAATCCTACGTATCCCAGTCCCACGATTCCCACGCGGGCGCGCTTCTCGAGGATTTTGTGCTGCAAGAGCTGAGCGGTTGGGTGATCGGCTAGCGGAGCTTCAGGCATCGCACTGCCATTGTCTCATACGCAAAAGAAAAAACCTTCCGCCACCAGCACGGCCGGGCCGCGCAGGAAGACGTTTTCTTCGATGCGGACGTCGAGCGGCCCCGCCGGCGTGAGCACGCGCAGCGGCGATTGCGCCATGCCGCGCGCCACGGCGGCCACCGCCGCGCCAGTGGAACCGGTGCCCGAACTCATCGTCTCTCCCGCGCCCCGCTCCCAGAAACGAACGTCGATCGAGTGCGCATCCACGGGTTTGACGAAGGAGACGTTGGTACGGTTGGGAAAATGCGGGTGACACTCGATTTCCGCCCCCATGGCGCGCCAATTGAAATCGAAATCGGCCACCGGCACCGCGCATTGGGGATTGCCGGCGTCAATCAGCGTGACGTCGCGCGGACCGCTCGAAAGCGGCAAAGCGAAACGTTCGGCCAGGATCGCCACGGACCCCATATCCATTTCGAACAGGAATTCCCGGCCGTCGCGCTCCAACAACCGGAGCGTCTTGACGCCCGCGCCGGTGCGAATGCGGACCACCCCGGCCGCGTGGCAGTGATGAATCAGGAACGCGGCGGCGCAGCGCGTGCCGTTGCCGGAAATCTCGGGAGCGCTGCCATCGGAATTGTACAGCTCGATCGCGCCATCCGCCTCCGCGTCCCGCGGCGGATCGATCAGCATCCAGCCATCGGCGCCGATGCCGGTATGCCGGTCGCAGATGGCGCGCGCGATGGCCGGATAGCCGCCGCCCGGCGCATCGCGCCGCCAGGTGAGCAGGAAATCGTTCCGCGCGCCGTGCGCTTTGGTGAAGGGGATCATCATCGGGGCTTCACGTCCGACCGCTCCCTGACGGTCGCGGCTCCGTTAGGCGTTCGGGTGCTTTCGGAGCCGGGCCCAGGGGGCACCCCGTCAGGGAGCGGTTTCCGGAGACTGAGCTGCCTGTTCCCCGAGAGGTCATTACGCCAGCGGCTCGACCTCGACGGCAGTGCCGTAGGCCAGCACCTCGGTGACGCCCTGCATCACCTCGGTGGCATCGTAGCGAACGCCGATCACGCCGTTGGCGCCCAACTGGGCCGCGTGCTCCAGCATGAGGTCGAAGGCCTGGTTGCGGGTCTGCTCGCACAGATTGCTGAATATCGAAATGTTGCCGCCGACGATGGTTTGCAGGCCCGCGCCGATGGTGCCGAAGATCGATCGCGAGCGGACGATGATTCCGCGCACCACGCCGAAGTTCCGTTTGATGCGGAAGCCCGGCAAGTCAAAAGCCGTCGTTGTTCTTTCATGAGGTACCATGATTGCCTCCCGTGCGCCGGTAAATTTCAATCGCCGGCGCACCCTTTACCGGAATCACTTTTTCCAGCCGGTAGCGGATGCCGTATTGCGAGGCGCTGCGAATCGAGTTTTCGACGTCGTCACCGGCTATCGCCACGGCCCACTCCTGCCACCAGAACAAGTCGGGGCGCTTCACCGCGGCCAGCCAGGGCAGGCCGTTGTCGCCGGTGAAGGTCTCGCGCAGCGGGATCCCGGCTTCGCGATAAATTCCCGTAATATCCCCGGACGTTGTGATAATACCTGAACCTAAGACGTAATGCGAGGCCAGATATTGCGCGGCCTGGTGCGTCCAATCGCGCCGCGCCTCGGAGTTAACCAGCGACTCCTGCCACGTCACCCAGTTCTTCGGCTGTGGCTGGACGAGCCACGGCGCGGCACATGCCAGCGCCAAAGCAACCGCGCACCAGCCGCGCACGCCGCGCGGAACGACGGATACCAGCGCGGCCACCGCAAACGCCAGCAGCGGCATGGCGGCCAGGCCGTAACGCGAGTTGTAATAGGAATACGGCCACAGCGTGGGAATGAAGATGGGCGTGCGCGAGCTGTGCATGCTCCAGACGTAAAACGCGCCCGGCAGCGCGAGCAGCAGCAGGGGCCAGAAGACGCGCTTGGCGAGCGCGGCCACCACGCCGGCCAATCCGGCCAGCGCCAGCACCGGCCCGGCGGCAAGCAGCGCCGCGTGACGGAAATAGTACAGCGCCGCCCACCAATCGCCCTTGCCGGGGTAGGGCGCATCTCCCTGGATGGCGAAAGCCGAACCCGGACCGCGGAGGAAATAGAGCGCATTGCCTTGCAGCCACCAGTTGTGTCCCAGCCAGTACAGCGGGCCGAGACTGGCCAGAACGCCGAAAACGACGCCCGCGCTGAGTTTGCGCCGCGCGAAATAGATGGTGACGAACGGAATCAAAAACCACCCTTCGTACCGGCTGAGCGCGGCCATCGACGCCGCCACGCCGGCGCCCAGCACGGCGCCCCAGCCGCCTGTATCGCGATAACGGACGGTCGCGTAGAGCAGCGCCATCCACGATCCCCAAAACGCCGGCTCCGACATGGGAATCGATCCGAGGTAGAGCATGTTCGGATTCAAGGCGAAGACCGCCGCGGCGGCGAAGGCCGGCGCATCATCGCCAAACACGCGCCGTGCGGCCAGGAACAGGAACGCGCCCGCAGCGACGAAACAGAAGCCCGATGGAATCGCGCCGGCCAGGCCGTTGTGCCACAGCGTGTCGTGCGTCACGAACGGCAACATCAAAACATGCGGCAGCGGCAGCCACGGGGTGCCCAGTTGGTCGTAGCCCGGTGTCCGGGAATCCACGATCCGGCGGGCGATGTTCAGGTGCGCTTCGGCATCGCCATAGTAGAGCAGCCAGCCGTGAGAGTAGAAGAATGCGATGGCGATGCCGCTGGCCAGCGCCGCGAGCCCGATGGCGGCCAGCGCGCCTTTCCACGTTCCCGATTTCAGAACTGGGTGCAGGACTGGAACTCCCGGAAGCGCGCATCGATCTCTTCCCGCGTCAGAGAGCGGAAGCGATCGACGCCGAACCTCTCGCAACAAAAGCTGCCCATCACGGAACCATAGATCACGGCGCGGCGCAGCGTGACAAGGTCCGCGTCCTTGGCCGCGACGCCCTGGCCCGCCAGATAGCCAATGAAGCCTCCCGCGAAGCTGTCCCCCGCCCCAGTGGGATCGAAAACTTCCTCGAGCAGATAGCCGGGGGCGATAAAGTGATCGCCGCCATGGAACAGCACGGCGCCATACTCGCCGCGCTTGATCACCAGCGTGCGCGGGCCCATCGCCTGAATGGCGGCAGCCGCGCGGCGCAGGTTGCGCCAGCCGGATAGCATCTGGGCTTCGTTGTCGTTGATCAGCAGGAAGTCCCACTGGGCGATGGTCGAGAGCAGCTCCTCGCGATAGTCGCTGATCCAGTAATTCATCGTGTCGCCGCCCGCCAGCTTGAGCTGGTTCATCTGCGCGAGCACGCCGCGCTGCAAGGCCGGCTGGATGTTGCCGAGCAGGAGATACGGTTCGGCGCGGTACGACTCCGGCAGCTTGGGATCGAAATCGGCGAACACGTTGAGATCGGTGCGCAAGGTGGTGCGATCGTTCATATCGGAGGAATACACGCCGGCCCAGAAAAACGTCTTGCCGCCGGCGACGCGTTCGAGACCGGCCAGGTCGATTTCGCGAGAGCGAAGCAGCTCGCCATCCTCCGCCGCGAAATCGTCGCCGACCACGGCCACCAGCTTGACTGGCGTGAAATAGGCCGCGGCAAGCGCTATGTAGGTGGCCGCGCCGCCCAGCATCCGGTCCACCTTTCCGTGCGGCGTTTCCACGCCATCATATGCTACCGAACCGACCACCACGAGTGACATGTCAGACAGAATTGTAACAGCCGGGAGCCGTGACTACACGCGGGCGGCCGAGCCGGGTCGTGGTAAAATCAAGCTTCCCACCAAGTTTGGTCTGTGTTAGCGGGCAGATTAAGAAACGCACAATCATGATGCACAAGCAGGAACCGAACCGAGTCCTGGCCGCCGTGAGCGACCTGTTTTTTTCGGTAAAACTCAGCGAAGCGGCCAAGCGCGCGGGCCTCGCGCTGGAGTTCGTCAAAGAACCTAAGGAGTTGCTGGAAAAAGCGGCGTCGGAGCAAAAACCAACGCTGATCGTTTTCGACCTGAACTTCGAGGCGTTGCAGCCGCTGAAGCTGATCGGCAAGCTGAAAGGGAAGGCGGAAACCAAGGGCATCAGCCTGATCGGCTACCTGTCGCACGTGCAGGCCGAGCTCAAGCAGCAGGCGCAGGAAGCCGGCTGCGACATGGTGCTGGCGCGGTCGGCGTTCTCGCAGAATCTGCCGGTGATTTTCAAGCGGCATTCAGGCAGCGTCTAAACACCGCTAGTTGGGATAATATCCTTCCTTGCTGCGCACCGTGCAATTCTTATAGTCTTTATAGTCTTTGGCGCCGCTGAGCGAGACTTGAATCTGGCGCCACGCATCGTCCTTCGCCTCGGGCGGCCGGTAGGCCAGCAGATACGTGTGCTGCAACTCGGCGGAGATGTCCTGAAAGATCTGGGCGGCCTCGCGCGCATCCTTGGCCCCGTAAGTCTTTCCTCCGGTCAGGCGCGCGATCTCTTTCAGGCGGTCCATCAGCGCGTGGCTGTCGCGAGCCTCGCCCTGCGCCACGGTATACAGCGGAATCCCCGATTTCTTGGCCCCTTCCACCGCCCGCTGGGCGTTCAGCACGCTGGCATTGTCATCGCCATCGGTGAAGACGACCACGGCTTTCTTGCCGGAGCGGGCGCCGATGTCGAGGGTCACGTGCGCGAGGGCGTCGAACAGGGCGGTCATGCCGGCGGCGCGCGTGCGCATCACGGCGCGCCTGGCCGCTGCCCGGTCGTGGGTGAAGTCCTGCAACAGATCGAGCGAGGTGCTGAAACCGTAAATCGCCACCGAATCTTCGTCGCGGAATTCGTCGATGAGGCGGCTGATCGAGTTCTTCACCATGGGCAGCGAATCGCGCATGCTGCCCGTCGTGTCCAGCAGTATGGCGCAGGTCAGGCCGGCGGCGTTTCCCTCGAAGGCCACAATCGATTGCGGCTGGCCGTTGTCGCTGATGCGAAAATGCTCTTGCGGGATGCCGTCGATATAGCGGCCCTTGTGGTCGAGGACGGTGGCATACACCTCCACCATGCGGGCCTCGGTGCGAAAAACCGTGGGCGCTTCCTGCGGCTGGAGCGGCGCCGCCAGCGCCCCAAGACAAGCAAGCCATGCCAAGAGCTTCATTTTTCCGATGGTAACGCGGCCGCGACCGCCGCTTCATTGATGTCCGCGAACGCCAACAACGCGCCCCGCCAGTCGTATAGGTCCGCCATCTTCATTCGCTTCACTGCCTGAAACGCGATCGCCTGGCCGAGCACGTTCAGCGCCGCCGGCGGGATGCCCACGCGTCCGGCGAAATCCGCCACGTACAGCTTGAACTCCGCCGACCGCTGCGCCAGCTTGTACGGCAGCAGCAGCTTTTCGTATTCCTCGTACGGTCCCGCCGCCGCCAGGTGAGGATGGCTGCACCCTTTCAGGTCCGCGGCGCTCGAACCCAGCCGGCGCAGCCGCGTGTCGTCGGCCGGATCCGCCATGCGGCGCAGCGCCGCCGTCACCGGGGACGTCCAGGCATCCGCCGCGTAGCGCTCCAGGTATCGTTGCGAAAGGGAGTACAGGTCTCCCAGCGTCACGCTCTTGAATGCGCCGATCCAGTCGCGGGCGGCGATCGCGTCCAGCAGATCGCCCCGCCGCGTCGGCGAGAGCAGCCCGTGGGTGTCCTCTTCCAAACCGGCGAGCAGCGTCGCATCGGCGCCCGCGTGCAGAATCCACTCGCGGGCCAGGCGGAGCCGCAATCCGAAAACGATCAGGTCCTGCTCGCTCAGCCGGCTCCAGTCGGTGGCGCGCAGGGCGCCGATCTGCGCCGCCGCCACCGCGCCGGTGTTGGCCGGAGGCTCGGATCCGGAAAAGGCCACTTTGCCCGCGGTGATCGGAAAGTCGGCAAAACCGCCCTGAATGTAGCTGCCCAATCCTTCGTTGGTCGAGTGCAGATCCGATGCCGTGAACACGCCCTGCTCTCCGGGATCGAGTTTCAGGAATTGATGCTTGCGCAGCAGCAGCGGATCCTGCGAGACCAGCAGGTCGTCCGGGCTCAAGAAATACGCGTACACCGCGCCGCTCAGCGCCAGCTTCACCTGCGGGCAAATCGCCGCACGCAGTTCCTCCACCAGTTGCTCGACATCCTTCTGGTTCACCTTCTTCTTCGCCAGGCGCTGCTTCAGGTGGACGATCAGCTCCGCGGTTTTTGCTTCGTCGAATGCAAGCGCGACTTTGCGGTCGATCTCGGTCGGCTTCACTCCCTTCGGCGCCTCTACCGTTAAGAGTCCGGCGCGCAGCTCGTCGAGCGCGTTGGCGTGCTCCATCGCGGCGCCCGACGCGTGCGCCAGGTCCTGCAGCCGGTCGTCGAAATCCAGCAGCGTCTTGAGCGAGGTGACCTTCTGCAGGCGCAGCACCTTTCGATAGCGGGCGCTGCGCGCGGCCGACGCATCCACTTCATGCTGGGCGCCATCGAGCTCGAACGTAACCCGCGGGCCCTCGCCCAAAAGCGCGTGTTCCAGAATCCGATCGGGATCGGCGTCGGCCGCTTTCGGCGCGGCGCGCTGGATCAGTTCCCGCACGCTCTCGAGCGAGGCGGCCGTGTAGCCCGACGGCGAATTCGCTTTACTGAAACGCACGCAAACCTGGTCGAACAAGCCGGCCGCCGTGGCCGCATCCAGCGCGCCCGATTCCGCGGCGAGTGAAATCAGCGCAATCAGCGAATCGAATTCTCCCAGGATCACGTTCAGATCGGCTCGCGGCACACTGCGCAGTTGTTCCGCCAGCGCAAAAAAGTGTTCGAACTGCTCGCGTCCCAGCCCGGTCAAAACCGCGAAATACGGGTAGAACGCCTTGTCCCGGCCGTAGTTCTGCGCCAGCAGCAGCGCCGACGCTTCGTCGAGCGGCTCGGAACGGTGCTGGTCGATGCGAACCACTGCCACGAAGTGGTCCAATTCCGACTGGTTCTCCTGCGCCATTTTGTAGCGCGTCTTGGCCAGCCGCACGAGAATCTCGTCCTCCTGCTCCGGCGCGGTGACGCGCGACAACTTCTTGACCATCTTCGCGGTCCTGGAAGCTGAAGAGGAGTTTCCCTTGGCGAGCGTCCATACTTCCGGACTGCCCGGAAAGAGCACGCGCAATTCGGAATCGATCGGCACTTCGCGCAGGAACGAGGTGAAGGAAAAATTCCGCGACTGTTTCTCCGCGCCCGCCGCCATTTCGCCGGAATCGCGGAACAGCTCGTAGAAACGCGTGGTCCGCGCGAGCGATTGCGTGAAGAACCGCTGGTGATTCATATCCACCTGGCCAAGCATGGCGAAAAACGCCAGCAGCTTGCCGTCGTCCTTTTCCAGCAGCGCGTGAAAAAAACGATTCGGCGAGGCGGGCGCGGCGCCCACCATCTTGGCCCAGATCGGCTCTGCCGCTTCGCCCCCAGGGACTGCCGCACGATCGCCGCGCAGGGCGAATGCCGAACCGTAACGATACAGCAGGTCGGCATGCTTCTCGGCCATCGTCTTCAGATCGGAGCCCGCCGTCAACGCCGCGACCGCCCGTTGGCTGATGGCGCTCAGCGCGGCGTAGGTCCTGGCCACCCGCAGGTCGCTGGTCAGCGCCTCCGCGAATCCGCCGTTGAACTTGGCTTTGGCGAAAAACGTCCCCATCCAGGCGGATTCGCCAAGCAGCACGGGCGCGCTCTCATCGGCGATCTCAATCGTAAAATTCTTGCCCTCTTTCAGCGTGTCCTCGAGGCCCACTGTGTCCAGTGCCAGGGCCGAGGCGGTTTCCTGCCGCTGTGCTTGCGAACTCTTCTCGCCGGCTTCGAACTGCACCGCACCCTTATTGACCTTGAGCTTCAATCCCAGAATCTCCAGCGTTTTTTCGCTGCGCTGCAGGCTCTTCTTGTCCGCGGCCGAAATCAGGATCTCGGTCGAATCCCCCTTGCGAACTCCCGCGGCCTCCAGGTCGGCTACCTGCTGGAAGTAGCGGCGGAGGTCCTCCAGAAAAAGATTCCGCGACTTCGAGTCCAGGCTGTCGGTCTTGTCCACCAGCGACCGGCTGTACACCGCGAAGAACGTCTGTGGGGACTGCACGTGAAAGTGGGCCATGAATGCCAGCGCCTCGAGGCCGCCGGGAACGCTTGCCCCGGCGGTAGACTTCGCCGCGCTCTCGGCCAGCCAGTTGGAAACGGCCGATTTTCCAGTGGCCGTCAGGCGATCGCGGAAAAAGGCCGCCGCACCGGCGTCACCTTCCCGCACCGCGACCTCCAGCCCTCGCTCCGCATCCCGGCCGGCTTCCGGCGTTCCCGGCGCCGCCTTGTCGCGGGCAATCAGCAACGCCTGGTAGGCCTGCGGCGCCCGCAATCCGGAACTATCCTCCATCTCCGCCAGCCGCGCCAGCAAGGCCACATCCTGCACCGACTTCGATGCGCTGCGCAGCGTCTGCCGCGCATCGAAGAAGCGCTGCTGCCGCTCGAGCCCTTCCGCCTTCACCAGGTAGAGCCGCGCCGATTGCGGCGCCGCCGTCAGCCCCGCATCGGCCGCCGCCAGGCTGTCGGCCACCGCGCCGCGGTCGAGCAGCAGCCGCGCCACCCGAAAGCGCGCCGGCTCGGCGCCCGGGTCCGCTTCCATCGCCTTCTTCCAAACGGCGAGCGATTCGTCCGGGCGATTCAGCCGATCCAGAAACTCCGCGTACTGGCGCCGCACGGCGGCATCGGCGGGCAGGGCCGCCGTCACAATCCGGATGTGGCCGAGCGCTTTTTCGCCCGCGCCGCTGCCGATGTAGATCTCGACCAGAGCCGTGCGGCGTTCGAGATTCGCAGGTTCCAGCGCCAGCCCTTTTTCGAGCGAATCCGCCGCCTTCACCTGGTCTCCCAGCCGCGCCGCCACGTCGGCGCAGGTGAACCACAGCTCCGTGTTGCGCCCGTCGAGCGCGAGCGTCTCTTCCAGAAGCGGAAGCGCGCCGCGATCGTCGTGCCGCGCCAGGCGGATCCGCGCCAGTTCTTCGCTCGCCACCGCTCCGCCGGCCTTGCCATCGCGCGCCCGGCGTAACGCGGTCTCCGCTCCATCCAGGTCGCCCGCCACGAACCGGCAATGCCCCAGCTCCGCCTGGAGATCGGCGTTGCGAGGCTGGATCTCGGCCAGCTTATCGAGCAGGTTGGCCGCGGTCTGGTAGTCGTGTGCGCGCTTGTAATAGTCGGCTCCCGTGCGCAGCGCCACCGCGTCACGCGCGTTGATGGTGAGCGCCCGTTCCAGCAGATCGTGCATCTGCTGCACCTGCGCCGCATCCGGTTTCTCCACGCGGCCCAGTTCCGAGACTCGCCGGTCGAGCGCCAGCAGCTCGGCGTATTGCCCCAGGTCGGGCAACCGAGCGCCCGCCGCGGCGGCCAGTACCGGCAGTTCCACGGCAGGGGCCCCGGGCGTCGGGTTGAGCAGCCTGGCGTTGTAAAGAAGGAAGCCACGGCTCAGCGGCGCCGCCGGCCAGTCCACTTCGGTCCACGGTCCGCTTCCGAGCGGCTCCACCAGATCGGCCAGCGTGGCCCCGGCCGCCGCTCCGCCGGTATCATCAGCCACTGACGACCAGAACGCCGAGGGAGATCCCTCGGGATACCAGTAACTCACGCGCAGCTTCTGCCCGCAAAAGCTCGACGAAAACCGCGCCCGCGCATAGTCGCGAGTGTCCGCGTCCGGCTCCGGAAGCGGGCCCGCCAGGACTACCACCGACCAGTTGCCGCCGAAGGCCGCCACCGATGCCATCAGGGCCGCGTGCAGGCGGGCTGGCGCCGGGACCACATCGTCCGCGACCGCCAGCGCTTGCTGCACCGCGTTGCGCCACTCCTGGCCGGTCTCAAACGGCCCGGCCCCGGTAAATGCTTCCCCATTGAATACCAGCAGGCTGAGAGGAATTGTTTTATCCGCGATCTTGTCTAGCGCGCTCAGTTGCGAGGCCATGCTCGCGCGCCGTTCCTCGGCAATCAAGCCGGGAAAAATCGTGATGGCGATCCCCGAAGCCGGCTCGACCGCCGTCAGTTTCGGCTCGACCGCGCCGGCGAACGACTCGAGCGTCCCCACCCGCTCCGCGCCGCCGCGCACCAGGCACGGCTGCGCCACCAGCGGGTTCAGCAAGAGCGTCCCACCCAGAACCGGAAAGATTAGCCGCCACATTGTGTTTCGCTGACCCCGCGGCAATCTCCGCCTGGGCGAAATACCTTGGCTCGCGCCCAAAGGTGCGACCAGTATAACAGGCGGCTCACGGGCACGTGCCGGCATGCAGCAGCTCTTTGTCGATCGTCAGCAGGACGCAGCCCGGCTTGTCGATTTTCTCGAGCGCCAGACCGTTCCACAACAGGCTGGCGCCGGCCCAGGCTTCGGGAATCTCCACCCGCATTTCGGTGACGGTGCGGCTAATGATCAGAATCTGCTTTTGCGCCGGGTCGTATTTGCCCTGCACGCGCGCGGTAGGCACGAAGTCGTGGTGGGGAACCAGGATCCGCGTCTCGACTCGCGTGCGCACCTTGCCGCGCTGGACCATGACAACGGCATGCGCCTCCTCGGTGGCCTTGCTCATCATCGCCTGGAATTCGTGAGCATCCGCGATGGGGTGGCCCTCGAGGGCGGTGATACGGTCGCCCAACTTGAGCGGGCCGGAGTACTTCTCGGGCAGGTGGGAGATCAGCACGCCCGGCCCAGGATCGTCCGGCTTGTAGCCGAAGGCGCCCAGGTCCAGCACGGCCGGCGCAGCGGTGGCCACCAGCGTGCGCGGCAGCACATCGTTGGCCTCGCTCAAATCGAACTTGCCGGGCGTGAGCCAGAAACAACTGGCAAACGTGGGAGAATCGGTCTCGCAATCGACGTCCAAGGGAAACGGATCGCGCGTGCGCGCCGCCAGCCAGGCGAAGACGTCGGCGTTCTTCGTCTCGCGCGCGAAGCGCCATTCCATCCACATGCCGGCGGCCTTGAGCTTCTGCGCCGTGGCCTCATCCGCGTCGTTGCCGGTGACCCACAATACGGGACAATTGCTGAAATTGACGGTGTAGATGCGACCGGTGGAGAGCGCGGCCTCGGGCGAGCCGCCGATCGCAATCCCGGCGGCAAACATGTCGGGCAGCCGCGAGACGATGTAGAAGACCGAGGCCGCCGAATCGCCGCGGCCGGCCAGATAGACGCGCGCCGGATCCGCGCCGCCGTTCTGAATGGCAGAACGCACCGCGGCAGCCATGGCCAGCGCACGCGTATCGATAGGATCGGAGGATGCACCGCCGGGCACGATGGTCTGCCAGCCTGCCTCTTGCGCCACCGCCTGCCAATGCGCGGCGTCCTTGGCATCGATCACTGCCAAGGCCGGCTTTTTCGCGCGCTCTTGCCCAACGGCAACACCACCAGCCAGCAGGCTAATTATGCTGCATGCGAGTGCGGATTCGATGCGCCAGCTTCTCAATGTCTTCAGCCTTCTTGTGGTCGGCAAGGGAAAAAACGTAGCGGCCGTTCTTCTCCAGGTCGCCGCGCAGTTGCTGCGCCAGTTCCACCAGTTGCGCCGCGTCCTTGAGGTTTTCGGCCTGGTCCTCTTTGAGGATCTCGTCGCGCTGTAATTTGCCGCTGGGCAGCCTGACCGGCGGTGGTTGCTGCGGTTCGGGCTCCGGAGCCTGGGCCAGGCTTAGGGCGGCGAAGGCCGCCAGCAGGGTGCATCGGCGGAAACGATGTTTCATGACGAGGGCCTGCTCTCATCATAGTCCGGCGCGAGTGCCCTGTTATCATTACCACTATAGGGAGCCACCGTTATGAAAAAGATTGCGTGCGTGGCATTGGCCCTGGCGGTCAGTCTGGCGGCGCAGGTCGCGCGCGAGGCCAACAGCGGTTATCAGACCGAGGAACAACGCAAGCAGATGGCCGCCAGCCTGGGCAATCCGCAACGCGAACAGACGCAGAAGCCGGGGCTGCTGATCCACGAGATGGGCTTGAAGCCGGGAATGACCGTAGCCGACATCGGCACCGGCGTGGGATTCATGCTGCCGTACCTCAGTAAAGCGGTCGGGCCCGACGGCCACGTGATCGCCGAAGACATCTTCGACGATTTTCTTTCCGCCGCCAAGCTGAAAGCCAACCAGGCCGGTCTCGCGAACGTCACCTTCATCAAGGGCACCGAGACCGATCCGAGCCTGCCGGACGGCCAGTTGGACATGGCGCTGGCGCTCGACGTCTACCATCACTTCGATTATCCGGAGAAGATGCTGGCCGCGATTCACAAGGCGCTCAAGGACGGCGGCAAGCTGATCGTCGTAGAGTATTACAAGAGGGAGTCGGCGATGCCCAATGGGCGGGCGCTCACGCATATCCGCCTGGACATGCCGGACGTCATCAAGGAGGTGGAGGCCAACCACTTTCACCTGTTGGAAGAGAAGGAGCACGTCCGCGACGTGCAATACATGCTGATGCTGGAGAAGAATTAAACCGTGGGGCAGGCGCTTACGCCTGCCAACCGGCATCTCGCCGTTTCCGGCCGTGCTGCAAGTAGTCAACCGATGATCGCCATATTTATTTAGGAGTGGAATGAGAAACTTTTCGCGAATTGCGATGTGCGCCGCGCTGGCGCTGCTGTTGCCGGTCGTGCGCGCACAGGTCGCGGCCGGCGCCGCCAACCAGGAGCCGGGCATCACACGCCAGCAGGCCGAGGAAATCCTCCAGGAGCTGCGGCAGATCCGGCAGTTGCTCGAACGGCAGCAGCAGCAGCCCGGTCCGCCGGTCAAGATCAAGATGAACCTGGAGGGCGCGCAGATGCTGGGCTCCAAGAACGCGCCGGTCACCATGGTGGAGTTCACCGACTTTCAGTGCCCCTTCTGCCAGTCGTTTCACAACCAGACCTTCGGCGAGCTGAAAAAGAACTTCATCGACACCGGAAAGGTCCGGTTTTTCAGCCGCGACATGCCGCTCGATTCGCTGCACCCCGATGCCATGCGCGCGGCCGAAGCCGGACGCTGCGCCGCCGCCCAGGGGCAGTTCTGGGCTCTGCGCGACATAATGAGCCATCATCCCGACAAGCTGGATCTCGAGAGTCTGCTGTCCGACGCGGAGTTTCTCAAGCTGGATACGACGGCATTCCGCGTCTGCGTGGTCAGCGAAAAGTACAAGAACGAAATCCAGTCCGACGTCATGGAGGCCATGCGGATCGGGAGCGACGGTACCCCGGCCTTCGTGATCGGCAAGAGCACGCCCGAGGGCGTGGAGGGCGATCTGGTGGTTGGCGCGCAGCCTGGCAACGTTTTCGACCTGAAGCTACGTTCGCTGGACACGAAGTAGGACGAACCATCGCCTTTCGTGGTCTGTCGGGATGGGACCGGTAACGCCGGCGGTCTTGCCGCCGGTGATTTGCCGGGCCTGCCGCACTACACTGGTAATGTGAATTCCACTCGCCGCGCCGCGCCCCTCGCCGGAGCGCTCCGCGCCGTCCCGCTGCTCTTTGCGCTGTCTGGAGCGCTGTCGCTCGAAGCCGCTCCGCAACCTGCTTCGAGCTGCGATAACACGCCGGCGTGGTCGCCCTGTGAACTGGTGTTTGAACTGAGCGCCAAGGCCGCCGCGGCGCATCCCGATCCCTATGCCAGCGTCGAGCTGCGTGCCGAGTTCCGTTCGCCGCGGATGCGCACCTACGCCTTGCCGGCTTTTTGGGATGGCGGCAGCCGCATGGTGCTGCGCTTCTCTCCCACCGAGCCCGGCCGCTGGGAGTACCTTCTCACCAGCAACATTCCCGAATGGGACGGGCTCACCGGCAGCTTCATCGCCAACACGTCCGACGCGCCCGGCTTTCTCCGCGTGGCCAACGTTCATCATTGGGCAACCATCGCCGCCAACCAGCCTCACTTGTGGATGGGCGCGAGCGAGATGCGTTTCGCCTGGCTGGACGACGCCGGCTTCCGCGCCGTGGTGGATGCGCGCGCCGCCCAGAAGTTCAATCACCTGCGCGGCCTGGTGCTGGGCGAAGGCGCAGCCCTCGGTTTCCGCGCCCCCGGCAGTCCCGACCTGGCCCATTTCCAGCGCCTCGACCAGCGCATCGCCTACATCAATTCCAAAGGTCTCGTCGCCGACCTGGTGCTGGCCCCCAGCCCGGCCGCGCTCCTCCGCCTGTCGCCTGACCCGGCGGCGCTTCGCCGCTTCATCCGCTTTCTGGTGGGCCGTTATGCCGCCCGCAACGTCACCTGGCAGGGCCTCGCGGAATTCGAAAGCCAGTCCGGCGCGCGCGCGCTGCTCGCGGAAACCGGCGCCCTCATCAAACAGTTCGACCCGTACCAGCACCCCCGAACAAGCGGCGCGCGCTTCACCTCGGCCCCGCTGCTCGACGATGGCTGGATGGACTTCGCCGCGTACGGAACCGCGGACCCCGGCGTGGGTGCCATCGAACATCAGCTCTATCAGGTGCCCGGCGTGGCCCTGGAATTGGCGCGCGAGGACACCGGTGGGGCAGGTCCCCGACCTGCCGACGGCGCCGTGGATCCCGCCGAATTCCGCCACCGGCTCTGGACGGTCACTATGAACGGCCAGTACCCGACCTACGCCAATACCGGCGCGGGCTCCGTCAACTCACCCGGCGCCAAGGCCATGACAGTCTGGTTCAACCTGATGGCCGGCACGCGCCACTGGGACCTCGAGCCCTACTTCGACGTCGATGGCGGACGCGCCCTGGCGCTTCCCGGCGTCGACTACGTCGTATATATCGATAAGCCCGGCCCGGTCGAGCTTACCGTCGAGCACCACGGCTACGATGTCTACTGGCTGGATCCGGCCGACGGTTCCATCACCGCGCGCCGCAAATGGAGCGGCCAGCATTTCACCGGCGAGCCTCCCGACCGCTTTCACGACTGGGTGCTGCGCGTGGTCCGCGAAACAACCGTCGAAAGCATGAACCGCAGTTACAAATTCGAATCGCGCGACGTGCCGGTTCAGGAGATCGTCATCGATCCCGAAAAAGTCCCCTACGAAATCGAGCAGCCCACCGGTGCGCTGGCTCGCGGCCGCGCGGCCCACTTTTCGGTCAAGCTCAAGCGCACCAGCCGCGCCACGCGCGCCATGCTTTGGATGTGGACCGCCGAGGTCACCGCGGACCACGAAGGATATCGGGTGCTCGGCACCGCGCCCGAAGGCGATTTCACGCTGCCCGCCAGCCTGGCCCTCAACTATCCCGCCACCGCGCTGCTGCGCCTCTATGCCATCAACGGCTACGGCGCCGTTTACATGGTGGCCAAAGGATACGATCTCAACCAGTGACGCCTCTCATTCTGGCGGTAGATACCACCCACCCGCACGGCAGCCTGGCGCTGGCGCGCGCCGGCGATCTGATCGAGCAGGTTGAGCTCGAATCGCCCTCCGGCTTCGCCCACGTGATTTACGGTCACCTGGAAACGCTGCTCGGCCGGCACCGCGTTTCCGTTGACGACGTGGATTGCTTCGCCGCCGCATCCGGCCCGGGCGCCTTTACCGGCGTGCGGGTTTGTCTGGCCTGCGTCAAGGGGCTGGCGGAAGCGGCCGGCAAACCGGCGGTTGCGGTTTCCAATCTCGCGGCCATCGCCTCATTCGGCTCGTCGCCTTTGCGCGCGGCCCTGCTCGATGCCCGCCGCGGCGAAATCTATGCGGCGGTTTACGATGATGCCGGACGCCTGGTGCGCCCCGAAACCGTTGCCCCGCCGGCGCGCTGGCTGGAGGCGCTGCCGGAAGAAGTCGAATTGGTCTCGCCGGATTTCAGTGCGTTCGCCGACGCGCTCGCCGCGTCGCGCTTTCACCATGCCCGCCGCACCATCGCACCACACGCCCTGGCCGCCGCCATCGCCCGCATCGCCTGGCGCCGCTCGAAAGCTGGCGAAGCCGCGGACCCCGCCGCGCTGGACGCCAACTACGTCCGCCGCTCCGACGCCGAATTGCTGTGGAAGGGCTGAACCCCGCACAGGCGCGAGGCGCGAGCAGGAAACACAAGTTACTAAAAAGTTGTATTCTGGGACACAAATCCGACCGATTTCCCACTCGACCGAGCGTAGAATCAGCAATTTGCCGATGTTAACAAGTGGCCTCACAAGTGCGGTCAACGCCACTCGGAACCTGCTGAGTGTATCGCAAAGTACATATTAGTCGGCTTCGCCGTGCAAAGAGACTTGTTTCAGGAGATGCCGGCTGTATAATAGGTCAAACTCGGAGACCCGAGGGAAGATTATGGTGTACTACGTCGATCCGCCATTGTTAGTGGACGCGGGCCCACTTATGCTCTGGCGAGATAGAAACCGAGATACACCGCGGAGGGTAGATGCGTAGAGTATTGCAACTTGTGGCTCTCGGCGCCGTGCTCACATTCACCGCGATGGCCGACGGCATCGTGCTGGATTTCGAAGGCATCCCAAACGGGGATGTGGTTGGTAACTATTTCAACGGTGAAGTCGACGGAAACGGCAACGGACCCGGACCGAGCGATGGGGTTACGTTCTCCCTCAACGCCCAGGCTTATGTTAGTGATGACGTCGTTGGCAACGGGAATGGTGGCGCTTTCGGCGGCGACCCTATCGGAGACGAGGCTCTTACCTCTCTCGCCGGCTCGGTCTTCACTATGGATGTCGCGGCAGGTTTCACCACAGGGTTTTCCTTCTACTATTCGTCGCCCTTCGATGCAATAAGTGACGCGATCACTATCTATAGCGGACTGGACGGCGGCGGATCGCTTCTGGCGACAATTTCACTGGGGGACACGGGCAATGGAAATGCCTTGGGGAACCCCGCTTGCCCCAACTCTTGGGACACCTTCTGCCCATTCTTTCCAATCGGAACGGATTTCAGTGGCACTGCAGAGTCAGTGGAATTCACCGGCACAGCACTCTCGGTCGCCTTCGACGACTTCACCCTGGGAAGCGACATCCCGGCAACCTCGGAACCGGGTGCACTCAAGATGCTCGGTCTTGGTTTGGCTTGCCTGCTAGCGGTTTCCCGAAGACGGCGCAAACTTCAGCAGGATACGGGCCGGCGATTCGAGAGCTGATCCTCCGATAAGTCTCCTCATCCCCATCATCCTGTCCCGCGCGCCAATCGTGCTTCCAACTCTTCTTGCGCTACTCCTTCCACTTCCACAATCTTGGTGCGCGCCGCGGTACCGCTGATCACGCGCACGCGCGACCGCGCCACGCCCGCCAGTTCCGCCAGGAAGCGCACGCATTCCTGGTTGGCCTTGCCTTCCGCCGGCGGCGCCGCCAGATCGATTTTCCACGCGGCCCCCAATCTTCCGGCCACCGCCGACCGGGCGGCGCGCGGATGCGCCTTTATCGTGATGCGCGCCATTCGACCTTCGCCCGCAGGTTGGCGACGCCGGCCGCCACGCGCGCGTCCACCACGTCGAACGCGATGGCGTCGTCCAGCCAGTCGTGGCTCGATCCATCGGCGTTCTGCGTCGCGGCCGTCAGCGTGTACTGTTGCGGCGTCAGCCAGCATTCGATGCCGAAATCCACCTCGAGCAATTGGCCCGCCTCGAAATCGCCCAGCTCCGTGTTCTCGATGCGCGTGTTGGTGCCGTAAACATCCATGCCGATGCGCGTGCGCACCAGGATCCCGACCATCGGGTCCGAGACCGCACGGTGGAAGCGCGCCTGCACCCGCACCGTCACCGGCTCGCCGCTCGCAATCGACGCGGTCTCCTCGCCGCGCGCGTTCAACATCTGAATGCCCACGATCTCGCTGGTTCCGTCGCCGTGGCGGAAGCTCGAGCGCAGGCGCTCCTGCCGCGTTTCCGGCGCCTGCTTCTCGAGCACCAGCCCGATGTAGCGGTTGATCACGTCGTTGGGCGCACCCTCGGCCTCGATCCGCCCGCCCAGCAGCAGTATCGCGCGGTCGGAGAGCTGCTTCACCAGCCCCAGGTCGTGGGAGACGAACAGCACCGTAATCCTCCGTTCGCGCAGCTCCTGGAACTTGCGCACGCAGCGGTTGGCGAACACCGCGTCACCCACCGCCAGCGCTTCGTCGACGATCAGGATTTCCGGGTCCACGTGGATGGCCGTCGAAAACGCCAGCCGCACATACATGCCGCTCGAATATTCCTTGACCGGCCGCTCCATGAACTCGCCGATTTCGGCGAACGCTTCGATCGACGGCATCGCCCGCTCGATCGCGCCGCGGCTGAGCCCCATGATTTCGCCGTTCAGATAGACGTTCTCGCGGCCGCTGAATTCCGGGTTGAAACCGGCGCCCAATTCGAGCAGCGCCGCGATCCGCCCGCGCGTCACCACGCGCCCCATGGTCGGCTGCAATATGCCGCTCACCATCTGCAGCAGCGTGCTCTTGCCGCACCCATTCGGCCCCACCAGCCCCAGCGTTTCGCCCCGCTCGACTTCGAAGCTGATGTCGCGCAGCGCCCAGAAATCGCGGTGGGACGGCGCCACCCCCGGCAGCAGCTCGCGCAGCCGGTCGGCCGGCCGCCGGTACAAACGGTACAGCTTGGAAACGTTCTGAACCAGAACCAAATCTGATTCTAACGTGTGCCGCGCTGGCCGACGGTAGCGAGCGAGTGCCTCGACAAGCCAGCCGGGCGAAAGCGCATTATGCATGCCCCCGTTTCGCTTCCCGGAACTTCATATATGCCCTGAATACGAAGACTGCCGACATGGCTGCGAAAACTGCCGCGCCCGCGATAAACCTGCTGCCGAACAAGAAGGCCGCCGCCTGCGCAGCGTAGCAAAGAGATACGACCCCCAAGCGAGCCGGGGCATTGGGATCGGCACCCCTCCACCGAAGAGCCAGCAACAACAACCCGGCCGCGATGAAATTGACGGCCAGCCCCGTGGACCCCGCATCATGGCGGATCAGCAGCACCTGCCCCCACACACACATGCCGATCGCACTGGCGGCCACTGCCCGATCCAAAACAAGGCGTAGTCTATTCATATTCATTGATGTTCCTTCTTACGCGGCCTGCGCTCCCCGCAGGGCGCGCGGAGCTATTTCCCCGCCGCCAGCGATTGATAATACTCGCGCAGCACATAGTACGCCTGTTTCTTCTCGCCGCGGTCGCTGAGCAGTCCTTTGCGATTGTAGTAATCCTGGATGCCGGTCAGGAAACGGCGCGGGCAGCGGAAGTCCACCAGAATCCACGGAGTCATGCCTGCGAGGAATGGAATCCGCTTGAGCATGGGGATCTGATGGCGGTAGACGTTGGCCTGATACTCCTCGGTCCAGGCGGTATCTTCGTCGCCGTGCCTGCCGTATTGCGCCCCGGCGCCAAGCTCGCTGATCACCATCGGCTTGTCGTAGATGGTCTTGAACGCGACGGTGTCGGCCTTGGTGGGCAGGCCATCGTACCATCCGATGTACTCGTTGCAGCCGATCACGTCCAGATACTGCCCCAGCGGATCGTCAATCGCGATGGTCGCCGGGTCGGAGTAGTGCGTGAGCGTGGCGGCCGTGATCAGGCGGGTCGAATCGAGCTCGCGCGCCTTGGCCGCCAGCGAGCCGAGAAACTTGGTGCGGGCATCGCCGAGCGGCGTTTCGTTCGCCATCGACCAGAAAATGACGGAAGCGCGGTTGTGGTCGCGCGTGATCACCTCGGTGAGCTGCCGCTCGGCGTTGGCATAGGCCGCCGGATTCTCCCACTGGACGGCCCAGTAGACGGGAATCTCGCTCCACACCAGCAGGCCCATCTGGTCGGCCAGGCGGGTCATCGCTTCATCGTGGGGATAATGCGCCAGACGGACGAAGTTGCAACCCAGTTCCTTGGCCCAGGTGAGGAGCACGCGCGCATCGGCTTCCGAAAAAACGCGGCCGGCCCGAAAGGGAGCTTCGCCGTGTATCGAAACACCGCGCAGGAAGATGGGCTTGCCGTTCAGCGAGATGCTCTGGCCGCCGGCTTGGATGAGGCGGAAGCCGATACGGTCCTCCACGCTGTCGGTCTCGGCTTCCACGCGGACATCGTAGAGCTTGGGGTTCTCCGGCGACCAGTTAGTGAGGCCGTCGGCGTTGAATGCGAAGTGCGCAAAACCATTCTCATCGGTATCGACGGTTCTGTAATTGCCGGTTTCCGGGATGCGGATGGTGACCTTCTGCCGCTTCCGCGCGCCATCCAGTCGTACCCATCCCCCGATGCGATTGAGCCAGCCTTTCTCGAGTTGCACGAAGTAATCCTGAATGAACGTCTCCGGCACGTCGATCAGCTTCACGTCACGAGTAAGTCCGCCGTAGTTCCACCAATCGGTCATGGCAGTGGGGATGCCATCCGCGTGGCGTTGGTCGTCCACCTTCACGATCACGGAGTTAGTGCCATCGCGAACGGCGTCGGTAACTTCGAATTGGAACGGCGTGAAGCCGCCTTCATGTTGGCCGAGTTTCTTGCCGTTCAGGAAGACGATGGCCTGGTAATTGGCGGCGCCGAACCAGAGAAACAGGCGGCGGCCGGGCTTCTTCGCGTAGTCGAATTCGCGCTTATACCAGATCGTTCCTTCGTACCAGAGAAACTCCGGTTTCTGGGTGTTCCAATCGCCGGGCACCTGGAGTGTAGGGGCGTTCGGCACGAAGGTAAGCTCCAGGCGGTCGCTCTTATCGGCAGGAACGCGATCGGCGCCGAGGCCGCCGCCCGGAATGGGATGCAGATGGAAGTCGTAGTAGCCGGCTTCGTAAGGATCGACGATGATCTTCCAAGGCCCGTTCAGACTGAGATTCTGCCGGGCGGACGCGTTCTGCACCAGCCCGGTCTGCTGCGCGTAACACGCGATAGCACCGGTGAGCAGCATGGCAGCCAGAGTCGTTAGCACGGATTTTCGCATACGCTACTCATAATAGCCGAACTTCCCGTGCTCGCCGCCCGTCTAGTTACCCGAGTGCACTTTGTAGTAACCGTCGGAGAGCCTCAGCCAGGCTATTTGCCGGGCTGCATCCACGCCGATGACCTCTCCCACGGTGTATTTGGCGCTGCCGCTGGAGTAGATGTCGGGCGCGGGCTGCAGGTCCTGGCCAACGGCGTTCCCGGTGACGATCCAGTGGCTGATCTGCCGGTCGGCGTGCCGCACGGCGGCAGTGAAATCCGCGTCGATGACCAGCACCCCCGGCAAGCCCGGGATGGCCCGCAGGACGTTGTTTGCATTCCTGCCAATGCGGGCCTGACCGGTGACGTTGGACATCTTGGTCCCGTCAAAACAGCGCACCTGCGTGACGTAGAAAGTGAATCGGGACCGTTCGTCGAAAAGAGCGCAGAAGGATTTCGTTGCCGGCGAAGCCACTTGAAGGTCGCCCATCTCCTCGACCCCATTGGCATCCTTGAACCCCAGCCTGGCCGCAACCTCTTCGTACGCTCCCGCCGACTGGTAGATCCGGCTCAACTTGCCCTTGTCGGAAACCAGCAGGCGCCTGTCGGCCTTCCCGCCGTCGATCTCGACCGCGACCACATCGGGCGTAACAGCTTTGAAGGACCGGATCTCCTCCACCATGAAGCCGGGATCGGTCGGATCGGCAGTTTGCGCTTCCACAATCCGTTCCGTCTTGCCGCCGCCGATTCGCGCCAGGAAGGGATGGCCGGTGGAAGGCTCAACCACCAGGAACAGCCAGTCGCCTAAGAGCGCCGGTGGAGCGAGGCGCCCACGCAAGGCCCAGTCTTTCGTGCCTTTTTCCCCCTTCTCGTACGGGTCGTCAAAAAGCGGTTCGAAGGTCTCTTTGAGAATGGTTACGCCGGGCATTCCCGGCAGCGCGCTGGCGGTTGAGATCAGAGGATGCAGGCCCGCCGCCTTGCTGTACGACGCGATGCCGTACTGGCCGCCCTCCGTCGAGTAGACAATCACGGCGCTGCCATCGGGACTGATGCCAGCCACGCCCGCCGACTGAATCTTTTCGCCGCCGCCAAGCCATGCAGGCGATTCGCCGCGCCATAACAAGGGGCGCAGTTTCTCGCCATCCCAAATGCACACCGAGCGCGTTTTTTGACGGAACTTGCCGAAGCGGAGCGTGATGTAAAGCAGCCCGCCGCCAGCCTTGATGTCGGTGTTGCCCAAGGGCCCGGGAATGAACTCGAAAGGTTCGGGAATGCCTTCGGCGTTCGGCTGAGAGTCCTTCCGTCCCATCAGGGCGACCGTCTTGATCTGTCCGTCCTTGGCCGAAAACAATCCGGATCGGGAGGGGCGTTTGGTGATCGCCCAGAAGACCACCGTTCCGCCTTCCAGGAAGTACTCCGGGGAGATCGGCGCCGACTGCACCAGATCCAGCGTAACCTGAGTATCCGGCACCTGCATGCCAACCGTCGCCACTTTCTCGAAGACTATCTGGCTTGGGGTCTGCGGTGAAACCTGCGCGCAGCCTGATGGGAGCCATGGCGCCGCTATCAGAGCCAGCCAAACAACGGGAACTGTGGATCGCACGTATAGATCCTCCTATTAACCAGAGTTATAGGTCTTAATTACTGGTAAAGGATTCAGTATACTATCGCCGTGGCGCACGCACTCGTGCGCCACGTTTACTCGTGCGCCACGTTTACTTGTGCGCCGCCGCGCCCTCCACCACTTCGAACGGAATCGCCGGCAGCGTCCCTAGCGGCTGGCGCCGGCGGGTCTGGTTCTTGGCGTCCGGTTTCGGCTGCACCTCCCGGAATGCGTCCAGGATCAGGTTGCCTTTCAGCCCCGGCTTGGCTTTGTCGGCCTCGACGCGCAAAACCACGGATACGCCATCCCAGTCCGGGGTCACGCTCTGAATCGAAATCCCCTCCGGCGGTTCGTTCAACGCCAGTTGCATTCCCTGTTGAAAGCGGGGAGGAACGAAGAGATTGAACATCGTGGCGTCGCCTCGCCGCAACTTCACTGGCTTTTCGATGGCGCGCCAGCCAAGCCCGCGCGCGCCTTCGCCGATCACGCGCACCATCCACGCGTCCTCCGCCACCAGGTGATGGTATGCGAATGCCTGCTCCATGTCCTCGGCCGGAACCGCGGTGCGAGTTACTTCATGCCCGTCGATGATGGCCCTCCCTATTAGCTGTATCGAGAGCGGCGCGCTAACCGGAGTCCGCGGCGCGGTCACTGTAACTCGCACCTTGTCTTGTCCCGAGGGCACCGCCCCGCCGCTCAGCGTGAAATCGCCTGGCGCGTTTTTGAGATTCAGCGCGATCTCGCCCGCGAAACCGTCGCGGCGTATCGCCCGCACCGTAATCGGAACGGTCGCGCCCGCGCGGAGATTCAAGCTCGAAGGCACCACCCGCAGTTCGAAATCCGGCCGCGGATGGCTGATGCGCAGCCGGTAGCCGTAATCCGGCCCCCCCTTGCCCTGCGCGTCCGCGAGTTGAAGATAGTAACTTCCCTTCGCCGGCAGTTGGCAGCTAATCAGCGAATCGGCCTGGTGCGTAATCAGGCCGGCGCCCGGATCTTCGAAGTCGTCGTTGAAGGCGATCTGCTTTCCGGTTGCGTCCGTCAGACGCAGCACCGAATCGAGCGGCGAACCGAGCCTTCGCGCCAACACCTCCGCTACAACCTGTTCGCCAGCGCGTCCCTCGAAGCGGAAGTATGCCGGTTCGCCAGCTTTCGCAACGCGCCCGTTCACAATAATCGGCAGCTTCAACTTTTGCGCTTTTTCCCGGTGGCCGATCCCCGGGCGGGCCATCGCCTCCGGCAGAGTATCCAGCGCAAACGGCACGCTGTTCGAAGCCCATCCGTTCTTCCGCAGGGAAATCGGATACTCGGCCTTCACTTTGCCTTTGAAATTCTCAGTGACTCGCGTCACCGGCAAGTTCCATCCCTGCATCTCGATAGCCGTGCGTGTCCCTGCCTTCGCGCCCAAGGGAAAAATGCTGGTGATGACCGGCAGTTCGCCGATGGTGATTCGGTAGACGAAGTCCTCCCGCCCGCGGAAAATCGAATCGTGGATCTCCGCGATGTACTCGCCGTCGCTCGGAATCTCGTAATCGAGCAGCGGGTCGGGATGGAATAGGAAATGATCCGCCGACTCGAGTTCCCTCCCCTGCGCGTCGCGCAGCGTCAGCGCCGCCTGAAACCATCCGGGCACGGCGTCGGAAACGTAGGGGATCAGCTCGCGTGCGCTGGCGGCGATCACTATGTGTTGTCCCCGCTTCGCCTGGAAGCGGTACTGGTCCGCCGTGCCGGGCGTCATCTGGCCGTTCACCACCACCGGCAGCGTGATCTCGATGGGCGGTTCCGGCGGGCGGGGCGCCGCGCGGTTCGCCGGAGTGGCGCCGTTGACCACATTGTAGGCGGGCGCCACGCGGATCGGCTTGCGCGACAACTCCGGCAGCTCGCCTACGCAAAACACGATTGGATTGGTGAGGCCGCCTTTCGTGTCCAACCGCAGTTGCCGGGGACCCGCCGTGGCATCCTGCGCGATGGTGACCTGAAGAGTCACGATTTCGGCAATCGCCGGAATCGACGGCCTGCGTTGAAAATCCTCCAGCTTGTCGCGGATCTCGGTTATTCTCTTTTCATCGGCTGCGGTAAAAACAGCCTTAGGCGAACCGGCCACCGCTGGCTTCAGCGAAGCCGCGCGTCTTTCGCGCAATTCCTTGATCTCGTCGCGCAGTTTCGAGGCTTCCTGTCCGGTGAGCGGTTTGACGTGCTTCGTTATGGCCGCTTGCACTCCCTGGCCGGAAAAGTACGCCTTGCTCGCGTCATCCAAAAACTCGCCGCCGACGCGGACTTCAATGCTCGCGCCTTGGCGGCCTCCTGCGGGATAGACGTACCCGGCGCGCGGAACCTGCGGCCTCTGCTGGGCGGCCAGCGCGGCTGCCAGAGCGGTCACCGCCGCCGCAGCCGCAGCCCGGTGCCTCACATGATCTCCTTCAATCGTCCCGCCAGCGGCAATCCATCCGCCGCCGTCGGCGTAACGCGCGCCTCCAGGCCCGTGGGATGCGGCAGCTTGCCAGCGGCATCGATGCTGAGCAGCTCGTACATGCTGCCGATCAGGTCGGCGGGATACACCGGCCGGTCCCTCACCTCTTCTCCCCTTGCATCCGAAGACCCCACCACGTGGCCGCCCTTGAAACCGCCGCCCGCCACCAGCGCCGAGAACACACCGCCCCAATGGTTGCGTCCGCCGTTCCACGGAGCTTCCCAATCCACTTTCGGTTTTCTGCCGAATTCGCCGTTCCACCAGACCAGCGTGGTATCGAGCAGCCCACGCTGTGAAAGATCGTCGAGCAGTGTCGCCAGCCCCTTGTCCATCTCCGGCAGCCTGCGCCGCATCACCTGGAAATTCTGCTTGTGGGTGTCCCAGCCGCCTTGATAGTTGATCGTGATATAAGGCACGCCGCGCTCCACCAGCCGCCGCGCCACCAGGCACGATTGGCCGAACGTGGTCCGCCCATAGCGGTCGCGCAAATCGTCCTTCTCCTGCGAAAGATCGAAAACTTTGCCGGCGTCGCCCAGGATCAGCTCGTAGGCCAGCCGCTCGGCATCGTCGTTGGCGGCCAATTGCGGATCGCCTTGCATGGCGTGGCCTAGCGTATCGAGCTGATGCAGGTACTCGCGGCGTTGCTTCTGCCGTTCGTCGGTGAGGTTCTGCGCCACCACGCCTTCCACCACAAAGCGCGCCTGCGCCGGATCGCCGCCGGTGGCGAACGGTTTGTACCGCGACCCCAGAAATCCCTCTTCGGAGAAACGGCCCTGCGGTTCGGTCAGCACGATGTAAGGCGGAATCAGCCCCTTGTATCCGGCGTTGTAGCCTTTGAATAACGAAACCACCGCGCCCACGCTCGGGTACACGTCGTGCCCGCCCGCGATGCGGCCCGTCTGCACCGTGTAAGATGCCGTCTCATGCGCGTAGAGGCCGTGCGTCATGCTGCGGATCAGCGAGTACTTGTCCGCCTGCTTGGCCAGCAGCGGCAGCAGCTCGCAGATGCGCATGCCGCGCACTTTGGTTTCGATGGGCGAATTCAGCGGGCCGCAGTAATTCTCACCCGCTTCCGGTTTCGGGTCGAAGGTATCGAGATGCGCCGGCCCTCCCCACATCCAAATCTGGATGACGGACTTCGCCTTCGCCGGAGCCGCGATCGGAAGCGCCTTGGCGACGCCCGCCAGCCGGCTCGCCAGCAACACGCCGGCCGCGCCGAAGAATCCCTCGCGCAAAGCCTCGCGCCGGTTGATCGGCAGCAAACGGTAATTGGGTTTCATCTCGATGCCTCCTAATGCCTATACATAAACTCGGAGCTGTTGATCAATCCCCATGCCAGATCGACCACCGCGTCGCGTCCCTTGGGCGCACCGGATTGCGAGTGCGCCGCCATCACCTTCCACTCGTCATCGGTCGGATAGCGCGAGAGAATCGTCAGATAGATTTGCGAAACCAGCTCGCGCGGATTCTTGATGTCGCGCATCATGGTATTCAGCTTCGGCGATTGCTGAATCTTCTTTTGAATGTGAGTCGAATTCAGCATGTGCAGCCGTTGCGCGTCGCTCGACCGGTTATTGCGCTCCGACTCCAGCCCGGTATCGCGCGCCGGCCGCCCGAACAGATCCAGAAAGGAGCTGCTGATGCTGCCATCCGGCAAGCTGATGGCGCGCTGGAAATCCGGCATGAACGTGTAAGGTTCGGGAATCGCGCTGGTGTAGGCTTCGCTCGTCCCCGTGATTTGATCGATGGCGTCGATCAGCACTTCCGCATCCAGCCGGCGCAGCGGATAAACCGCAAAGTGAGCCGCCGCGACTGTCCGTTCCGCCCGCGGTATCGGCGAGAGTTGGTAAGTCGTCGAGTTGAGGATTAAGCGGAGAATATGCTTCAGGTCATAATGCGAAGCCACCAGCTCGCGCTCCAGCCATGCCAGCAACTGAGGATTCTCCGGCGGATTGTCGGCGCGAATATCGTCCGGCTCCTCTATGATCCCGCGGCCCAGCAGCCAATACCAGACGCGGTTGGCGATCGAGCGCGCGAACCACGGATTGCCCGGAGCGATCAGCCAATCGGCAAACGCTTCCCTTGGATCCTGGTCCGCCTGGAGCCGCGCCGCCGTTCCATCCGGGAAGGTCAACGCGCCTGCCGGCGTCTTGCCGCGATCGAAGAAGACAATCTCCTCTTTCCATTCGTCGGTGTGTTTGTAACCTACCGCCGAGAAGAACGCGGCCATTTGCTCGAGGCGCGCCGGCGGCCACTTCTCGGTCCGCACTCCCATGAAGGTCAAAGCCACCGTCTGCGCGATTCCCGCCGGCTGGCGATTCTGCATGGCGCGATAGAAGTTCACCGGCGCCTCGCGGAAGTTGCTGCCGCTCGCCGTCAGCATCTCCCGGACAAATTGATCGTAGGGCTTGTTCTGGCGCAGCGAATCGTGAATCCAGTGGTAATACGCCTGGGCCGCGTTGGGCCACAGCTCGATCGGGAACTCGGCCTTGACCCGCAGCAGATCGCTCCACTTCATGGCCCAGTAATCGGCGAACTCCTCGCGCTCCAGGAGTTGATCGATCAGCGCGGCGCGCTTGTTGGGGTCTTTGCTCGCCAGAAACTCGGTAGCCTGCTGCGCGGTGGGCAAGGTCCCGGCCGCGTCCAGCCACGCGCGCCGCAGGAACACGCTATCGGAGCACAGGTTCGCGGGTTGGATGCCCAGTTCCTTCCAGTGGGCGAAAACCAACTCGTCGATCCTGTTCCGGGAAGTGAGTTCGCCAGCGGTTTCAAACGGAGCTGCGATACCCGGCCGTGCATCGCCGCCGTACGCTGCCGCAGCAACGAAGCATGCGGCAAGAAGCGGAAAACCGGCCGTCGGGTGAAAATTGCGCACGCGACCCCTTAACAATCCATTGTCTCGCAGTATCGGGCCTGCGTACTATTTCAAACCCGCGGCAGGGCCAAAAGTTGCCCTGGCCTCGCGGTAACGACGACCATGCCGAGCACTGCCGCAAGAGGGATTAGGCTGTTTTTCACAGTATTCCTCCGTTCGCGTTAGTTTTGGCTTGATCTCAGGCAGGGAGAGGAAACGAGTGGGTGAAGTCAGCGAAGACTGGCGGCCAGCCGAGTCCCGGGCCGGCCGCATCGCAGGCAGTTGTTAGTCGCTCAGTGGGGCAGGCGCTTCCGCCTGCCAACATTTGGTGGGGCAGGCGCCCCGGTTTTCCGGGTCCGAAACGGATTCCGCCTGCCAACGCCAGCCGTCCTACGCGACCCGCTGGTCGCGTCCGGCCGCAGCTTCCCGATCCAAATCCTCGGAGAGAATGATGGCTTCGGCCAGGTCCCGCATGGGACGGCGCAAACGGCGGCTCTGGTTGCGCAGCCGGAAATAGGCATCTTCCTCGCTGATGCCGAACTTCTGCTGCAGCAGTCCCTTGGCGCGCTCCACGATCTTGCGCGTTTCCAGCTCCCGCTTCATTTCCGCCGTCTGTTCCATCAGCCGCGCGTTCTCCTGTTCCAACAGCGACTTGGAAATGGTGACGCCGAGCTGCTCGCCAATGAACTTCATCACCGCGATCTCTTCGGGTGTGTGTAAGTGCGGCAGGCGATGATGCACGTTGATCACGCCGATCAGGTCGCCGGTGCTGACCAGCGGCACCGAAAGGAACGCCTCATAGGTGTCCTCGATCAGCGTCTGGAAGCGCTTGAACCGCGGGTCGGCGAAGGCGTTCTTCTCCAACGCCACCGCCGACTTGTGCTCCGCTACCCAGCCGGTTACGCCCTCTCCAACCTTGATCCGCAGTTTCCCCAAATCCGCGGCGTGCGGCACTTGCGATGCGTGCAGCACCATTTCGTTTGATTCTTGATCGAAAAGGTAGATCAGGCACGCGTCGCAAGCCGTAGCCTGCGCGGCGAGGCTGAGCACCTCTCCCAAGATTTCGTCGACAGACAACTCCGAGCTGACGATGTTGCTGATCCTGTGCAACAAGCCAACCTCAGCATCCGCTATGGCCATCCTCATTGCAGTTCCCATATCTCAAGCTAAACCGTGGGGGCGGGCGCGTCCAATTGATAATTTCTATGCGGGCTATCGTTATCAATGGCTTACAACCGCTTCCGGCAACATATGAAACACCTTAATCTCAAGCGCCGCGCGGCCGGTACCAGTACGCCCTCCACGATGCGCCCCGCTCTTGCGGCTAGTTTCCACCTGCCCGATTTCCCGATGTGCGAAGTGTTCCCCATCCGGCATGCTGGAATCACAGGGAGGTTTTTCATGGCAGACGAGTTGGCGGCTTTTTCCAAGCAACTGGCTGCGGTAGTCGAACAGGCGGCGGCCTCGGTGGTTGCGATCCATGCGCGGCCACGTTTCTCTTCCAGCGGCGCCTTCTGGCGCCCCGGCATTTTGGTCACCGCCGAGCACACCGTGCGGCGCGAAGAGGAAATCACCGTCACTCTGCCCGATGGCTCGAGCGCCGCCGCCACGCTGGCCGGCAGCGACGCGGGCACGGATATCGCGGTGCTGAAGGTGGACGCGCCCGGCGCGCAGGTGGTCGCGGCTGCGGACGATCCGGCGCCCGGCAACCTGGCGCTGGCGCTCGGCCGCTCCGAAGACTCCGGCATCAACGCCACCTTGGGGATCGTCAGCGCCGTCAGCGGCCCCTGGCGCACCTGGCGCGGCGGCCGCCTGGACCGCTACATCCGGCTCGATCTGACGCTCTATCCGGGTTCCTCCGGCGGGCTGGTGCTGAACGCCGCCGGCCAGGCGCTGGGCATCGCCACTTCCGCGCTGTCGCGCATCGCGGGGTTGGCCATCCCCGCGTCCACCATCAATCGCGTGGTCGATGAGGTTCTCGCCCGCGGGCGCGTGGCACGCGGCTATCTGGGCGTCGGCCTGCAACCGGTCGAGTTGCCCGATCATCAAAAAGGTCTGATCGTTCTTTCGCTCGAGCCGCAGGGACCGGCAGCGCTGGCGGGCGTATTGATTGGCGATGTGCTGGTCGCGCTTGGCGGTATTCCGGTGGCCGATACCGACGACATCCAGACCGTGCTCGAAAAACATGGCGTGGGGCGCGCGATCGAGCTGGCTGTGGTGCGCGGCGGAGCCTCCCGCTCGCTCGCGATCACCATCGGCGAACGGCCGCGGAGGAGCTGACATGCGCGGATTCGGTGAAGTGGCCGAACGGCTGCGCCGCTCGACCGTGCAGATTCACTCGCGCGCCGGCCGCGGCAGCGGTTCCGGCGTCATCTGGTCGGCCGACGGGCTGGTCGTCACCAACGCCCACGTGGCGCGCGGCGCGGATCTCGAAGTGGAGCTTTGGGACGGGCGCCGCCTGCCGGCGCGCGTTCTCGCCCGCGATCCGCGCCGCGACCTGGCTTCGCTGCGAGTCACCGCCGCTTCGCTCGATGCCGCCGCCCCCGGCAATTCGTCGTCGCTCCGGCCCGGCGAGCTGGTGATCGCGGTCGGCAGCCCGCTCGGTTTTGCCGGCGCGGTTTCTACCGGCGTCATTCACTCGGTGGGGCCGCTCCGCGGCATGGGCAACGTTTCATGGATCCGCGCCCAAGTGCGCCTCGCTCCCGGCAACTCCGGCGGGCCGCTGGCCAACGCCGAAGGCCGCGTCATCGGCATCAACACCGCCATTGTCAACGGGCTCGGCATCGCCGTGCCTTCGAACGACGCCGCCGATTTCGTCCGCCGCGGTCCGCGCCCATCCTTGGGCGTGACGCTGCGCCCCGTCTCGGCCGGCGTTCTGATCCTCGATGTGGATCCGGACGGCGCCGCGGCCATGGCTTCGCTCCAAGCCGGCGATCTGCTGCTCCTGTCTCTCGACGAGCTCTACGACGCTCTCGATTCGGGCCAGCCAGCGCTGCGCTTGCGGTTCATGCGCGGCGCGCCTTCGAGCGGCCGCTTGCCGGTGCGCGAGACCGTGGTCCGCTTAGGGGAGCGCGTATTGGAGGCGGCGTGATCCGTGTGCTCATCGCCGCGCATTCCGCCATGACGCGCGCTGGCCTGGAAACCCTGGTGGCATCGGCGCCCAGCCTGCAACTGGCCGGATCGTATTCCGACGCGTTTGCCGCCGAGGCGCTCCACCCCGACGTCCTGCTGGCCGAAGGCGCGCTGGAGGATCTGCCGCCGCCCGCCGCCCGCGCGCCGGCCATCGTTCTGCTGAGCTCCGAATCGCAGCCCGCATTTACCCACGAGGCGTTTAAGCTGGGTGTGCGCGCGGTGCTGGCCCGCGATGCATCTCCCGGCGCGATCCTTGCCGCCGTGGAAGCCGCTGCCGGCGGTTTGGCCGTGATCGAACCCGGCGAGTTGGAGCCGCTGCTGGCCGCGTCGGCGCCCGTGCCGGTTTCCGCCGCGTCAGCCGCGCTGACCGCCCGCGAGCTGGACGTGCTCCGCCTGGTGGCCGAAGGCGATGCCAATAAGGAGATCGCCTGGAAGCTCGGCATCTCCGAGCACACCGCCAAGTTTCACGTGGCTTCGATCCTGGGAAAACTCAACGCCGGCAGCCGCACCGAAGCCGTCACCATCGGCATCCGCCGGGGTTTGGTGCTGATCTGAAGCACGTAGACCGGTTGCCGCTCAGCTCAGGAGCCTGGCAAGTTCGATGGCGGTCATTATTACGTCCGCCCAGGGTGGGTACCCGCCCCACGCTGCGTCGAGTTCTCGCCTACGCAATTGAAAGCCGGGCAACAGTTCCAGCACCTCTTTCGGCGTGACCGGCGGTACGGCATCCTTCCGTGTCGCCAACCAGGACATCACGGCGACAACGACGCTTGAGATTGAGCCGTCGTAAGTGGCAGGATCGTACGCAGCCAAATCCGAAACATACCGATGGTAGGCGTGCCCCTGGGGAACCAGCACAAGCCAGTCATGCTCGCTGCCGGGGCCCAGGAACCGCAGCGCCATCGCCATACCGAGCTCTAGCGGCATGTTGAATCGTGCATAATTGTCGTTCCCTTCCCCCGTGCAGCGCGACAGATCGTGAATTGAGTATCTGCAGCCGGAGAGTGCGCGGACGATGCGTGCGAGACGCGGCTCCGAAACCGTGCCGCTCTCAAGGGCACATCGCGGCACAAAACCGCAACAGACTGTGGCGAACACAATCGAGTCAAACAGCGCCGAGTATTCGTCGTCAAACGGGCAGTTAATGAAAACGGATCTGGACGGATCGGGTGCTAGCGGGCCCTCACCGAAGTGCAGACGAGCCATCTACTCGGGCCGTGTCTTGGGTTCGATCGGTGGTTCAGCCGGTTGACCTTCACGAAGCTCTTCGGCGACCCTGCCGATCTCATCGAACCGTCTCTGACGTTCGCGGCGGCTTTGGACGCCGACGTCATGGGCGGCCTCGTTGCGCACCGACCGGAGAGCGTCCAGGACATGGCGCGTCCATGTTCCGGGCTCTTTTTCGGCATCGATTCTGAGAGAAACCCAGTTGCGCAAAAATGGCGGTGGTTCAGTGTGGCCAAAAATCACTGGGAGCAGCCTTTTGTCGTGATCCGCCCAAGAGCGAGTCAGGGCCGCACTCCATTCAGCCTCCTGCCAGGCGGTGGCACGGTTACCCGGACCGACCAGAACGAGGAGCCATCGCGCTTCCCCAATGGCGCGTTCCAATTCGTCTTTCCAGCGCTGGCCCGGTCGCAGGTCCTTGAAATCGACCCACGCTTCTATTCCCTGGCTCTCCAGAGCCTGGGTCAATTCTTGCGCCCGAGGCTTGGTATCCGCAGCATAGGAGATGAACACACTTGATCCGCCAGCCATAACGCCCCTATCTATTATCGCGCAGATGGAACCCGCTCACTCCAGATCGTTCTTGAGCACGATGCGGTAGCGCGCTTTGCCCGCTTCCAGGTGCGCCAGAGCCTGGTTGGCCTGGCTCATGGGGAACTCTTCCACCACCGGCGCGATGCCGTGGCGCGCGGCGAAATCGAGCATCCTGGCCACCGCCGCCGGCGACCCCGAAGGCGAGCCGCTCACCGATCGCTGCGCTACCAGGAGCGAGAAAGCCGAAACCGGCAGCGGATTGGGCGCCACGCCCACCACGTGCAGCCTTCCCTTGGGCGCCAGCGCTCCTATATACGCATTCCAATCCAGGTCCGCGTTCACGGTCGAGATCACGAAGTCGAAGCGGCCGGCGGCCTTCGCCAGTTCTTCGGCGGAATGCGTGTCGATCACGTGATGGGCGCCCATGCGCCGCGCCTCGTCCGCCTTCTTCGGGTTCGAAGTGAAGGCCGTCACGTCGCATCCCCACTTGTTGAGGAACTGAAGGGCCATGTGGCCCAGGCCGCCGATGCCGATCACCCCCACGCGGTCGGTGGGCCGCACGTTCATTTCGCCGAGCGGATTGAATACGGTGATGCCGCCGCACAGCAGCGGTCCGGCTATGGCTACATCCACGCCGTCCGGAATCGGCGTCGCCCAGCACCAGTGGCAGCGTACACGCGTGGCAAAGGCGCCAAAACGCCCGACGATAGTCTGCTCCAGCCGCTCGCACATGTTGTGGTTGCCGGTCATGCAGCTCTTGCAATACATGCAACTGCCCGCGTTCCAGCCGAGGCCCACGGTTTGCCCCACGCTCACCGCCTTGGCGTGCGGCCCCACGGCCACCACCTTGCCGGTTGCCTCGTGGCCGGGAACGAACGGGTATTGCGTCATCCCCCACTCGTTATTGAGCATCGAAAGGTCCGAATGACAGATGCCGCAATACGCGACTGCAATTTCGACCTGGTCGTCCCCGAGCGGTCCCGGGTCGTAAGAAAACGGCTGCAGCGGGCCTTTCGCCTCTCTGGCAGCCAAAGCATGAATTTGGCTCATAGATGTCTCCGGACTTGCTCGTCCGCAATTCTCCTTCGTCACATCAGATGCTGCGCGACTGGCTGGGATTCCCGGTGACCATGGTAGCGGATTCCCGGATGACGGCGCGACACCACACCTGGCCGCCCCGTTACAATGAGGACATGCCGCAATCATTCACCATCGCGGGGCGCGAATTCCGCTCCCGCCTCATCGTGGGCACCGGTAAGTATCGCAGCTTCCAGGAAATGCAGCGCTGCCACGAGGCCACCGGCGCCGACATGGTCACCGTCGCCGTACGCCGCGTCAACCTCACCGACCGCTCCAAGGAATCGCTGCTCGATTTCATCGATCGGACGAAAATCTTCATCCTTCCCAACACCGCCGCCTGTTACACCGCCGACGACGCCATCCGCACCGCCATGCTGGCGCGCGAAGTGGGTCTTTCCCACTGGATCAAGCTGGAAGTGATCGGCGACGAAAAGACGCTGTTCCCGGATAACGCCGGCCTGCTGGAGGCCACCCGCACGCTGGTGAAAGAGGGCTTCGTGGTGCTGCCCTATACCAACGACGATGTGGTGAACGCGCGCCGCCTGATCGATGCCGGCGCCGCCGCCGTGATGCCGCTGGCCGCGCCCATCGGCTCCGGCCTGGGCGTGCAAAACGCAACCAACCTGCGGATTCTGCGCGAGATGATTACCGAAGTGCCGCTGATTGTCGATGCCGGCGTGGGCACCGCCTCGGATGCCGCCATCGCCATGGAGCTGGGAGCCGACGGCGTCCTCATGAATACCGCCATCGCCCTCGCCGATGACGCCGAAAAAATGGCCCGCGCCATGAAGCTGGCCGTCGAAGCCGGCCGCCTGGCCTTCGAAGCCGGCCGCATGCCCAAGAAGCTCTACGCCTCCGCTAGCAGCCCGCTGGTGGGTGTGGTGGGTTCGTAAGGGACTGCACCAGAATAGCCGCCTAGGCTTGTGGCGCGGACTGTCAAGTCTGCTGAGCCGAGTGTCGTCTCGGCTTTTCCGGGCAAGAAATGTCGAGACAACTCTCGACACCGCACGCAAGACTGCGCGCGCCACGGCGTCAGGAAGTCAGGAGCGGACACGGAGATCGGCACGGTTCCAAGTTGGCTTGCCAATGTGGACCTGTATGGTCTCGAAGCTTCTCTCGAGTGCCGCACGCTCGCGGCGCTTGCGCCCGGACGCGGATTCCTCGGCCACGGTTTTCACCAGATACTCGCGCACCATGCCGGTGAGCGTGGTGTCCCGTTCGGCCGCGATCTTGCGGACTTTCTTGACCAGATCGTCGTCCAGCGTGAGTGTGACGTTCGTATACCCACAATAGGGAAACCCGGATTGAGGACAAGCTCAGTACAGCCTACGTGAGCCAGTCGAGAGGCGCAACGACTCGGTTGGACGCGGCTGTTTTGTCCCCAGTCTATTCCTCTTCGCCCACCACCCAGTACCGGCGCGTGCTCCCATCGGCAAACAGGAACTCGTAGACCCGTTGGTATTCGTAGGTTCGCTGCGTATTGTCCTTCTCGACCTTCGCTTTGTAGTCGCCCACGCGAAGCAAGAGGGCGCCGCCTGCTTCCAGCTCGTACTTCTTTCCATCGATCAATACCTTCAAATCCTGGAACAGGGGAGCGTCTTTTCCCGAGATCATATTGATCAAGCGCGACGACTGCACGTGAACGGTAATTGGATACTCAGCCGTATCTGGCGCTGGCTTCGCCGCCCAGGCCAGCGCGGGGACACAGAGCAGAATTGCGAACAAAGCATTCTTCATCTCCCGATTGTACGCCCGGGCAGGAAGGCGCAAGCTCCCGGCCGTAACTTATGAAACCTGGATTCCGGGCAAGCTTGAAGCATGCCCCACCCGCCAGGGACCCGTGTTACTATTCCGTTTTGCCAACAGGGAGCCAAGCGTGAAGGTTTACGAAAGCAAGGACATACGGAACGTCGGATTGGTGGGCCACGGCGATTCCGGCAAGACGTCGCTCACCGCCGGCTTGTTGTTCACCGCGGGCGCGGCCAACCGGCTGCTGCGCGTGGATGAAGGCAATACCGTAACCGATTTTGACGAAGAGGAAATCTCCCGCAAAATCACCATCTCCACAGCCATCGCCGTGGCGGAATGGAAGAAAACCAAGATCAATATCCTGGATACTCCCGGCTACAACATTTTCATCAACGACACCCGTGCCTCCCTGGTGGCGGCGGATTCGGCCCTGGTGCTGGTCGATGGCGTCTCTGGCGTCGAAGTGCAGACCGAGAAGGTCTGGGATTTCGCCAACCATTTCAAGCTCCCCCGAGCCATCGTCATCAACAAGCTGGACCGCGAGCGCGCCGACTTCACGCGCGCCCTGGAGAGCGTGCAGGCAGCCTTCGGCCGCTCCGCCGTGCCCATCCAGATCCCCATCGGCGTGGAACGCGATTTCTCGGGCGTGGTCGATCTCGTCCGTATGAAAGCGTACACCTACACGGCCGATGGCGATGGCAAAGGCAAAGAGGGCGAGATCCCCGCCGACCTCGCCGACGCCGCCAAGGCCGCGCACGACGCGCTGATCGAGATGGTGGCCGAGGGCAATGACGCCCTGATGGAAGAGTTCTTCGACAAGGGCACGCTGGCGCCCGATCAGATCGACTCCGGCCTCAAACAGGCCATCCGCGAGATGCGCATCTTCCCCGTGCTCTGCGCCGGGGCCTTGCATAACACCGCGAGCGACCTGATCCTCAACTTTATCGTGGAAAACCTGCCCGCCCCCACCGAGCGCGAAGGCTTCGCCAGCATCGCCAACGGTGAGGAATCCACGCAGAAGATCGTCGAGACCGGCCCCAGCTCCCTGTTCGTTTTCAAGACCACGGCCGATCCCTTCGCCGGGCGCATCACCTATTTCAAAGTCATCACCGGCGTGGTGAAAAACGACGCCGCGCTGCAGAACCTCACCCGCAGCTCGGCGGAGCGGCTGGCGCACATCAGCAGCCCGCAGGGCAAGACCCTGCAGCCGGTCACCGAGCTGCACGCCGGAGATCTCGGCGCGGTGGCCAAGCTGAAAGATACGCTTACCGGTGACACCCTGGCGGAGAAGGGTTTCACCGTCACGTACCCGCCCGTGAAGCTGCCCGAGCCTTCCATCGCTTTCGCCATCGAAGCCAAGTCGCGGAACGACGAAGACCGCATGGGCAACGCCGTACATCGCATTCTCGAAGAGGACCAGTCGCTGCGCTTCTACCGTGACCCGCAAACCCGCGAGTTCCTGCTCGCCGGCGCCGGCCAGCAGCACGTCGAGATCGTGGTCAGCCGGCTGAAAAAGCGTTACAGCGTGGATGTCGCCCTCAAGGCGCCCAAAATCCCCTACCGCGAGACCATTCGCGGCCACGCCGACGTGCAGGGCCGCCACAAGAAGCAGACCGGCGGGCACGGCCAGTTCGGCGACTGCTGGATCAAGATGGATCCGCTGCCGCGCGGCGCCCAGTTCGAGTTCGCCAACGAAATCTTCGGCGGCGCCATCCCGCGCAACTTCATCCCCGCCGTGGAAAAGGGGATCGTGGAGGCTGCCGAACACGGATTCCTGGCCGGCTATCCCATGGTCGATTTCAAGGTCACCGTCTACGACGGCTCCTACCACGACGTCGATTCCTCAGAACTGGCGTTCAAACTGGCCGCCCGCAAGGCCTTCAAGGCCGCCATGCAGGAGGCCAAGCCGTCCCTGCTGGAACCCATCATGAACGTGGAAATCCAGGCGCCCGGAGAATATGCGGGCGACTTAATGGGCGATCTGAACAGCCGCCGCGGCCGCATCTCGGGCAACGAAACCAAAGGCAGCACGCAAATCATCCGCGCCCAGGTGCCGATGGCCGAAATGCTGAGTTATCAAAGCGATCTGACCGCCATGACGCAGGGCCGGGCATCTTTCTCGATGGAATTCGATCACTACGATTACGTGCCCCAGTTGCAAGCCGACAAGATCATTGCGGCAGCCAAGGCCGCCAAAACAGGTGAAGAGGAAGAAGAGGAATAGCGACACAGTGCAAGTGTTGCCGGTATACAACGGCAGATGTTGCCTAGACACAGTAAACCGGGACTTACCTTACGCCAGTTGCATTACACACTCATAGTGTTGTAATGTTTGAGCGTCCCCCTGAGGGCGCGGCTAGAGTAAGTGCTTTAGAATCTTTCGCCGAGTTTGTTAATGAACGCGCGAAATCAGACGCTCACTTCCGTTATCGTGCTCGCCGGGGCCTCCGTCATCGCCGGATGCGGAATTAACCAGCACTCCAGCTTCCAAAACGCTTTTCTACCGCCGCACGCCCACTCCGGGCCAATTAACCTCGATCTGGACCACCCGCCGCTGGTCGAGCCCAACGTCTATATCAAGGACGTTCCCGGCTTCCTGCTGGAGAGTCCCCAGATACCTCGCCGCACTCGTGGCGACGAGCTGGTCGAAGAGGCCGAGCGCCACTTCGCGGCGGGCAAGCAGGCCTATGAGACCGGGCACTTCGCCGCGGCGCGTCAGGAATTCGACGTGGCGATCGACACCATGCTGGATGCTTCCGATCAGAACCCGGCCGACCGCCAGGCATACGACCGCCGGATGGACCAACTGGTGGACGCCATCCACAGTTTCGATCTGGCTGCCCTGGGCGCCTCCGATTCGAGCGAGGAGGGCCGGTTCGACAAGGCGCCGCTCGAAGACATTCTGCAGATGACCTTCCCGGTGGACCCTAAGATCAAGGGGCAAGTGCTCGAGCAGGTGGCGGCCACGGTTTCCCAGTTGCCGCTGTCGGTCACCGACGCGGTGCTGGGCTACGTCAACTACTTTTCCAACCGCGGGCACGGGACAATCGCGGTGGCCATGCAGCGTTCCGGCCGCTATCGCCCCATGATCCAGCGCGTCTTGGACGAAGAGGGCGTGCCGCAGGAGTTGATTCACCTGGCGCAGGCCGAGTCGGGCTTCATGCCCCGTGCCAAGTCCAGGGCGCGCGCCACCGGCATGTGGCAGTTCATGGCATGGCGGGGCGCCGAGTACGGCCTCCAGCGCACCACCTACACCGACGACCGGCTGGACCCGGAGAAGGCCACCCGCGCGGCCGCCCACCACCTGCACGATCTTTACAACATGTTCGGCGACTGGTACCTGGCAATTGCCGCCTATGACTGCGGCCCGCAGACCGTGCAAACGGCCGTGGAACGCACCGGTTACGCGGATTTCTGGGAGCTGCGCGCGCGTGGCGAGTTGCCCATCGAAACCACCAACTACGTGCCCATCATTCTGGCCATGACGATCATGGAGAAGAACGCGCAGGCTTACGGTTTGGACCAGGTTCAGATGGATCCGCCGATCGAGTACGACACGGTCGAGCTTACCGCCCTCACTTCCCTCGCCCTGATCGCCGATGTCACCGACACCTCGGTTCCCGAACTGGCTGAGTTGAATCCGGCCTTGCTGGGCAACCTGGCGCCGGCCAACTACGCAGTGCACGTGCCGAAGGGCTCGGGCACGCGGCTGACGGCCGCGCTGGCTCTGGTTCCCGCCGAACACCGCGCCGCCTGGCGCCTGCACCGGGTAGCGCCGGGCGAGACCCTGGCCGCGATTGGCGCCCGATTTGGCGTCTCAACCGCAAGCCTGCTGGCGGCCAACAGCCTGCCCGCGCACGCTGCCGTCGAGGGCGATTTGCTGGTGGTCCCGGCCGCTGCCCGGCCCACGCCGGCGATGCGGCGCACCGCGCCGAGACGCGCGGTAGCCGGCCGCACGAGTTCTACTTCCTCTTCCCACACCGCATCCACCGCAGCCACGCACCGTGCGCCGGCGGGGCATCCGGTGGCCGCCAGACCGCGTTCCGGCGCCACGCCGGCGGCTGGAAAACCGGTCAGCCCGTCGGCTGCCGCGCAGCACGCCGCACCGAAACCCGCGCCGAAGCCGTCCACGCTGGTGGCGCACTCGGCTACGCGATAGCCGAGCGCGATTTTTCTCGCGACTTACCGTTTTCACTATTGCCTCTTTTGTAAAAAGGGGTATTCTAGGGTTGATTGTGCCCAGACGCAGGAGGCTTGGCGAATGTCGCATCGCTCACTGATCGTTGCAAAGGACGAAGAAGAGATGGAAGACTTCCACGACTACGAAGACGAAGAGCAAGAGGACTTGGAATCTAAGCTCGACGAATACGACGAGGAAGACGAAGAGGAAGAAGACGAGGTCATCATGGAAATCGATATTGTGGAAGGCGCAGCTCCTCCCGTAGCCCAGCCGGCGCCGGCTGAGTCCGGGCCGTCGGAACCCGCGGCCGTTGTGGAAGCCCCGCCCAAGAAGCCCGTGAAGAAGGCCACTGCGCCTAAACCGGCGCCGGCAAAGAAGGTCGCCGCCAAAGCGCCCGTCAAGAAAGTTGCCAAGAAAGCCGTGGTCAAGAAGGTCGCCAAGAAGGCGATCGCGAAGAAGGCCGCCAAGAAAGCGCCCGTGAAGAAGGCCGCCAAGAAGGCGGTCAAGAAGGCTCCGGCGAAAAAGGTCGCCAAGAAAGCCGCGGCCAAAAAGAAGAAGCGTTAACACCCGGCGGGAACACGTTCCGCCGTTCCCGCTATATTTCCTGGCTCACCACCTGCCGGCAGCGCAGAAACAGCTCCAGCAGCGCCTCCGCGTGCTCCTCCGCGGAATGGGTGCCGGGCTTACCGGAAAAGCCCGCGGAGGACTGCGCCGACTTGCCGTAGCCGGTCTGCAGGGTGATAAACCGCATCAGCTCCAGCGCAACTTCGTCTTTTGTGCGTCCACCCGCCGCCGGCACTTGCCCGTCGGGAGCGTATTCGTTCATGGGGGTTCCTGTTTCCGCCATCTGTGATCTACTCCTCCGTGTGATACTACTCTAGGTTACCCGATTTTCCAGCCGATGCCGCTCACCGCCGTCCGGCACATCCGAAAAATGCGAGGAGGCGCCCAGGCCCACCTGATGGAGGCCGACGACGGCCAGTGGTACGTCGTCAAGTTCCGCAATAATCCCCAGCACCACCGCGTCCTGGTCAATGAGCTGCTCGCTTCCCGTCTGCTCGCCTATCTCCAGGTCGCCGCTCCGGAAACGGCATTAGTGCGGCTGAGCACCCAGTTTCTCGCCGAAAACCCCGATATCCATCTGACCCTAGGCAGCCGGCGGATTCCGGTCGAACCGGGCTGGCATTTCGGTTCGCGCTATCCGGGCGACCCCGCGCGCACCGCGGTCTACGACTTCCTGCCCGATGCCCTGCTGCCCAAGGTAGCCAACCTGGAGGACTTCCGCGCCATCCTGGTGTTCGACAAATGGGTCGGCAACGCCGACGGCCGGCAGAGCATCTTCTACCGCGCCTTGGTGCGCCGCGCGGAGGCCGCCGGCGGCAGCCTGGGCTTCGTGGCGCGCATGATCGACCACGGCTTCGCCTTCAACGGTCCCTATTGGGATTTCCCGGATTCGCCTCTGCAGGGCCTCTACCCGCGCCGCCTGGTCTACGAGAGCGTGCGCTCGCTCGACGATTTCGAACCCTGGCTCGATCAGACCATGCACTTTCCGGAAGAGGTGATGGACCAGGCCTGGAAGGCCATCCCGCCGGAGTGGATCGAGGATGAAGAAGACGCCGTGGCGCAATTGCTCGACCATCTCTTCGACCGCCGCAAACTGCTCCCCGAGCTGATTGCCGCCTGCCGCCAGGCCCGCGCCAACCCTTTCCCCAACTGGCGGTAAGTAGCCAGAGCTTCGCCCTGGATATCCCTTCTGGATATGGAAGTCAGAAGTCAGAAGTCAGAGGTGAGAAGTGAGGAGTAAGGAGTCAGAAGATAGAAGACGTGGTTTCCAGAAACCAGGGGCTAGACCGCTCCCTGACGGTCGCGGCTCCGTTCGCCAGCCGTTTCCGAGCCGGCTCCGTGTTGCGCACGTACGAAAAGACCCCGAATTTCGCATCCCCCTTCTGACTTCTGGCTCTGTCTCCTGGCTCCTGTCTTCTGACTTCTGTCTCCTGCCTCCACTTTCCTGCGAACCGAGCGCCCTCGGCCAGCGTAATGAGGGTATGGGCACATTGGCTTTCGACATTCGTTATGCCCTCCGCTGGCCAGGAATCCTGGGTTTGCCGCCATCGCGATTGTGGCGTTGGCGCTGGGGATCGGGGTCAATACCGCCATCTTCACGGTCGTGAACGCCGTGTTGCTACAGCCGCTGCCGTACCCGGAACCAGACCGCGTGGTGGAGGTCGCCCGCCAGTTTCCCGACGGCCGGGGAAACTCCATCTCCATTCCCAAGTACATGGTCTGGAAGGACAATCACGTTTTTCAGTCGA
>Ga0326727_10002447_pt1 | contig 63286 bp, 52 predicted proteins | sample MB2enrmetagenome_FD_207643 | JGI IMG/M metagenome (GOLD analysis project Ga0326727, IMG submission 207643) | Lab enriched peat soil microbial communities from McLean, Ithaca, NY, United States - MB29MY | ecosystem: Environmental > Terrestrial > Soil > Wetlands > Peat | place: USA: New York...
TTGAAACCTTTAGCGTGCTCACCTCCTCGGACGACGATGAGGGAGCAGCTATAGAGTCGGTGATCGTGGCCGTGGAAAAACCAACATCGAAACCGGCCCCTAAGGCCGCGAAGAAAAAGGCTCCCGCAAAGAAGGCTGCCAAGAAGGCTCCGGCAAAGAAAGCCGCCAAGAAGGCAGCCGCGAAAAAAGTTGTGGCAAAAAAGGCCGCAAAGAAGTCCGCCAAGAAGAGCAAGGCTGGCGCAAAAAAGGGCGGAAAGGCTGTGGCCAAAAAGGCCGCTGCCAGCAAGCGCGCCAGAAAATCCAACAAACGAGGTAAAAAATTGGCCGTTAAGAAAGCAGCAAAGAAGGCGCCTGCCAAGAAAAAGGCTAAGGCGAAGAAGGCAGTTGCCAAGAAAAAGGCTCCTGCGAAGAAAAAGAAGTAAAACCGCTGCGATAAAGGCAACCAAGTTGCAGCGTAGCCTGACGTTCTAGGCAAGCAAAAAAGCCCGGTGAGAACCGGGCTTTTTTGCGCCTGCGCTCAGGCGCCTGCTTATGCTGGAGAGACCGGTGCTGCAAGTTGCGTCAGATGCCAGCGTTGATGCCGGAAGTAATCTTCCACCACAAAGCGCAGTGAAACGGATGCATTGCCGCCGATAGTGCAGATTGCATCGAGCCGCTCTTCGGGGATGCGATCTACGGCGGCCGCAAGAATCTCGTGCTCCACTTCCCACCATTGCAGCAGGGTAGCCCAGGGCAGGTCGCCGTAGCCGTGCGCAGAAACCCATTCGGCCTGCGCGTAATCTGGCCCCGTGAAGCTGCCATGAATGGCGGCGCGCACAAAGCGTTGGCGGTTGTTGGCCGCCGAATCCAGCATATGCCCGACGATCTGCTTGCGCGTCCAACCGCCCTCGCGCCACGGAATCTCCGCAACCTCTGGTGATAGGGCAAGCAAGGCCGTATGAACCGCGTTCACATCGTCTCGAAAGCGCTGGGCAAGCTGGGTAGGCACAGCATTCTCCATTGCGAATATATGATTGTGATCAGTCTAACAAGAATGACAAGCAAAAAAGCCCGGTGAGAACCGGGCTCTTATATGTGTCTAAAAACGGTTGACCTCGAGTGCCCTCTTAAATTCCTTGAGGAGGCTTAACGGATAGCTCTTCAGGCTTGACAGCCTGGCGCTGCGGCGGCTTGACAGATATATCGTGCGCTTGTGGGGGCTTGACGGAAGTTTCTTCAGCGCGAAGCTCATTGGCGGAGCCTGGCTTGGGTTTGTCGGGAATGGTCATGAAATCTCCTTTAGGATTGCCGGGTTGAAGGGTTTGTCGCTGCCCTGAGGGCCGTTCTTCTTGCGGAAGCTTGACGGAGCCATCTATTGAGACGGGTTATTTTCCGGATTTTGCCTGTGCCAGCGCCGCCAGAACCTCTTCCGAGTGGTGTTGCACCTGGACCTTGGTCCACACCTGAGCGATCTTGCCGGTGGGGTCGATGAGGAAGGTGTTGCGGTTGGCAATGGTAAAGGTGGCAAAGTGGCCCAGCGAGCCGTAGACCTCCACCACCTTGTGCTCCGGGTCGGCCAGCAGCCGGAAGGTCAGCCCCTCCTTGGTGCAGAACTCTTTGTGGCTGTCGGGCGTATCCACGCTCACGCCCAGAATCACCGCTCCGGCCGCATCATACTGCGCCTGGTCGCGCTGAAAGTTGTGCGCCTCGATGGTGCAGCCCGGGGTCATGTCCTTGGGATAGAAGTAGAGCACCACCCACTTGCCGCGAAAGCTCGCAAGCGAAATCTGGGAGCCATCCTGCGAGGGAAGCGTAAATCCGGGCGCAACCTGCCCCACGGCAGGCAGAGCTTGTTGATTTTGATCGTTTTGCCCAGCCGCGCGGACCGCGACCGTGACCACTGCCACTGCGGCCACAACAAGAATAAGGAGAAGGGTAATTTTCACGGGGAAACCTCCGGTACCTTGGATGGGGAAGGGGGCTATCAGGACGCAGAGAGTTTTAGACTTTTGCTCAGCGAGCCGTCCCAACAATCGCAATCCCCGCCTCATCCGCCCGCTTCAGCAGCTTTTCCCGGTCAAAGAGCAGCGTCCTTCCCGCCTCCACCGACAGACAGCTCGCTCTGGCGCGCTTCATCGTCTCCACCGTCGCCATCCCGATCACCGGCACGTCGAAGCGCATATCCTGATTGGGCTTGGCCACCTTGACCACCGTCAGCCGTCTCTCAAGCGTCGATGCGTCGCTCTCCAGTGTCTCCATCAGCCTCCCTGCCCGCTCAATCGCCGCGTCGGTCCCTTCCATCGCCTCCACCGCTACGCAGGCCTGCGCCGCCACCACCACCGTCTGCCCAATGTCGAAGCCCGCCACGGCGTGCGCCACGCTCAGTCCGTACTCGATGTTCCTGCGCTCCTCCTCATCCGGCGTGCGCTTGGTCAGCACGCTTTCTTCGGCCAGCAGCGGCTCCAGAAACTTGGTCGAACTCATCAGCTCGATGCCCTCGTCCGAGAGCACCTTGGCCACCGCCCCGATCAGCCTGTCCGTCGAGCGGACGGGCAAATTCAGCAGCAGCTTGGCTAGCCGCCAATCCGGCCGGATGCTGGAAAAAATCTGCTTGTGCTTCACCTGCCCGGCCATCACCGCCTTGGTGACGCCTTCCTTATGAAAGGTTTCAATCAGTCGCGACAACTCGCCCAGCGAAAACCAGTGAACGGTGATGCCATTGTCCTCGGCTGCGCGCCGGTCGATCTCCGCGTCCGTCTCCTCGCGGATAGCCGCCACCACCACTGTCAGCCCCTGCGCCCGCGCCGCCTCCAGCAGCAGAAACGGAAACCGCCCGTTGCCGGCAATCAGGCCGAGTTTCATTGTGAGCACCCGCTATGAAAATGCACAATCATTGTTCACTGAAAATACTACGTCAATCCGCTTCGCCTTCGTCCGGCTCTGCTTTCAAGCACATGTTTCTCACAAGCATAATCAGAATGAAAATGAAACATGTACCGCTAATCCAAGTACCCAAGTCGCTGAAACCGCGTTCGACCCATAAAAGAGCAAAGAGAGTTCCGAAACCGTAACAGTATAATATTCCTGGAAAAGAGCGGTGTTTTCTTACCCGATTTGACCAGATTCTCAGTAGGATCACGAAACAGAACCCAATTGCGAGGCCCGTCTCAAAACTGGATTTCAGTTGTTTATGGATCGTGAAGGAGATAATTACAACGGCTGCTGTTAAAAAAAGTTTCAGGAGTAGTCTTCGATCTAGCATTTTGTCGTTCCTTCCGCATCGGAAATAATGCCAGGCAACCCTTGCTGCCCTCTACTTGATCACCCCGCGCTCGCTGCGTTCGATAAACGCCGCCAGCAACGCCGCGTCCTCGCCCTCCAGCTCCTTGATCTTTTCCAGAGCCTGCGTCGTATTCAACTTCGCTACCAGCAAGAATCGAAACGCCTTCTGCAACACCTGCAACCGCTCCGGCGAAAACCCCCGCCGCGCGAGGCCAATTTTGTTAATCCCGAAGGCCTTGTTCTCCCGCTTGGACGAGGTCAGCGAAAACGGCAGCACATCTTGAGTTACGATGGTCCCGCCGCCGATAAACGCGTATTTGCCCACCACGCAATGTTGATGCACCGGGCAAAAGGCCCCCACCGTCGCGTAGTCCTCGATGATCACGTGCCCAGCCAGCGTGGCGCAGTTGGCCAAGATGCAGTGGCTGCCCACCTGGCTATCGTGGCCGATATGCACCCCGGTCATCAGCAAACAATCCGACCCCAGCCGCGTCACTCCTCCGCCGCCCGCCGTCCCGCGGCTGATGGTCACGCACTCGCGGATCGTGTTGCCGTCGCCCATTTCCAGCGCCGTTGGCTCGCCGCCGTACTTCAGGTCCTGCGGCGCAACGCCCACCGCGCAAAACGGATGAAACACGTTGCGTGCGCCGATCCGCGTCCGTCCGTCCAGCACCACGTGCGAGATCAGCCGGCACTCCTCACCTAGCTCCACCTCCGGCCCAATCGTGCAAAACGGCCCCACCGTGCACGAAGCCGGCACCACCGCTCCCGCCGCAATCACCGCGCTGGGATGGACGCTCACTCCGCCTCCTCTGTCGGCGCCTCGCCCGTCACCGCCTCGGTCTCCGGCGTCCGGTGCACAATCGAGCAGGTCAGCACCGCCTCGCACGCCAGCTTGCCCTCCACAAAGGCTCTTGCCTCCATGCGCCCCAGCCGGCTCTTGAACGCCAGCACGTCCACCTCGATGCGCAGTTGATCTCCGGGCACCACCGCGCGGCGAAACTTAGCCTTATCGATGCCCGTAAAGACCGCCAGCTTCTTGTGCCGGTCCGGAATCTCGTTCATCATGATGATCGCCCCGGCTTGCGCCATCGCCTCAATCACCAGAACCCCCGGCATAATCGGGTAATCCGGAAAATGGCCCTGAAAAAACGGCTCGTTCATGGTCACGTTCTTGATGGCCACCAGCCGCTTGCCGCGCTCAAACTCAACCACTCGGTCAATCAATAAAAACGGGTAACGATGGGGTAGCAATCCCAGGATCTCCTGGATATCTAAGGTCATGCGGGTCTCCAATGAGCGGCGGATAGATCTGCGTATGCGCTCTAGTGGATTATATCGAAAGCCCGCAACCTCCTTATCTGTCATCCTGAGCGGACCCAAAGCGAAACGAAGGGGGAGTCGAAAAACCTGCTTCTTGAAATCCTGGCTAACGGTGTGACCGGTGCCGTTCGATTTGCCCCGCCGAAAACCGCACGCCGAAACAGCCAGTCCTCCACCGCTGGGGTTGCAGGTTCCCGGCAATTCACCGCGCATCTGCTAAAGTTAGGTAGGGTCCCTTGGCGTAAAACCCTCGCCGCAAGAGGGTTTTACGTAGTCCATCGGGGACTCGCCCAAGAAAAACATGCCTCACGACCTGCCCAAAGCCTACGACCCCGCCACCATTGAAGATCACTGGGCCGAATACTGGGTGCGCGAGAAGCTCTTCGCCCAGCCTACGCACGCAGCCGACTCCGATGTAAAAGGCGAGCCCTTTACCATTCTGCTTCCACCGCCTAACGTCACTGGCCGTCTGCACATGGGCCATATGCTCAACCAGACGGAGATGGACATTCTCATCCGCTGGCGTCGCATGAGCGGCCGCCGCGCTCTGTGGCTGCCCGGCACAGACCACGCGGGCATCGCCACGCAGATGATGGTTGAGCGGCAGCTCGTCAGCGAAGGCACTAGTCGTCAGAAGCTTGGCCGCGAGGCCTTCGTCGAGCGCGTATGGGAGTGGAAACGTCACTATGGCGGAGCTATTCTCGATCAGATGAAGCGCCTCGGCGCATCCGTCGATTGGCAGCGCGAATACTTCACCATGGACGAGAATTTGTCCGTCGCTGTGCGCGAGGCCTTCGTCCGCCTTCATGAGCAAAATCTAATCTACCGCGGCGCTTACATCGTCAACTGGTGTCCTCGCTGCCAAACCGCGATCAGCGACTTGGAAGTGTTCCACGAGGAACATTCTGGTCACATTTGGGAGATTCGCTACCCGGTTCTTGGCCCTGCGGGCGGCAGCCCTTCGGAGGAGTTCCTCACGGTAGCGACAACCCGCCCCGAAACCATGCTCGGCGACGTTGCTGTTGCTATTCATCCCGAAGACGAGCGCTATCTGCACCTGCACGGCAAAAAGCTGCGCCTGCCGCTGATGAACCGCGAGATTCCCATCATTCTCGACGAGTGGGTCAGCCGTGAATTCGGCACAGGCGCGGTCAAAGTCACACCGGCTCACGACCCCAACGACTTTGCCTTGGCCGAGCGGCACCATTTGCCGTCGATCAACATCATGGACGACACCGGCCACATCAACGCCGAAGGCGGCGTCTATGCCGGCCTCGAACGTTACGCCGCCCGCAAGCGCGTCGTTGCCGACCTGGAAGAACAAGGCCTCTTAGCCGGCATCAAGGACTACGTCAACAATGTGGGCCACTGCGACCGTTGCAAGACGGTCGTTGAGCCGCGCCTCTCGACGCAGTGGTTCATTAAGATTCAGCCTTTGGCAGACAAGGCCAAAGAAGCTGTCCGTCAAGGCCACATCAAGTTCACGCCGGAGATGTACGAGAAGACTTACTTCGAGTGGATGGAGAATATCCACGACTGGTGCATCTCGCGCCAGCTCTGGTGGGGCCATCGCATCCCCGCATGGCATTGCGCCGAGTGCCGCAAGATTACCGTAGCCCGTGTCGACCCTACGGCCTGCGCCTATTGCGGGTCGAAGAAGATCACCCAGGAGACCGACGTTCTCGACACTTGGTTTTCTTCAGGCCTGCTGCCGGTCTCCGTCTTCGGCTGGCCCAACATCACACCCGAAACGCGCACGGATTTCGACGCCTTTTATCCCACCAGTTTGCTCGTCACCGGCTTCGACATTCTCTTCTTCTGGGTCGCGCGCATGATCATGTTCGGCTGCTGGTTCGCCGAGGAAGTTCCGCACGCCGACGGCTCCAGGCGCACGCTCGCGGATTCAGTTCCCTTCCGAGAGGTCTACATTCACGCCCTGGTGCGCGACGCCAATCGCGAAAAGATGTCCAAGACCAAGGGCAACGTTCTCGATCCCATCGAGATCGTCAAAACATACGGGACCGACGCGGTGCGCTTCACGTTGGCTTCCATGGCTTCGCCGGGCACCGACATCGCCTTCAACATCGCCCGCACCGAAGGCTACCGCGCCTTCGCCAACAAGATCTGGAACGCCGCACGCTTCCTCTTCATGAACATTGACCGCGCTGCAGAGATCGGCATTGTTGTTGATCCCGCAGCATTTGGGAAAATGCCGGAAGCCGAGCAGGCTGCGCCGCTCGAAGCCCGCTGGATCGTCGCCGAGTTGCACGCGACCGCTGCAAAGGTCAATCAGTCACTTGAAAACTATCGCTACGACGACGCAGCCAACACTATCTACCAGTTTTTCTGGGGCAGCTTCTGCGATTGGTATCTGGAGATCGTCAAGCTGCGGCTGGATTTTGAAGCAAGTCAGCGAGACGGCGAGTCAGCGAGTCAGCGCGATGCGCGCCTTGCCGGAACCCAAGCCGCGCTTACCACGCTGCTTCAAGTCTTCGAAGCTTCGTTGCGACTGCTCTCGCCTTTTATGCCTTTCCTCACTGAGGAGCTTTGGCACACCGTCTACGACGGCAATCCGCCGGCGAAGTCGATTGCACTGACGAGTTATCCGAAGGGCCGCTACACTTGGGACGCAAAGACGATAAGCGCACAAATTGCCTACGATTGTAGTGCCTTTGAAATTGTCTTTGAAATGACGGTTCTTCAATCAGTTATATCTGCTTTCCGTGCATTGCGAAAAGATAGTGGAGTGCCCGAGAAGGAATTCGTCACGGGGCAGTTTCATTCCGAGCCTATGCACGGAAATTACGCCTTTGGTGTAGTAACTCATCATGGAGATATTTTTCGCCAGCTTGCCAAAGTTAAGGTTGTGAGGTTGGAGCCGTTAACGTACGGAAAGACTCGCTCCGAGGCAAACTTCGATATCGCAATCGACTATGATGCCCAGATCGACATGGACGCAGAGCGTGAGCGTTTGACAAAAGAGATTGCCAAGTATGAGAAGAATCTAATCTCCGCCGAGCGCCAGTTAGGCAACGAGGGATTTCTGGCTAAGGCACCGGCAAACGTAGTCGAAGGATTGAAAAAGCAAGTAGCGGAAACGCGGTTATTATTGGAGAAGGCACGAGCCGCATTGAAAGCTCTCCCCAAAGAGTGAGAGCGTTAACTGATCACTAACCACTGAGAACTGATCACTGTTATGGATTGGAAGAATAGCCGCATCGACGCATTGTTGGAGCAGGCCTTGTTGGAAGACAAGGCTGCCGGCGACACCACCACCAACCTCACCATCGACTCCCGTCTGCGCGCCACTGGTTCCATCATCGCGCGCCAGGAGATGGTGGTTTGTGGGCTGGGCGCGGTGCCGCGCTTCTTTGAGATTTTTTCCCGGCTCGACAAGCGCGCCCCGGCACAGACCCGCTTTGAGGTCGTCAGCCATCCTGAGATTTTTGACGGCGTGCGCGTTCATGATGGTCAGGTTCTGGCCGTCATCCGCCACAATGCCCGCGTGCTGCTCAGTTGCGAGCGTGTGATTCTGAATCTGATGCAGCATTTGAGCGGCATCGCCACACAGACGCGCAAATTCGTCGATGCAATACAAGGCACTCACGCCCGCGTGCTCGACACGCGCAAGACGGTTCCGGGATTGCGTGCTCTGGAAAAATACGCCGTGCTCTGTGGCGGGGGAACCAATCACCGGCTCGACCTGGCCAGCGGAATTCTTATCAAGAACAACCACATCTCGCTGGGCGGAGGATTGCCCGCGGTGCTAACGCGTGCCCTGGAAAAGCGCAAGAAGGGCCAGCGCGTGCAGGTGGAGGTACGCAGCCCTCAAGAGCTGGAAGAAGCTCTCCAATACGGCGCGGAAGCGATTCTGCTGGACAACATGACGCCCAAAGAGGTGAAGAGGGCGGTCGTGCGCATCCGGCGCTCAGCCGAGGAGCAGACAATTAGCGCGCAGGAGATGCACTGGATTCCCACCGAGGCTTCGGGCGGTATTCACCTTGAGAATATCCGCGCCTACGCCGATACCGGAGTGGACTTTATCAGCGTAGGCGCACTGACCCACTCCGCCAAGGCCGCCGACATCTCCATGCGCATCCATGCGGAGACGGAGTAGCCGTGCGTGAGGACCTGCTCGACATGTGCAGAGACGCGCTCGACCTATATGACCTGACAGCCCTGGAGTCTGCGCTCGCCGGAACCGTCTTTGCCGGTAATCTGCATTTCTCTCCGGTCACTGATTCCACCAACACAGACGCTCTTGCCGCCGCTCGCGGCGGCGCGCCGGACGGCTCGGTCTGGTTTGCCGATGAGCAGCGAGCCGGGCGTGGCCGCGGTGATCACGCGTGGAATTCGGCTGCGGGCGATGGACTTTATGCGAGCGTGCTGTTGCGCTTGTCGATTCCTGCCGCTCGATTGCCTCTGCTTCCGCTGACCGCGGGACTGGCTGCTGCCGGGGCGATTCGCGCTGTCGCTGGAGTTGCCGTCGATCTGCGCTGGCCCAACGACCTTCTTATTGGCCCGCGCAAAGTGGGCGGCATCCTGGTGGAGTCGAAGAGCTTTGCCAGCGGCGGGATTTTTGCCGTAGTGGGTATTGGCATTAATGTTCATCAGCGGGAGTTCGATCCCGATTTGTCCACACCCGCCACTTCGCTCGATCTGGAAACAAAGCGGCGAGTTTCACGCGAGCTTTTGCTCATCGCCCTGCTAAAATCGCTGGAGAGTGAGACGCGAACTTTAGCCGATCCGGCGGCGGCAGTCGCAATTCCCGCGCGCGTCGAGCAGGCCTCGACATGGATTCGCGGGCGGCGCGTTGAGGTGCACGGCCCGCAAGCCTGCACAGGCATGACGGCCGGGTTGGACGAAAATGGATTTCTGCTGGTGCGCACAGATGCGGGAGTCGTAACGGTGCAGACCGGCGGCATTCGCGCCACCGAGATAAGTTGAGAACATTATGCTTCTAGCGATCGATGTCGGCAATACGAATACGGTGCTGGGGCTTTACCGGCTCGAAGGAAAACGTCCCGAGTTGGCCGCGCACTGGCGCGTTACCACGCACCGCTCACAGACCGCCGACGAGTACGGCGTGTTCTTTGTCAACTTATTTGAAATGAACAAGTTGTCGCCCAGCCAAGTCGCGCACATCATCATCTCCTCAGTGGTGCCGCCGGTGGAGAGCACGCTGCGCCGGGTCTGCGAAGATTACTTCCACGTCAAACCGCTCTTTGTTGAGCCGGGGATCAAGACGGGAATGCCGGTGCTGCAAGATAATCCCGCGGACCTGGGTGCGGACCGGCTGGTAAACTCCGTTGCCGCCTTCGAGCGCTACGGCGGCCCGTGCGTCGTGGTGGACTTCGGCACGGCGACCACCTTCGACGTTATCTCTGCCAAGGGCGAGTACCTGGGCGGGGCCATTGCGCCCGGCCTCGGCCTGAGCGCCGATGCGCTCTTTTCGCATGCGGCGCGATTGAGCCGCGTGGACATTAAGCGCCCGGCCAAGAGCATAGGCACCAACACCGTCACCCATCTGCAAAGCGGGCTATATTTTGGCTACATCGGTTTGGTGGACGGCATTCTGGAGCGCATCGAGGTCGAACTGGGCCAGAAGCCGCGTGTTATCGCCACCGGCGGCCTGGCGCGGCAGATCGCCGAGGATTCGCGCTTCATTACCGAAATCGACGACATGCTCACCCTTGATGGCCTGCTGATTCTCTATGAGCGCAACCGCCCCGCCAAGCGCTGAGGCGCACGCCGTGCTGAACTACTTCAATTACTTCACCGAGATCGAGGAGCGCTTTCAGCAGCGGCGCGGGGCTCTGCTGTTGCTTTCTACACTGGATTGGGCGCTGATAGAAACTTGGCGCGAGGCGGGAGTTCCACTGGAGGCCGTGTTGCGCGGCATTGACGCGGCCTTCGACAAGTATGAAGCGCGGCAAAAGCGCGGCCGGATGCGGCGCATCAACGGGCTGGCGTGGTGCGCTCAGGCGGTGATGGTGGCCGCCGAGGAGCTGCGCGAGGCCTCCGCCGGAACGGCTCCCGAGTCTGGCGGCGCGGAACGTGAATCGGGATTCGAGCTTGTGCGCGTAGCCGCTCACATGGAAGCAGCAGCCATTGCTTTGGATACGGCGAAGGTTGCGCCGGAGGCCTGCACCGCAACCGCCGTCCGCCTGCGTGAGTTGGCTGCCGCCGCGCGAGATCGCGAAGGTCAGAAGCTGGATTTGGAAGAGATGGAACGCACCCTTACCGTTCTCGAAGAGAAGCTCTTTGCCGCTTTGACTGCCGCGGCTCCCGAGGAGCTGTTGGTGAGCCTCAAGGCGCACGCGGCGCGCGAATTGGCGCCTTACCGCAGCCGCATGGGCGCTGTGCAGTTGCGTCAGGTGGAGCGGCAATTTGTGCAGAAGCAGTTGCTGGTGCACTACAACCTGCCGCGACTGAGTTTGTTTTACATGTGCCAGCAATGACGCCTATCCGAAAACAAATATCCGCGGTTTCCCGCACATTCCACAAAGAACGTGGGAAGAATGGGGCACAGAGTAAACTGAATCCCGCCGAACCGCAGCTAGTCGAAATTGAGAAGCCGGTCTACGGCGGAGCCTGCTTGGCTCGCATCGAGGGCAAGGCGGTTTTTGTGCCGCTCACATTGCCGGGTGAGCAGGCGCTGGTGCGCATCACGCAGGCCAAGTCTGGCTACGCGACCGCCGAAGTTGAGGAGATTATCCGCGCTGCGCCGGAGCGTATTGTGCCGGCCTGCCCGCACTTCGGCGCTTGCGGCGGCTGCCACTACCAGCACGCGGACTACACGACTCAACTCAGGTTCAAGCAGGCCATTCTGCGCGAGACTCTCGTGAGAGGCGGCGTGGCAGTGCCTGCGGAGATTGCCGTACTTTCAGGGGAAGATTGGGGCTACCGCAACCGCATCCGCCTGGCCTTCGACGCCGCGGGGAATCCGGGCTATCGCGGCCGGCGGTCGCATGGAGTGATTCCCATTCAGGAATGCCCCATCGCAGCGCCGCTGCTGGTTGAGGCTGCGCTGGCTTTTACGGACGTTGCGCGCAGGTTTGCTACAGCGCTCCGCCCCACGGAGATTGCGCTCTTCTGCGATGCGGCGGAAACCTCACTGATGGCGACCATTTTCACCGCGATTTCGGCCAAGCTGAATTTTAACGAGTTCACGCAGGCGTGGCGCGAGCGGATTCCGGCGCTCGTTGGAGCGAAGTTGGTGACCGAGGGCCGACCCGGTCAGCAGCCGCGCACGCTGACGCAATGGGGCGCGGCTTCGCTCGACTATCGCGCCGCCGGCTTCGACTATCGCGTGAATCACAGCGCATTTTTCCAGGTCAACCGCTGGCTGGTGGACGCTTTGGTTGAGCGGGTTGTCGCCGGCCAGCAAGGCGCGCTTGCCTGGGACCTCTTTGCCGGCGTCGGACTTTTCGCGCGGCAGCTCGCGGCCAACTTCACCAACGTGGTGGCCGTCGAGTCGGCGTCAGTAGCCATGCCAGCACTCGCAGCCAACCTGAAAGGCACAGCCGGGATTCCAGTGAAGAGCGAGACTTTGATTTTTTTGCGCACCCACGCTCCTCATCATCCTGCCAGCGCGTCTTCCCGCTCGGCAACCCCTGATCTGATTGTGCCCAATTTGATCGTCGTCGATCCGCCGCGCACCGGCCTGGGCGCGGAGACCTGCGCGCTGCTGGCAGCGATTGCCGCACCCGCCCTGGTCTACGTCTCCTGCGACCCGGCTACGCTGGCCCGCGACCTGCGCGTGCTCATCCGTTCCGGCTACCAAATCCAATCCATTATCCTCGCCGACCTCTTTCCCCAGACCTATCATCTGGAAACAGTGGTCCATTTGCGACGGGCCTGATAGGCTGTAAAGCGGTTCTTCAATTCGCACGCCCTGGCTATTTTTGTGCAAAGTGGATTTTTCTTGAGAAAAAATCCACTCAGCAGTCGTGATTTCGGACAATTGCAATTGGAGAACCGCTTGAGTGCCAGAGCAGCTTTTTGAGTTTTCAAGCAAGATGCAACCCGAATCCCCCATCTCCGCGCAAACTATCGACGCTCCTGCCCCGCTGAGCTCAGGTCAGGGTCCAGCCCCTCTATTTCACGCGGCCTGGCTCTTTGCCGTGGGGATTGCCGTTGCCCATGCTCTCTTTCTGAGACCCAGCCTGGTACTCATCGCGCTGGCGCTGGTTGCCGTGCTGTGCGGCTTGGCGGCATGGCATGTGCAGCGCCTTGCCTGGGTGCCGCTGGCCGCTCTGTGGATGCTGCTGGGAGCATGGTGCGCCTGGATGGAGCCGCATCCGGCGCCCACGCCCACCGTGGCCGCGCTCTCCGACGGCCTGCTGCGCACCGTCGAAGGCACGGTCATCGATGCCGGTCCGGTGCGCGGCGAGACTGAGCAGAACCTGGACGAACCCGAAGCAGTTCAACGCCCATCACAGAGAATCGATCTGCGCGTCTCCAGCCTGGAGGTAGTCACCGACGACGAGGACACACTGAGGCCGGTCGAAGGCCGCGTTCGCCTGACCGTTAGCTGGCCCCAAGCCCCGGCAAACCAACAGCTCTTCCGCTGCGGCGAACGCCTCCGCGCCGTAGTTCGCCTGATGCCTCCCGAGGTCTATCACGATCCCGGCGTCTGGAGCCGCGAGGAGTTCCTCGTTGAACAGAACATCACTTCCACGGCCACAGTTTCCATGGATCGCGTAGAACGTATCGGTCCATCGACCGGCCTCATTCTTGCCTGCCGCGTCAGCGGCTTGCAGCGCGCTTCGAGCGCTCGTCTGCTGGCCCTGCCCGCGGCCATGCGCCGCCTGCCTGCTCCCTTGCGCCTTTCTGAGGACGATGCCATTATGCTGGCCGCCATGGTCACCGGCGACCGCACATTCCTCACCCACTCTTTGCGCGTGGGCTTTGAGCGCACCGGTTCCTTCCACATGCTGGTGATCTCCGGCTTTCACCTGGCCATTGTGGCCGGCTGCCTCTTCTGGGTTGCGCGCCGCCTGCGCCTTACGCGCGTCCCGGCCACATTCGTCACCATTATGGCCACTTTTGCTTACGCCATCTTCACCGGTTTCGCCACGCCGGTCGAGCGCTCTCTGTGGATGGTCACTCTCTACCTGCTCGGCCGCCTGCTTTATCGCGAGCGCAACGCGCTGAACACCATCGGTTTTGCCGCACTCTGCCTGCTTGCCTACAGCCCGCGCTGCCTCTTCGACGCGAGCTTTCAGATGACCCTGCTGGCCGTGGTGGCCATCGGCGGTGTCGCCGCTCCGCTGCTTTTGGCCACGGTGCATCCGTACTTGACGGCCACGCGCCTCCTTAGCCAACGCGCGTTGGACGCCAAGCTGCCTCCGCGTCTGGCGCAATTTCGCGTGATACTGCGCATGATTGCCGAAGCTTTGCACTCCTACAAGCTCAAGGCCTCCAGCGAACCCAGCAAGACTGAGAGCGTCTCCGAGCCGCACCCACAGCTCGTCCTATTTCAAGCCACGATGAGCGTAACCGCCTCAGTGTTGAAGGCCTTCCACGGTCGTTTTGCCGAAATCTTCGCTTGGCGGCGCGTCTTTCCTTCCACTGTGCGCATTCTGATCCGCTGCTTCGAGCTGATGATCGTCTCTTTCGTGGTGGAGTTGGCCATGGCCCTGCCCATGGCCGTCTACTTCCACCGCATTACTGTCTTCGCGTTGCCGGTGAACATTTTCATCTTGCTGCTGCTGCTCATTCTCATGCCCGCAGCCCTCGTCACTTTGCTGATGGCTTTCGTCTCGCCTGCCGCCGCAGTTTACCCAGCAATGATAGTGGCTTTTTTCCTTCATATCGGCACCGGCCTGGTGCATTTCTTCGGCTCAACTACCCTCGGCGACTTTCGCATTCCCGCGCCGCTGCTCTGGCAATCGCTTGCTTACTGCACGCTGCTTGCCCTGGCGATCATTCTAGCCCGCTTGGCTGCGTCGTCTCAATCTCGCTGGACCCGCCGCGCCGTCCTCGCTTCTTTGTCTGCGCTGCTGCTGGCCGCCGTAATTGCAGTTTTGCCTCGCCCCGTCGATCACCCCCGCGACGCATTGCTCGTCGAGGCCATTGACGTAGGCCAGGGCGATTCCATCTTGCTGATTGCGCCAAACGGTAAAATTTTGCTGGTGGATGGCGGCGGCCACGGCGGCGGCCCGCGCCAGGCGCCCCAGGATTTCGACATCGGCGAGGAGGTCGTCTCTGAGGTGCTGTGGTCGCGCGGCATACGCCGCCTCGACGTGGTGGCTCTCACCCATGCCCACTCCGACCACATGGGTGGCCTGCCCGCAGTGCTGCGCAACTTCCACCCCGCCGAGCTTTGGGTGGGCAACAATCCCCGCTTTGGGGCCTACAACGCGCTGCTCGACGAGGCCGCCGATCTCCATGTCCGCGTTCGCTCTCTGCGTGCCGGCGACGCCTTCGCATTCGGCCCAACCCAGATTGCGGTTCTCGCGCCCTTCAGCGACTATCAGCCCGGACCGATGCCTATAAACAACGACTCTCTGGTGTTGCACGTGGCTTACGGCGCGACTTCCGTAATGCTGGAGGGCGACGCCGAGGCGCCCATCGAGCAGGCCATGCTCTCCGAATCCGGCCTCGCCAGCACCTTGCTCAAGGTGGGCCATCACGGCAGCATCACCTCCACTCGCCCGGAGTTTCTGGCTCGCGTGCATCCGGAGTGCGCCGTCATTTCCTGCGGCCTGCGCAACCGCTATGGCCATCCACGTATGGAGGTGCTCGAAGCCCTCGAAGAAGCTAGAGTCCGCACCTTCTCGACTGACATCAACGGCGCTTCCTGCTTCAGGCTTAACGGCAAGACCACCACCCCGGATCTGGCTTGTGGTTGGCGGCGCGGCCCTTAAACCAGCAAGGTATTTGCCGCGGATAATCTGCTCCAGACCCGCCAAACCGCTCTATTTGAACCTTACCGGTCAATTCACGCGTGCTGATGCCGTCCGAATGTCATATAATCCATGCGATCAATGATTCAGCTGCCAGATGCCGCGAACAAGAGTCTGGTCGCTGTGGAGGCTACCATGTTGAAGCCGTTGCTGTTTGCATCTGCTGTTGCTTTGTTTGGATTTACCGCCTTGTCCACCCCGGGGTCCATCTCGCAGGATTCCACGCCGGCTCCCGCAGCCGGCCGAACGAACCCTGTCAAGCCTACCGATAAATCGCAGGCGCGCGCCAAGGAAATTTATGGGGTCGACTGCGCACTTTGCCATGGGGACAACGGAAATGGCAAAACCGATCTGGCCAAGGACATGGCATTGACGCTCAAGGACTGGAGTGATCCTAAGACGCTGGCAGACAAGTCAGATCAGGAACTGTTTAATATCATCCGCAATGGCAAGGGGGACAAGATGCCTCCGGAGGCCGATGGCCGCGCCAAGGACGAGGAGGTGTGGAACATCATTATCTACATCCGCAATCTGTACAAGCTGTCGCCGGCCCCCGCGCCCGCACCGGCTCCCGCGCCCGCTGATGCGCCCGCAACCCCGCCGAGCAACTAGAGCCTGTTAACAGGCCCTAGAGCGGCACACTGGACTGCTTCTCGGCTTCCTCGCGCAGTTCTTCGATGAGTTCTGCGAGTTCTTCCCGCTTGCGATAGCTCACTTCGATGAAGCGAATATCGACGGTTCTCTGGTTACTCACGTCCTCGATGATGCCGACCAGCAGGAAGGGAAGACCGCGCATTTGAAATTCCACTTCCACGCGGAGTTGAGTTCCTCCAGTGAAAGGCCGGGCGGCTTGGAAGCTGCATCTCTCCTTATTCAGGCCAATAATTGCTCCTTTCATGCTAGAGTTATCCTTGAGAATCTTAAGGACAGCAGGCCATTCTCCTTCCTCCACAATCAGCGATCCTGCCTCGCCGGCCTGGATCGACTTTTTCGCGCGTGCTGGAGCTGGCGAGGGCTTTGGGCGTTTCTCCTGTGTTTTTTGGTGAACGGGAGCGGGCTCAGGCTTTTGAAACCAGGCTTCGGGAACCTCCAAATCCAGATGTGTGTCTCCCGTATGTGCCGCAGCCACAACCGCCGCTTTTATATCTTCGGCGGCGTTCTTATCCGCCAGGCAGGTGAGCAGGCCGGCTAGCTGATTCTTGGACCGTGGGCTGTCGTAAAGGAAACGAATGCCTATCAGGTTCTCGCGCGTCACCCATTGGGTAGTGCCCGCCATGCGCAGGGTCATCCCATGAATGGGCATCTCAATTGCGATTTGCGCCAGACTGCCGGGAAGAAATGGACTCTCGGTGCGAATGCAGCAGCCGCTCAGGCTGACGTCTATGACAGTGCAGGAGTATTTCGACGCCCCACAGGTAAGACAACCGCCTGCTGCGTTCAACTCGAAGCGATCATGCACACGGCGATCCCGTGAGTTTGCATTCCCGGTTCTCTTTTGTTCGCGCTCGCTCATGTCCGATGCCGTTATCCTCGCTTTCATCCGAACAACCGGACAGACTTTTCTTCACCCATCATCTCCGGACCGCCTCCCAAGTGCGTGCGGGTGAAGGTCTTACACCATCCGTCCCTCTCGACGCGGCCCGTTAATTCCAGCCTTACCATGCCCTGCAATCCCTGCTTGGCAACTGGTTGCAGAGGATGGCTGCACGAGTGTACTGAGTTAACTCATCGGCCAGCACAGGGGCATCATGAGCCTGGTTTGCCCCGGCAAGCGTCTAGAACCTCAGCCGCAACCCTAATTGAATCTGCCGTTCGCGGAAGAAATTGGTGGCGTTGATGTTCAACGGCTGACCGAAGGCCGTGGAGTTGGGATGCAGGATCGTGCCGTTTGTTCCCGCCTGCGGACCGGCGAGGAAGTTGAGCGATGGAAACGGACTCGACGCGCTCCCGGACTCGATGTAGTAGCCGGTGGTCTCCACTTCGGTCACATTCTGGTGATTGAAGAGGTTAAAGCTCTCAGCCAGCAACTCCAACTGGCGCATGTGCCCCAGGTCGAAGCGCCGGCCCAGCCGCAGATCGGCCTTCCAAGTGGACGGATAGCGGAAGGTGTTGCGCCCCACTCCATAGACTCGGTTATCGCCGCCCGAACCGTTCATGCCCGGTCCCAGTCCCACGATGACCGCCCCTGTCGTGGCATTCAACTGTGGATAGGGGGTTGTGCAGGGAGTGACGCCAGAACTGACGTAGCACTCGGGAAGCGAACCCGATACGCGCATGGTGTAAGGCCGGCCACTGCGGAATTGTCCAACCCCCGAAACCATCCACCCGTTGCCCAGTTTCCCTGCCATGCCGCTCAGCTTCCATGGCGCCTCATAGATCACCATCACGCTGGCCGAATGGCGGATGTCCAGGTCGCTGGTGCCGTACTCCTGGCTGAAGTTGGCCGGATCCAGTACGTCGTTGCCAGCCACCTGCGCGCTCTCGTTGGGATTCCAGTCCATGGCATGTGAGTAGGTGTAGTGGGCGCGCAGGCTCAGCCCCCGGCGGCTATAGCGGACGGCCTTCACCATCCACGCCTCATAGGTCGAGTTGGCCCGGCTCATGATCTGGGTAATCTGCTGGTAGTCCGGATTGAGCCTCCCGGCAAACCCGGAAGTCGATGTTGCCGAAGGCCAGGATGCGTAGAAGGGAACAGTTATCTGCGTTGTTTTGATGGGACCGGCGCCTGTCGAATCATTTACGACATAGGTGATGGTGCCCGGATTGGCCGCGGGATCGAAATTCGTATCAATGGAGATCGGCAATCGCCGTCCCAGGCTCGCCATCGCGCTGGCGGTCATCTCCACATGACCGGGCAACCACTCTTCGAAGCCAACCAGGGCCTGGTGTATCTCGGGATTGCGGAAGACCCCGGCAAACTCCACCGCTCCCGGCTTCACCACGCTCCCCGGCTCCCCTTGCAATACGTAAGGAAATGGCGGAGCGCCGCCGCCATTTAGGTTGTCCGTGGGCCGCATGAAGAAGCTGAGGTCTCCTTTGAGCGACCCGGTCTGGGTCAGAGCCGTCTCCAGCGCCAGGTTTTCCGTGCGCCCAAAGTACATTCCATAGCCCATCCGCAGCACCGGCCAATGCTTTTTGCCTGTCCCCACCGCCAGGCCCAGCCGCGGACCAGTATTATTGCCTAGACCGGGCAGGCTTTCCGTCAGCGGAAGCTCGGGGTTCCGTAGAGTTGCGATTGGCGGAGGCCTCTGCTCACGTTCCCAGCGCATTCCAACGGAGAGAACCACGAGCTTGTTCGGTTCCCACTGGGCCGTTGAGTAGCCCGCCCAATCGTTGGTGCTCAAATACCAGCCGTCGGGGCCTATGGTCTGCGAGTAGTAGGAGTAGCAGGGCAGATAGCCCAGCCCGCGCAGCCCGCCCGCCGAATCGCGCCACACCTTGCCCGTTTCGTCGCAGTTGTGCTGGTTAAAAGGGTCCAGCGCGTTCGTCATTCCATACTTGCTGAAGACCAGTGCATCGGAGGCAAAGTTCTCCACGCTGGAGTAGTAGTACGTGCCTGTCTGGTTGCGCAGCAGCGTGGTCGCGTCGTTGTTGTGACTGACCTCGAAGCCGGCCTTCACCAGCAGCTTGCCGCGTATCCAGTCCACTGATTCCTGTTCGTGGTAAAGGTGCTCATCCGGATAACTGCCCTGGCCGAAGCGCGAGGGGTCGCCGATGGTGAAGCCATAGCGCGAATCCACTACAATCTGCGGCAACTGACCCCAGAGATTCGGGGCGAGAAGCGTTTGTTCATAGGTTGAGGGAGTCTCAGGCCGCGCTTCCAGCAGAATGCGTCCCGCTGAGCCCTGGGAAACTACCAGCAGGTTGGGGGTCAGGAAGGCCTCCCAGCGGCCCAGCAGCCACTCCTCGCTGGCCTTGCTCGACCCAAAGCTGTGATTGCCGTAGTTTTCAGAGACTTTGGTCAGCCCACCGCCCGGCGAGTTCCATCGCGCGCCAATGCCCTCCAGCGTAAAGTGATGGCGCTCGGCAGCCTGCCAGTCGAGCCGCCCAAAGCCGGTCCACTGCGTAGCGGTGCGCGGCGCCGGACCAAGCAGCCCAGCCAAAGTCTCTAAAAAGCTGGAATAGGCTGCCAGACCCTCACCTACAGGATTGGCGCTGCTCAGTCCCAGTTGCGCGCTCAACACCTGCATCTGGTCATTCGTAGGCTGCGCAAAGAATCCGGTTTGTTCAGTACATGAGGAATTCGAGCATAGGTAGGGATGCTTCACAGTCGCCACTCCCGGATCGTTGCGCTGATAGCCGTCCAGCGCCGCAAACCAGAAGAGCTTATTGCGGAGGATGCGGCTGCCTGCGCCGATGCCCCAGGTCGTTTCGTGATCCGGCGGCGTATAGGACTCCGGCGTGAACACTGGAACGGTGGACTCGGTGGCTGGCGTGGTCTCCTTCACCCATTGCGTAAACGGATTACGCGCCCCCCAGTCGTTCTGGCGGTCATAAAGAAAGCTCTGTCCGTGCAGCTCATTGGCGCCGTGCTCGGTCTCCACATTCATGCGCCCGCCCGAAGACCTGGATGCTGCCGCCTCCACGTTGCCGGCTACTGTCTCCACCGCGCGAATCGCCGTCTCGCTCACGGCGAGTCCATGCCCTCCAGCCCCCACCTGCGCCATCCCGGCCGGGTTCACGCCCTGACCCAGCGGCTCTCGTCCTTGCGAGTCCTGCCCCGGCGCATTGGTTGGGCCAAAGGCCAGCCCCCGGCCAACCCCATCGAAAGCAATCTCGGCAGGCTGGCCCGCGCCCCGCAACAAAATCTCTCCCTGGCCGGCTGCCAGTGTTGTGGCGGTAGGCGTATTGTCCAGCACAAAATCCTGCCATCGCCGTCCGCTCACCGGCAAAGCCTGCAATTCGGCGGCGCTCATCGTGTTGCTCGATACCGCAGCAGCTGGCTCGCTCTGCTGCGAGGCTGCCAGAGCAGGCTTGCGCGGAGCCTGCAACGGCTGCGCTGCCGCCGTCGCAGGCTCGGGAGGATGCATTGGCGGCGGAACTGATCCACTTGCCGCCTGTACGGCTCCATTTGCACCAGGAGATGCGGGAGCTGAACTCGCACCGGGTGCCCCTGGGCCTTCCGTGAGCTTGCCGATAGCCTGCACTGGGGCTGTCGCAACGGGTTTCGTTTCTGCGACCGGGAGCCCCATCGCAACCGCGCGCATCGGTGCTGTAGGCGGAACTTCTGGGGCTGCAACAGTGGTTGCTGGTGGCGCGGAAGTTGGCTGGCTCTGTCCCGTTAGCACCTGCGAGTGCGGTGGTTCAATCTCCAGCGCGGCGTTGGTCTCAATCGCCGAGGGCAGAGCATTCTCCGCTTTCACACCATGCCTGTACATAGGCAGCAAGAGCAATGGTTCGGCGGCCAGCGCTTCGCCACTTGCCGGCAGAGAATCCGGCTCCAGAACAAGCCGGTTCCGCCGAGGCAACTCGACTGCATTGGGCTGCTCCTGGCTCGGGGTGGCTGCCAGCAGAGTGCTGGACGGCAGCGGCGTCAACTCCATCGCCGTCTGAACCCGCGTCTCGTAGCCGCCATCGACCACAATCTCCTCCACCTGGCCACGTCCCAGTTGCGGGTTTTCGGCCGTTAACGAGTACTCTCCCGGCGCCAGTCCGGCGTATCGAAAAACTCCGTTTTTTGTGGTGATTGTCCTTGCCTCTGCGCCCGTGGCCTGGTTGCGCACGACAATAGAAATTCCCGCCAGGGGCCTGGAGTATATGTCGGTTAATTTGCCGCTAAGCGAGCCGGTTGGTCCATCTTCAACAGACCAGGTCCGGGCTGATTGGGTGAAACTCGCCCTCCCCGCGCCCATCAGAAGCACGGCAACCGCCAGCGTCTTCGTCCAGTTGCGCCCTAACCCCGCCATCGAGGCTCCGCTCGCGGCAGACTCTGGGAATAGGCTCTCGAAGCTCAACTCTGGCCCGCTCTTGCGGCGGTTCCGGAGGGGGGCAAGCTCCTGTTGCTATTTTAAGGCAGAGAACTCCTGTCTTGGGCCATTTTAATTACCCCAAGAACAACGTTGAAGTGATTCTATGCCCTTTTCCGGTAAACTGAAAAGACAGCATTTCGGATTTAGCCCCTATAGTTTGGGATGAAGCGCAAATCGTAGCTTTCTATTCCCTATTCCCTGTCTTTTTATGTTCATAGATGAAGCAAAAATTCGCGTCAAGGCCGGCGACGGCGGCAACGGCTGCATGGCCTTCCGGCGCGAAAAGTTCGTGCCCCGCGGCGGGCCTTCGGGCGGCGACGGCGGACGCGGCGGCGATGTGGTCATGGTCAGCTCGCAGCGCCACAATACGCTGATCCATTTCCGCTATAACCCGGAGCATAAAGGCCAGCGCGGCGAACATGGCATGGGTTCCAACTGCTCCGGGCTTGACGGCAACTCCGCCATCCTGCAAGTTCCCGTGGGCACATTGCTTTACGACCAGGAGACCGGCGAACTGATTCATGACTTCAGCGAGCCGGACGAGCGGGTCATCATTGCCAAGGGCGGTCGCGGCGGCCGCGGCAATCAGCACTTCGCCACCAGCACCCACCAAGCCCCGCGCGAGCACGAGCTGGGCCGCGCCGGCGAGGAGCGCCTCTATCGCCTCGAACTCAAGCTGCTGGCCGATGTCGGCCTGGTCGGCTATCCCAACGCCGGCAAGTCCACGCTCATCTCCCGCATCTCCGCTGCCCGGCCCAAGATCGCCGACTACCCCTTCACTACGCTTGAACCCAACCTCGGCATGGTCACTGTGGGCGAGGAGCCGGAGTTGGAATCCTTCGTCGTCGCCGATATGCCCGGCCTGATCGAAGGCGCGCATCTCGGCTCTGGACTAGGCACACAATTCCTGCGCCACATCGAGCGCACCCGCCTGCTCGTTCATCTGGTCGATGTCTCGGATGCAAGTGGCCGTCCCAATCCCGTCGAGGACTTCAAGGTCATCAACCAGGAGCTAGCCAGTTTCACCAACGCCAACGGCGAACACCCGCTGGCGAGTAAGTCCATGATTGTCGTTGCCACCAAAATCGACTCCGCTAACCCTGATAAACTCAAGAAGCTGGCGGCACATGTGAAGCGCAGGAAGCTCGAGTTCCACGCAATTTCCGCCGTCACCGGCCAAGGCATCGACGAGCTGAAGTGGGCGCTGGCCAAGCAGCTGCGTACGGCAAGTTGACCATCACAACAAGCAGCAAAAAGGCCGCCCCGATTGAGAGGCGGCCTTTTGTTTTTGAATCAGTTGTCAGTCTAGAACGGATTTAGCTTAGCCATGCCTTTCTTCTTTTTCTTCTTGCTCGACGATTCGTCGTTCAGGTCAGCCTTGGGCTTCTTCTGCTTGGCGCCGGCGGCCAGAGCCGGTGTCGAGCCAGATTTGACGTCGTTGACTTGTGAAGGAGCTTCAGCAGGTGCTTCCGCGGCGGGAGCAACGGCATTGTTGGGGCCTACCGGCTTGATGACCGGCTCGGCGTTTGGCGCGTTAACCACCTGGACGCCCACGCCGGTCCCGCCCGCAGGCTTCTCCAACTGCAAAGGTGCCTGGGAGGGCTGATCGCTGCGCGGCGGCTCATTGACGCCAGTGGGCGTGATTGTGCCGGCAGGAGCGGCAGGCTGACCGGCGCGGATGGCTTCGGTGAACAGGGCAAGGTTCTCCTTGGTCACATCGGGAGCAAGGGTGCGTTTGGGATCATCCAGGCTGGGTTCGCCCACGTGGACAGCTTCCACCACCGAAGGCCCATGCTTAATGATGTTGAATGTCTTGTCGGTGAAGCGCAAAGGCTGACGGCTTTTTTCTTCCGCGTCGTTCTCCGCCACCGCGGCCTCTGTAGGCTCGGGAACGGGCCGGTTCATGGCCACCAGCCGGTCGCGGGCTTCTTCCACGTGGGGAGCCATCGGATAGCGTGTAATCACCTTGGCGTAGGCATCGGCGGCCCGGTCCTGGTAGACCGCGTGCAATCGTTCCTTGATTGCTCCGGGCATCTTGGGCATAATCTGAACCGCATGGGCCTGGCCGGCATAGGCATCGCCGATGCCCAGCAGCGCCTGGTCGCTCTTCGAATAGAGTGGATAGGTATCTACCACCGTCTTCAGGCGGGCGATGGCGGCCGGATAGTTCTCACGGTTGCCGTAGTAGAGGCCTATCTCGGTCTCGCGTTCAGCCAGAACCTCCTGCACGTCGCGCAGTTTCTGCTTGGCGCGGGGCACCAGCTTCGACTCCGGGAACATGTTGATCATCGTCCGGTATTCCCGCTCGGCATTTTGCGCGTTGGTATAGTCGCGGTCCGGCTTCTCCATCTGCTGATAGTAGATGTCGCCCACCTTCATCTGCGCCTCGGCGGCTTCGGGAGCCTGGGGAAAGAAGGTGATGAAGTCCTTGTACTCGGCCTCGGCCTGGGTCAAAGCCGCGGTGCCGCCCTCCTTGAACCAGCTGTCGCCCACCGCCAGCTTGGCGCGCATCCGGTACTCGGAGTCGGGATAAGTGTTGAGCAGTGTCTGCAGGTCAAGCCGCGCCACGTCAAAGCGGCCCTTCTTGATGGAGGTCATGGCCTTGTCGAAGAGTTCTTTATCGGGCTGCTTGGACTTCAAGCCCTGCAGCGGGTTGGCGCTCAGGTCCTCTTTTTTCTTGTGCACGTGCTTTTTGATGAGCTTGGCCTGGACCGAAACCGTGCCCAGCACCAGAATCGCCAGAGCAACCGCGGCAATCTTCGTTGTCAACCGATTCATATTCCCTCAATACGGCTGCCGCCCATGGTGGGACCGCACGCCTTTTCTGCAATGTCAGCTTCTACGCCTCTAGCTTGTTGCTCAATCTGGGAAGTTCTGAGTTAATAGATGCTCTTTCACTCCCCAGCGGCTTTCCGTGGGTGCCCCATCCATTGTGCATTCGTTGCGCAATGGGTGGGAAACTATGCTCACTCCCCTGCGGCCTTGCGAGCAGCAGCCAGCAGCGCACGCGCATCCTGCTCCGGTTTTCCCGCGCCGAATACTGCGTTTCCGGCCACCAGCAGTTCCGCTCCCGCTTGGACGATTGGGCCCACCGTATCGTGAGCCACTCCGCCGTCTACTTCGATTCTAAATGCAAGCCCCAGCTCCTGGCGCATTTCCACCAGCCGCCGGATCTTATCCAGCGAAAATTCAATGAATTCCTGCCCGCCGAAGCCCGGATTCACGCTCATCACCAGCACATGGTGAACCATGGGCAGAATCTCCCGCAACAGCTCCACGCGCGTGGCCGGATTCACCACCACCCCCGGCTTCATGCCGTGCTCGGCAATCAGCTCCAGCGACCGGTGCAGATGGGGGCAGGTCTCGTAGTGAACGCTCACCCAGTCGGCCCCAGCCTCGGCAAAGGCGGAAATGAATTCATCCGGATTCTCGATCATCAGGTGGCAATCCAGCGGCAGTTTAGTGAACTTGCGCAGCCATTTGACCACCGGCGGCCCAATCGTGATATTCGGCACAAAATGCCCGTCCATCACGTCCACATGAATGGCCGCGCCGCCGCCCCGCTCAGCCGCGGCAACCTGCTCCGCCAGATGGGCGAAATCCGCTGATAATATCGATGGCAAAAGCTCAACCATGCTTTTGAGATGCTTCTCCTTGCTCCCCCAGTGTACCAGCGCCAAGACGCGGCAGTCTGCGTGGGTCTTTTGCCGGGCTACGCCATTACCAGCAGACGGAAAATGATTCCTAAAGTCTGCAACGATTCCGCCGAAGAATGATAAGGGGAAAGTAGACCTCACTCCAGGAGGAAGCGCCATGCAGATTCTCAGCTTCTCATCCGCCGCCTCAACAGCACAGGTATTAAATCCGGTATCCGTGAGCCGGCCCACGGTTGCGCAGTCGTCTGCCTCGTCAACCTCCGCCAAGGCATCGTCCAGCACCGCCTCGACGAGCACGGCCTCGTCCGCCACCACCTCATCCGCCAAAACCTCACGCTCCGGTGGCGGAGGCGGGGGTGGCGGCAGCAGCGCCGCGCAGGAGATGCAGGCTACCAGCTTCTCCACGACTGTGAAGGGCAAACAGTACTCCGGCAGCGTGCAAGAGTCCAATGGGCAATACACAGCTTCGGTCTCCAGCCTGGCCGGCGCCACCGCCAGTGGATCTAGCATCACGGAGGCGGAAAACGCCCTCTACATCCGCATCGATGAACTTGTTTGAGTTATTCGGCGGTAGCCCAGCATCCGATTACTAAATCTGGGTGCCCCAGGTCCGGATTTTCGGTCGGACCTGGGATACTACGAACCCCACGGCGCGCAAGCGCCGCACGCCTGGATAGCCTGCCCTGAGCGTAGTCGAAGGGGTCAGTCCCCGCGGGGGTTTGCAGATTATTTCCCGTCTCGGCGCATAATCAAAGCATGTACAGGGTCCAGAGTCACATGTACTTTCTGACATCTGATAACTGACCACTGACTACTGTGTACCCCCCTACCCCCCCCTATTTATTTTCAAACCTTGCAGATTATATGAACCATCATGGAATCAATACGATACAGAACCTATTCATCCATAATGTCCCACATCGTGAGATTCGACCTTCGGAAATCACTGGAAAAATCCGGTTTTTTGCCCCAATAACAGCTCCAAATCACCGCTCCGAGGCTTTTTTACTAACTCGCTAACTTGCTAATGTGCGCGAAGCGCACGCTAACTCGCTAATTTGCTGACCGCTGACCTGCTATCGCGCCAGCGCGCGCGTGGAACAACCATTCTCGACAAGTCCGCTTCGCACGCTCTCGATCACCGCTTGCCAATCACCTCGTTCCGCCTGGCGGAAGATTTGCATGGTCGGATACCAAGGGCTGTCGGCGCGCTTTTCCATCCAGCGCCAGTCCGCCGCAAAGGGCAGCAACAGCCAGACTGGACATCCCAATGCGGCTGCCAAATGTGCCGTTGAATTGTCAATGGTGATGACATGGTCCATGGCCGCAACCTGCGCCGCAAAGCGATCGATGTCGGCAAACTGATCCACGCTGCGGTCGATAAGCAGGGGCGCGTTGGCCGCGGCCGCCTGCGCCTCCAGCGCATCGAAATCCCCATATTGCAGGCTGATCCAGCGAATATCGGAGAGCGCAAGCAAAGGAGCAAACAGCGATAGGTCGATGGAACGCTTGCGGCCAGTGTTTTGATTCCGCGTGTGCCATGCCAGCCCAATCAGCTTGCGGCCATCAAAATAATCAGTCCGAAAACGCTCCCGCTCCACCGGATCAGCTTTGAGGTAAGGCGAGGTGGTGGCGGCAAAGGCGGCTTCTGTCCTCCGAAACAATCCCGGCAAACTGCCCGCTGGTAACTGCGCTGCAATCCCGGCCTCTTGCGCCTCAGCCGGTCCGCAGCCTGAAACCACCTCGATCTCCGGAAACGAGCGCGCGAAGAGTGGTTTGAGCCGCGCATCACAATCCAGCACGATGTGGTTGCCTGTGCGTATCGCATCTGGAATCAGCCCCGCGAATTGGATTTCGTCGCCGATGCCCTGCTCGCCCCACAGCAGCAAGCGTCCTGCGTCCAACTTTTCGCCTGTCCACATCGGCTGCGAATAGGTGCGCCAGGGCGTATCGTGATCGGGCGATTGCCAGCGGCTCTCGTAGTTGCGCCAACCGGCCGCGAAGTCGCCGCTGCGCAGTTGGGCCAGCGCCTGGCCGAAGCGAGCTTGGGGATAATCCGGCTTGAGTTCTAATGCTCGCGCCATCCGTGCCTGCGCTTCATCCAAGCGGTCAAGGTCTTCAAGTACGCAGCCCTGGTTGTACTGTGCCTCGGCGTACTGCGGACGAATGGCCAGTGCGCGCTCAAAGCTGGCGGCTGCCTCGTCCAGCCGGTCGAGAGAGTGGAGTGTGTTGCCCAGGTTATAGTGCGCCTCAGCGAGTTGCGGCTTGAGCGCGATCGCGCGCTCATAGCAGGCCGCGGCCTCGGCAAGCATGTCCTGTGCCTGGCGCAGGTTTCCCAGGTTGTAGCAGGCCTCGGCATAATTCGGCTGAAGGGTGAGCGCCTGCGCATAACAGGCCTCCGCATCCTCCAGCTTATTCAGGGCCAGTAACACGTTTCCCAGGTTGCAGTGTGCCGAGGCCATTTCCGGCTTGAGAGCCAGCGCCCATTGGTAACTGACAATCGCCTCCTCCAGCTTACCCATCGCCTGAAGCGCGTTGGCGTAATTGAAGAAAGCCTCGGCGCTGCCGGGTTTGAGCGTCAGCGCACGCTCGTGGCAGGCCACAGCCTCCTCCAGCTTGCCCTGCGCTTGCAGAATATTACCCAGATTCACGTGCGCCTCTGCCAGGTCCGGATTGAGGTCCAGCGCCCGGCGGAAACGCATTTCGGCCAGTTCGTGTTTGCCCTGCGCCTCGCGGACGGCGCCTAGATTCATCTGCGCCTCAGCCAGTTCCGGCTGGAGGATCAGCGCCCGCTCATAACAGGTGGCAGCCTCCTCCAGCTTGCCCATCGCCTGATAGGCCGTGCCCAGGTTGGAGTGAAAAGCCGCCGGCCGCTTGTCCACCGCAATTGCCCTGAGTATCAGTTCGGCGGCAATTTCGTTGCGGCCTACCTGATGGGCCAGCACGCCTAATAGATGTAAGCTGTCGGCATGCCGAGGATCAAGCTCCAAAATCTGCCGGTAGATGCGCTCCGCCTCGGCCAGCCGCCCACTCTGATGGAGCTGGATAGCGCTCGAGCACATGCCGCGAAGATCGACAGGCGGACGCTGGTTTTGCTTCTTGGGAACAAGGTGCAGGGCGCGGTTCATGGGTTGAGTGTATGTTCGGGAGAGCCTGTATCGACCGTGACATTTAAGTGATTCGAAGAATCTCAACCGCGGAGCTTCCCGGTATGGACACTTCCCGATATGAACTGGATAAATCGATTCGCGCGAACCGATTCCAACTGCTTGAGCAGCATGCGCCCACGCGCCCGCATGGCAGGAGTTCCGCAGCGGCTGTGGATGCGCAACAGGTCCATAACCTCAGGCAGTAGCGAGGCGTCCTGCCGGGTCAGATCGGCAAGCCCTTGCAGGGCGCAGGTTTTGACGATGGAACTTCGGTCCTCAAGATAGGACTGCAATGTTTCGGCCACGCGCCGGCACTCTGGAACCGTCAGTTTAAGGCGTGGCACTACCGGCGCCAGACACCAGCGCAGCTTGTTCTCGGTGGCTTCGGCGAGTAATCCGATCAATGGCGCTTTCCAGGAACCCTGAAGCGTTTTCTGGAGCGCTTTCTGAATGTCGTCTGGAACCGGGGAACGGCGGCGCGTAAGTTTCTCCAGAGCGTCAGCAGCGCGCATGGCCACGCTGGGGTCTTCATCCCAAAGACATTCGAGCAATTGAGCCGCCTTTTTCGGGCATGCACGAACGAGGCTGACGACCTCAGCGGTTCGGCCGCTGGAGATACGGTGGCGGCCAACGGTGAGCATGGAGCGGATGGTCTCTGACGAGGGCATGGCGGATCGTTCCAATCAGATTACTCGGAGTGATTCGCGGCTGCCAGCATTCTTCCGGCAACTCGCCCCGCGCCGCGCAACATGGCCTTGATGGGCCAGCGGCCTTCAGCGTCGGGAAAGAAGATTTCACCGCTGCGGCGGGCCTCAGCGCGGTAGTACCAACGCTTGAGCAGCGCCAGGTGGCCCTGACGAATGGTTGGTGAAACCGTGCCGGAGGGCGCAGCCAATTCGGCCAGTGCCGCTTCCATGCGGGCTTCGAGCACGCCGCGAGCGAGCTTAGTTGGCAAAGCAGCCCTAGCTTCGTTCGTTACTTCAGGCGCAGTGGATTCGGATAGCACTACTGCTGCTGCGACTTCGCCTTTACTGATCTCTGAACTCTGATCTTTGATCTCTGGTTCTTCCGGAATCGGTTCAATCGCCATGGGATGCGCAAACAGCGACGTGGAGCCGGATTGCTCATTCTGGATTCTCATGCCCTGCATCGAAAAGCCTTGCGGGCCGCTGAGACGTCCGTTTTCATAGAGGAAGATGGCGACCTCGCTGGGATTAGCCGAGGCTTGCAGAACGACCGCGCGAAGCTGCGAGAGCGGGCGAACCAGCTCGGAGGCCAGCGCGCGCACGCTTTCGATGCGCTGGACTTGAACGTGAAGCGCGGCGGCAGCCTCGAATTCCAGGTTCGCCGAAGCCTTCTCGCGCTGTGCGCGCAGTGGGCCAAGAGAGCTATCGCCGCGCGTGGCTAAAAACTGCTCAACTGCCGCGGCCTCTTCGGAATAACGCTCATCGGTGCAGCCCTTATAGCAGGGCGCGAGGCACATTTTCATCTCCGAGTAAACGCAGCCCGGATGGCTGGGATCAGGCTCCAATTCCTCCGTGCAGCGGCGCAGCAGAAAGAGCTTAAGCGCCTCGTCGGCAAAGCGCTCGGCCGCCGCCCGCGAGGGAAACGGCCCATAGGCCCAATCTGCCTCGCGCTGACTGGGATGATTGGTTACGGCGATGCGCGGATAGGCGTTGCCGCCAAAGAAGCGGATAAAGGCCGGCGCACCGAGATGCATGCGCTCCAAGACCTTCGGTCCATATATCTTTTCCAGAAGTGAAAACTGCACCAAAAGTGACTCGAACTCCGAGCCTGTCAGACGCCAGCGAATCTGCCGCACGCGCCCGGCCAATTGCAAACGGCGCGGATGCTTATCTGAGGGTTGAAGCAGCCGGGCAAGCCGCGCGCGCAGGTTAGGCGTACGTCCGATGTACGGCTCGGCGTGAGCCTCAGCGCCGTAAAGCGCGAATACCGCTGCGCTGGCCGGAAGCTGCTTAAGTGCCGCTTGCGCGTCAGCCGGATAGAAACCAATCTCCCGCATTTCCAGCCGCCGATTTGTCCGGTCCGGCGTTAAGTCTAGAACCATCGGCGTAAATCGTATCCCATTCTTTTCCTGCTCCACCCCAGTCGCTCTGAATCCAAGCCTTTCGTACACAGGAACGGCATAGCGTCCGGAGTTCACCGTGAAGCTGGCAAGATCCGGGATAGCCTGCCGGCAGCGCTCCATGGTCAATTCCACCAAACGGCGTGCGATCCCGCGCCGCTGGAATTTCCTCTGCACAAAAAGCAGGCAAAGATGTTGATTCTCTCTGGCGGCGGCCACGGCAACAATCTTCCCACCCGCTTTGCAGCAGAGAACGAAGAAAACTTCCTCTTGCGAGCGCGCTTTCAGCTTCTCCGGAGTGATAAAGGATCGGAACTCCTCGATTCCCCGCGGCTCGTAGTTTGCGGCCTCGAACTCGCCGAAGACCTCCCAGACGAGCGCTGAGACCTCGACCTCCTCGCCCGGTTCCATCAGCCCGAATCGCAGTTCCGCTTCCACAGTTTGCTCCTACGTTCCCGCAATCATCATGCCGTCAATGAGCAGTGTGGGCGAGGCCACCGCGCCTCTGAACTCCAGATCGTTGCCGATGGCGGTCACGTTCTTGAGCATCTCAGCTAAATTGCCTGCTATGGTCACCTCTTCGACGGCGTGGGTGAGCTGGCCGTTCTCAATCCACAGGCCGGTCGCGCCTTGCGAGTAGTCGCCAGTGACCACGTTCACGCCGAAGCCCATCAGGCTGGTGACGTAAAGCCCGGCAGGCACATCCGCGATGATTTGTTCCGGGGTCAGCGTACCCGGCTCTAGGTAAAGGTTTCCGCAGCCGATGCCCGGCGTGCCGGCCAATCCGCGCGAGGCGTTATGCGTGGATTTCATTCCCAGCTTGCGCGCCGTGTAGGTGTTCAGCAGGTAGTTTCGCAGCACGCCCTTCTCCACCACCACCGTGCGTAGCGAGGGCAGCCCTTCGCCGTCAAATGGTGATGTTCCGAAGCCGCCCATCCCCGTGGGCAGCTGCATCCTATTGTCGTCGATGATCGTCACGCCTGGCGCGGCGATCTGCTCGCCCAGTTTCCCAGCCAGAAACGATGCCCCGCGCCAGATGGCGTCGCCCGAGGCTGCATTGAAGACCACGCCCACCAGCGATTGTGCCACCTCCCGCGCAAAGACGATGGGAACCTGCTGCGTGGGAACGCGCCGCGCACCCAAGCGGCGCAGCGTTCGCCGCGCAGCCTCTTTGCCGATGGATTCCGGCGATTCAATATCCGTAAGCCGCCGCGCGCTCGACCACCAGCCGTCGCGCTGCATGGAGCCGTCCACGTCCACCGCCAGAGGAGCCGCTGAAATCCCTGCATAGCTGGAGCGATAGCTGCCGTGGAAGCCGCGCGAGTTGGCGAGTACCTTGCGTCCCGTGGCCGCATCGAAACTGCCGCCGTCGGAGTTGGTGATACGCGGGTCTGCCCCGAGCGCCGCTGCTTCCGCTCGCCGTGCCCACTCGATGCGCTCCGGCCCTGGCAGCGAGTACACGTTTTCGTCGTAGAGATGCAGGTCGTCATGGAGCGATCCGAATTCGCCCTTCTCCGGCAACCCGCTGAAGGGATCTTCTTCAGTCACTTTGGCCATCGCGAGAGCGCCGTCCACAAGCTGGCGAATTCCCTCCGGGGTCATGTCGCTGGTCGAAGTCGAGGCCGACCGCTTGCCCAGAAACACCCGCAGGCCCAGACCGCGCGAGCCGGATTCCTTCAGCGTCTCCACCTGTCCCATGCGCACGTTGACGATAAACTCGTCGCCCTCGCGCGCCACAGCCTCGGCGTCGCTGGCGCCGGTTTTCATGGCTCGAGCCACCACCTCGGCAGCCAGGGATTCAAGGTCGAGATTCGATGGATCGGTTCTCGCGGCAGTTTTAGCCATGAGTAAACAGTAACAAAAACCCGCGCCTCTTGACTCGGCCGAAACCCGCCAACGAATTGTGCGCGGATTGAAGAACAAGCCTCATTGTTAAATATCGCGCTAGAGGCAGCGCGGTCTATTCGATCGGCTCAAAGGTTCGCCGCGTAACGGGCGACGATAAAACGAGCATCGTAGTGGTTGCCACATAGGGCATGAACGTCTTGATGATGTTTTCCAGGGCCTCGGACGAGTGCACGCAGACCTTAAGCAAGAATGTGTCTTCGCCGGCGATGTGGTGACATTCGTAGACCTCGGGCATCTCGCGGGCGATCGCGATAACGTGAGAAATCAAGTCGCCGGTGACGCGGACGCGTATATAAGCGCAGACCGGCCGCCCTACCTTTTGGCGATCGATTTCGACACGGTATCCGGTGATGATTCCAGCCTCTTCCATGCGGTGAACGCGCTCGATGACGGCCGGCGTCGAGAGGCCGGCCCGCCGTCCCAGTTCCGAAAAGTGAATGCGCGCGTCCTCCTGGAGTTCGGCCAAAATGCGCCATCCGATTGGGTCGAGGAGTTTGGTAATTTCTAAGGTGTCTGCCATCTGCGACCTAAAAGAGTTCCGAAAATACTGAAAAGTATCGTATAAATCGTATTCCTTTCCGTTGTAAGCCTCAAGTAGATTTCACTATAGCATGGGTTTTGTTTCTCAATTCGGCCATCTGGGATACGCCCGGTCAAAATCAACGCAAGAGGAACTGCGCACTCGCCACAATTTGCCGATAAAACCGATGCACAGGAGCATCCATTCTTATGGCTACAGCTATTCAATACGAATTGCGTTTAGCTCGCCGCATGGGACAGCTGGGCACTGAAACAGCCTTTGAAGTTTTGAACAAGGCGAAGGCGCTGGAGCGCCAGGGCAAGAGCATCATTCACCTCGAAATCGGCGAACCCGATTTCGACACGCCCTCCAATATTGTGGAAGCGGGCGTGGATGCGCTGCGCAAGGGATGGACCCATTACGGTCCCTCTGCCGGATTGCCCGAGCTGCGCCAGGCCATTGCCGAATACATCGGTAAAACGCGCAGTATCACGGTCACACCCGAGGAGGTGGTGGTCGTACCCGGCGGAAAGCCCATCATCTTCTACTCCATACTGGCGCTGGTGGATGAAGGCGATGAGGTCATCTATCCTAATCCCGGATACCCCATCTACGAATCGATGATCAACTATATGGGAGGCAAGGCGGTTCCTATCCAGCTCCGCGAGGAGCGCGATTTTTCGCTGGACGTTCGCGATCTGCCCGCGCTGATTACCGACCGTACCAAGCTCATCATCCTCAACTCTCCGCAGAATCCCACCGGCGGCGTCATGCCGCGCCAGGATGTCGAGCAGGTGGCTAAGATCATCAGCGACCGCAACATCCTAGTGCTCTCGGATGAAATCTACAGCCGGTTGCTCTTTGAAGGCGAGCATTATTCGATTTCGCAGATCCCGGATATGAGGGAGCGCACCATCATTCTCGACGGTTTTTCGAAGACCTATGCCATGACCGGCTGGCGCATGGGGTACGGCGTGATGCACCCCGATCTGGCCACTCATATGACCCGCCTGATGACCAACTCCAACTCCTGCACCGCCAGCTTTACACAGATTGCTGGCATCGAGGCGCTGCGCGGAGATCAGAGCGCCGTCACGCGTATGTGCGCGGAGTTCAAGAAGCGCAGCGAATTCTTTGTCTCCGAACTGAACAAGATCAAGGGCTTCAGTTGTCGCCAGCCCAAGGGCGCATTCTACGTCTTCCCCAACATTACCAGGACCGGATGGAAGTCCAAGCCCCTGGCCGGCGCACTGCTCGATCAGGCTGGCGTGGCGGCGCTTTCCGGCACGGCATTCGGCGAGTTCGGCGAGGGCTATCTTCGTTTCAGCGTGGCCAACTCGATGGAAAACCTGCAACAGGCGCTTGAGCGCCTCGATAAGTGGGCAAAACAGAACCTGTAAGATTCTCGTCAGGTCTATGTTTTGGAAGGTTTCACAATCACACTGTCCGCAAAGGTAATGCCCGCGCAAAGGAGTAGGCTATGGCTCTTATAGATTCCACATCCGGGAAGGTAATCCGGGATTACTCGATTGAGCAGCTCAAGGATGCCGCCAACCTGATGCGCGGCTACAATCTTGTCCAGCTCTGCGCGGCAGGCTCGGGCCACTCCGGCGGAACGCTTTCTATCATGGACATCGTCGCCGCGCTATATCTGCACGTCGCTAACCACGATCCTAAAAATTCCAACTGGGCTGACCGCGACCGCATCATTTGGTCTGCCGGCCATAAAGCGCCAGCTTTGTATGTCGGCCTGGGCTTCGCGGGCTTTTGCGACATCAACGACGTGGTCACTCTGCGCAAGCTCCACTCGCGCTTCCAGGGCCACCCGCATTGGTTGAAGCTGCCCGGCGTCGAGGTCTCCTCGGGTTCGCTGGGCCAGGGTCTCAGCATTTCTGTCGGCATGGCGCTGGCCGCCCGGCTGAACGGCAAAAAGCACAAAGTCTTTTGCCTGATGGGCGACGGCGAGCAGCAGGAGGGCCAGGTTTGGGAAGCCGCCATGGAGGCCGGACACTACAAGCTGGATAACATCATCGCCGTCATCGACGTCAATCGCCTGCAGATCGACGGCTGGGTCAAGGACGTGATGGAAGTCCAGCCGCTGGACGCCAAGTATGCGAGCTTTGGCTGGGAGGTGCTGCGCGTCGACGGACACAATATGAAGCAACTGGTGGACGCGTTGGAGAAGGCCAAATCGATCGTGGGCAAGCCGGTGGTTATTCTGGCCGACACCATCAAGGGCAAGGGCGTCAGCTTCATGGAGAATGTGGCCGGCTGGCACGGCAAGCCGCCGAATCGCGAGGAACTGGACGCGGCCCTGAAGGAGATGGGCCTTACGGAGCGCATTCCCGTCGAGCAGTTGCTCAATCACGCCAAGAACTACCAGTCGGAGATGGACCGCGAGCTGGAAGCCAAAATGCCCAGGTACTCCCGAGACTTCTGGTGGAACGCGGGCGACACCATGAAGGTCAAGATGGAGCCTACACGCAAAGGCTTCGGCAAGTCGCTGGCAAACAACGGTGGCGACGAGCGCATTGTTTGTATAGGGCTGGACATCTCCGGCTCCATCACCATCAGCGATTTCTACACCGGCAATCCCGAGCGCAAGAAGCGCTGGTTTAGCATGGGCATCGCCGAGCAGTCGGCTACCTCCGCCGCCGCGGGATTTGCCAAGGAAGGCAAGCTGCCGGTGCTGGGCAGTTACGCCACCTTCATGTCGGCACGCAATCTCGATCAGATTCGCGTCTCGATCTGCTACGGAAACTTCAATGTGCTTATCGCCGGAGCACACGGCGGCGTCTCCGTCGGGCCCGACGGCGCTACCCATCAGGCGCTTGAAGATTTATTTGCTATGCAGGGCCTTCCCAATATGTCCGTCGTTGTGCCCTGCGACATCGAGGAGACGCGCAAAGCTACCGATTACCTGTTGCTTCAGCACGTTGGGCCAAAGTACATTCGCTTTGCCCGCGAAGCCACGCCCATCGTCACCGATGAAAAAACTCCGTTTATCTTCGGCAAGGCCAACGTGATTCGACTGCGCAAGGAGGCGGCCAGCTTCGCCGACGCCTTCGAAACCCGGCTGGCCTCCGATTATAAGAACGAGTCGGAGGATCTGAGCATCATCGCATGCGGACCCATGGTCCCCGAGGCTATGCGCGCGGCCTTCATCCTGAAGCAGGACTTTGGCTACGAGACTCGCATCCTCAACCTGCACACGCTCAAGCCCATCGATGAAGAAGCCGTGATTCGCGCCGCCGCGGATACCGGCGTGGTAGTCACCGCTGAAGAGCACCAGATCGGCGCATTGGCCTGGCGCGTCAGCGGCATCCTCACCGAAAGCAAGCAACTCTACGGCAAACCGCTGATTACCGGCGCCATCGGCGTTCGGGATCGCTTTGGCGACTCCGGCTCGCCATGGGAGATGGTCAAGGAGCTGGAGGTCAGCGCCGAACATATCGCGCTAAAGGCCGTGGAGCTGATGAAGTTGAAGAAGAAGTAGCCGGACCGAGGATTCAGCGAATCAAGCGGAAGAGCGCGTAGAGCAGGCCGGAGAGCAGCGCCGCAGCGGGCAGCGTGAAGACCCAGACGGCGGCGATGTTGCGGATCGTGGACATGCGAAGGCCGCTGCCATTGGCTGCCATGGTGCCGGCCACACCGGAACTGAGAATGTGCGTAGTCGAAACTGGTAAGCCATAGGTGTCGGCTGCATAGATAGTGCCCATAGTGATCAGTCCCGCACAGGTGCCCTGCGCATAGGTCAGGTGCTCCTTGCCGATCTTTTCGCCCACCGTAATCACCACGCGCTTCCACCCCACCATCGTCCCCAGTCCAAGGGCCAGAGCCACGGCTACTTTGACCCAGTTGGGGATGAACCTGGTGGTCTTATCCAGCTGGCTCCTGTAGTTACCGAGTCCCGCGTTCTCCTCGGCAGTGAAAACCGGATTGTGGCTCTTGTCCATCATCCGCAGCGCTTCGCCGGCAACATACATGTCGTTGCGGACGATTGTTTGTTCTTGCGTCGGGATAGACTTGATACTCTTGTACTGCCCTGCTTTACGAGCTAAATCACCAACCAGATCGCGCAACGCCGGCACTGTATCCGGATGCAACTGCCGGGTGCGGATGTATTCGGTGACCTCGGCTCGCGCATCGGTGACGTGGCTTACGTTCTGATCCACATGCCGGTCGAGAATGTGGCCGGCCTGTTCGCTGGCGGCGATGAACTGCTGAATATCATTGGCGGTGACGGCGTGATTAAGGGCGTATGCGGTAGGCAACGTGCCGATCAGGATCAGCATGATCAGGCCCATGCCCTTCTGGCCGTCATTGGATCCGTGGAAGAAGCTCACGCCCGCGCAGGTTATCACCATTAGTACGCGAATGGGCCACGGAGGAGGCTGCTTATTCTCGGGCGCCTTGTAAAGTGCGGGGTAACGGAAGAGAGCCTTAGAGAGCAGCATGAGCAGCACAGCCAGGAAAAAACCAATCAGCGGCGAAAACAAGAGCGCCTTGAGAACCTTAATGGCCTGCTCCCAATCCACTCCGGAGGTGCCGATGTGGGGATTGAACAGTTGGCTGGCGATGCCCACGCCGATGATGGAGCCCACCATGGTGTGCGAGCTGGAGGCCGGCAATCCCAGCCACCAAGTGCCCAGATTCCAGAGGATGGCCGCAACCAGCAGCGCAAAGACCATGGCGTACCCGGAGCCTGAGCTGACCTGAAGGATCAGATCCACCGGCAGCAGTGTGATAATGGCAAAGGCCACCGCACCCGAGGAGAAGAGTACGCCGGCCAGATTACAGAAGCCCGACAAGACCACCGCCGTGATGGGCTCCATCGAATGGGTATAGATGACCGGGGCCACGGCATTGGCTGTATCGTGAAAACCGTTGACAAACTCGAAGCCCAGGGCGATTAGTAGCGCCAGGGAGAGTAGAAGATACGGCCAAATGTTGGTAACAGTGACCGTTTTCATGTCCTGGGCTACATGCAGCACGATGAAGCACAAGCCACCGGCCAGAGCAAGCAGAAACAGAGCAATGCTGGCGCGGCCGGGCCTCGTGGTCATGTGGCTGTCAAGCCGCGATCCCTTTGAGGGCGGAGCTTCCACTGTGGCTGCCTGCTCGGCCATCAGAGTTCCCCCCTGCGGCCGGAGAAATTCCGGGTGCGCTTGGGCCTCCGAAGTTTATTGTTTCCAATAGAATAGAAATGCAAATACAAAGGGGATGGTTGCAGGCAGGAGAGTGCAGAGCCGGATAAATTGGCGTCCATAGAACCCCAACAACCGCATTTTCGCACAGTTGTTTGCGTCGCCGGCCAGAGGAAGCGGGCTGACTGTAACCATTCTATAACAGTTGAGCAGGGAGCCCAAGAGGGGGAATTCAGCGCCGTTCTGCTAACCCTCTGACCGGCGCCGAACGTCCACTCCCTTGCCTCAGTCGAAGATCTGTGCCATTCTGCCTGCGAATCCAAAAATCAAACTCTCGGTGCCCAGAACGTATAGCTGGGGCACGCCTCCCGGCAACTCCTCTCAATGCCTTTCACGCAAAAATTATCATTTATTCAACTGACATTCACATTCCCAACAGACAATCAAATTATGTAAGAACTTCGCAGGGAGGATTGTGTGAAAAAGACGTTAACAGTGGTTGGTTTGCTGATTATGGCCATGTGTTCCGCGCAGGCGCAAAAGATTACCGGAGCAGGCGCGACATTTCCGTACCCGATTTATTCTAAATGGTTTAGCGAGTACAGCGCGGCCCATCCCGGCGTTGAAATCAATTATCAGTCCATCGGCTCCGGAGGCGGTATCCGCCAGGTAAGCGCGGGCCTGGTTGACTTCGGCGCCTCCGACGCCGTCATGACCGATGAGCAGCTTGCCGCTGCAAAGAACAAGCTCATTCACATTCCCACTGTCATAGGCGCGGTGGTCCCGATCTTCAACGTTCAGGGAGTCGACGACATCAAGTTCAGCCCAGATGTGCTGGCTGACATCTACTTGGGCAAGATCGACAATTGGAACAACGCGCGCATCGCCAAAGACAACCCTGGCGTGAAGCTGCCCAACCAGAAGATCACCGTGGTCCACCGCTCCGACGGCAGCGGCACAACCTACATCTTTACCGACTTTCTCAGCAAGGTCAGCAGCGATTGGGCCAACGGCCCCGGCAAGGGCGCGTCGCCCAGCTGGCCTGCAGGCGTGGGCGGCAAGGGCAATGAAGGCGTGGCCGGCCTGGTTCGCCAGTTGCCCGGAGCTATCGGTTACGTTGAGCTGATCTACGCTCTGCAAAACAAAATCAGCTTTGGCGAAGTGAAGAACGCCGCCGGCAACTGGGAGAAGGCCACGATTGATGGCGTCACCGAAGCCGCGGCCAGCGTCAAGCAGATGCCCGCCGATTATCGCGTTTCCATCACTAACGCGCCCGGCAAGCATGCCTATCCCATCTCCAGCTTTACCTGGCTGCTGATTCCGGTCAAAGCTCCCGATGCTGCCAAGGGCAAGGTCATCAAGGACCTGCTGAGCTGGATCATTACCTCCGGCGAGAGCGAAGTCACGGCTCTCTCCTATGCGCCACTGCCCAAGAATGTGGCGGATAAGGTGCTCAAGACGGTTTACTCCCTGCAGTAGTTCCAGTGCAATGGTCCGGAAACAAGGCCGGACTATTGCATTGTCTTGCCGTACAACTGTTGTGCGCAATCTATGAATTTTTCTAAGTGTATCCATACGGCGATCAAACAATATCGGCTTTGCGTTCTTGATGTGAAAGATGAGAGAACACGAAAATGCCGGGAAAGATTGTTCGTCCTGAACCGAACCACCGCAAGAGAAAAAGGAGAGGCCCTGTGAACATCAAACTCAGAATCGCTGCCACGGCAATCATGGCAGTCAGCGTTGTCGCATCCTACGGACAAACAAGCACCACCAAGCCACCGGTGAATAAGCCGGTTGTAACCGCGAAGGCCAAGGCGCCTGCAAAGCCTACGGTCGAAGAACAGATTCAGGGGTTGCGTCAGGATCTGGAAGGCGAGATCAATCGCCTTAGAAACGACCTGGCGTACAAGGACGAACAATTGAAGAAAGCTCAGCAGGCGGTAGCCGATGCCCAGGCTGCGGCAGCCAGGGCAGAAGCCGCGGCCACGGCTCAGCAACAGGCGGTTACCGACAACACAGCCGCAGTCGATAAGCTGCAATCTTCCGTTACCGATCTCAAGGGCAGCCAGGCTTCGCTGGCCACCACCATCTCCGACGAGACAACCAAGATCAAGAAGGAGATCGCCAATCCCAGCGCGCTGCACTACAAGGGCGTCAACCTTACACCTGGCGGCTTCCTGGCGGGTGAAACGATTTACCGCACCAAGGCCACCGGCGGCGACATTCCCACCGCTTTCAGTTCGATTCCTTACGAGAGCGCGGATGCCTATTCGTTGAGTGAGTTCTACGGTTCGGCTCGCCAGTCACGCATCACGCTGTCGGCCGATGGCAAGACTAACTGGGGCACCCTGCGCGGCTACTATGAGGCTGACTGGTTGGGCACAGGGATCACCTCCAACAACAACCAGTCCAACAGCTACGTCCTGCGCCAGCGCGTTCTCTATGCCGAGGCCAAGACCAACAGCATGTGGACGGTTGCCGGCGGGCAACTCTGGTCACTGGCAACTGAAGGCAAGAAAGGCATCGGCAGCAACCCGAGCGACATCCTCACTCCTTTGACGATAGACCCGAACTACGTTCCGGGCTTTGTCTGGACACGCCAATACGGCTTCCGCGTAGTGAAGAGCTCTGATCACGCGGCCTTCGGCATCGCGGCTGAGAATCCGCAGCTGCTCTATACCGCCTCCATAGCCGGCAACACCCCCTATGCCGTTCTTGGCAGCGCCGGCCAAAACGGCGGCAACTACAACGCCGCCATCAGCGCCAGTGGAACCACGACCTACATCCAGAACTACACCAACCAGAAGGAGATTGATTCGGCCGGCAACGTCGTTGACCTGGCGGTTCCCGTATACAACACAATTGTTGCCAACACCAACATCGCCAACATCTCCTTCAACCAGGCGCCCGACATCATCGCCAAGGTTGCGCTTGATCCCGGCTGGGGCCACTACGAACTCTTCGGCATCGCTGGATTTGCTCATGAGACGGTCTATCCCGGCGTGACCACCAACAGCGTCAAGTATGGCGGTATTAAGGATATTGCCACCGGCGCGGTTGTTGCAGCCTCTTCCACCACGGCCGGTTCGTACTCGAACAGCATAGTCGCCGGCGGCTTCGGCGCCAGCCTGCGCGTACCGCTGATCACAAACAAGCTCACCTTCGGCGCCAAGGGACTCTACGGACCCGGCGTGGGCCGCTACGGCGACACCACCCTGGCTGACGTTACGGCCGACGCCTCGGGCAAACTCGCCCCCATCCACAACCTCAGCGGCCTGTTCACCGTCGAAGCCACTCCTACGCCTAAACTGGTCCTCTACCTGAACTACGGCGGCGACTACGCTGGCCGCACCGACTTCGGCAGCGGCAGCACGATTGCCTCGTCGTTGGGTTCGCCCACCGCGGAATTTTGTGTAACGGGCACAACCACATGCACGACCACCCCCACGGCTGCACAGATCGCCGCAGGCGGCACCTGGGGCGGCCACTGGAGCACGCCGGCCGTGGGAACAACCGCGGTAGGTTACGGCTCGCGGCTGCTCTCCAACTCCGCCTGCACCTCCATCGCCTCACCGGGCTACAACAGCGGCAGTTCCACCGGCTACCTGCCCGGCGGCTCCTGCGGAGCGCAAACTCGCGACGTGCAAGAGATCACCGGTGGCTACTGGTTTGACATCTACAAAGGCGACAGAGGCCGCTTCCGCCAAGGCTTCCAGTACGGCTACGCGGTCCGCGAAGGATGGTCCGGAGCATCCGGCATCGGCGCCAAGGGCATCGACAACATGATCTGGACTTCGCTCCGTTATTACCTGCCCTAATCCGCAAACCAGCGGCTTAGGCTTTGACAAAGGGGCAGCCAAAATGGCTGCCCCTTTGTTGTGCCGCATTGCCGGCGATGAATTAGCCGGCAACGGGCTCAGGCTCCTTCGAATTACGGAGATACTTCGCAGCGCCCCCACGGAGCGCAACTCTTCTACAGCCCTCGTTCCCCGGATTGCGCTACGCTCCATCCGGGGCTATAAACCTCCGCTCCTTACGAGAGTGGGAAAAGCATTGTCTGTTTATATATCGGTTACCCCACCCCCACCCATACTTTGGGCGCAAAATCCTTGTTTTCTTGAGGTTACAGACAGGGTTGCGCTGTAAAATCTTCAAAACAAAGGAGTTCCATGCAAAATCTTCCAGCATAAGGAGTTACGGGACGTTTCAGGCCTCTGATGACCACTTCCGCATGGTTTCCTGGTCCCCGAATGCGAGGTTCAGTGGCACCCAGCAGAGCGAAACGGATATACCGGGACGATGTTAAGGATGACTTCTGAGGATCATTATGCACGAAGTGAGGAAATAATCTGCAAAACAGGGGGCAGAGATCAGGGGGCAGGGATCAGGGGTCAAGGGTCAGCGAGGGTACGGCAGGAGCATGGACGACAATTTTTCCAAAGAGAAGACCCGCGTGGCTCGCGGGTCTTATACGCTATTCAATTGGGTGATACGACAGGTTGCATCGTCAAGTTAATCGCCACGAAACTACGATGCGCTTTCCCCGCTCTTGCCCTGCTGCGCCGCTTCTCTCAGCAGGCTCTTGTGATGGCGCACGTCGTCGCCCAATACCCAGAAGATCACGTCTTCGGCAATGTTGGTCGCATGATCAGCCACACGCTCCAAGGCGCGGCTGATCATCAGCGCATTCAGCGCCTGCGGAGCCAGCTGGCTCTGCTCTTCCATCACCTTGATCAGCGACTTGAAGGCCGCTTTGTTCATCGCATCCACGGCATCGTCCATGGTCAGCACGGTACGCGCCAGCTCGGCATCCGCCTCGATAAACGATTGCAGGCTCTTGCGCACCATTTCAGAGGCCATCGAGGCCATTTTGGGTATGTTGACCGGCAGTTCGGCCACGGCCATCTTTTCGATGTTGCGCACGCGGTCGCTGATGGTTTTGGCGGCGTTGCCCACCCGCTCCAACTCGGCGTTTATCTTGATAACGCTCAGGATGAAGCGCAGATCGCGGGCCATCGGCTGCTCCATGGCCAGCAGGTCAAGCGCGGCCTGGTCGATCTCCCGCTCCAGGCGATTGATGGTGATCTCGCCCTGGTAGACTCGTTCGCACATCGACAAGTCATGTTCCCGATAGGCCTCAATGGCGCGCTGGACCGCCTGCTCGGAGAGCCCGGCCATCTCCAGCAATTTCTCTTTCAATTCCTCAAGGCTCTGTTGAAAGCGTATGCGTGTCATCCAAACCTGCCTGTGATGTAATCTTCGGTGCGCTTGTCGCTGGGGTTGGTGAAGATCTTGTCGGTCGCGTCGAACTCCACCATCCGGCCATTTAAAAAGAAGCCCGTTTTGCCTGCTACGCGGGCTGCCTGCTGCATGTTGTGGGTCACAATCACGATAGTGTACTGGGCCTTCAATTGAAAGATCAAATCCTCGATCTTGGCGGTGGAAACCGGGTCCAGCGCCGAAGCTGGCTCATCCATCAGCAGCACCTCGGGATCCACGGCCAGCGCGCGCGCAATGCACAATCGCTGCTGCTGACCGCCCGACAGGCTGGCGCCCGACTTCTTCTTCAGATCGTCCTTCACCTCATCCCACAACGCCGAGTTTTTGAGCGACCGCTCAACGATCTCGTCCAGCACGCGGCGATTGCTGTAGCCGTTCAGCTTCAGCCCCGCCGCCACATTGTCGTAGATCGACATGGTGGGAAAGGGATTGGGCCGCTGAAAGACCATGCCCACTCGCCGCCGGATCTCCACGGGGTTGCAGTCCTTGTAGATGTCCAGGTCGCCGATGCGGACCGTGCCCGTCACCCGGGCAACGGGATTGGTCTCGTGCATGCGGTTCAGGCAGCGCACAAAGGTGCTCTTTCCGCAGCCCGACGGGCCAATCAGCGCGGTGGCATGGTTGGCCGGAATGTTCAGGTTGATGTCCTGCAGCGCGTGATTGCTTCCATACCACGCATTCAGGGTGGTTACCTCAATGCCGACGCCCACTTAGCTTGCCCCTTTCAAAACGCCGCGGCTGGTTACGTAGCGCACCAGCGAAACGGCCAGAACAATCAGCACAATCAATACCAGCGCCCCTGCCCACGCCAGCCGATGCCAGTCATCGTAGGGCGAAAGAGCATACACATAAATCTGCAATGGCAGCGCGGAGATCGGCTCGTCCAGCCGGGTGTTCCAGCCCACGTTGCCAAAGGCCGTAAAGATCAGCGGCGCTGTTTCACCGGCCACGCGCGCAAAGGCCAGCATGCAACCGGTAATAATGCCCGGCGAAGCGGTCTTGACGGTAATCGCCAGCACGGAACGCCAATTCGGCACACCCAGAGCCAACGCCGCCTCGCGCACCGCGTTGGGCACCATCAGCAGCATCTCTTCCGTGGTGCGGCAAACGGTGGGAATCATCATGATGCCCAGCGCCACGCCGCCGGAGAAGGCCGAAAAATGCCCCTGTGGAACCACAATCAACGAGTAAATGGCAATGCCCATCACAATGGAGGGAACGCCGTTAAGCACATCGGCGGTAAAACGCACCGCGTGAGCCAGTTTTGTCCCGCGCCCAAACTCCGCCAGAAAGATGCCTCCGCTGATGCCCACAGGAACGCCGATCAGGCTGCCCACCGCAAGCAGAATGGAAGAGCCCAGAATGGCGTTGGCCATACCGCCTCCCACTACGCCCACTGGCCTGGGAACTTCCGTGAAGAAGGCCCAACTCAGCGAATTGGCGCCCTTGTAGACCAGATAGGCGAAGATGGCCACCAGCGGCGCCACCACGAGAATCGTGGCAAGAACCGCCAGCCCGGTCGCCGCGCCATCGCTCAGCGCCCGAAACTTTGCCCGGATTTTATGCTCGTTCTTCAGCTTCTTTTCTCCTGCACTAATCCTTAGTCCCTTTTCCTGAATCCCTGCATTTTTAATGCGTGGACGCCGGCTCTCCGCGCGTAACCGCCCACACCAGCAGGCGGGCAAAGGCATTCACGATGATGGTGACAATGAACAGCGCCAGCCCCAGCTCCATCAGCGCGCTCAGATGCAGATCGCTCGATGCCTCGGCAAACTCGTTGGCGATTACCGAGGCCATCGAGCTGCCATTGGCCAGCAGAGAGCGGCTGATCTCCGGACTGTTGCCAATCACCATGGTCACCGCCATGGTTTCGCCCAGGGCTCGCCCCAGTCCCAGAATGACCGCGCCCACGATGCCGATGCGCGCATTCCTCAGTACGCCCATGCGAATCATTTCCCAGCGCGTCGCCCCCAGCGCCAGCACCGCCTCCCGCTGGGAGTTTGGAACCGCCGTCATCACCTCCCGTGTGAGCGAGGAGATAATGGGCAGAATCATGATGGCCAGAATGATGCCGGCAGCCAAAAATCCCAAGCCAGTTGGGTTGTCGTCGCCAAAAAAGCCGGTCCAGCCGAAGCCCTTGATCAGCCATGGATTCAGGTGCTCGCGCAGCAGGGGAACCAGTACAAAGACCGCCCATAGCCCATAAATGACGCTGGGAATAGCCGCCAGCAGCTCAGTCAGGAAGGCCAGTGGCGCCCTCAGCACATTGGGGCACATCTCGGTTAAAAACACCGCCACGCCAATGGCCAGCGGCACCGCCAACAGAAGCGCCAGAAACGACGAAACCAGCGTGCCATAGAGAAATGGCAGGGCGCTGAAGTGCCCGTTGACCGGGTCCCAGTACATCGGCTTGTGGCTGTAGGTGTCGATGAAGGCTTTATAAAAGAAGTCCAGGCCGAATTGGCCCCAAGCCAACTTCGAGCGCACCATCAGCTCGGTGGCGATCAGCACCACGATGCCGAAGATGCTCAGCGCGCACAGCACCATCAGCCAGCGGAATCCGCCGTCAGAGATGGCCGAGTTGCCGCGCGACAGCAGGTAGTTGCGAACCTGCGCAGCATCGGGCGATACGGCCTCGGCATTGCTTACGCCGTTTTCGAATGCCGGATCGGTCTGAAATTCGAGCTTTTTGAGTCGTATCTCTTGCACGTAGCCACCAAGATCAGGCTACAGAGAATATGTGAATAGAAGGTAAAAACGCGCGAAGTCAGAAACCTATCGTGTGATGTTGGAAGGCATCAGGAGCGTGTGGGGAGTTGATTCTGTTGGAGTTAACCTGCTAGACGGAGGATGCGAACCTCGATTCTACCGCCAGTCGTCCCGCGCGGCTCCCAGCCCTTCGTTCATCACCGTATCGAAGCCCGCGTGCTTCTTGATGAAGATCTCGCTGAAATGGCGGTCCTGGCGAAGCAAAATGGCTTGCAGGCGGACCATCTCCAGCAGCGCCAGGAACATGGCGATCAGCGCCCGCTCGCTGTGCGTATGGCTCAACAGGCGGCGCAGGGCGATGGGCTTGTCTTCCAGGGTCAGGCGGCGGGCAAGAAACTGGATCATCTGGCCTACCGTGACCGAATCTTCCTCCACGTCGATTACCGGACGATTGCGGGCGCGTTCCAGTATGTCGCGGAAGATGCGCACCAGGTCCACCGTATCGGCAGCAATCTCCGGCTCTGCCTCTACATCTTCTTTGAACTCGCGCGCGCCGGGATTAGACCATGTGGCCGCCTCCAGCATCTGTTTTTCCAGCAGCATTTGGGCGGCGTTCTTGAAGCGCTCGTGCTCCAGCAGCCGCTCCACCAGTTCGCGCCGCGGGTCCTCGGCCACTTGCTCCGGTCCCGTCTCGGTTTGCGGCAGCAGCATTTTGCTCTTGATGTGGATCAGCAACGATGCGGTGTAGATGAAATCGCCCGCCACATCCACGTCGCTTGCCCGGAGCTGGTTGACATAAGCCAGAAACTGGCTGGTGATGATGGCGATGGGGATGTCGTAGATGTCGATGTCCTGCTTGCGGATCAGGTCCAGCAGCAGGTCCAGCGGGCCGTCATAAACCTGGCCCACGATGACCGAAAAAGGAGACTCCTCGGATCCCTCGTCCAGCTTTTTCTGGCGCGCAGCCAGCCGGGCGGCGGCTTTTTCCTCTTCGCTACGCTGGGGCTTGAGCGCCTGCCTGGGGCCGGGTTCGGCGGCTGAAACCGAGGCGGCTACAGGCGCGGGAGCAGAAACTGGTTCGGCAGCCGGCTCTGGCTCGACGTCGAGGGCAGCCTGCTCAGTGGCAGTAGCAGCGGGTTCTGGCGCGGCGATTGGTTCCGGCGCGGATTCAATCACGAGTTCTGTCTCTTCGGTCGGCTCTTGGACAGCCTCAGGCGCAGATTCCGAGGCTAAGGCATTTTCTTGTTCAACCACAGGTACAGCCTGAGATTCAGGTTCTGCCGCTACTGTCTGTTCCGGAACAATCTCACTCACGGCCTCAGTTTCCGCTGGCTCCAGCTCGACCACCGGCGTGACCTCCGCTTCAGCTTCAGCAATTTCAACTGGCTTAGGCGCGGATTCTTCTACAGCTTCCGGCTCAGGGGCCGGAACCGGAATCAGTTCAGGACTCAACTCCGGTTCAACCACGCGTTCGGTCACGAGTTCAGCTTCCGCTGCCTCGGGCGCAGGAGCTTTGGATTGGGACAGGGAAGCCGGCGCTTCGGCCCCGGAAGAAGTTTCCGCAAGCTCAACGCGGGCTTCAATCACTGCGGCAGGCTTTTCGGCATTTTTGCTCGCGCTGCGATCATTTCCCGTAGCCTGAACCGGTGCGGCGGCAGTGGGCGGATCTGCGGAATGTAACGGTGTGGCTGCAAATATGGGGGACGACTTGACCAAGGTTCTATCTTCTTCCGGACTCTTTCTGAAGCTGCTTGAAATCATCGGTTCTGTGACGGGTTCAGGCGTGGCATTCCGCGTGAAAAATCCGAATCGGGAGCGAAGTCCGCCCAGCGCCAACAGGAGCGCCCTTCGCCACCACGGAATTGCCTTTTCAGCCACCATATTAATCGCCGGTTTCGCTGCTCAGCGTCATCTGCATGGCGGCGTACACCTGCCGCATGGTCTCTTTGGCGCGTGCACATGCGCACCGGGAACCGTCTGCTAGTATTTCCCTGACTTGCGCCTCGCTAAAGCTGGCGCGGCGCTCCTGAATGGGCTTTAAAACCTGAACCAGGTTGTCGGCCACCCAGCCCTTGCACTCGATGCAGCCGATGCCCGCCGAGCGGCAGCCCTGCTCTACTTTGGCCATGATCTCAGGCGAGGAAAAGACCTTGTGCAGGTCGCCCACCGGGCATTTATCCGGGTCGCCTGTGTCGGTGCGGCGGACACGCGCCGGATCGGTCACCATGGTCTTCAGCTTCTGGCGCACCTCCGGCTCAGAGTCCGTCATCAGGATGGTGTTGCCGTAGCTCTTCGACATTTTGCGGCCATCGGTGCCGGGCAACTTGGGCGAGGGAGTTAGTAGTACCTTCGGCTCGGGCAGAACTTCTTTTCCGTCCAGCTTGTAGAACTGGTTAAACCTCCGCGCCACCTCGCGCGTCAGCTCCACGTGCGCCTGCTGGTCCTGGCCTACGGGCACAAAATCCGGCTGGTAGAGCAGAATGTCCGAGGCCATCAGCACCGGGTAGCCCAGAAAGCCATAAGTGGTCAGGTCCTTGTTGGCCAGGTTCTCCTGCATCTCCTTATAGGAGGGCACGCGCTCCAGCCAGCCCAGCGGCGTAATCATGCCCAGCAGCAGCGGCAGTTCATAATGCTGGTCCACCATGCTCTGCACGAAGATTGTGCATCTCTTCGGGTCGAGTCCGGCGGCCAGAAAGTCCAGCGCCACCTCCAGCGTGTTGGGCGCGATATTCGATGTGTCCGCGTAGTCGGTGGTCAGCGCATGCAGGTCGGCGATGAAGAAGTAGCACTCGTACTTGTCTTGCAGCTTGACCCAGTTGGCCAGCGCGCCCATGTAGTTGCCCAGGTGCAGCTTGCCGGTGGGGCGCATGCCGCTCAAAACGCGAGGACGTGAGGATGATTTTGCGGATTCTGCCATGGTGTTGATCGATTCCGGAATGATGCCAGGAGAATGTCGCCGTCATTCGAAAAAACGGCTCTTTCTATTGTAGCGGCCTATTGCAGCGGCCGGGGGAACCGGAGACCTATGCGCTCATAGATGGATCAGGCCCCAAATCACCATGGTCAGCGCGGGAAGGAGCAACATGCGCATTACCGCCCCGCCCACGAAGATGAGCAACACGTAGCTGAGCAGCCCGGTAATGCTGTCGAAGACCCGCACCGCGCCATACGGCAGAATGTTCCTGAGGACGTGGCTGCCGTCCAGCGGCGGAATCGGCAGCAGGTTGAAGATGCACAGGCAGAGATTGACCACAAGCGCGGTTGCGCAAAGAAGCACGAACGGGCTCGTTACGACATCGCCGCTCCGAAAGATCGCGGCCAGCAGGGTTTCCGGAACAACATTGCGTCCGTCAGGGATTGTTACCTCTAAGATCGCCAGGGCGAAAAAGGCCAGCAGCGCCATCAGCAGGTTGGAGGCCGGGCCGGCCAGGCTGACCAGCATGTCGTCGCGCTTGAAGTTGCGGAAGTTGCGGCTGATAATCGGTACGGGCTTGGCCCATCCGATAATAAAGCCGCTGAGGAATCCCAATCCGATGAAGGGTCCAAAGATCGCCAGCGCGGGGATGAGCAGCGTGCCGATGGGGTCCACGTGGTCCATGGGGTTGAGCGAGACGCGCCCCAGCATTCGGGCCGTCTGGTCGCCCAGGCGCGAGGCCGTCCAGGCGTGCGCCGACTCATGCACGCTGAGCGAAAACAAAATCAGAATAAACTCAAAAACGGCGATGACGATGGCGCTGGATTGCAAATCAATACTCCACAGGCTTGAATTCTCAGGTTAGCATGGAGGGGCGCGAAGATTCACGCCTCGGGCCGGGAACAATCTTTGCTCGATGAGGCGACTATTCACAGTCCACTGTTCACTATTTTTCGTCACTCCCGCTCCGCCGGGAAGCTGCCCACCAATTCCCCGGCGGCAACATGCTGGCCGGCCAGCACAATGGCGTGGCTGGCAACGCGGGCCGCGGGGCCAATCACCGTGGGCTGAAGCGTGACCTCACCGTAATCATGGGCGGAGTGGCTGTGCGAATAGATGCGGGCGAAGGAGCCAATCACCGCGCCTTTGCCGATGGTGATGCCGCCGCGGTCGTTCAGCAAGGCGTGATGGCGAATGACCGCGCCCTCTTCGATGGCCAGGTTGTAGCCGAAGGTCAAATCCACGCCGTGGAAGATCTTGACTCCCGAGCCGATGCGGGCAAAGATGTGCCGCCCCAGCATCGCCCGGAAGCGCACGCCCAGCCAGTGGTTGGTCCCGATGGGCGAGCGGTCGAACATCTGCCAGAACCACAGCAGCGGCTTGCGCTGGGCGAACCGTTCCGGGTCGGCGTCGGCAAAGTGCTCCGCCTCCAGGGTCACGTTGTCTGGATCAAGCGAGAGCGAGAGCACGTTGCCGGGCAGTTCGCTGGTCAGCGTCAGGTTCAGCTTGCCGCCGTGCGGGCGGCCCAGGTAGAGCTGGGTCAACTGGTCGCGCACAATCTCCGCGCGCAGCTCCGGCGCATGGTGGCGAGTGAACTCTTCATCGAGAAACTGAATCCAGCGCCGGTAAACCTCTTCGGCCTCGGGCGCGGGATGGGGGGCGTTACTCTGCGTGTGTTCCATACGAATGGAACGATACAACATCAGGGCGATATGCTGCGAGCGGGGCTTTCATTTTTCTTCTGGCCCCACGTTCTCTTTCGGTCCCAGCAATATCTGCACGCCCACATAGGCAATCCAATTAGGCTCGCTGTTCTGGCGCGTCACCGCCTGAATGCCTCGTCCACCCATGAAGAGCAAACGCAGATGCCCTTTGCGGTCCAGTGTCTGCCGTCCGCCCACATCCGCTGTCAGCTCGCGTTGCTTAGATACGGGGCCGATGCGGTTCGCGTCCTGCAAGTCGTAGATCTCGCCGTACAGCTCCAGCCGTTCGCTGAACTCGTGCCCGGCAATCAGCCCGCGCCCCCAGCGGCTGGGCACGTTGCGGTTGCCGATCCAGCGGCCCACCTCGCCGTTGAAATCAATCGGCCCCCATTTGGCCGTGAACTCCGCCGGCAGATAATACTGCGGACCATTCTCTACAATTCCGCGCCGCACCGCGCTGGTGGGGTTGTTGATGGAGACCTGCGGGTAGGTGCCCAGCGTAAAGTCCTTATTTTCATCTGATTTTGGCTTGCCCGGCGCGTAATGCTCAAAGTAGCGCCACTTCACACCCAGCAGCGACTCGCCCAGCCCGGCGCTCGTGGTGTTGTTCGCATCCGTGGCCGCAGCGATGGGTAGTTCGTACTTGAGCTGAAGCCGGTCTCCCCAGCCGTAGTTAATGTCGAAGTCGGGCAACTCGTAGTAGGCCAGGCCTGGATTGTGGTTTGCGATCCAGCCCAGGTTGATCTCCCAATGCCGGTTGCCGGGCGTGCCAGGATCGTCGGTAATAAACGGCGGACCGCCCTGCGCGTGTGCCGTCAGCGCAGCGGTAAAAAACAACAGAATCAATCCAAATTTAGAAAATCTGCGCATTCTGTGATCGCAATACACCGTAAAAGGGCTTGGTTTAGAAGGTTGAAGAAACGGTGAATCGGACCCCCGGGGGTACCTTTGCCTCATTTTGAACCGGCTCATCCGAGTGAGCCAACACGATTTCAGGGTAGCAGGATTCCGGAAATAATTTGCAAGGACTGGCCGTCCAGGCGGGCGGTGCTTGCGCGCCATGGGGCTCGTCGAATCCCGGATCCCCAAATGCGAGCCTGATCTCTGAGCCCCCTGTAAGATGTTGCACATGGAGACAACCAACATTGCCGGAGTGAATGTTTCACGGATTGGGCTGGGTACCTGGGCCATTGGCGGGCTGGAGTGGGGCGCGGTGCCCGACGACGTCGCCATCTCGACTTGCCTAGGCGCCCTCGAGCGCGGCATCAACCTTATCGACACTGCGCCCATCTACGGCCACGGCCACGCGGAGGAGATCGTGGGCCAAGCCATGCGCGCCCACGGCCGCCGCGAGGATTTTTTCGTCGCCACCAAGGCCGGTTTGGAATGGAACGAGCGCAGCGTCTTCGCCAATTCGACCGCGCCGCGCCTGCGAGCAGAACTGGAAGCCAGCCTGCGCCGCCTGGGCACCGACTACATCGACCTCTACCAGGTGCATTGGCCGGACTCGCGCACGCCCATCACCGAAACCGCCGCGCTGCTCGCTGAGTTTCAGCGTCAGGGCAAGGTGCGCGCCCTGGGCGTGAGCAACTTCAGCATCGCGCAGATGGAGGAATTTCGCGCAGTCGCGCCGCTCGCCTCCAACCAACTGCCCTACAACCTTTTCGAGCGCGGCATCGAGTGCTGTGAGCACGGCGAGTGTCTTTTGTCGTGGTGCAAGGAGCACAATATTGCTATCCTCACCTGGAGCACGCTCTGCCGCAGCCTGCTCGCCGGCCGGGTCACGCGCGGCATGAGCTTTGATGAAAAGGACATTCGCCACGTCGATCCCAAGTTCCGCGAGCCACGCTTCTCCGAATACATGACCGCCGTCGAGCGTTTGGCCACCTTCGCTCGTAAACGCTACGACAAAACCATCCTGGAGCTGGCCGCCCGCTGGGTTCTCGACCAGCCCGGAGTCAGTGTTGCTCTTTGGGGAGCCAAACGCCCCGAGCAGCTAGACGCCGTCCGTGGCGTAATTGGCTGGAAGCTCGATGCAGACGCCATGGCCGAAATCGACCGCATCGTGAATGAATCGGTCACCGACCCGGTTGGTCCGGAGTACCTGGCGCCAAAGGTGCGGGAGGGCTAAGAACCCAGCGGAAGCGGCTCATCCTCTATGTGCAGTCTCCGTAAGCAGCTCACTCTACACGCTGCGGTTCATTCGCTGGTTCAGGATTGAACCGGCACTATTGTGCGCTTGCGCACCATCAGAAGGCCGATAACGATCATCCAGACAGCCAGCGGAAAGGTATTGGCGAAGGCCTCGACGCCCAGGCCTGCCGGGTTGTAAAAGCCCAGCATATCGACGTGACGCACAAACATCGCCGGAACAAAGGCCAGGCTAGCCAGCGCGCAGCCATAACCGAGCCAGGCGGACCATCGCGGCAGAATGCCATCGGCCAGAGTGACGTAACTGAGGATGGCCACAAGGAAGGCCAGAAGCCAAATGGCGACGGCTCCGTACATCAGAATCGTGCTTTCAAACATGGCGCGGACGATGACGCCGTCGGCGGGCGGATTGAAGCCGTCCACCGCGGTCGCTCCCTGGAGGGAATCAGCGACGAAGGTGAGCGCGACGAAGACCAGCCCCGTGCCGAAGAAGAGGCTGGCGAGCCACTCGTGTTGCGGATTGGTCTGGCGAATGAGATGACGGAGGCCAGCGAGAAAGATCATGAGCAAGGTGAGGATGATGAAGTCCAGGAAGACGCAGCACATGATGTTGGTGCCGTTGCGGGCGGCAAAATCGCCGAGTTTGTCCGATGCCGCCAGGCCGGGCCAGGCGCTGCGGACTAGATAGAAGGGAAACTCGATGAAGCAGGTGGTGATCGAGGCCAGTGCGCTGATGCCGGTGATGCGATAGATTTTTTGGTCAGTCATGCGGGTCGATCCTATCTTGCACGGGTGAGGAAACTGTGGGTCAGGCGTAGTGGAAGAAGATGGTGGCGATCATGGCCAGGTTGCAGGCTGAGTGGGCAACCATGGCGGCATAGAGAGAGCCAGTGCGCAGGCGGCAGAGGGTAAAAACAGCGCTAACGCCAGCCATGAGAAGTACCATGAGCACGCCGGAGACAAGGCGCAGATGAAAGCCAGCCGCGTCGTGCCAGATGCCGTGAACGTGCAGGTGAACGAGGCCGAAGGCGAGCCCGTTGACGGCGGTCGCGACGGGAAGATTCCAGCGGCGGACGAAGCTCTGATGGAGAAGGCCGCGAAAGAGGATCTCCTCGCCGATAGGGGAGAAAATCATGGCGGGGAGAACGATGGCCGCAAAGGCCGCGGCGAGAGGCATGGCGGCGCGCAACTGGGCAATTTGGAATTCGTCGCGGATGCTGACGCACCAGTTGTCGGGCGATGCGCCGTAGATGACCATGCCGGCAACGTAGACCGCAAGCCCGGAGCAGGCACCGGCCAGGGCGCTGAGGACCAGGGCGGACGGGCTGTTGCCCTGCTTGCGGAGGCCGATCTCCCGACGCCCCTGCGCGCTGAGGAGAATGAACGGCAACGTCCACATCGCCAGAAAATGAATCAGGAAGAGGATGCGGGCCTGCGGCGGGCCATAGACAGCGTAGAACCGCGCGGCGGTCAGAATCGCCAGCACTAGCAGCGAGAAGAGCCAGGGCGCGATGGGGATTCGGTTCCACGGGGCACAGAGAAAACTTGATTGACGCGGAGACTCAGCGTTCATGAAGATGGGTCCTTTTCGTAGTTAACTGTAACTCATTATGCGGCAATGATCGATACGGGCGGAACGCGCGTGCGGTTCCTAATCACGGACCAGAGCTGCGCCTTTCACAATCTTCTCCCATCCCCCGCCCGGCTCTGCGATACTGGTTTGTTATGCCCATTGACGACCTGCAAGTAGCCGCTCAGAAGATTGCCGGATTCCTCGCCACCCTGAACAAGCTCGGTGGTTTACGCCTCAAGTACCGCATCAGCGCCGGTCCGGCTGCCGGCGAAGGCGCGCAGGAGGCTGGAAGCCAATCTCCCGCCCTCTGCGTGGAGCTGGCCGGACCGGATGTGCCGCTGGTCACCCAGCACAACGGCGAACTGCTGCTGGCCCTGGAGACTATCTCCGCCCAGATTCTCCGTCTGGACCAGCGCGAGGGCGACCTGGTCAGCTTCGACGCCGCCAACTTCAAGGCACTGCGCGCGGCAGAGCTGCGCCTGACGGCGGAAACCACAGCGGAAAAGGTTCTCCGGTCAGGAGTTCCATATGCCTTTCCGCACATGAACAGCCGTGAGCGCCGCTTGCTGCACATGGCCTTCCGCAGCATAGAGGGCGTGGAAACTGCCAGCAATGGCGAAGGCATGGAGCGTTTCCTTGCCGTTTATCCGGCGGGCAAAACCCATCTGCCCGTCGCACCGCCCCTCAAGCCGCGCGGCTTTGGGGATCGCGGACGAAGCTCCGGAGATCGCGGCCGTTTTCGGCGCTAGCGCGGATTGGGATTGTGAACTCTCCGTTTTGAAAATCGAAACGTGAAGCGCTCGACACCCGGCTTACTTCTTTTTTGGCGCAGCCGGCGTTGGCTTTGCGGCAGGAGGCGCCGGCTTTGACGCCGGAGGCGTTGGAGCCGGTTTCTGAGCCGCTTTGGTGGCAATCAAGTGTTCCGCAATCAATTCTGTCTGGAAGCGGTTGATGGTATCCGCATCGGTGAAGATCGATTGGGTATTGTTTTGCGCCACGTATCCCTGACCCGGATTGACCGGCCCCGCGGGCGCAGATGGCCCGGAAATATTCCATGTTCCATTCACAAAGATGCCTTCGCCGGAGGCCGACCAGTTCGTCGAGCCCTCCGCTCCCACCTTGCCATCGGCCACAAATCCCTTGGTATGGCTGATCTGTCCGGTCAGCGACTGGCCAATGACGAAATGCGTGTTGAAGGCCGCAAGATTGCTTTTTTGATCTGCGGCAATCAGCGCCTTCTCGTGAACTCCGCCAGCCTGGCTCTGATCCAGGGTGATCAGCACGGTCACGGTCGGGTCCATCACCTTGGTCATCAGGATGGCATTCAACTCATCGTCGTCGTAGCCGAACATATTCAGATACAGTGAAACCCGGACGCGCGACAGCACATACTTCAGAATTTCGTGCACGTTGTCGCGGCCCACGTAAAAGAGATGAAAGTCCTTGCTGGCCGTGTTCGAGTACACGCCCTCGCGCGTGAATTGCTGCAGGTCGGGTAGCTCAAAGTCCTGCAAGCTCTGGTCAATTTGGGTGACGGCGTTCACCAGGCCGGTCTTCTTCACTCTCGGGGTTACTAAGTCATGTGGGGCCATGGGGGAAATCTCCTTCAACCGCGGAAGCGGATTGCAAAAATCATAACTACCATCATCGAAGCTGGCAATCAGTTTTTTCAGGGAAGGTCAGCAGGTTGCCGGCGACAAATCCTATACCGCTTGGTGCCGCTATGGCGAATGTGCCACACTAATTGAATCATGAGAACCAAAACCATTCTGCTTCTGCTGATCCTTTCCGCCAGTCTCTGCGCGGCGCAAAAACGCCTGGTGCTCATCGATCAGGACGGCGCAGGCCCCGGAGGCTCCGACCAGATGGCCATGCTGGCGCTGCTGCAGGCGCCACAGGTGGAGGTGCTGGGCATCACCATGGTCACCGGCGACGCCTGGCGCGACGAGGAGACGCTGCACACACTGCGCATGCTGGAGCTGACCGGCCACGCCAACATTCCCGTGGCCCGCGGCGCGGTCTTTCCGCTGGTGCGCACACAGGAAGAGACTCGCCTCTCCGCCGCACTCCATGGCAAGGTCGAATGGCTCGGCGCGTGGGGCCAGAGCCTTTCCACCGAGCAGGCTCCCGGCGTTCCCGGCCCTCCGGTAAAGCCCAACGTGCACGGGCCGTATGAGATTCCGCCCATGCCTGAGGGACAGCCATCCATCAAAGCCATCGACGAAGACGCCGCACACTTCCTTATCCGCCAGGTGCGTGCTCACCCGCATCAGGTGACCATCTACGCCGCAGGCCCCTTGACCAACATCGCCCTGGCCATCGCCATCGATCCGGAGTTTGCCTCGCTCACCAAGGGCATCGTATTCATGGGCGGAAGCCTTACGCCGAAAAGCGAAGACCCGGAGTTTGCCGGCGACCCGCGCCACGAGTTCAACCTGTGGTTCGATCCCGAGGCCGCGCATATCGTTCTGCACGCCAACTGGCCGCGCATCGACGCCACCACCGTCGATGTCTCTATCAAGGCGCCCTTCACCCAACAGATGCTCGACGAAATCTCCAAGTCCAGCACACCCGCCGCGCGCTACATCGCCGCCTGGAGCCAACGCCGCTACTATTTGTGGGACGAGCTGACTGCCTGCGCCTGGCTCGACCCCTCCATCATCACCCGCGAAAAGCTTCTCTACATGGATGTGGACCTGAGCCACGGACCGAGTTACGGCGACACCCTCACCTGGAGCGAAACAATGAAACCCGCGACCGGAGTTCGTTTGGTTCACGCGCAGGTTGACCTTGACCTCGCGCGCTTCCAGAAGATGTTTGTGGAGTTGATGACCCGCTAGAATGCAAAATAGTAGAACGGTAGAAAATTCTCCAGGAGGCGCAAGATGAAACAGGAATCAATTCTGGGCGGCAATAAGATCATTGCATTTATTCACATCACAGACTGGGTGCGAGCGCGCGCCTTTTATGAAGACGTGATAGGTCTTCGCCTGGTGGAAGAGGAAAAGCCCTTCGCTCTGGTCTTCGACGCCAACGGAATCATGCTGCGATTGACCCCCGGAGGCGAGCACAAACCTGCGCCTGGTACAGTGCTGGGCTGGCAGGTAGAATCCATCGAAGCCACGGTTAAGCGGCTCCAGTCGGCCGGCGTTGAGTTCAATCGCTATCCAGGGCTCAATGACAAAGATCCACTAGGCATCTGGACTTCACCCAGCGGCGCGCGCATAGCGTGGTTCAAGGATCCCGATGGCAACGTGCTGAGTTTGACGCAGTTCTAAAAGAAAACGCACAAAAGCCCACGCCGCTGATCACGACGTGGGCTTCCTGTTTTTTCTGTTTTACTCTACCGCCTACGCACTCAGTTGCTCCTGGAGCTTGTTCAGAGTGCGTTGCAGGTCCTTGTCGTCGCGGCGCTGCTCGTCGATTTTGCCGATGGAGTGCATGACCGTGGTGTGGTGCTTGTTGCCGAACTGGCGGCCAATCTCGGGCAGGCTGGCCTCGGTCATCTGCTTGGCCAGGAACATGGCGATCTGGCGGGGCACCACCACGTTGCGCGAATTGTTCTTCTGCTTCAAATCGGCGGGCCTCATGCCGAAGTTCTCGCTGACGGCGCGCTGAATGGACTCGATGGTGATCTTGCGCACCTGCATGTCGATGAACTGCTTGAGGCACTGCTGGGTGGAGGCCAGAGTGATCTCCAGGTGGTTGAGCTGGCACCAGGCGATCAGGCGCACCAGCGCGCCCTCCAGCTCGCGCACGTTGGTGCGCACGTTGGAGGCGACGAAGAGCGCCACGTCGGCGGGCAGCGTCACCTGCTCGCTTTCCGCCTTCTTCTGCAAAATGGCGACCTTGGTCTCCAGATCGGGCGGCTGAATGTCGGCGATGAGGCCCATTTCAAAGCGCGAGCGCAGCCGTTCCTCAATCTCCGTCAGCTCCTTGGGCGAACGGTCGCTGGCGATCACGATCTGCTTCATGTTCTCGTGCAGCGCGTTGAAGGTGTGAAAGAACTCCTCCTGGGTGCGTTCCTTCTGGGCGATGAACTGGATGTCGTCGATGAGCAGCACGTCCACCGAGCGGAAACGGTCGCGGAAACTGGTCATGCGGTCGTTGCGGATGGAGTTGATCATCTCGTTGGTGAACTTTTCCGCCGAGGCGTAGCAGATGTTGGCTACCGGCTGGCGGCGCTTTACCTCGTGGCCGATGGCGTGCATCAGGTGGGTTTTGCCCATGCCCACGCCGCCATACAGGAAGAGCGGATTGTAGGCCTTGGAGGGCCGCTCGGCCACCGCCAGCGACGCGGCGCGGGCAAACTGGTTGCCGTTGCCGATGACGAACGCGTCGAAGGTGTAGCGCGGATTCAGTTGCGCGGCGGTAGACCAGTCGAAGCGGGCCTGTTCCGGGGAGCGCTGCGCCGGCGCCGTGGGCGCATGAGCGGGCAGCGGCGCAAAGCCGCCGTCCTTGCGTACCGGAGGAATCGAGGGATCCTCCTCGGCGGTCACAAAGCTCACGTCGTCCAGCTCCATTCCCTGCTGCACGATGGCTTCCTGAATCAGGTCGCCATAGCGCTCCCCCAGGTTTTGAAACTGCGACGAGGGCACGCGCACGTAGAGCGTGCGGTTGGCTATATGGCTGTACTTGGTGGGTTTTAGCCAGGTCTCGAAAGACTGGTGATTCACCTTCATCTCAAGTGCAGCGAGAATCTGCAGCCAGGGGTTGAGAGGTGTTGCCGGGGAAACTGCGTATGCCATCGTGCCGATCCTTGCTTGTGTTGCCTGGTGTTTGCCAGGCATGTTTATCCTTCGATCTGGGGCAACGGCTCTCTCTTAACGCAAGGCTTTGCGCCTTGCGCCTGATTGCCGCTAGCCGGCCCCTGCATGTGCGACTGAGGCCGGTATAAAATTCGGGCCGGTGAAACGTGTTCCGGGGATGCTGCGAAACTTTCTGAGACGGACCCAAGAGTAACACAATTGGGCGTCACATGAACCATTAATCAATCTTTCACAGAAAAAAATTTTCTGTCTACATCAGTCTGCACAATGAATGGTGAAACTGGCCGGTAAGGTTACCAGAGTTTATGCTTTATTACCCCTGAGCTGCGTTTCCGTGAGCGACTGCGAGCATTTTTTCAGCGATCGCATTTACTGTATGAGCTTCCATTCACCGCGTCTTCGGTTTATTGTGGCCAGGGTTAACGCGCGCAAACTTGTCTTCTCGCCCGTCGCCGCTGGATTCCTGGCCTAACCTGCGATACACTAAGTACTTGCCATCAAGGCGAAGAATTTTTTCGAGAAGACAGGAGCGCATTTTAATGCCCAAGCGCACTTTTCAACCTAATCGCCGCAAACGCGTGAAGACACATGGCTTCCGCGCGCGCATGAAGACCAAGGCCGGCGCAGCCGTGCTCAGCCGCCGCCGCGCCACCGGCCGCAAGCGCGTGGCTGTCAGTGAGGGCTTCCGCGACTGACCTTTGCCTGCCGCTCCGCGCCAGCCGTATGCCGCACCCGGAATGGGTTGTACTTTCATGAAGTTCCGGCCAATGTTTTCCGTGCCGTTGCCATGACCACCCTTCCCCAGCCTGATCAGCATCGCGCTTCCCGGCAGTCACTGGCCGGGGCACGTCTGTGCAAGCACGCCGACTATCAGCGCGCCTACGCGGCTGGCCGTAAGCACCAGTCCGCTTCCATGAGCTGGTTCCTGGCGCCGCACTCCAACGAACAAAAATCGCTCGCTGGGGACCCCAGGGCGCAGCAACCGCCCCTGATCACCGCTACTGAACCTCTGCCTGGCCCGCGCGTCGGCCTTACCGCCGGCAAGGTGCTGGGCAAAGCTCATGAACGCAACCGCATCAAGCGCCGCATGAAAGAGGCCCTGCGCCGGCATTTGGATTTGCTGCCCCCTGGCTGCGATCTCATCCTCCATCCGCGGAGAACCGTGCTGACCATGGAATTCAAGAAACTTGAGGCGGAGATCGTGCGTATCTTACAGCAGGCAAAAAACGAGGCAGCTCGCATGAACGTAAATCCCGAGCCGCATTTACCGCCGCAGGTGTTATGACACGCGTAATGCTCGCACTTCTCGACTTCTATCGCCGCTGGCTCTCGCCGGCGATCCACGCGCTCTCGCCCGGCCACGGCTGCAAGTTCCTGCCTAGCTGCTCGGAGTACGCTTCGGTCGCCATCGCCACCCATGGGCCTTTGCGCGGCACTGCCCTGGCTGCCTGGAGGCTGCTGCGCTGCCACCCCTTCACACGCGGCGGTCTTGATCCCGTGCCCCCGGCGCAGATTTCAAGCCGTTTTCACCACAAACCATTACCATAGAAAAGGCGGCAGCCTGACGGCGAGCCCCCTCCACGGCCTTTGAAGAGGCCCTGAACGAATAGGACGTATACCTTGGCAGAATTCAACAATCCCAACCTTCAAGCTCCGGGCGGGGGCGGCGCGAGCGGCGGCGATATGCGCGGCCTGCTCTCCATGACCCTATTGGCCCTGGTCGTCCTCCTTGGTTTCCAGTACTTTGCCAAGCCCAGGCAGACCACCCCTGCGCCCGCTGCTCCAAACCAGGCTCAGACGCAAAATCAGCCGCAACCAGTAGCCACTGCACAACCCACTCAATCGCAATTGGCCGCAGGGCAGGTGCAGACACCTATAGTTGCCACTCCAGACATTGTTGCCTCCACGGTGGAGAAGACAACGGTAGAGAACGCGAATCTGAAGATCGTCTTTACCAACAAGGGCGCGCAGGTCGAGCAATGGATCCTGAAGGGCAGCCAGTACAAGGACCACCCCGGCGCTGGCGGCCAGCAGCTTGACCTGGTTAATCCCAGGACCGCCGCCTTCGGTCTGCCGCTCTCCCTGTTTACTTATGAGCCGGAGCTGACCAAGCAATTGAACGAGGCGCTCTATCAAGTCACTGTCTCCGGCGCTGCATCGCCGACAGGCGTTCTTCAGGCTCCCGGCTCTATTTCATTCCACTATGCCGCCAACGGCCTGGATGCGGTGAAGACCTTCCGCTTCGATGCGAGCTATGTAGTGACGGCCGAGGTCGAAGTGAAGCGCAACGGCGCTCCGGTCCGCGCCCTGCTGGCCTGGCCCGCCGGCCTCGGCGACCAGACCGAGCCTATGCACTTCGCTAACGGAAAGTTCGCCTGGTCACTGGATGGCAAGGACGACTCGACCGACGCCAAGAAGGTGAGCGGCGGCGCTACGCTCGATCAGCCCTTCGACTACGCGTCCGTCAACGATCTCTATTTTGCGGCCGCCTTCCTGCCCGATGCGCCCGCGCGATTCACCGTGGTCACGCTGCACAACGCCATCGAACTCGCCACCGACCCGAGCGACCCCAACAGCCAGAAGCGTCCAGCCGACGTCATCGGCCTGGCCGTGGGCGACACCAGCGGCTTGACCCGTGTGCGCCTCTTCGCCGGGCCCAAAGAAACCGACCTGCTCAAGTCCATCCACTCCACCGGCACCGATGGCAAGCCCACCGGGCCTTCGCTCGAGCCGCTTATTCAGTACGGCTGGATGACCGTCATCGCCAAGCCCCTCTACCTGGCCTTGCGTTATCTGCGCGGCCTGATGGGGCCCGGCGCTTACAACTGGGGATGGGCCATCATCATCGTCACCGTGATCTTCAACCTCCTCATGCTGCCCACCCGCTTCATGATGATGAAGTCCTCGCTGAAGATGATGCGCATCCAGCCCAAGGTCGAGGCCATCAAGAATCGCTACAAGCATCTCAAGGCAACCGACCCCAAAAAGGCCGAGATGAACACCGAGATGATGGAGCTTTACAAGGCCGAGGGCGTCAACATGTACGGCAGTTGCCTGCCCCTGCTTTTTCAAATGCCCTTGTTCTTCGCCTACTATCGCGTTCTTCTCAACGCCGTTGAGCTACGCCATGCTCAGTGGTTCTGGCTCACTGACCTCTCCTCGCCGGACCCCATGTACATCCTGCCCATCCTCATCATTGTCACCATGCTCATAGTCCAACTCATCACTCCTTCGCCGGGCATGGACCCCGCGCAACGCAAAATGATGGCCATTATGATGCCGGCCATCTTCGGCTTCTCCATGCTGCACTTCGCCTCCGGTCTGGCCCTTTACTGGGGCACGGGCAATGTCATCAACCTGGCTATCCAGGTGGGCGTCAATCATTCCAGCATCGGCAAGGAGATGCACGAGATCGCAACCCGCCGCGCCGCCAAAAAATCCGGCGTCAACCCCATTACCATCAAAGGGAAGCGGTAAGAATCCTCGTTGCGCACGATTGCCCCGTTCAAGTTCAGCTTGAGCGGGGCTTTTATCACAAAGAATAATGGGCAAAATTCTGTAGTTTCATTCATGGCCTTACGCCGCTGTGAACTGCTTTAATGGTGGGTGAGGAAATCGATGCGAACGGCAATCATCGGCGGCGGAATCGCGGGACTGGCGGCGGCCTATGAGCTGGAGCAGGCGCGCCGGGCTGGCAAAAATGTTGCGTACACGCTCTTTGAGTCGCGTGAGCGGATGGGCGGTTCCCTCAGCTCTGAGGTGGTGGATGGCGCGGTTCTGGAGCGCGGTCCGGATTCTTTTCTGACCGAGAAGCCGGCGGCTGCCGAACTTTGCCGCGAGCTGGGCCTGGGCGCCGAGCTGACCCCTTCGAACGACGCTGATCGCAAGACTTACATCGTCGTCCGCAACCGTCTGGTTCCACTGCCCGACGGCCTGATGTTCCTGATTCCAACTAAGCTGGTTCCCACCGCGTTGACCCATCTCTTCAGCCTGCCGACAAAGATTCGCATGGGCCTCGAGCTGCTGCTCCCGCCGCGGCCTACCGGGCTGCCGGATGAATCGGTGGCCGCGCTTGTTGAGCGGCACTACGGCCGCGAAGCTGTCGACCGGCTGGCCGATCCGCTATTGAGCGGCATCTTTGGCGGCGACTCCGCGCAACTGAGCGCGCGCACCGTGCTGCCGCGCCTGGTGGAGATGGAAGAGGAATACGGCTCGCTGACCCGCGGCATGCTGGCCGCGCACCGCAAGATGC
>Ga0326727_10002448_pt1 | contig 63250 bp, 48 predicted proteins | sample MB2enrmetagenome_FD_207643 | JGI IMG/M metagenome (GOLD analysis project Ga0326727, IMG submission 207643) | Lab enriched peat soil microbial communities from McLean, Ithaca, NY, United States - MB29MY | ecosystem: Environmental > Terrestrial > Soil > Wetlands > Peat | place: USA: New York...
CGCGGAGATGGCGCTGATTTGTTCGAGGATTTGGTGTTTGTCGGGCGTATTCATATGTGACTAGTATTCTAGATACTAAAGCCGCAGAAAACAAGCCGCCTTTTCTGTCTGGAAGAATCTCGTCTCACGCCCCCCCTCGGGACACTACTCCCCGAGCAAACTCTCGATCAGATCGGTCATCCTGCGGTTGCCGCTGGCGCCTTGATACTCCAGCTCGCCCTCCCAGCAATACCTCGCCTGCCCTTGCTTATCGACCAGCCATATCGCAGGCCAATACCGCTGTTGCCACCGATTCCAGTTGGCGCGGTCCGGGTCCAGGAGCACCGGGTAGGCGATGCCCAATTCCCTGACCTTTTTCGCCACATTGGCCGGGTCGGATTCGGCGGCGGTCTCCGGCGTATGAATGCCGATGACCTCGAGACCCCGGGCCGCAAAGCGCCGGCGCCACTGAGAATAAAAGGGGAGATTGTGCTTGCAGTTGATGCAATCGAAGGTCCAGAAATGCACGACCGTCACCTTGCCCTTCCGGGAGGCCAGTGAGAGCCTGTCCCCGTTCGTCAGGTTCAGCCATGCATTGCCCACCAGTTCCGGGGCGGGCGCGCCGCCGGTCCCGGCCGAGTCGGTTCGCCCCGCCGCCGCAAGACCCACTGCCAGCAGGACCAGCCACGGCAGCCGGCGCCGCTTGGGACCGCCCCCGCCGGCGAAGTGAAACTGACTCCACGTGTTAGTCCGACTCATAGCATCCAACATACCCCCTCACCCAGCCCAGTCAAGCTTCCCTCAGTCAACGCTGCTTCGGCTTTTCAGGAAGGCCTGGTAGGCGTCGAGGGGGATGCGCCAGAATTTGCGGCAGCCCTTGCCGACGTTGACGGCGCGCAGGGCGCCTTCTTCGATGAAGTCGCGCACGTGCTGGGTGGTGACGCCAAGCCGCCGGGCCACCTGGTGAACCAGAAGCATGGCGGGCTCGGCAACCAGTCCCCGTTGCGGCCCCAGGGGCGCCCCTGCCGGCCGCCCAAGGGCGGGCGCAACCGCGGGACTGGGACTCCTTGCGCCGTCCCCTGCAATGGGGGCTCCTGCCGGCCGCTTAAGGGCGGGCGCAGCCGGGCCTCCGGGCGGCTTGCCGGCCAGGCACACCCTGGTTCCGGAGCGCGGACTACGCTCGGCTGTCTGCGGCCTCGGCGGCGCCTTCCTTCCCGTCCCGGGCGCCGGCGCCGGCGGCCGCCGCGCGCCTCGGTTGACCGCGCGCCTCCCCGGGGGCTGATGGGCCTTTTGTTTGCTTGTCATATCGGGCTCGCCTCCGGTCAACTGCGGTTGGCGGTGCTTGCGGTTTCGGGTTTGGGCCGGATGAAGAACTGTTCATCCTGGCAAAACCGGATGCCGGCCGCCAGGCACTGTTCGGGCGAGAGCTTTTCGCGGTCCGCCAGCAGCGCCTGCTTGTCCGGCTGCGGTTCGGGCTGTCTGACGTAGGCCGCGGCCCAGGAGAGCCGCAACAGCCGCCCGACGACCTCCTTCCATTTGAGCTTTTTGCTGGCCGTTTCCACCCGCGGCGGCGTCAGTTCAAACCCGAACTCGGCCAGGCTTGTCTCCCGGCTCTTTTTCGGGCTGAACAGCGCGGCGCGGTGCGCGATGCAATAGTCCTGTATGCCCGCCTCGAATTGGGCGATCTCGTCGAGGAGATTGGAGATAGTCCGCTGGTGCCGCTGTTCGAGTTCCGCGGCCTCGGCCTCCTTGGCCGCCACCGCCTGGGTGTGCAGTATCCGTTTGCGCACCACGGCCCCAATGGCCGCCTCGAGTCCTTCCGTGGAATTGATCGTGAGTGTTTTCATGAGTTTATGCCGTCCCTCCAAACCGGGCAGTTCGCTGACAATCGCCAGCCGCAGCGCCTCCGCCGGGGCGATGCCCGCAGCGGCGGCCACACGGCGCAGCTTCCGGGCGTCCCCGGCCGGGAGGCGCACGCGCAGCGGGGATTGGGCCCCGTGAAGGTTCATGGCGATATTGTGTAGCAATGCTATACAATTGTCAAGGGACAATTTTGGGTCTTTTTTCAGCCCGGGGAACCCGAAATCCGAGGGCCGAAGTTGGCCCTATACAGCGGCGCCCGGCTTTGCTAGGTTTTCAGGCGCTATGACTTTGGACGACTTTCTATTGGATGCGGAAGACAAGATGAGCAAGACGGAGCAGGTGGTGATCAACGAGTTTGCCGGGGTCCGCACCGGCAAGGCATCTCCCGCCCTGGTCGAGAACCTGCTGGTGGAAGCCTACGGTTCGCAGATGCGGGTGCGTGAGTTGGCGGGGATTACGACGCCGGAGCCGCGCGCGTTGGCGATTCAGCCATGGGACATCGGTTCGCTGCACCCGATCGAGAAGGCCATTCTCAAGAGCAATTTGGGCCTGACCCCTACGATTCAGGGCAAGTTCATCCGCATTTTCTTTCCGGAACTGAGCCAGGAGCGCCGCCAGGAGTTTGTCAAGATCGTGCGCAAGATGGCCGAAGACGGGCGCGTAGCCACCCGCCACGTTCGCCGCGATGCCATGGAGCAGATCAAGAAGCACGCCCATGACAGCGGGATTACGGAGGATGAGGTCAAGCGCGCGGAGAAGGAACTACAGAAACTGACCGACGAGTATATCGCCAAGCTCGATGGTCTCCTGGCCCTCAAAGAGAAGGAGATTCTGACCGTTTAGAACGGCGTCGGGAACGCGTTTTGCACGAACTCTACGGGCGGGGCGGGGCGTTGGTGACAGGGGCCTCGAAGCGGATGACCGTTTCGCCGGTTCTGGCATAGCCCAGGCGCTCTCGGGCCAGGCGCTCCACCGCCTTGGGGTCGTAGCGCAACGCATCATAGGCAGCCTTGAGCTGTTTGCCCTCCTCGGAGGCTCTTTGGATTTTGTTGTCCAATTCGAAGATATTCCGGCGCATGCGCTCATTTTGCTCGATCAGGGGCATATACCATACGGCAACCAGGAGCAGGACTGCCACAAACAAGAGCAACAGTGCGACCCGGGTCAGCTTATCCCAAAGGCCGACATGGACGTTCATCATCGGCAGTTAAGCACGGACCGAGGCGGGAGTAAATCCGAATCTGAAAAGTGGGCGGCGGATGAACACTGCGGCCCCGGAAGTGTCCATTAGTCGAGAATGATTGGTCGGACCGCCTCGGCCGGAACTTGCGTTGACTCCCATCGCATCGGTTGGGGTACTCCAATTTGGTTGCCAGTTTGAGGTTTGGCCGCTAACACTGCTGCCGCATGATCAAAGCGTTGCTGCTGATTTTTGATAGCGCTGCGACCTGGGAACGGATTGCCCTGGCCCAGCGCCGCGTGGGCTTCATTTTGCTGTTTTTCCTGTTGCCGCTCCTGGGGTTTACTTCGGCCGTGGAGGGCTACGGGTTGGTGCATTGGGGCAAGGACCGAGGCGAGGTGCTGAAGCTGAGGAGGTTTCCCGTGTCGGAGGCGGCGATTTTCGAGGCCGCCCAGATTGTGCTCTGGCTGCTGATTATCCTCATCAGCACGAAGGTCATCAAATCGATGTGCGAGACCTTCCACGGCCAGCGCAGTTACACGCCGGCCTTCGCTACAGTGGCATACGGACTGAGCCCCCTTTTCCTGCTTCATTTGCTGGATGCCTTTCCAGCCGTCTCACCCTGGACGAGTTGGACAGTGGGGATCATTTTGTCCATCGCTGTGCTTTATCAGGGGGTGCCGCGCATGATGGAACCGGACCCGCCTCACGCCTTCGGATTGTATTTGATGAGCGCCTTGACGGTCCTTTTGGCCACGGGCCTGTTGCGCTTCGTGACTGCCTGGTATCTGCAAGGCAAATTCGGCAAGCTCGAGGACCTGCTCAGTCTTTCAACAGGCTCTTGACGGCTTCTTTCACGCGCCAGCCCTTTCGTTCCAGCTCCCGGCGCGCCGAGTGCTCCTCCGCACCGGTCAGGGCCCGGACGATGCGCAGAGCGCGGCTCCGCAGTTTCACGTTTGACGGGTTTACCTCGACCATCAGGTTGCTCATGACCTTGCCAAGGCGGACCATGGACAGCGTGGTCAAGAGGTTCAAGACGAGCTTGGTGGCCGTGCCGGCCTTCAAGCGAGTGGAACCGGTAAGCACCTCGGGGCCCAGGTCCGGGGCGATGACAATTGCAGGCCGGAGCGCGCGGGGGATTCTCAAGCGGGGGTTGAAGCAGAGCAGAATTGTGGTCGCGCCGCGTTTCCTGGCTTCGGCCAGGGCTCCCCAGACGAACGGCGTGGTCCCGCTGGCGGCGATGCCCACCATGACGTCGCCCCGGCGCACGCCACGGAACTGGGCCGCCCGCCGCCCGCCCGGGGAATCGTCCTCCGCCCCTTCCACGGAGTTCCAGAGGGCTTGCTGGCCGCCTGCCAGGATGCCCTGGATCAGGCCGGGCGGCGTGCCAAAGGTCGGCGGGCACTCGCTGGCGTCGAGCACGCCCAGCCGTCCGCTGGTTCCCGCGCCGACGTAGAACAATCGTCCGCCGCGCCGAAAAGCCCGAACCAGGGTCCGCACGGCCCGCGCCAGGCGGTCTCGCTCAGCCAGGAGCTTTTGCGGGACTGTCCCATCCTCCGAGAGCATGAGCGTGATGGCTTGCGGCAGGGGCAGCTTATCCAGCCCCATCGAGCGCGGATTGCGCTCCTCGGTTGGCGACAAGCCGGAGGTTGAGACCTCAAGCCCCACGCCGTCCTCGGCCTTGCGCCCTCCCGCCTTGGCCGGCCTGCGGCCGGCTGCGGCTGGCAGGCCGTCCCCCGCCATTGCCCGCGCCAATTCGATCGCGCCCCACACGGCTTCCCGGTGCAGCGGGGCCACCAGGGCGCCGGGCCAGAGCCGGCGCAATCGGCGGGCGACCCGGGCGCGGAAGGCCGGCTGCTTGAGCAAGACGCCGCCAGCCAGGACGAAGCGGGCACAAGCGCCGGGGGCAGTGAGTTTGCGGGCGCAATGGGCGGCGTCCGCGGCAAGGCGGTCGGCGGCGGCGCTGAGAATGCCGGAGGCGAGCCTGTCCCCGGCTTTCCAGGCATGAAAGACCTCGATCGCCAGGGCGGCCAACTCGGCTTTGCTTGCGGCCTGGGCCCAGTCGATCAAATCGTTGGGTTCGTTGAGTTGCAGGGCGCCCAGGAGACGAGCGCCCAGTTTCGGCCACGAAGAGGTCTCGTCATAATGGCGCGCGACGGTCTTCAAGGCATGCAGGCCGACTTCATAGCCGCTGCCCTGGTCGCCCAGAACATGACCCCAGCCGCCGACCTTGGCGGTCAGGCCGGCAGGGTTGTAGCCGTAGCAACAGGAACCGGTGCCGCTGAGGATCAAGACCTGTGTGAGGCGCGGCCCTGGAGTTGTGCGCGCAGCGGCTGCCAGGGTGGTTTCCAGATCGTGGGTGGCGTAGCATGGGACGCGCGGCCAGACCTTTGCGGCGGCCAGGCGTATCCTTTGGCGTTCCGCTTGCGCCCAGGCCCCAGCCAGCCCAATTCCCATGGCTGCCGGTTGCGGGAATGCGGCCCCGATCGAGCGGAGGTGGCGGGTGAGTTGGGCGTCGGTCATGAGCCTCAGGTTGGCCGGGCCCGCCTCGATCCTGCCCAGTGCCCGCCCGGCGTCGTCGGCCAGCAGGGCGGTGGTGCGTGTCCCGCCGCCGTCAATGCCCAGGAAGAGGCGGGGCGGCGAATTTGGAGTGGTCGGCATGGCTGGAGAAGAGTCGCTCGGCTGTGCTCGAGGTGGCGGCGCCCAGTTCCGCCAGCGAGCAGCCTTTGACCCGGGCGGCGATGGCGGCGGTCTCCTTGAGGAAGGCCGGCTCGCAACGTTGGTTGCGGTAAGGCTCCGGGGCCAGGTAAGGACAGTCGGTTTCCAACATGAACCGGTCCATAGGTGTGGCGGCCAGGGCGGCGCGCACGTTCTGGCCGTTCTTGAAGGTGAGGATGCCGGTGTAGCTGACCAGGGAGCCCAGGGCAAGAATGCGCCCCAGCGCGGAGGCATCACCGGCGAAGCAATGAAAGACGCCGCGCAGCCGGCGGGCAAACGGCTGCAATTGGGCCAGGGTGTCCTCGAGGGAGTCGCGTTGGTGGATGACGCAACTCAGCCCCAGTTCGGCGGCCACCTCGAGATGCTGTCGAAACAACTCGGCTTGTTTGCGCTTGATCGGTTCGTCGTCGGCAGCCGTGAAGCCGGCCCTGCGGCTGGGCAGGCGATAGTAATCGAGCCCGGTTTCGCCCAGGGCCACAACTTTGGGATGGCGCGCCAGTTCCCGCAAGGCCGGCCGCCAATCCTCCGGCGCCTCAGCCGCATCGGAAGGGTGCCAGCCCACGACGGCCGAGACGTTCGGGAACTGCTCTGCCAGCTCGATGGCCCGCCGGCTGGAGGCCAGGTCGGTGGCGATGCAGATGAGCCTGGCGACGCCCGCGGCACGGGCCCGCTCGATGACCTGCGGCAGGTCGGCGGCGAAGGCCTGGTCCCCCAGGTGCGCATGGGTGTCGTAAAACATCGGCGTCATCAATCAGTGGCCATGAACATAAATGGCGTGGCCTTCGCGGCAAGGGTTTTTTGCGCAGGCAAGGCGCGAGCGAAGGCCAGCGACAAAGTCGCCGGGACGGGCCTCCTCCCCACGTCGTCTCCTGCAATGGTCTGCGGAGGACTTTGTCGCGGCCTTTGCCGGGACCATGAACACTTAGAGTTGGCTGAGTTTGACCCCTTCGCGGCGCAGGAGGGTAGCTTCGACCCGTGGGACGTACATTTGGGTCTCGGCAGGGAGATGAGTGGCGATGTTGTCGAAGGTGGCGGCTTTGCGCTCTTGCAGGAGCCTATCGATGGTGTGTTCACCCGCGTTGTAGGCGGCCAGGGCCAGGCGCCAATCTTTGAAATGGCCGTGGAGGTATCGCAGGTATTTGGCAGCCGCGCCGGCGCTTTCCTCGGCTTTGAGGCGCTGATCCAGGGGCCAGCGCCTCAGGCCGAAGCGTTTGGCGGTGGCGGGCATAAGTTGGAACAGGCCCGCGGCCCCGGTCGGACTGCGCGCCCTGGGGTCAAAGGAGGATTCCACTTCCGCAAGCCACACCAGTTCCGGGGGGACCTTTTGGGCAGTGAACACCGGTTTGAGCCGCGACACGTAGGTCTTGGCGGTGTCCGGCCAGGGGCGCTGGGCAAGCCTTTGCACCCAGACTTGCCGTTCCTGTTGCGGCGTCGGGTTGGGAGGGGGTTGGGGAGGCTGGCCGGGAGCGGGTTTGGGGGGCTTGATGATGAGACGGAACTGGTCGGCGACCTGAAGGTAATCGAGCTGGGTCTGGAGCCAGAGAGCGTAAGGAAGGGTTTCCTCGTAGCGGTTGAGGATGGGCAGAATGGCTGAAGCGGCGCTCTTGAGAGGGGCCAGGTCGATCACATACTCGCCCTGGAGCCGCTTTTGGATTTCGTTGAACAACTGCTTGACCTTCGCCTGGTCCTGGTTTTGCAGGGCCCGCAGGACGTCCTCGTCCAGGTTCTCCTGGGCCCATTGCTCGGCCGACTGCATGAGGTCGTCCAGCGTGGTGGGTTCATCCTGGGCTCGGGCGTGGGTCCCGCTCAAGAGCAACAGGCCGAGCAGCCCAATGATTGGCATTCTGTGCACGAACCCTTAGATTCGACCGTCCTGCTTCTGCGTATTCACAGGCCAGTTTCTAACGCTTGGGCCCGCCAAGGGCAAGCCGCAAACCACGGATTGCAGACGGGAATTCTGGACAAATCCCGGAGATAGGCCAAACTACCCGCATCTATGTTTGTGCGAATGAGTATCTGGAAAAAACAGTTTGGCCAGGCCAAGCGCCCGCCGCTAACGCTCAAGCTCCTACTTGTCAGTTTGCTCCTGGCTGCCGGTGTTGCCGCTGCCCAACAGGACTTCGGCAACGTGCAGATGAGGGTGACCAAGGTGGCCGGAACGGTTTATATGCTGGAGGGCGCCGGGGGGAATATCGGGGTTTGTGCAGGGCCGGACGGGGTCGTGCTGGTGGATGACCAGTTTGCGCCGCTGGCGCCCAAGATCCGGGAGGCCGTCGCAGGCATCACGGACAAGCCGATCAAGTTCGTGTTAAACACGCATTTTCATGGCGACCATACGGGTGGCAACGCCCAGTTCGGTTCGCAAGCCGCCATCCTCGCCCACGAGAACGTGCGCAAACGTCTGAAAGAGGGCGGCATCATCGCCGGCATCGAGATCAAACCGGCCCCCAAAGAGGCGCTGCCGGTGGTCACGTTCAACGACCGCGCCACGGTCCACTTCAATGGCGAGGACATCCGGGCGATCCACCTTCCCAACGGCCACACTGATGGCGACAGCGTCATCTTTTTCCCGCAGTCCAACGTGGTCCACATGGGCGACGATTTCGTCACGTATGGTTTTCCGTTCGTCGATGTGCGGAGCGGCGGCAGTGTCAGCGGCATGATTGCCGGGGTGGAGAAGGTCCTGGGCATGACTCCGCCGGATGTGAAGGTCATCCCCGGGCATGGCCCGCTGTCCACGCCGGACGATATGCGCAGATTCGTCCAAATGCTGAAGGAGACTCGGGCGCTGGTGGCGCAAGCCGCCGGCCAGGGCAAGAGCGCCGACCAAATGAAGCAGGAGCATTTGCTGGCCAAGTACGAGGATTTGGGCAAGGGCTTTATCAAGACCGAGGCCTGGATCGACCTGCTCTACGCTGAGGCAACGCAGAAGACCGGCGCCGCCGCCGGCTACCAAAACCATGGGCATGCGGACGAGCGGAAGTAAGAGAGCGCCACGGGTTCTGCTCGCCTTCTTGCTGCTGGCGCCTGCCGCCGCCGCCGCCGTTCCTTGGCAGCACTCTCTCTGCCTGGCCAACGGCGGCTATTGGCGGCAGCGGGCGCCGGTTACGATTACCAATGGCTCGGCTGATTCGGTTGCGGGCGAGCCGTTGGGCCTCTCGATTCGGGGCCTGGCCGGCGCGCGTGTGGAATCGCTGCGCGTCTGCCGCGCCGACGGGGTGGAACTGCTCTTCGACCTGCGCGATGCGCATGGACTGGCCAAGCGGGCGGGCGAGTTGAGCGCGGAGGACAAACTCATCGTGCCTGTCGAGTGCCCCGCCCACACGGCAACGACCCTGTTTGTGTATGCGGGCAACTCCGAGGCCTGGGCCGTGCCCGACTTCCTGCCCGCCAATTCCGCCGAGCACGCCGGCGGTCCGGGCAGCGCCGGTTTGGGCGTTTCCGTCGGCGAGGTCGAACGACTGGAGATCAGGCCGGCGGGACCCCTCACGCCGAACCTCGGCCCGGATTGGCGGAACTGGGCCGAAGTGCGTGTGCGTCGTTTCAGCGAAGAGGCGGGCTCGAGGGCCCTGGTCCGGGTCAACTTGAGCGAAGTGCTGGCCCGCCTGCCCGGTGTCTCCTGGGATTCCGCGGCGCGCGTTGCCTCCGGCGATGGCGCGGAACTGACCTCTTATGGTTTGGGGCGTGGCGCCGAACTGCTGTTCAGCGCAAGTCTGCTCCCGATGACCGAGGAGCTTTTCCAGGTCGGTTTTCGCCCTGGGTCGCAGCTCGAGGCCGCTGCGGCCCTGGAGGATTACGGGCGGCTCTTGGCCAGCAGTGCGAACCTGGCCCCCAACGGCAGCTTTGAAAGCGGCAGCGACGGCCCTGACCAGTGGCTCAAGCCGGCCAATGGTGGCCCGCACCGGGTCACGGCCGGCTTCAGCAGTGATGCGCGGTTCGGAAGGCGGTCGCTCGAACTGACAGCGCTTGAAAACGCCAAGGGCGATTGGCTGGGCTGGGACTCGCCCGAAATTCCCGTGAAGCCGGGGGCGACGTATCTCCTGAGCGGATGGCTCAAAGGGGTCCGTCTGAAAAGCTGGGCGGCCATCCACGCCCATTTCCATGACGCGCAGGGCGCCCTGGCCAAGAGCGGCGCCATGGTGAGCACGCAGCCCACTGTGAGCGGCGATTCGGAATGGGTGAGATCGAGCGGCTTCTTCCAGGCTCCGCCGGATGCGGCCAGCCTCCAACTTCACCTGACCATGAACACGGAGGGCACCCTGCGCCACGACGGCATTGTCCTGTGTGAAGTGGTTGACGGGGAGGTGGGGCGCGCGCACTCAGCCGCCGCCCAGGCTGCCGGTCCCGGTCTCCAGGTCTGGGAAGTCAACCCGCTGGTAAAGGTGTTTCCCGATACTCCGCCGCAAGCCCAGGCAGGCGCCGTCTCTGTCGAGTTGGCCCGCAATGAATACCAGGCCTTTCAGCTCGCCCTCCGTATTGCCGCCGGCACGACGACCCACCTGGGCATTTCGGTTTCCGCGCTCGAAAGCCAGGGCGGCGGCGAACTGCCGCCGGTGAAGGTCGAGCGCGTGGGTTATGTGCCGGTGGATCATCCCAGCGCCTACTACTCGAGCGAGGCCCCGGAGTGGCGCCGCAAGGCGCCCCAAGGCGCGGGCGCTACCGACGGTTGGGCGGGCTGGTGGCCCGACCCGCTGGCGCCGGGCTCGAGCCTGGACCTCAGCCCCGGCCAGACGCAGCCGGTCTGGTTTACGGTCCATGCGCCCAAGCCGGCTGCGCCGGGCCAGTACCGGGCAGAAGTGACGTTGAGCGTCGGCGGCGGCAACAGCCTGAAGATTCCCCTGACCGTTCAGGTGCTGCCGTTCACGCTGCCCGACCAGGGCCGGCTCCGCGTCATCTTCGATTTCCGGTTCGGTCCGGGCGGCGGCTTTGGGAGCGGCGCCGATTCGATGGAGGATTACCGCAAATGGCTTCGTTTCATCGCCGAGCATCGGCTGGGCATCGACGGCATCCATCCTCCCCCGACATTCAACTACCACGAGGGCAAGGTGACCATGGAGGCCGCCGAGTTCGACGAGATGGCGCGATTCTGTTTCGATGAGCTGGGCATGAACGTGGCCTACACGCCACAGTTTTTCTATATGTTCGGCTGGGCCTATCCGCCCAAGAAACTCTTCGGGCTGGACCCGCTTACGCCGGAATGGGCTGCGGCTCTCCAGCAGGCCTACCGCCTCTTCACCGAGCACGTGCGCCAGAAGGGTTGGCACGACAAATTCGTCTATTACGTTTCGGATGAGCCGCATTTCCAGCACGACTTTGTGGTGGAACAGATGAAAAAGCTCTGCGCCCTGGTGCATGAAGTGGATCGGACCATCCCCATCTACTCGAGCACTTGGCGGCACTGCGCGGCTTGGGACGAATCGCTGGACCTCTGGGGCATAGGCCAATACGGCTCTTTTCCAGTGCAGGAAATGGAACGGCTGCAGCGAGCCGGCAAGCAAATGTGGTTCACTTGCGACGGCCAGATGGCCACGGACACCCCGTTTCTGGCCACCGAGCGTCTGCTGCCTTACTACTGCTTCAAGTATGGGGTGCGCGGCTTTGAATTCTGGGGCCTGGCCTGGTGGACCTACAATCCCTGGCATGTGGGCTGGCACCAGTTCATCCGCCAGAGTGATGAAGGCAAAGACTACTACTGGGTCCGCTATCCCAACGGCGACGGCTTCCTGACCTATCCCGGCAAGCCGGTGGGCCTGGATGGCCCGGCCAGCACGATTCGCCTCGAGCAAATCCGCCAGGGCCTCGAGGATTACGAAGCGCTGGCCCTGCTGGCCGAATTGGCGGCGAAGGCCAAACAGGCCGGACGACCGGCTCCCGCCGCCGAGCGCGCCCTGGCCATGGCCAGGGACCTGGTCACCATTCCCAACGCCGGCGGGTTGCGCTCAACCGAGATTCTGCCAAACCCAGACCGCATCCCTGCCATCCGCAAGGCTGTCAACGCGGCGCTGGTCCAGTAGGAACCAAACTCTTTCTCTTGACACCGATACGGATGCGCGCTTTGATGGCCTCCGTAAGCAACCAAACCACGCCCTTCTATGAACCAAGGCAACCTCGCCCAGCCGGCACGAATCATTGAGAACCGACCGAATCAACCCCCGCGCATTGGCGGTCATCGTTCCGGGTCAACCTATTTGACGGCGTGGGTCGCCGCCTTTTTTGGCCTGGCTGCCGCGCTCAGCCTTCAGGCCACGGTGCTGGACAACTTCAGCTCACCTACTCGAACGGGGTGGACGGACACACCCAACGGCGGCCGCTTTATGCAGTCCAACGGCCAGTTGGAGGTCATAACCGCTGCGAGCGCCAAGGCCTTGACCTACGGCGCCAAAACCTCGCAGAGCTTCGCCAACGCCGCCAACCAGACGTTGGAGTTTCGAGTGAATGTGAATACCGTCACCCCCGGCAATGGCAACGTCAACCCTGTGGCCATCCTGGCCTGGCTCCCCAGCGGGGCGGTCCCGGGCAGCGGGAGCAGCGGCTACAGCCTCTCCGTGAGCGCCGGGGTCGTGACTGTGCAGAAGGGCGCCGCCGTCCTTTACTCGACCAACTACACCGCGGCGGGTACCAACGTCCAGAACACGAACATTACCCTGGTACTGCGCATGACCCCTTCGGGCGGCGACATCAGCGTCAACGCGCGGGTGTATCAGCAGACAGGCTCCCTGCCTATGCTGAACTTCACCGAGGTCTTCGAATATACCGCTACGGTTGCCGACAGTGTCGGCACCCCCGGCTACGCCGCCCTGGGTGTCGGCAGCGGAGGTTCGACCTCGGGAGCGGCCGTCTATTTCGCCAACCTCCAAGTCTTCGTCCTGACGGATTCAGTCCTCGACGACTTCAGCGGCGGCAGCGGGGACCTGGCCAATTATAGCGTGACCGGATACGGCGCCGCCAACATCTCCGGCGGGCAACTGGAGCTTGCGACCCCTACGTACAGCAGCACCATTTATAAGGCCGCCCGCAAGACCTCGCCGAATTTCGAACTCACTGACGGCAGCCGCCTCGAGCTTAGCGTGGACATCATGAACAACGCGACCGGGCCGACGGATCCCTATGCTATTGCGGTGCTTGGCTACACGCCATTCAACAGCGACGCCGGTGTCGGCACCCTCGTATCTTACCACATCGGCGCGGGCTGTTATGCCCTGTACATCGGGAAGGCCTACGGCCAGTGGTGGGTGAACGGGGAGATGTTCCCTTATACTGCCAGCACTGGCGGTCCGGTTTCAGGCTCCGATGTGCGAATCATCCTGAGCATGACCGGCGAAGGCGCCAGTTGCCGGGTTGACAGCCGCGTTGAGGATTTGAGTGTCGGCGTAAACGACCCCGCGCGCCTGCTCTATCAGAATGTGTTTGTGGACACGGCAGGGGTTGATCCGCTCGATACCAGCACCACCCCCGACTATCCCGACGGCACCGGATTGCCATGGGGGCCGGCCGCCTACCTGAACCAACCCGGGAGCGTCGTGCTCCTCTCTTTCTTTGGAGGCAACAGCACTGACGATGCGGACATCACATACGGCAACCTGCTGGTCAACCAGACCATGCCGGCCAGCCTGCCCCCGTCGTTCAGCAGTGTCTCTCCCCCCGACGGCTCGAACTACATGGCTAGCGCCACCCCCGTCTCGTTCAATGTGAACGACGATGTCGGCACACCGGTTACCAACATCGTTTTGGCTTTGAACGGCGTCAATTACACCAGCACCTCGACGGGGGTCAGCATAACCGGGACGGCTCAAAGCCGCGTCTTTACCCTCACGGGCGCCCTCGAGCGGAACCTGTTTTACAAGGGGTCGTTGCAAGCCACGGACAGCCTCGGCCTGGCAAGCATCCAGAACTATAGCTTCGACACCTTCGACACCAATGCCTGCTACGACGTGGAGATAGAGGACTACAACTACGGAGGCGGCAGCTTCACCGACTATGGGTTCCCCGGGGAGTGGCAAGTTGACCTCTATGCGGGCGTGACCGGGGTCGAGGGCATTGACTTTCATGACAATCGCACGGGCCCGGATTCCAGCAATGACGTTTACCGGCAAGACAATCCGAGCGACAACACCACGGGAGACGGACCGCGGGCGAGATATGTGCGCGCCGGGGACCCTGAAATCGTCGTAGTTGATCGGGAGAACGGGGACTGGATGAACTATACCCATACCTATCCTGAGGGTTACTACAACGCCTATATGCGCATGTCGCAGTATAACCTCGGGCCGTCCTTGATCACCCTCGAGCGGGTCACGAGCGACCCCACTCAACCGAACCAGACCACTGCGGTCCTGGGCGCCTTCCTGGGCGTGGACACCGGATACGACGTGAATCGGAACGTGCCCCTGACCGATGCCTTCGGCAATCCCGTCCTGGTCCATTTCTCCGGCGCGGTGGACACCCTCCGCGTCAATAACCAGGTTGTGCAATCCAGCAGTTCGGACCTGTTCCAAAACTACATGGTCTTCGCGCCCGCCGCTACGCCCGCTTCCATGCCGCCATTTGTGGCCACGGTGACACCGCTGCCCGGCGCGGTTGTGGGCGTTGGCGCGCCAAGCCCTGGCGCAACGATTGTCAATCGCGACACTTCCGTGGACACGGCCTCGCTGATCGTGGAAGTCAATGGCGCCGTCGTTGCCTCCAGCGCCACCGCCTCAGCGAGCGGGGCGACGGTGACCTGGACACCGGAGGGAACGACCCCAACGCTCACCAACACGCTCATTTTCAAAGACAATGCAGGCGTTTGGCAGACCAACGCGTGGGTTTACACATACGCCGTGGTCCTTGAGGCGGCGAACAGCCTGCCCATCGGCAGCTTGAGCGTGCCGGGCTTTGACGCCCGGATGGTCCAGAGTTCGGCTGCCAACATCAGCGGCAGCGGCGGCCTTCCCAACAGTGTGGCCTCGGCCCAGGCGGTGCTGGCAATCCCGCCCGCTTACGCGGTGGACCTGACAACCACCAACATCGTCCAGCTTGTGGCCTGGGACCTGAACGCGACCCTCTGGGGGGCCGTCACCAACTTCCCGGGGTTGTGCATCCCCCCCGCCAACGTCAACAGCTTCGCCGTCGAGACCTTCGCCTATCTGCAACTGACGGCCGGCGCTCATCGCTTCTATGTGGACAGTGACGATGATGTCGGCATTTATTCAGGCGCCAACCTGGCGGACACTTCAAACGTCGTCCTGGACACCACCTCCATCGGTGTGGCCCACACGAGCTTTGATTTCCTGGTCCCGGCAGACGGGTTGTACCCCTTCCATATCATCTACGAGGAGGGCGGGGGCCAGGCCTACCTCGTCCTGCATTCGGTGAATCTGGCCGACAACACCCAAACACTTCTCAACGCCCCCGGCGGCGTCAATGCCTTCTATCCGCTGGTTTGCAAATCGGCCGCGTCGGCCGCAGGGCCTTACACTGTGGATGCCGCGGCCAACGCGGGGAACGTGCTGACGACAGCGGGCGTGGACTGCGACGGCTTGCCCACGAGCGCGGCTTACAACCTGAAGGTGACTGGCGGGACGTTGACCGTCCCGATTTCCGGCCCGGCCAGGTTTTATCGCCTGGACGGCCCCAGGGCGACCCGGATCACGGGCATTACGAAGTCCGGCTCCAGCGTGGTTATCACATACGAGACCCCGTGAACAGGTGTTGCTTGGGGCAACCGCCCAGCCTTATGAAACCCATTGTGTCTGCCGCCCTGGCGGTGACGGCCTTGACTTGCCTGATGCCCGCCCTCGGGGCGGACGCCTTCCGGCAAAACCAACGGCTGGGCCGGGGCGTGAACATCATCGGCTGGGACCGGCTCTGGCAGGACCGCGCGCGCGGCAATTTCAAGGATGAACATTTCAAGTTGATCCGCCAAGCCGGGTTCAGCCACGTGCGCATCAACCTACACCCGTTGCGCGATGGCAAACCCGACGCCCAGGGCAAGTTGCGGGAGGAGTTTTTCGCCACCCTCGATTGGGCGGTGGACCGGGCCCTGGCCAACAAGCTGCTGGTGGTTCTGGATTATCACGACGACCTGGCGATTTCACCGGACCCGGCCGGCAAGAAAAGTGAATTCCTGGCGAGTTGGGCCGCTATCGCCGGCCACTGCCAGGGGCGTCCGATCGAGGTGCTGTTCGAGGTTCTTAACGAGCCGGCCCCCAGGTTCACCCACGAATCCTGGGGCGATTACTGGCACGAGGCCCTGGCCATCATCCGGGCCTCCAATCCGGCGCGCACCGTGATTCTCGGGCCTGACCCGTGGAACGGTTTCAGGCAATTGGAGTCGCTACACCTGCCCGAGGAGGATCGGAACCTTATCGTGACCTTCCATTATTATGAGCCGTTCGAGTTCACGCACCAAGGAACGCCATGGACGGGGCAAAGGGACAAAACCGGCGTTGGCTGGCAGGGCACGGAAACGGAGCGCCTGGCGATCGAGCGGGACTTTGACGCCGTGCAGGCCTGGGCCAGGCAGCGCAATCGCCCCATCTACCTGGGGGAATTTGGGGCTTACGAAAAGGCAGACATGGATTCGCGCGTCCGCTGGACGGGCTTCGTTGCCCGCCAGGCCGAGAAGCGGGGTTGGAGTTGGGCGTATTGGCAATTCGCAGGCGATTTTGTGCTCTTCGACATGGGGAGCCAGAAATGGGTCCAGCCCATTCTCCAAGCATTGATGCCGCCAAAAGCGGCCCGGCAAGAGTAAGGGCGCTTGCCGGCAGAATTATCAGCGGACAGACTCGCAGGCAGGGGAGCCGGCCCCCAACTCGACAATCTGCCCCCCTGCCAAAGAGGATTCACGGCAGGCCTGCATCACCTGCTGGGTCTTTAACGCCATTTCGGGCCAGGCCCTGTTGAGGCGCCCGGACTGAACCTGGCTGGCGAAATGCCCAAAGAGATTGCTCTCCTGGGCGCCGGGGCGGCTGTTGCTGTATTCGGCGACTGCCCAGCGGCGGGCGTTGGGCTCGATGTTGAAGTCGCAGCCCTGAATATGCTGCGCCGGTTTCCACGTCTCGAAGGCAGTCTCGCACCCAAAGTAAGGCAGCACAAAGTCAGGCACCTGCAGGCCTCCCAGGGCGCCGCTGACATTCACCCATTGTTGGAGCTGGGTGATGAATGAGCAGTAGAAGCCGGCCGAGACCCCGCCCTCGAAAAACAGCTCCCCGGAAAACTCGGTTGGAACCGGCGCCTGGCCGGAATGGCCCCGGCTCTCGCAGAGAACGCGCCCGCTTGCGCGCCGGGGCAACTTCCAGTTCATGGCCCAGAGGGCAAAGCGAATGCAATACCAACCGAGGTCTCCCAGGCAGCCGTGCGGCTCGAGTTGGCTCTGGGCGCGGATGTTCGAGTTGAAAACCTCCTCGGGCGTATTGAAACTGAATGAGGAGTTGATTCGCCGGATGCGCCCGATGGTATGGCCGTCATTCAAGACGTTGCGGATCAGTTCCAGCCGCCGGCTGTGCATGAACATGACTCCATCCATGAATTGAACGCGGTGGCGGCGGCAAGCCTGCAACATCTCAACCAGGTCGCCCACAGATACGGCACAGGGCTTCTCGCAGACCAAATGCTTGCCCGCTTGGGCGGCGCGCAGGACCCATTCCTTGCGAACGCCCGTGGGCAGCGGAATATAAACCCCATCGACATCCCCGGCCGTGAGCACGTCCTCGTACCTCCCGAGGGCCCGAGGGGGAGTGGCAAACGGGGTCTCGGCCTGGCATTGGGCGACAAACTGCCGGCTGCGCTCCGGGGCGCGGCTGGCCACGACCGTAATGACGCCGTTTTGCGAGTTGCGGATGGCCTTCCAGCCTTTCCTGGCTATCTGCGCAGTGCCCAGGATGCCCCAACGAAACAACGGTTTGTCCATCAGCGTTCCAACGCTCCGGCGAGAGAGGCGGGACTTTTTTGAGATCATGACTTGACTGGTTTTCGTGGACTTTCACCCGTCCGGCCTGCCCTCGTCAATCCCGGAGGTCCGTCTGCAGAACATTCACTGCGATTGGACCAACACCGGGGCGGTGGACAATTCCCCGGGGGCGGGCCGCAGGAACCGCGCCAGCCAGATGCAGGCGACCACACACGCCAATGAAACCAAGCCCGCAACGGGGTAGCGGGTGATTTCCTGATTCGGGCCCTGGCCGAGGATGCTTCCGCTGATCCAGGCGGCGAGGCCGCAGGAGAATTGTTGGACGGACGAATTGACGCTCATGAAGCCGCCGCGATAGCGCGATTCGACCGTCGCCGTCATCATCGCCATTGCGGGAACAAACCGCCCGGACATGCAGATCATCAGCAGCGTGGAGGTCGTCAGGGCGACGAGCAGGGGGACACGCGGGAGATTGGTCAGGGCGATGACGGGGACCGACGCGCAAAGGCTCATCAGCGTGAAGACATGGAGCTTTCCGGCGCGGTCGGCCCAGCGTCCCACCCAGTTCATGCTGAAGAGCGTGCAGAAGCCGCCTGTCATGTAGAGGAACGGCAGTTGCTTCTCGGTCAAGCCCACGTTGTACACCATGTAGGTGGCCAGCGTGGGGAAGATCGTGAAGCCGGCGCAGGTGAGCACCACCATGAAAAGAAAGGCCATTTGATGGTTTGGCTCCATGAGGACGGCCAGCATCCGCGCAATGGGATGCTGGGCGCGGCAATGGTCCAAATGACCGCGCAGGGCGGGCATGAACCGGAAAACGGCCAGAAGAATCGGCGCGCTGATCCCCGCTATGACGTAGAACGGCACGTGCCAGCTAAAACCCGTGGCGAGCACCAGCCCCAGAGGCACCCCGAAAATCGAAGCGACGGAAAAGGCGGACCCCACCAGGCCCATGGCCGCGCCGCGCCGGTGTTCGGGGATCACATCGCCGACAATGGCGAGGATGACAGCGCCCGTCACGCCGCCGAAAGCGCCGGCAATGGCGCGGGCGGCAACCAAAAAGCGGTAGGTGGGAGCCAGCGCGCACAAGAGCGTGCCGGCGGCGAACCCCAGGTAGAGCCCCAGGAGGGCCGTCTTGCGATCAAAGCGATCGAGGAAAAACCCCGCGGCGACACCAGCGATTCCCGCCGCGATGGCATACGCCGCCACGATCATGTTGAACTGGGCCGGGGTAATGCTCATGAGCCGCATGTATTGGGGGCCCAGCGGCATGATGATCAGAAAATCGAGGTTCGTGGTAAACTGGATCGCTGCCAGGAGCAGCAGCACCCATCGTTCGTTCTGTAGTTTCAATGCCAAAAATCTCAGGTTCGGCGCCCGACCGCGACGCCTCGTGTCGAGGGTGTCTGGCGCGGGAGCGTTTCGGGACGCAGCGTCCAAGGCTGGAAACGTAGCACGGAATCGCCGCGGCGCGAGTGGAAATGTCACGACAAGAGGGGCCAAACCGCCCAAAAAATCTTTACATTTCTATTGACCAAACCCGCCCTCCTGTGTCGAGATGGTAGAACCTGTAATAGGTGCAGTCAGATGGCCAAAGCTTTAATCAGAAACGGGAACGGGTTGCGCGGGGGCCTGGCGTCCAAATACGACGCCCACAACACCGTTCTGTCCAAGACTTACGGCGTCCTGGCGGACCTGCGCCGGGAACTGGCGGATTCAAAGGCGGCGGTAGCGGAGCGCGAGGACCTGTTGCGCAGCTTCGCCATCTGCGCCGATTCCCAGCGGGCCTGGCTGCTGCTGGAGGACTATTTCGAAAAGCTGTCCCTGTCGCGCAAGGACTTTCCGAGCGCAGATTGGTGGCCGCGCCTGTTGGCGGCGCAGGGCCGGCCGCGCCTGGAAGAGATGGCTTTCCTGTTCCTGCGGGCCAAGCGTTCGGTGCCCACCGAGCTGGCGCCTTATGCCAGCCTGGACCGTTTCGCGCAGGTCGAGCAAGCCGCCCGGGAGCAGCAACTGGTCCAGCAACTTGAGACCTGGCTCTTTCCGCCCAAGCTGGCCCACTTGGACAGCCCGCGCGCCTCGCTGCGCGTGCTCTGCGAGGCCCGGCCCGACTCGGAGGAGCCGGCGCGCTACCGGCTGGTCGTGCGCTTCCACCTCCTGCGCCCTCGCGCCGGAGACAAGGTCAAAGCGCTGGCCAGTATCCTGGAACTGACCACCCGCGCGGCGCACGAGCAGGAGCTGTTTCCCCCGGCGGACTGGGAATTCATCCAATGGCTGGCCCAGACCCAGGCCGCCTCCGCCTGGATGCAAGCGGAGGCCCTGGTCTTGTCGGACCTTGAACTGTTGGAGTGGCTGGCTCGCTGGGGCCGTGCCGGGCGGCTGGAATGGGTATGCGGCGGAGAGCCGCAGCCGCTGGAGTTTGACGGCCAGGTAGCCGAGTTGACGCCCTGCCTCGAAAACGGCCATGGCGACCTCTGCTTTACTCATCGCCTGACGGCGCCCGGGGGCCGAACCCATTCCCTGGCCGAGGTCCGGTTTTTCAGCCATCATCCGCCGATTGCCCTGGCCGGACACACCTTTTACCTGCTGCGCAACGCCCCGCCCCCGCAATTGCTGGCGTCCTGGAGCAATCAGCCGGCGGTGCCGGTACGCAAACTGAGCCATCGCCTGCTGATGCACTTGCGCCGGACCCAGGCAGACCGGGGGGTGGACTGGGAACAGCTATGCATAACTCATCCGGCAGCCCCGGAGTTCACCTTCGAGCTGCTCGACGAGACGGTGCGCCTGCGCTTGCTGGCCCGGAGCCAGCGTGATCGGAGCGTCTGGATTTGGAACGGGCATGAATGGCAGTTACAGGAGCCCAGGCAAAGGCCGGCTGAGAAGCCGGAAATCCTGGATGACCCTCGCCTGGGGCCCACAACCCAATGGCTGCGCCGATTGGATTGGTTCACCCCCGAGCCCGGCCTGTGGGTGGGGGACGCCACCGAGAGTTTCCTGAGCACCCTCGCGCAGGCCTGGTCCAGCCGCCCCCTCGAGGCCGAGTACCTGGGCAACCCGGCCTTTCACAGGCTCTTCCTGGCCCCGCGCCAATTGCGGCCGCGAATTATCGTCAAGGGCAGCGGCATCGATTGGCTGGCCGTTTCGGCCGAGTGGCAGCAGGAGGGCCTCAAGCTCAGCGCCGCCGACCTTCAGCGCCTCCAAACGGCCAACAGCCGCTTTGTCCATCTGCCCGACTCGGGCTGGGTCGAGTTGGACTGCGCCGCCGTCCAGACGGCCCACGAGGCGATGGCTGACCTTGGAGTGGACGGCCTGGCGCCGGTGGCCCAGCGCATCAGCCTGGAAAATGCCGCGCACCTGGACGAAGAAGGTCTGAAACGCTTTGGCGATTCGCCGCAGGCCATGGCCTTGCGGGAGCGCCTTAAGGACTTCAAGGGCATTGCGGGCACAGCCCTGCCCTCCGGATTGCGCGCGGAGATGCGGCCCTACCAAAAGGAGGGCTACGATTTCCTGTGCCACCTGGAGCGGGTCAGGCTCGGCGGCATCCTGGCCGATGACATGGGCCTGGGCAAAACGCTCCAAACCCTGGCGTGGCTGGCCTGGCTCAAGGAACGCAATCCCAAGCATCCCAAGCCGTCGCTGGTCATCTGCCCGGCCTCGGTCCTGCACAACTGGCGGCGCGAGGCTGGCCGGTTCACACCCCACATGAGAGTGCTGGTCCTGGAAAGCGGCGCTGCCCGGCACAACCTGCGCAGGCAGATCCCCCAGCACGACCTTATCGTGACCAATTACGCCCTGCTCCGGCGCGACCTGGAGGAACTCCAGAAGTTCGCCTTCCGCGCCGCCATCCTCGACGAGGCCCAGTTTATCAAGAATCCCGGCGCCCAGGTCACTCAATCCGTCAAGCAATTGCGCTCCGAGCATCGCCTGGCCCTGACCGGCACGCCGCTGGAGAACCGCTTGCTCGATCTGTGGAGCATCGTCGATTTCATCCAGCCGGGCTATCTGGGCAGCCAGGAACAGTTCTCCGAGACATACGAGCCGCGCGGTGAAAATGCCGAGTCGGCCCAGCGCATCGCCCGGCGGCGCCTCTCGGCCAAACTGCGCCCCCTGCTCCTGCGCCGGCTCAAGAAGCATGTGGCCAAAGACCTGCCGGAGCGGATCGAACAACGCCGAGACTGTCACCTGGGCGACGGACAACGCCAGCTTTACCTGGCCGAACTGCGCCGCAGCCGCGAGCAGGTCATGAAGACCGTCGCCGAAAGGGGCCTGCACAAGAGCCAGATGCACGTCCTGGCCGCCCTGACCCGCCTGCGCCAGATCTGCTGCCACCCCAAACTGGTCGGCAACGATTCGCCTTCGGGAAAAACGGAGACCTTGTTCGAGCTGCTTGATTCGCTCGTGGCCGAGGGGCAGAAGGTGCTCCTGTTCAGCCAGTTCGTCCAAATGCTTCTGCTGCTGGAGGGCGAGTGCGCCCAGCGCCAGTTCCGCACTCACCTGCTGACCGGCCAGACCAAAGAGCGGCAGCAAGTGGTCAATGCCTTCCAAGACGACCCCAATCCCGCCGTCTTCCTGCTCAGCCTCCGCGCCGCCGGCACCGGTTTGAACCTGACCACTGCCAGCTACGTCGTGCTCTACGACCCCTGGTGGAACCCGGCCGTCGAAGCGCAGGCCATCGACCGCTCGCACCGCATCGGCCAGACCCAAACCGTCAACGCCTACCGCCTCATTTCCCCAGGCACCGTCGAGGAGAAGATCTGGGAACTCCAGCAGAGCAAGGCCCAGACCATTGCCGACGTGCTCGGCGAGGAAGGTTTCGCGCGCAGCCTTACCAAGGCGGACCTGGATTACTTGTTCGCGGAAGACTAAGTGAACTATCGCAATATGAGCGCAACGCCCGGCCTCGCCCCGGGAACCAATGTTCCCTGTTCCAGCCCCGATGCCGAAGAGGGCGCCGGTTTCACTCTGATTGAACTCCTTGTGGTCATCGCCATCGTCGCCATCCTGGCGGCGATGCTCCTGCCCGTCCTCAGCAAGGCCAAGGCGGCCGCGCAGCAGACCTATTGCATGAACGACCTCAAGGAGCTCGGGGTGGCGGTGCGCATGTATCTCGAGGACTTCGGCTGCTACCCGCCTCGTCCCGTCTCCACCGACGTCCCGCGCTGGCCGGCGGCCTTGTGCCGCTACTACCAGAACACCAACATGTTGGTTTGCCCCTCGGAATTGTCGCTCTACGGCAAGCTTCCCGGCAACAATTCCGACGTCGGCGACTATCCCTACTGCCAGGCTGACAACGCCGCCTGCAGTTACATTATGAACGGCTGGAATGACGTCTTCCCCAATGCCTGGCAGAACGAAACCGTTTATATGAAAGAGAGCCAAATGCTCAAGCCGGCCGAAACCATCATTATCGGGGAGCGCCGGCACTCGGATGAGGACGACTACTGGATGGACATTTTCGAGGTCGAAAATGGCGGGTTGAATAATGTCATTTACTCCGTCCAGCACTCCCGTCACGGCGGCCACAGACCCTCCCCCTCCGGCGGTTCCAATTATCTCTATGGCGACGCCGGCGTGCGCTACCGGAGATTCGCCCTGGACGCTTACCCGGTTAACCAGTGGGTCTCCGGCAGCGACCAGGACCGCCTCCTTCAGGCCGTCCCGCTCTCCCAGCTCATCCATTCCCCCGGACTTGGGATCGATTAGCCATCGATCTTCCCATTGCCAGCAGCCAAACCCGTCTGCAACGTGTTTTGCGCTTCAGTCGCTCCGGGCGGCCTGCGCTGCGGGGGGACGGGGGACGCTGGCGTTGCGGGCGCGGCCTTCGGCCCAGGCGCGCAGGTAGCTGATCTGCTCGGCCATGGTCCTGGCCAGAGGGACGGTTTGCCCCAGGGCGGTCAGGACGTGGGCTGTGGTCAGTTGCTCCCCGGCGTAGAAGGCGTCGTAGAGGCCGCTGTTGATGGCCTCCTCGATCTCGGCGCCGCTGAAGTCATGGCTGGCCTGGGCGAGGGCATCGAGGTCGAACCCGGCGGCATCACGCCCGCGTTTCTGGAGGTGGATGCGGAAGACCTCGACGCGTTCCTCCGGGGCCGGCAAATCGACAAAGAAGATTTCGTCCAGCCGCCCTTTGCGGAGCAGCTCGGGCGGCAGTTGGGAGATGTCGTTGGCGGTGGCCGCCACGAATACGGGGGCCTGTTTTTCCGAAAGCCAGGTCAGAAAGGTCCCGAAGACCCGGGCCGTGGTGCCGCCGTCGCTGGCGCCGGAACCTTGAGAGCCGGCAAAGGCCTTGTCGATCTCGTCCACCCACAGGATGGCGGGGGCGACCGATTCGGCGACGGCGATGGCGCGGCGGACGTTTTCTTCGGAGGAGCCGATGAAGCTGTTGAACATGCGGCCCATGTCGAAGCGGAGGAGGGGCAATTGCCATTGAGTGGAGACGGCTTTGGCGCAGAGGCTCTTGCCGCAGCCCTGGACGCCGAGCATGAGCAGGCCCTTGGGGACGGGCAGGCCGAAGGCGCGGGCCTCGGCAGAGAACGCCAGGGCGCGTTTGTTCAACCAATCCTTCACCACGGCCAGGCCGCCCACCTCGGCGAAACTCTCGCTGGCGGCGCAGTACTCGAGCAGCCCGCTCTTGCGGATGATCTGCTGTTTTTCCGCAAAGACCTCGCTGATATGCTCGCCCCTAAGCCGGCCATCCTTGACGATGATCTTGGCAAAGACGTTTTCGGCCTCCCCCAGCGTAAGCCCCAGGGCGGCCTGCAACAGGCGCTCGCGCCCGACCGGGTCGAGGTCGATGCTCACCTGCTTGAACTCCTTGAGGTCCTCGATGATCTTGTCCAGCAACTCGGCCAGGTCTTCCCGTCCGGGCAGGGGATAGTTCAGGACAGTGATTTCCTTCTCCAGCTCCGTCGGGACCTCCATCAGGGGAGAAATCAAGATGACCGTCTTGAAGCTGTTCTTGAGGTGGAGCGCGATTTCCTTCAGCTTGCGTATGACGGCGAAATTGGTTTTGGTCAGGAAGGGGTGAAAGTCCTTGAAGATGAAGATGGCGGGCTCGACCTGATCGATGACCTGGTCGAGGGCGGCAATGGGGTCTTTGGTGGCGGCGTTGCGGACTTTCTGGGCCTGGATGGAGGTGCCGGCGGGGACGAGGCCGGTGCTGCAGCTCCACTCGAAGGCCTTCTTCTGGCGTTTCCTGGCGATGTCGACCACCAGGCCCTGCACCCGCATCTCCTCGCTGCTGATGAGATAGAGGATCGGGTAGCGCGCCCGGATCAGCGTTTCCAATTCGTTTTGAAAGCTCATAATCGGCCGAAGAGCCGCCGCCACCAGGGGGACCGCGCGGCGGGCAACCGGGCGAGCGACTCCCGCAGGCGCCGCCCGATGCCGGGCGGCACCGGCGTGTGCAGAGCATCATGCCGCAACATCTCTTCGGCGCTCCCAAATTCCAACGGCGCCGATTGCTGCTGCTGCTGTTGCTGGGCGCCGTGGTGCTGCTCCCGGGAAGTGAACTGGGGCTGGTGTTTCATAGCTCAAGCGCTTTTATCGAACAGGACAACAAAGGCCTTGCGGGCGCGATGCAATTTGCCCCGGACCGCGTCGGGCGTCTGTTCCGTGAGGGCGCCGACCTCCTCATAGCTCAATTGCTCGTCGGCTACGAGCAACAGAAGGAGCCGATATTCCGCGGGCAGCCTGTCCAGGGTCTTTTGGATGCGCTGGCCGAGTTCTTTGGTCTCGAGCGCCCGCAAGGGCGAATCGGTCCTGGCTGGCGCCGTCTCCCAGACCGCGTCATCGGCGTTGGTGAACATGTGCCGCTCGTGCCAGGCCTGTTGCAGGTTGCGGCAGTGGTTGATGGCAATCCGGTAAAGCCAGGTCCGCCAGGTCGATTCCCGGCGGAACTGGTCCATTTTGCGAAAGGCCTTCAGGAACACGTCGTGGGTTGCATCCTCGGCCTTTTGCGGATCGCCCAGCAGACGCAGGGCCAAGTAGAAGATAGCGCGGCTGTGCTCGCGGTAAACCTCGGCAAACTCGGAATTCCCCAACTCGGCCTCCGGCCCGCCTGGCGATGGGTCTGGGCCGGCGCGACCAGCGGGCGGGAGCGATGGCGGGCGGGACTCGGGCGCGGTCATTGCGCCGTCCGCCTCGTCCGCGCGCTTATATTCTGCCGGCGGCTTGCTCACGAGTATGCTCACCGGGGATTAGACAACAGCTCCGGGCAAATGTCACGCAGGAAGGATGGACCGCGCCGCAAGAGGAGGCATTTAAGTTTGAGATTAAGATTAGGCTCCGCGTCCTCCACGCTTGACGCTCTGAGGCTCTGAGGCTCTGCGCTTAAGGCAGCCCTGTCCGGCGTCGAGTGCCCAGGAGCGACTCGGCGACGAGGAGGAGCAGGACTGCGGCCACGGGCCAGTGAAAGCGGTCCACGCCCAGTTTGCGGCCGGGGACCGAGCCGGTCGTGCTGTCGAGGCTCTGGATGGCAAGGCGGACTTTGGCCAGGCCCTCGCCCAGGGGCCCCAGGGGGAAATAGGAGCCGTGCGTTGCCTGGGCGATGGCGCGCAACGTCTTTTCATCCAGGCGGCTGCGCACGACCTCACCCCTCCGGTCGCGGACCCATTCGAGCTTGCCCGCTTCGTTGAGCATCTGAATCTCCGCTCCCTGCGGGGTCCCGACTCCCACGGTGAAGAGGACCACGCCCTTTTTTGCCAGCGATTGCGCCATGCGCACGCCGCCTTTTTCGAGGTCTTCACCGTCAGTCACCAGCACCAGCAGTTTGAGCCGGTCGCTCTTGTCCATGGCGCGGAACCCCTCATCGAGGCCGCGGCCGATGTCGGTGCCGGGCACCGGGATCGTTTTGTCGTCGAGGGCGCTGAGGGCTTCCTGGAAGGCCCCGTAATCGAAGGTCAGAGGGCATTGCAGAAATGCCTGCCCCGCAAAGGCGACCAACCCGACGCGCCCGCGTCCGTGGTGCTGGACGTAATCCAGAATGGCCAGTTTGGCCCGCTGCAGCCGGCTGGGGGAGACATCGGTGGCCAACATGCTCCTGGAGCAATCCAGCAGGAAAACCATGTCCTGGCCTAAGAGGTATCCGGCGTCGGCGCGTTCGCCCCACTGCGGCCGGGCCAAGGCCAAGCCCACACCCGCCACCGCCAGGAGCAGGAGCGCCTCTTTCAACCGGCGACGCAACGGGCTGTGCGAGGCGGTCAGTTCCTTGACGAACTCCGGCGCCACGATTCGGGCCAGGTGCTTGCGCCGCATCCAGGCGGAATACCGCTGCAACGCCACCAACACCAAAGGCCCGAGCACCGCCAGCCAAAGCCAGTGCGGTTCGGCGAAGTGAGGATTAGCCAGGTTCACGGGGTCCTCCGCAAGCGTGTGTTGGACAGGAGCATTTCGAGGGTAAAGAGGCCAAAGGCGGCGAGGAGGGGCCATTGGAACAGGGGCCGGTAGGTGGTGAAGCGCCTGAGCTTGACCTCGGTTTTCTCGAGGTGATCGATGTCGTTGTAGATGCTTTGGAGTTCGCGGCGGCTGGTGGCACGGTAGAATTTGGCGTTCGAGAGGGCGGCCATCTTGCCCAGGACGCTGTAGTTGGCCGGCTGAAGGGTCATGGAGGGGATGAGATTGCCCTGGGGGTCGAAGAGCAGTTTGCCGGTGGCCGGCTCGAACATGTACAAGATGCAGGGTTCTTCGATACCGATGCCGATGGTATAGACTTTCTCGCCCAGGGCGGCGGCCAGTTGCGCGGCCGGCACGGGGTCGATCTCGCCCTTGTTGTTGTCGCCGTCGGTCAGCACGATAGCGATGCGGCTTTTGCTGTCCTTGATGGCCTTGAGCCGTTTGGCGGCGGCAGCGGTGGCGTCGCCGATGGCGGTGCCGAGGTCGCGGATGAGGCCGATGTGGAGCCGGTGAAGGTTTTCTATAAGCCACTCGTGATTGAGGGTGAGCGGGCTGGCCAGGTAGGGGACGGCGGAGAAGACGATGAGTCCCATGCGATCGGCGGGCCGTTTGCGGATGAAATCCTCGAGCACCTGCGAGGCGACATCATAGCGCGAAACCCGCTCGCCAGGGCCGCCCATGTCCAGCGCCATCATCGACCAGGACAAGTCGAGCACAAGCATGATATCGACGCCGCTGGCCTGCGTTTCTGTGCGGTCGTTGGCAAAGCGCGGTCCGGCCAGCGCCACGATGCACAGCCCCACCGTGAGCAGACGCAGGAACAGGAGCAGCCGCCCCGCTGCCGCCCGCGCCGCCGCGCCCGCCGCCCGCGCCAGGTCCGCGCTGGGGAAGCGCAAAGCCGAGAGCCGGCCCGGACGCCCGTGCAGGAAGGCATAGATCGGCAGCAGCGCCAGCAATCCCAGCAACCACGGATACTGAAATTCAAGATTGCCGGTCATCGCTCAGAGGTTAAAGCGTGGAAACTGCGCATCGGGCTATTGGCCGGCCTTTTCCGCCGGGGACGGGGCCGGCGGGGCGGCCTGGCGCAACTGGGCCAGGCGCCGCTCGGCGGCCTCGATAAACCCAAGGGCCTGCTCGACCGCCCCCAGGGCCGGCTGCGGGACCGAAGGCGCGAACTTGCGTTCGTCGCAGCGGCGGAGGAACTCCCCGATCCCGGACGACAACTCCGGGCCGACTCCCTGGTTCTCGAGGAGCAGGCGGCAGAACTCGGTGCGGGTCAGCTCTTCCGGCGGGAGGGCGAAGGCGGCAATGAGGTAACGCCGCAAGACCTGCGAGACGCGGCTCAGCACGGCGCCCTCTTCGGGCTGCCGGCGCAAGGGATCGAGCGCCTGGCGCGCGAGCGTCTCGGGGGCAGGCATGGCGGCCGGTTTGCGTCGCGTAAGAAACCAGCCGGCCACGCCCAGCAAAACCAGTGCCAGCAGAGCGCCCGCCACCGTCAACAGTCCATATTTGTCCCAAAACCCCGGCGGTATTTCCGGGCGCGGCGGGCGGAGAGAAAGGCTGTCGTCAGGGGCGTTGGCAGCGGCGCAGAGCCGAAAGGCGACGATGGAGGCGACGGGGGCAAGGAGTGGCCGAAGGCCGAGATGACGCGGGCCTTTTTCCGCGTATTGCGCGGTTTCCATTTCCTGCCCTTGGTCCTGGCTGCGCCAGAGGAGGGTCTTCACCCGCTCCTCCTTCCGCGGCGGGTTTCGAAGAAGCTCTGGAGGGTCTGGGCGAAGGCTTCTGCGGTGCTGAAACGGAGGGTGTCTGCGCCCGCGCGGCGCAACGCGCGGTCCAACTCGGCGAGCCGTTCGGCATTGGTGGCGGCGTACTTCTGGCGGACGGCGGCGCGGCTGGAATCCACTTCGAGCAATTCGCCGGTCTCGGCGTCTTCGATCGTCAGGAGGCCGGCGGGCGGCAGTTCTGCTTCGCGGGGGTCGTGCAGGTGGAGGCAGACCAGGTCGTGGCGGGCATTGGTAAGGCCGATTTCCTGGACGGTGTCGCGCCCGGCGGCGGCAGCGGCGCCCAGGTTGTGGAGGAAATCGGTCAGCAGAAAAACAATCGAGCGCCGGTGCAGGACATGATTGAGAAAGGCGAGGCCGGCCGGGATGTTGGTGGCGCGGTGTTTGGGCTGGAAGCAGAGTATTTCCCGGATGAGGCGGAGGATGTGGCGGCGGCCTTTGCGGGGGGGGAGGAACAACTCGACCTGGTCGCTGAAGAGCAGGAGGCCGACCTTGTCGCTGCTGCGGGCGGCGGAGATGGCCAGCGTGGCGGCGATTTCGGCGGCGAACTCGCGTTTGCTGCGGCGCCAGGAGCCAAACGCCGAGGAGGCGGAGATGTCCACGGCCAGCATCATCGCCAACTCCCGCTCCTGGCGGTAGCGCTTGACAAAGGGCCGGCCCATCCGGTAGGTCACGTTCCAATCGATATCGCGGACCTCGTCGCCCGGGATGTACTCGCGCAACTCCTCGAAATCCATCCCGCGGCCTTTGAAGCGGCTCAGGTAGGCGCCCACCATGGTATCGTTGACCAGGCGATTCGTGCGGACCTCGATGCGGCGGACAGATTCGAGCAATTCAGAGACGTTCATGGGACCGGCACCGCGTTGAATATCTTCTTGATAATGGCATCGGTCGTCACGGCTTGGGCTTCGGCTTCGTAGGTCAGGATGATGCGGTGGCGCAAGACATCGGGGCCGATGCTCTTGACATCCTCGGGGGTGACGTAAGCGCGGCCTTGCAGGAGCGCCCAGGCGCGGGCGGCCAGGGCGAGGTAAATCGTCGCGCGCGGCGAGGCGCCGAACTGGATGAAGTGCTTGAGCTCGAGCTGATACCTCTCCGGCTTGCGCGTGGCGAAGACCAGGTGGACGATGTAATCCCTTACCTTCTGGTCCACATGAATCTGGTCCACCAGCTTGCGCGTGTGGAGGATCTCCTCGAGGGGAATGACCGGTTGCACGCCGGTGTCCGGCGCCGTGAAGGCCATGCGGTCCAGGATCTTGCGTTCTTCCTCGAAGGACGGGTAGTCCAGCAGGACTTTGAACATGAACCGGTCCACCTGGGCCTCGGGCAGCGGATAAGTCCCCTCCTGGTCGATGGGGTTCTCGGTGGCCAGGACCAGAAACGGCAGGGGCAGGGGCATGGTCTCGCCTCCCAGGGTCACCTGCCTCTCCTGCATGGTTTCGAGCAGCGCCGACTGCACTTTGGCCGGGGCCCGGTTGATCTCGTCCGCCAAAACGAAATTGGCAAACACCGGGCCTTTGGTGGCGCGATAATTGCCGTCCTGGGGATTGTAGATCAACGTGCCGACAATGTCCGCCGGCAGGAGGTCGGGGGTGAACTGGATGCGATGGAAGGAGGCGTGAATGGCCGCCGCCAGCGTGCGGACCGAAAGGGTCTTGGCCAGGCCGGGCACCCCCTCGAGCAGAACGTGGCCGTTGGCCAGCAACCCCACCAGCAGCCGATCCACCAACTGTTCCTGGCCCACGATGACCTTGCCAACCTCAGCCCGGAGCCTCCCGATCCAGGCCGCAGCCGCCTGGACTTGTTCGTTCAACGCTACATTCATGTCCGCTCAATCTAGGCAAGGACCGCCGGCGACTCAAGTTGTAAGGGAGGGACGGCAGAGCGGGGCCTGAGGGCTAAGCGGAACTCCGACCCTCGGACCCTCGGACCTTGAGTTTTCAGTGCTACAGATTGTCTCGCGTCCATAGGCCAGAAGTTTCGCATGATTAGGGACGGGAGGGCAAATGCTGGATTGGCTGGATTGGCTGGATTGGTTCTAATTGATGCAAACCACCTGGATTTCGTGCTTTCGCCCTGCCGCCGACGTACGCCAAGGGCCAAAAACCCCGTCAGGGGTGACCTGCTTATAGGAGGACCGCGACCCACCGCCGTTCTTTTTGTTTTTCTGCGGCGCGGCGGGCGGGCAATTCGACAGGCGGGCCAGACCCGCGCCGCTGAAGAACAAAAAGAAGGAGGGGTGGGTGCGGTGGCGCTCAGATTCTTCCGGATGGGCATGTGTTCTGAGGTATTGAGGATTATTGAAAATTGAAAATTGAAAATTGGTCAATGGTAATTGATAACGGCCAGCGTTCAGCAAGGAAGCTGCCCAGGTTCATTTACCAATGACCAATTCTCAATAATCAATTCTCAATCAGGTCCTTCGGAAAAAAGACTCTCCTCGAAAAATCTGAGATGCGGTGCGCCGAAGGGCGAGGGGCCAGGGCTGCGTCAAGACCGCGGCGGCGGCTCGGCAGAGGTTGTCGCAAAGGCCCGGGCCTCGAAGGTTTGGCCTCCGGCTTGACAGATATACCATACCCTCCTATCCTATATGCTGCGGTTCAAACGAAAGGCTGAATTATGGCTCATACGGTTCGGGACAAGCGGAAGCTGCTGTTGCGCGTGCGGCGGATACGGGGGCAGATTGACGCCCTGGAGAGGTTGCTCGAGGCGGACGCCGACTGCTCCAAAACGCTGCATCTGACCGTCGCCTGCCGCGGGGCAATCAACAGCCTCATGACCGAGATTCTCGAAGGGCACATCCGGTTCCACGTGGTGAACCCGGAGGACCGGCCGACCTCCGAGCAGGTCGAAGCGGCGGAGGAAGTCATCGAGGTGGTGCGGAGCTACTTGAAATAGCGCGAGAACCGGACCGGTCATTATGTCGCGGATCGAAAACTCTTCCGGAGACGCCCTTGCGGTCTTGTCCCGGGCCAAGCCAATGGCGCCGGCCGGTTGCTGCGCTTGTTGCGGCCAGCGTCGCTGGTGGACCGGTTGCCGGGAACTTCTTTTCTCGGTCGAGACACTGGCCTGCCTGACGGCCCTTGGCCTGCTGGCGGCGGGGTGGGTCGTGGCCGGGTTCGGCAGCGCAGGGTGCCGCTGGCTGTACCTGGCGGCGGCGACGGTCGCCGGGCTGCCGATTCTTGGCAGTTGCCTGGCCAGCCTGCGCGAGCGCCGCATTAGCGTTGAGGTGCTGGTGGCGCTGGCGCTGCTGGCGGCGATGCTGGTGGGGCAATTCCACGCCGGGGCGGTCGTGGCGGTGATGTTGCTGGGCGGGGGCGTGCTCGAGCAGGTCACCATTGCCCGGGCACGGCGGTCCATGGCGTCGCTGCTGGCGAACCTGCCCGAGACCGTTCTGGTGCGCCGCGGCGCGGCTGAGGTCGAACTGGCGGTCAGCGAACTGGTCATTGGCGACCGCATTATGGCGCGTCCGGGAGAGCGGCTGGCCGTGGACGGCATCGTGGTTGGAGGAGGGTCGGCGGTGGACGAGAGTCCAATCACCGGGGAATCGGCGCCGCAGGACAAGAAGCAGGGCGATAAGGTGTTTGCGGGGAGCATCAATCAATCGGGCGTCTTGGAGGTGGAAGCGCGAAAGGTCGGGGAGGAGACTACGCTGGCGCGCATCCGGCGGTTGGTCGAAGAGGCCCAGGCCTCCCAAGCCCCGGTGCAGCGCCTGGCCGATAAGGCGGCCAAGTGGTATGTGCCGACGGCCCTGCTCCTGGCGGCGGGGGTGTGGGGCCTCACCGGGGAGGTGGTGCGCGGCATTACGGTTCTCATCGTGTTTTGTCCCTGCGCGCTGGTACTGGCTACGCCGACGGCGATCGTGGCCAGCATCGGGCACGCGGCGCGGCGGCAGATGCTGGTCAAGGGCGGAGAATTCGCCGAGGTCGTGGGGCAGACCCATACCGTGGGTTTCGATAAAACGGGGACGCTGACCCTCGGCCGGCCGACCGTGGTAGAGATGGTGCGGCTGGATTCGTTGGCGCCGACCGAGCTATTGCGCCTGGCCGCCAGCGCCGAACGGTTCAGCGAGCACCCCCTGAGTATTGCGATAAGGCGCGCGGCTGAAGCGGAGCGGATTCCTCTGCTCGAACCGACCGGGTTTCGTTCCAGTGCCGGTTGCGGCGTGGAAGCGCAGGTGGATGGCAAGCGGGTCCAGGTGGGACGCGTTCAATGGCTGCAAGCCAAAGGGGTCGTTCTCGAGCCGGAGGGGCAGCGCCGGGCCGCGGAACTCGAGGCCGTTGGCCACACGGTCCTGGCCGTCGCGACCGATGGCCGGGCGGCAGGTTTGATCGCGGTCCGTGATGTCCTTCGCGCGGAAGCCAGGGAAGCGGTGAGGCGCCTCAAAGCTCAGGCCATCCGGCCCGTGATGCTCACCGGTGACAACGAGCGCGCCGCGCGAGTGATCGCCGCCGAGGCCGGCATCGAGGAGGTCCGCAGCGGTTTGCTGCCCGAGGACAAGCTCCGGCTGGTGCGCGAGTGGCAAGGCCGGGGCCAACGCGTCGCCTTCCTGGGGGACGGAATCAACGATGCCCCGGCGATGGCGGCTGCCGACGTCGGTCTGGCGATGGGCGCAGGGGGCACGGCGGTGGCGGTCGAGACGTCGGACATTGCCTTTCTGAGCGACGACCTCACGAAGATGCCGGAAATCATCGCGCTGTCGAGGCGCACATTGAAGGTCATTCGCCAGAACATCGCCTTGAGCGTGGCGCTGAACCTCCTTTCGGTCCTCGCCGCCGGGCTGGGCTGGATCAGCCCCATTGGCGGGGCGATGCTCCACGAGAGCGGAGCGATGGCGGTGATCCTGAACGCGATGCGCCTGCTGGGATGAACGTTAGCTAAAAAACCGCAGTCAGCCCGGCATAAAATGCCCGGCGCGGTCCGAAGGCGGGGGCGGCCGGGCCTCGGACTTTGGGCCGTTCACACAGCAGTGCCTTCATACGGGCGTGTCTTCGCACATTTGGCGCGCGAGGGCAAATCCTCCATTGGCTGTATTGGGTGTTGTCGCTCAGATAAATTGACCCCCCGACGCCGGGGAGGCCAGAAGCGTCCCCGGCCTCGAGTTTGGACATCTTGCGGCACCGCGAAGCGGTGATTTGAAGGTAGCCGTGGGGCTTCAGCCCACGGAATCAGCGGCCCGTAGCCGTCGCGTCGCGCCAGCGACGCCTGCCCCCCCGGCTTGCCCTGTCAATCCCACAGATGCCGCTCGTCGTATTCAATCTCATGGCGGTCCAATAGCGCCCCGTTACTCCTCTTGGAGGTTCTTTTTGCGGTGGTCTTGCCGCTGCTTGGAGATATACGCCTTGACCTGGGCGTCCTGCGATTTGCTCACAGTGAAGGCCCCGTAGCCGTCCTGCCAGCCGAAGCCGCGGCAGCCACGGATGTTCTGCTTGATCCACCCGGAAGACCCGCCCTTGATGCGCTTGAGCGCTTCACTGACGGCGAGGGTGGGCGGTATCCCAAGCAAGACATGGATGTGATCCTCCATGCCGCCGATGAGCAGGGGCCTCAATTGATTTTGCCGCGCGATGCCGCCCAGGTAGGCCCAAACGCGCTCCTGCATGTCCAGCCGCAGCCAGGGCTCGCGGCCCTTGGTGCTGAGGACAACGTGGTAGTGGAGACTGGTGAAGGTATCGGCCATAGTGTAATTGACGCGGTCGGGTTGCGTGAGCGCGCTGGGTGTAGCAGGCGTCGCTGCGCGACGCGCTCGGCTTTCGTGGCCGCCACCGTGGGCCGAGGCCCACGGCTACCGTCGGGCTGCCGCTGCGCGGCGCGGCCAATTTGGGCCGTTTCCGGGAGGTTTTGGAGTCAGTAGAAGCCCGGCTCATGCGAGGCCATGAAAGATGTGGGTAACGGCAAGGGCTGAAGCCACACGGCTGCCTTCAAGACATCGCTCCGCGATGAGCCCCGGGCAACCAGCGCGAACCCGGGAAAAAGCCGGCGAAAACGTCCAAACTCCGGGCCGGGGAGGCCGAAAGCCTCCCCGGCAAATCATCGGCCAGACCCTGTTTCAGAGCCCTCTCATGCCTTAAAAAACCTTCCCACCGAGGCGCAATGCTTCAGTTTCCGCTCCACTGGTAGTCGTATCCGGCCGGCGGATCGAATGCGAACGAGGACTCAACCGGCCCGCGGGCATCGTTGCGATCTTCGAAATACATTTTCGTGCAACTGACATGGCCGTCCGCGAAAGCGAGCATGTCGAGCGCATTATTGAATCGGAATTGTCGCGGCCGACAGGGCGAGTGCCAGGAATAAGGGGACCAGGCCGGCTCTTCCCCAACCAGAACCGTTCTGGCGGGAGTGCGGATGGAGCTCAGCCTGGACCCGAGCACTCCCGGAAACTTGTCGGGAAACCTGACTCGAACAGGGCCCTGAAAGACGGCATTTCCGGCGTTGAAGAAGTAGCTCGAATAGTTCACGTTTGAACAAGAATGGAGGCTCGCGTTTGCCCAGCGGGCCATACGATCGGGATACATATCATCATGAAATGTATCCGCGGGACAGGCGAAAACCTTGTCCTGTGGCGAAGGGTCGCCTTTCCAACCCACGTAGCGTCCGACCAGTGGCACGTATGCAGTCCACTCAAAAGTCGAAAGTCCCCAATTCGGGTTGTGGGGTTCTTCCCGATTAGGGTCGTCGGGGTTTTTGACAATGGGAAACAAGAGGTCATGGTTGTCGGACGCGTACATCATCACCCCCTGGTTGATTTGCTTCACGTTTGCAAGGCAAGAGGCTCGGCGTCCCTTGGCGGTAGCCGCGCCCAGCGCCGGCAAGAGCAGTGCCGCAAGGATTCCAAGGATGGCAATTACCACCAATAATTCAGCGAGCGTGAACCCTTCAGCTCCGGGCGCATCATTTCTCATTTCCAGTTGGACAGCAAAAAACAGAATTCATCACGCCGACAAACCTAACGACCCGATCCGAAGGGCGAAGGCCGAAGCGGGCGCCTTATTGCGTGGGGTGACTGGGCGTGGAAGCAACGCAGGCTCGGCTGGGCTATTGCGGGGCGGGGCCATGGACGGTGTCGCGGGGCGGCACGACTCTTCCGCTGAGGAATCTTCCTTTGAGGAGGAATTCTTCGATTCGGCTGCAAACGAAGGTGTGGCCCTCCGGGGTCCAATGGAATCCGTTGGTGGGGTAGCGCAATGCGGTGTCCAGATCGACAAAGGGGATGTTGTGGTGCTGGAGGAACTGCTCGAGCCGGGGCTGGCGCAGGGTGAGTCCCACGACCAAGGTGGCGCCCTCGTCGTGGGCAAAGTGCTGCAGGTTGAGAAAGATGGGGCCGGTGGGGCTGGGGTTTGATAGGACGGGGGGCGCGCTCAGCTTGAACCAGGCGCGCGCCAGAAGGCGGACGAGGCAGGATCGGGCCAGGAGGCGGTGCTCGGCTACAAACACCCTCTCGGAGCGCGGCACTGGCAGGCCCTGGATTTGCAGGCGGTTGGTCAATATCGTGCAATAGGGTTTGTAATAACCTTCATATCTGAAATTTGTGGAGTTGTCCTCTTCGTCGGTCTCGGTGCTGTACACCACGAACACGACCCGGGGCCGGTAGCGAGGGAACTGCTCCTGCAGGAGGAGGAACTCCTGGTCGGTGCCATAGCCGCTGACGCCCAGGTTATAGATGTTCCAGTCGGGATGGCGGGCCTGGAGCTTTTCGGTGAAGCGCTCGGCCGCCTCGACATCATACCCCCAGACAAAGGAGTCCCCCAGGAACATCAGGCCGGGATGTTGGTTGGTGAGCGGTTCGGGCGCCCGGAAACCGAGGCTGTTGTTGACGACGGTAATCGCCCGCGAGCCGACAAAGCGGTTGCTGCTGTTGGCCACGGGAAACCAGCCGAGGATTGGGTCGTAGCGGTAGAGCAACGAGCGCTCGTCGCGGGAGATTCCCAGACTCTCCCGGCAGAAGACGCTCAGGCCAATCTCCGAAAGGCCGATCAGTATGACCAGGGACACCGCCAAGAGCGCCACGTTGACGCCAGGGGGACTTGGCTTCAACTGGCTTGGCCGAGATGCCGGCCCGGTCAATTCTGGCGGACGGTTGCCCAATGTGAGCCTCTGCTACTGGGCGAATGTGGACCCGAACGGCGGGCGCCACAAGGAGAAATTGGCTCCGAGCGGGGGCACGGAGAATAGTGCTTCCCAAACCGGGAGGGGTGTGGAGAATAGCGCATGGCAACAGGAAGAGAATGCAAAGAGCCGAGCCGGAGAGCGTGGCAACCGACTGAGGAGTGACGAGATGAAAAGGTGCGGCTTGGCCGTGGCGGGCGCCTTGGCCGGCTTGAGCACCGTGTTCGCCAGTTTTGTCGGTTCCTCCAATCTGTTACGCATGTTGGGCTACTACTGCCAGGACATTGCCGCCCCGCGCTATCTTTTCCCGGTGCTGGCGGGGTGGTCTGTGACCGTGCTGACGATGCTCTTTAGGGAGCCGCCGCCGGACCTGCCAGAGCCGGTGATTCTTCCAGAGGAATTGAAAATTGAAAACTGGTCATTGGTCATTGAAGAATGCCTCCCGATGACCAAGCCCAAAGCATCAGGCCAAGGCGAGGTCCCAGGGGTCACTGTTTCGCGGCTGCGGGGCGCAGCTTTTCTACGCTGGCCGCCAACTCGTTGTATTTGGCGACCACGTCGTTTCGATCCTTGACTTCGTCGTTGTATTTTTTCACGAACTCATCTCGCTGGGCCACGAGGTCTTTCACGGCTTGGTTTTGTTTTTCGATGGCCTCGTAGGCTGCCTTCAACTTGCCTTCCAGGCTCTCGAGCGCCGACTTGTATTGGGTGATTTCGTCGGTCAAACCCTCGGCGGCGGCCTTCAAGCGGCTGGCCTCGCGTTCCCGGGTGATGAGGAACTGGGCGTTGGTTTTGGCCTCCGCCTTCAGTTGCGTGATTCGCGCATCCATCAGGGCGATCTGGCTGTCGAGGGTCCTGATCGAATTGGTGTAGGCTTGGATGGCGGCGGCTTTCGCATAGACCGATTGCTCGAGCGTTTGGATTTCGTTCCTCTGGAGGGTCTGGCCGTACCATTGATAGACGGACAGGCCGCAGAGGCCGAGCGCGACGATGACGAGGAGGTTTTGCAGGAAGTTTCTCATGGCGCCCTTCAGGAACGGCCCGGGGCGGCCTTGACCGCGATGGCCACGCGCCGGATGCCGGCGCGTTTGACGAAATCCAGGACATACATCACCGAGCCGTGCGTGGCATCGCGGGCGCCTGTGATATAGACGGGGAGATTGGTGTTGAGGCTGTAGCGATTGGTGAGCAGCGCCAGCAAATCCGGAAAGGAAACCGGTTTGCTGTCGAGCGCCACCTGGCCGTTGCGGTCCACGGTGAGCTTTACCATATCAGGCTTGGCGGCGGCGGTGGCCAACGTGGCGGTAGGGAGGCTGGCCTTGAGCGTGCGCACCTTCTGCATTTGAAGGCTGACCATCATGAACGAGGCCAGGAGAAAGAACATGATGTCGATGAGCGGAATGATCTCCAAACGGGTCCGCCGGCGCCGAAGTGGGGAACGGAGTTTCATCGGGTGTTTTGGGTTTCTTTGCCGTCCACGGCGAAGGCGACTTTCTGGACCCCGGCGCCGCGGACGACTTCATAGACGTCGGCCATCGCGCCGTGCAGGGTGTCGCGGTCGCCGCTGATATAGACCGGGAGATTGGTATCGCCCCGGAACCGGTTGCTGACCACCAGGCTCAGTTCCGGCAAGGTGACCTGGTTTTTCTGGAACCACACGGCGCCGGCCTTGTCCACGGCTATGTTAAGCATGTCGGGCTTGAAGTCGTGTTGGGCTTGGGTGGCGGAGGGCAGATTCACCTTGATATTGCGGGTTTGGTCCATGCTCAAGCTGACCATCATGAACGAGGCGAGCAGGAAGAACATGATATCGATGAGGGGGATGATCTCGATGCGGCAATGCTTGCGCCGAACGGGAGCACTCAGATTCACTTGACCTCCTCCCGGCTCAATTTCCCCGCATTGGCAAGAACCTCGACGCTGCTGGCGGCGGTTTCGAGTTCAAACTGCAGCCGCGCCAGTTTGCCTGAAAAGAAGTTCAACGGGACCAGCGAAACGATGGCGATGAGCAAGCCGCAGGCGGTCGCAATGAGCGCCTCCCCAATGCCGCCCGTAACGGCCACAACGGACAATTCGGCTTCGCCGACCTTGAGGAAGGCCCGCATGAGACCGGTGACGGTGCCCAGCAGGCCGAGCAAAGGCGCCAGGGTCACCAACGTATCCAGCACGTTCAGGAAACGGCCGGCCCGCTCCAACTCGATGCCGGCGGCCATCTGCAGCGCGACGGGTATCGAGGTGTGCTCGTGGTTGAGACTCTGGCGGATCATGCGGATGACCGGGTCTTCCGAACCTTGGGCCAGTCTCAGGCCCTCTTCCACGTCCGAGTTCTCCAAAGCCGCCAGGAGTTTTTCCCTTCGGCGGAGGTCACGTTTGACGCTCTCACGCCACCACCAGAAAGAGCGTTCGCCCACGACTGCAATGGCCGCCAGGGCGCAAAGGAGAATCGGCCACATTACCGGGCCGCCTTTGAGGAAGAACTGAAACACGATGTTTGCTAACATAGACAGGAGAGGTCAATCCATTTGAATCTTATAGTTGATAGTTGCTTCATAGATCCGGGCGCCTTTGCCGGACGGGACGGTCCAGCGCCGTTTCACAAACTCCAGGGCGCTGCGGTCGAGAATCGGAAATCCGGAGGATTGAGCCACCTCGATCGTTTTGATCAGGCCCGCTTCATCGACGGTCATGCGGAGGGTCACCGAACCTTGCTGGCCCTGGTCCAAGGCGATTCTGGGGTAGGGCGGTTGCGGCCTCTCACCGCTGCTGCCCGTGCTGTTGAGGCTGAGCAGGGCTGGGCGCGTCTGCAGGGGCGCTGCCGGCTTGAGCGGGGCCAGCGGAGGCGCCTTGGCAAGGGCATTGGGGACGACCAGGTTGCCGATGGTCGGCACGGCAAAGTTGATGGCGGGGGCATCCAAGGTCACCACCACCACCTGTGGAGTGTCCGGTGTTTGCTCATTGTTTTGCTCCTGGTTCTGTGGTTCGGCCTGCGCCTGGGGCGGCGGGGGGAGCGGCTCGACGATGGCGGCGGTGGCCTCCTCGACGGCAGGCAAAGGCTTGATGACGACGTAGGCCGGCTTCGAGCCGACGGCTCCGATGAGCAAGAAAAGGATGCAAACCGAATTCACCCAGGCGAGCGTTCGGTTGGGGTCCCGGTCCGTAGCGTGAAGCAGACTCCGGGCCAGCTCGGACTGTAACTCGTAGCCGAGTTGCATTCGATTTGCATCCATGACATTCATGAACGGACGCCAGAATTAGAAGGCATAGGTCAGCGTGCCAAAGAAGCCCCGGCGCATGCCGTACTGGGGCGCATTGACGCCCACGCCGGTGCCGCTGCGCAGTTGATATACGTTGTCGGTCACGTTCACCACTTCAAACCTGGCCTTCAGACGTTCCTTGTTCCAGATCTTTATGCCCTCCTCGACGCCCAGGTTCAGGGAATAGTAGGCGGGCACTGTACCGCCATTGGGGATGGTCGAGCCGTTGGGCGCCGTCGAGTCCTGTCTCAAGCCGCTACCATAAAGGGCGTCAACGAAGGGGCGCGTGCTCCCGTCATCGCGCCTCCACATATAGGAGGAGCCGAAGGAGCCGGTGACCCTTTGATCGTGGTCGAGATAGATCCAGTGGTTCTTCACGTAAGCCAGGCCGGCCGGGTCGAACAGGATTTGCGCCGAGTCCCAGTCCTCGCCCTGGGCATGGGAGTAGGCAATGTTGGCATAAGCTGAGAAGGGGCCGCTGGTGTAGGTAATGGGGAATTCAACGCCATAGACCTCTCCCTTGGCATAATTAAACGCCTGCAGGATGAGGGTTTGGCCGAAGAGGCCGTCATCGAGCTGCTGCTTGGCGGTTTTATAGTAGCCGTCCACTCCCGCCTGGAGTCCGGGCGCCAGTTTCTGGCTGATGCCGACATCGAAATAGTCCGCCCGCTCGGCTTTGACCGCGTCATCCTGGGATACGAGCGGTTGATTGGAGGTGCCGGTGTACTTGGCCACGCTCGTCGTGGGGATGTTTTCCAGGGGAGGCGGCGTGAAATACCGGGAATAGCCGGCGTGCAGGGTTGTGGCCTTGGAGGGTTGATAAATGAGGTTGACGCGCGGGCTGGGCTGGTTCTCCTTGTCGAAGGAAGAATAGAACTCGTCGAAACGGGCGCCGTAGTTCAGCGTCACCCCGTCAAAGAGTTTCCATTCATCCTGCGCGTAAATCCCGGCAAAGATCGCGTGCGCCACGCTGTTGTCCGGAATGGGGTACGGGGCGCTGCTCGGGAAGCTGTTCGTCACATTATAAACCGTCGCGGTGGTGTCCGAGGACACGCTCTCGTCCCATATCATCACGCCTGCGCGCAGCGTGTGCTTTTCCCCGAGCGCGTAACTGGCATCGGCTTGCAGGCCCCCTGAGTAGAGGGTCCGGTCCACGTCGCTGGCGACGCCGTTTAGGAAGAGGTCGCCGATCGGATCGGGCTTGAAATGCACGCCGCTGTAACGGGCAAAGGCGGCGACTTGCAGGTTGAAATCGTTCACCGATTTTTGGTAGGCCACCACCCCGTAGTAGTTCTGCTCGTTTTGGTTCTCGTTCAGGTCCAGCGAGTTGAAGGTCGGGGGGCCAAAAGGGTTGCCCGGATAGAAAGCGGGCAGGCCCGGCGAATCGGGAACTTGAAAATCGGCGTAGGAGATGCTCCCCATCGCGCTGATGCGGCTGGTATCATCCAGCACGTAGGACCAATAGGTGAAGGCCTTGTATTGGTCGCTGACATCGTGGACGGGGTTGGCGCTGCCGGTCGTGTTTTCAATCCCGAGGTCGGTATGAGTGTAGCTGCCATCCACAAAGTAGTTCAGATTGCCCTTGGAGCCGCCGTATTCAAAGCTCGGTTTGAGGGTGTCATAGCTGCCGCCGTACATTGAGAGGCTGCCGCCCGGCTCGAACGCCCCGCTCTTGGTATGGAGATCGACAATCCCGGCGGTGCGGAACCCATATTGCGCCGGCAGCGACCCGGTGATGAGACGCAAGCTTTCGACGAATCTGGTGTCGAGTTCCGTGCCGAACCCGCTGATGCCTTCCGGCAGGATGACGTCGTTGATGCGATATTGGATATTGGCGTGCTCGCCCCGGAGATGCAGGTCTCCGTTCACCGCCGAGTCCTGCGCCACGCCCGGGGCCCGCAGGAGGACTTGGTTGAACGGGGCGTTCTCGCCTTGGGGCAGCGCGGCGATTTGCGCCTGGCTGATGGTGTAAGTGGTCGCCCCGAGGTCGGGGACGATCTGATTGCGCGCGGCGTCCAACCTCCCGACCACCGTCGTCGGCGCCAGCTTGACGACATTGGTGGAAATGCCGCTGCCCGGACTTGCCGGCGCAACCGGCGGATTGTTGGTCTGAGCGGGCGGGGCATTGGTCTGGGCCGTGGCGGCGCCGCCACAAGCTGCCGAGACCAGCAGAATCAGCGCCCGAGAAATCTGCGCGTTCCGGGCGCTGCCTCGACCCTCGGTCGAGCGCGTTCGATTCGGACAAAACTGAGCCTTCATACAATAAGTAATACTTGAAATTTGGAGTTCTCGTTGACTAAACCTTTTGATTCCATTCACCGCCTGGGGAAAGGCCCGCAGAACGGGGTGGCGCCAGGCAGATCAATTCAGGGGAGGGCGCGCCATGTCCGCGCTGAATACATTGCGCGGGCCGCGCGGAACGAGACAATCAAGCGGCAGGGGGAGCGCGGCTGGGAGGCAGCCGGTAATCGTGAGAAGGAGGAAACAGAACATCGCCACAGCCAACCAGGACCCCCGAAACCTCGGGAATCGACGGCGCGACAGCGGCCACAAAGCCGGACAGCAAGGAGGCGCGCTGGAATTGGGTGACTAAGCAGTTGTGACCGGGGGCCTGGGCATCCTTGTGCAGGAGACGATGAAGTTCGGGGGAAACCTGGAGGACGCACACCGCTACCCACAGCGAAAACATCACTGCGACGGCAGCCAAACGGCGGTCCTGGCGCTGGTGCGCCGATGTTGCCCAAAACTTCACGTTGACCCACAATAAAGCACGGCAGCGGAGGTGGCGCAAGCAAATTTGCGAAGCTCCAGCAACGTGCCCTGCCACCACGGATAATAGGACTGTCCAGTCACGTCGTAACCGACACCGTAAGAGTTCAGTTTGTCGAAGAAGTATTTCGTCGCCTTTCGGTTACCTCCCTTATCGATGTGGATCCTTATGAGCGGGCGCGGTCCGGCCCCCCGGCCGGCCTCGACGCCCCTGATGCCCGTCATGGCCCGAGAGAGCCCGCGGCCGCCACCGGCGACCAATGCGACTTTTCCCGGTTGCGTCATGGCTACAGATTGACCGTTCGCATGCCCTGTTCGTGGTAACGGGCTCCGGCGGACACCCCCAATGGGAAGGCCGCATCCAGCCGGCCAAGCTGGTCTTGAGTCAGGGACAGGTTCAAGGCCCCGACGTTGTCCTCAAGATAGCCGACATGCTTCGTTCCCGGGATCGGGACGATGTCCGGGCCCTGAGCCAGCACCCAGGCCAGGGCTAACTGCGCCGGCGTGCAAGGGATTTCCTGGGCGATTTGCCTCACCGTCGCCGCCAGATGCAGATTGCGCTGGAAGTTTTCCCCCTCGAACCGGGGATGGCGCCGCCGCCAGTCGTCCTGGGGAAGGTCCTCCGGCGCCTTGAACCGCCCCGTCAGAAAGCCGCGTCCTAACGGGCTATAGGCCACAAAACCGATGCCCAATTCCCGGCAGGTCTGGAGGATTTCACTTTCGGGGTCCCTCGACCAGAGCGAGTATTCCGTTTGGAGGGCCGTGATGGGGTGGACCCGGTTGGCTCGGCGAAGGGTCGCAGGAGCGGCCTCCGACAGGCCGAGAAATCTTACCTTGCCCTGGACAATCAGGTCCGCCATGGCGCCGACCGTCTCTTCGATGGGCGTCTTCGGGTCTACCCGGTGCTGATAATAAAGGTCTATACGCTCCACCCCAAGCCGCGCGAGGCTCGCTTCGCAGGCCCGCTTCACATATTCGGGCCGCCCATTGACGCCCAGGAACTCGCCTTGGGGCCCGCGCACATTCCCGAACTTGGTGGCGAGGATCACCTGCTCGCGCCGGCCGCGAATGGCGCGACCCACCAGTTCCTCGTTCTTTCCCACGCCGTACATGTCGGCGGTATCCAGAAAACTCACGCCCAGGGCGAGCGCGCGATGGATGGTGGCGATCGATTCGGCCTCGTCCGCTGGCCCGTAGAACTCCGACATCCCCATGCAGCCCAGCCCCAGAGTCGAAACCACCAGTCCTGATTTTCCAAGTTTGCGTGTTTGCATGGTTGCCTTGTAGCGCCGGCTCGCTCTTTGGTCAATGCCGGTTGCTTCGGCTCCAATACCATGAGCCAGCGCAACGGCGACGGAATTTGAACATCCGCTTGACCCGTTAAGGCATTTTTCGAATCCTCGTGGCATGGCGCATCATTCAAGCCTCTTCCGGAATCCGCAGGGCTGGTTTCTGCCGGCTCTACTCCTATGCACCAACGGGTTTTCAGCCGAACTGCCGGAAGAAAGGCCCCTGTGGCCAGGTGCGGAGTTCAAGAATGCCATCCACTACGATGTCAAGGAGACCGTGAGGCCCAACCGCGCCTCCAAAGGCTCGCTCTCGGGGTCAAACCGGGTTTTCAGCTTTGTCGCCGAGCCAACCTACAGTATTCACCAGGCGGCAAAGGCCGATGCCAACGGTGTGGGGCTGGTGATCTGCCCAGGCGGCGGGTATCGCGAGGTGTGGCTGGACCGGGAGGGGCATGATCTTGCCTTGTGGTTGAAATCCAGGGGCATCACCTCGCTCGTGCTCAAGTACCGGACCGACAACGGCGGGGAAGGCGACGACCGGAAATACCCTTGGGAGGTCTATCTTCCGGCAGTGTTTGCTGACGCCCGCCAGGCCGTCCGCGTCCTGCGCTCCCACGCAGCCGAACTGAATCTGGACCCTAATAAAATCGGCATCTGCGGGTTCTCGGCCGGTGGCAACCTGGCCTTCAACACGGTCTTTCGCCCCGAACCGGCCGACGCCGCCAACCCGGTCAGCGGGAACGTCAATTTTGCGGGATTGTTTTATCCTTGGCTCCGGGAGGAGTTCGGCGAGATGGTGGCGAAAACAAAACCCCTGCCGGCGTTGTTCATCATGAACGCCATTGACGACACGCTGACGCCGGCCAGCCGCTGTGTCGAGTTTTCCCAAACGGTGCTCAAGGCCGGCGGGCGAGTCGAGTTGCACCTCTTTGCCAAAGGCGGCCATGGCTTCGACCTGGGCGACGGACGCGGTGAATCCGCGACCCTGTGGAAGGAGAGCTTTGTGGCTTGGCTCAAAGACTGCGGGTTCATCCCTTGAGGGCCGTTCGCTCCCCCGGCCCTTGCGATGAATTGGAAAACGAAATACGAGTTGGGATCACAGACCGTTCCAACCATGAAGACGCCGATGCCTGGGGCCAACGGCCGCCTTTCACGCCGGCTGTTTCTCAAGCGGTCCGGCGTCGCCAGTCTCGGCCTGACGTCACTGGCCGGGTTGCGACTGTCGTCATCCCCGGTGCGCGCTACGGAGGCGCCCCCCAACGAGCCGGATAGGCTTCACGGCATCCTCAATGCGGAAATCCGCGCCGGCATGGAGGCGGCCGTGTTCAAGAACCTGGTTCCCGCCGCCACCGAACGGGTCTATCCGGGCCACTTCACGATCAACGCCGACGGCGGCGGCTACGGCGGCGACACCACCTGGCCAGGGCTGGACTCCTGGCAGATGGTCGGGCCGTATCTGCGACTGGGCCGCACGCGCCTGGTCCTGGATTACTTTGAGTTCGTCCGGGCCTCGCAACGCAAAGACGGCAACATCCCGTTCGCCATTTTCAACGGCAACACCCGCCCCGGAGGTTGTCTGCGGGGCCTGAAGTATCCGGACGACCTCTTCACTTACAAACCGCCCCGGCGCGAGGGGTTGCCCGCTTCCAGCCAGGAGACACGCCAGTGGATTGGCCTGTTCGAGCATTGGCAAACCAAAGGCGAACCGCTCAGCACCCTGGGCTCCGTTTGCTACGTGCTCACGGCCGCGGAGGTCTTCGAGGCTACAGGCTCGACGTCGTGGCTTCGGGAACGGCTTGGGTCGGTGGAATCGGCCGCCAAGTTCCTGTTGACGCTCCACAAGGACAGCGGGCTCATCGGGGGCTCTGGATTCTACATTGAGGCGCCGCCGCGGGAAGGGTGCGACGGCGTGACGCAGTGCTACGCGGTTCATGCCCTCCGCCAACTGGCGAAACTGTTCGGCGCCGCCGGAGAGAGGGCAAAGCAGGCCGATTGGTCCGGCTACGCCGATAAACTGGCAAAGGCTTTCCTGGAGACCTTTTGGCGGGAAGACCATTTCGGCGAGTATGTCCACCCGGAGCAAGGGCTGGTGGACAGCCACGGCCTGTCCGACGTGAACTGGGCGGCGGTGGCCTTCGGCCTGCCAGACGAGCAGAAGCTCGAACGGCTTTGGCCGCGGCTGATAGCCGAGCCGGCCTTCTGGGCCGGAGACATGCCGACGCAGGTTGTGACGAAGCCCTTTGCTTATGAGAAATGGGAATCCAGCCGTTCGGCGGATTGCCCCGGCGACCCGCTCAACGACGTGGCGGCGATGGGGCGGGTCTGGTATTTGGAGGCCGTGGCGTGCCGGCGGATGAAGGCCCGCGCTCGTCTGGTGGATTCAGTGCTGAAGGTGTGCCGGGCGGCCAAGGTGAACGGCTATTGGCGCGAGCGTTATCACCTCAAGCCCGACGGTTCCGTGTCAGCGGACGGCTCGCAGAAGTACTGCGAATACGCCGCAATCCTGGCGCGGGTCGTGTTCGACAATCGGGAGATCTTCTTGGAATGATGGCCCCGACCAACCCGGCACGACAAAATCAACGCCGAGTACGCGCTTTTTTTACCTTTTTCTCGGAGGCGGGCTTTTAAGGGGGTCAACGAGAATGTACTGTTTTGTTGACCGCTGACCGGGCGGGTGGCTATGGTGAACCTATGGGGAGACAATTGCGCATCCAGTACCCCGGCGCGATCTACCACGTTATGAACCGGGGCGACCGGCAGGAGCCGATCTTCGGAGATGACCGGTTGCTGGAGCAGGTGAGCGCGCGGCCTGGGCCGTGTCACTTTGGGGAGGCGGTGCAGGAGGCGTCCGAGGCGCAAGCGGAGCGCTTGGTCGTGGAGGGCCTCAAACGGCTGGGTTGGACCGAGGAGGCTCTGAGGGCAAAAGGCAAAGGGGACGCGAGCAAGGTGGCGCTGGCGCGCGGGTTACGTTCGCGGACGACGATGCCGCTAGCGTGGATTGCCGAGCGGCTGTGGATGGGCAGGCGGGGGTACCTGGCCCGGCTGTTGGGCCGCCGGGAGGAGGTTTCGGGCGCCAGCCCGGCGGGGCAGGCGGTGCTGCCTTTATGACAATCTCATTGACTGGCCCTCCAGAAAACCTACGCCGCCGTGCCTGAGCCAAAGATCGTGATCGCGGTGGGGGCTTGTGCGACCGCTGGCGGACCATTTGTCGGCCACCCCCAGGTAAACAATGGCGCTGGCGCATTGCTGTCCGTGGGCTTATACATTCCCGGCTGTCCGCCCCATCCGCTGACCATTCTCGACGGCCTGCTCCGATTACTGGGGCGGCTGGAGGAGTCGGGGCAAAGAAGCTAGATGCACATGAATGGACTCTCGGCCACGTTGTTGAGTTTTGCCCTGTGGGCTTATGTAGCAGGGATGGTGGGAGCGTTGATATTTCAACGCGCCGAACGGTTGGCCAACGGCATCGGGTTCGGTCTGGCCGCGGTGGGCGGGTGTTGCGGTGTGCTCTCCTGCGCCTCCGCTCTGGCCACGGGCGCGGCCACGGCGAGCCGGTCCTTCGAGCTATTTCCCGCTCTGATTCCCTACGTGCAATTCAGCATCCACGCGGACGCGCTGGGCTGCTTCTTCGGGATGCTGAATTCGCTGCTGGCGGTGGCGCTCTCGATTTACTCGCTGGGTTACGCGCGCGGGTATTACGGGCGGAAGAATGTGGGCGTCCTGGCCGCGTTCTTCTGCTTGCTGCTGCTGGCCACGACGCTGGTCTTCCTGGCTGACAACGCCTTCTTCTTCCTCATCGCCTGGGAAATCATGACCTTCTCCGCCTATTGCCTGGTCAGCTTTGAGCATGAACAGGAGGAAACCCGCAACGCTGGCGTCCTGTTCTTCATCATGTCCCACATCGGCACCGGGTGTCTCATCTTGGGATTTCTGCTCATGTTCCAGGGGTCCGGCAGCTATGGCTTCGAGAGCTTCCATGCGCTCGGGGACAAAATGCCTGTTGGCCAGCGGAACCCGGTGTTCCTGCTCTTTCTGTTCGGCTTCGGCGTCAAGGCGGGCATGGTGCCAGTCCATATCTGGCTGCCGGCCGCGCATCCGGTCGCGCCCACCAACGTGTCGGCCTTCATGTCCGGCGTGCTCCTCAAAGCCGGCATCTACGGCTTGACGCGCGTTTGCTTCGATTTCCTCGGGACGCCGCCGTACTGGTGGGGCGTGACGGTGCTGACCCTCGGTACAGTTTCGGCCGTGCTGGGCGTGCTTTACGCCTTGATGGAACACGACCTCAAGCGTCTGCTGGCCTATCACAGCATCGAAAACATCGGCATCATCCTCATGGGCCTGGGCGCGGCGCTGATGTTCCTGCATTCCGGCCATCCCGCGCTGGCCACGCTGGCGCTGATAGCCGGGCTGTATCACACCATCAATCACGCCTCGTTCAAGGCGCTGCTCTTCCTCGGCGCGGGGGCGGTACTGCACGCGACGCACACGCGCAACATGGAGGAAATGGGCGGTCTGGCTAAGCGAATGCGCTGGACGGCTTTGTTCTTCTTCGTCGGCGCGGCGGCCATTTCCGCGCTCCCGCCACTCAACGGGTTCGTCAGCGAATGGCTCACCTACCAGGCGCTGCTGCAAGGGTTCGGCACGACGCCGAGCCTTATCCGGCTCATGTTCCCCTTGAGCGGCGCCATGCTGGCGCTCACGGGCGCGCTGGCGGCGGCGTGCTTCGTGAAGGCGTTTGGCATCTCCTTTCTGGGGCAACCGCGCAGCGACCACACCCGGCACGCGCACGAAGCGCCGCTGCCCATGCTGCTCGGTCAGGGGATTCTCACAGCGGCCTGCGTCTTCCTCGGGTTGTTCCCGACGGTCGTCCTGAAATTGCTCGACCCGGTAACGCAGCAATTGACTGGTCAGCAACTGAGCCAGCAGCTCTCCCTGGCCAGCGGTCTGGTGCTCGCGGGCGGGGCCGGGCGAGCCGGCACCGTTTCGACCCTCGGCATCACGCTCATGCTCCTCTGCCTCCTGCCCGTGCCGCTGGTCTTGTGGGCGCTTTTCGCGCGCCGGGCCAGGACGCGCGTCGGCCCGACCTGGGATTGCGGCCAGCGCGGCCTGACGCCAAAGATGGAATACACCGCCACGGGTTTCTCGAAACCGCTGCGGATGATTTTCAAAGCTCTTTTCCGTCCACGACGTGAGGTGCAGCGCGAATACGACTTCTCGCCTTACTTCACCACGAACCTCCGCTTCGAAAGCCACGTCGAGGAAATGTTCCAGACCCGCATCTACCGCCCGCTGCGGTCGCTGGTGCTGTATGGCTCGCGCCGATTGCGCGCGCTGCAAGCCGGCAGCCTTCAGGCTTACCTGATCTATATCTTCATCACGCTGCTGCTGTTGCTGCTATTTGCGTTATGAACGCTATCATTTCGATCATACTGCAAACGCTTCTGCTGCTTCTGCTGGCGCCGCTGCTGAGCGGCCTCATCAAGAACTGGAAAGCCAAGCTGCAAAATCGGCGCGGCCCGCGCATCTGGCAGCCTTACTCGGACCTCCTCAAATTCTTGCGCAAAGACATGGTGATTTCCGAGCACGCCTCGTGGGTGTTCTCGGTCGCGCCCTACGTCGTATTCCTCTCCGCGCTGCTCGCGGGTCTGATGGTGCCAATGTTGACCGCACAAGCGCCGTTGAGCTTGTTCGGCGGCGTGCTGGCGGTGGTCGGCTTGCTCGCGCTGGGGCGCTTCTTCCTCGCACTGGCCGGGCTCGACCCCGGCAGCGCCTTTGGCGGCATGGGCAGCAGCCGCGAGATGACCATCGCGGCCATTGCCGAGCCGGCCATGATGCTGGCCATCTTCACCGTCGCCATCGCCGCGGGTTCGACCGACCTCAGCCAGATGGTGCAAGCGGGCCAAGGGCCGACGTGGAAACTGTTCAATCCAACTCATGCGATGGCGTTCGCCGCTTTGTTCATCGTGCTGCTGGCCGAGACGGGCCGCCTCCCAATCGACAACCCGGCCACGCACCTGGAGTTGACGATGATCCACGAAGCAATGCTGCTCGAATACTCTGGCCGTTACCTAGCGCTGATGGAATGGGGCGCGTCCATCAAGCAACTCGTGCTGATGACGCTGCTCTCAAATGTCTTTTTTCCGCTGGGCATCGCCACGAACGCGTCGCCTGCGGCGCTGGGTCTCAGCGCGGTGGCCTTCGGGGCGAAGTTGCTGGTGCTGGCGGCGGGGGTGGTGCTGGTGGAAACGACCAACGCCAAGCTGCGCCTATTCCGCGTGCCCGACCTGTTGAGTGCCGCGTTCGCGCTCGCCACGCTGGCGCTGCTGTCCACGTTCTTGTTTGGATAACCATGAATGCCGCCACTTCCACCGAAATCAGTTCGCAACTCATCACGTTTTGCGCCGCCGGCATGTTGGTGTTTCAACTCCTGCTGGTCGTGCAGCGGATGTTGCTGACCAACATCCGGCTCTTCGCGTTGCAGTCGGCGTTGCTGGCGGCTGTTGCTGGCACCGTCGCCTACTTCTACAACGCCACGCACGTCTATATCGTCGCCGTGCTGACGATCCTCGGGAAGGTGATCTTTTTGCCGTGGCTGCTGGACCGGCAGGTGCGCCGCATTGGGATCACCCAGGAAATCGAGCCGCTGCTCAACGCGCCCACGTCCATGCTGTTGTGTGGCGGGCTGACGCTGCTGGGTTACATCGTCGCGCGCCCCTTCACGGCTCTGGAACGGCTCGGCAACAACACGCTGGGTGTCGCCATGACACTCGTGCTCACCGGATTTTTCCTCATGTTCAATCGCCGCAAGGCCATCACGCAGGTGCTGGCGCTGCTGGCGGTCGAAAACGGGGTGATGCTCGCCGCCGTCGCGCTGGCCACTTACGGAATGCCGCTGGTGGTCGAACTTGGCATTTTCTTCGACGTGGTGGTCGCGGTGATGGTGCTGGGTATCCTGGTTTATCGCATTCGCGAAAGCTTCGATTCGATGGACACCAGCAAGCTCAACCAGTTGAAGGGATGATATGTCACTGCTCGCACCCATCCTTCTCGTCCCGCTCGTCGCGGGCCTCGCGTGCCTGCTCGTGCCGTCGCGACGGGTGATGGCCGGGTTAAGCGTGCTCGCGTTCGGCCTTCTGCTGGCTCTGGGGATTGCGCTGATTGACCAGGTGCTGGAGCGCGGCGTGGTCACGGAGTGGGGTGAATTCCTCTACGCGGACGCCTTGAGCGCGTGGATGGTTTTGGTGATCTCGGTCGTGTCGTTGGCCAGCGCGATTTACGCCGCAGGCTACCTCCGCCGCGACCTGGCCGACGGGGCCGTGACCGAGCGGCGCTTCCGCGAATTCTATGTGCTCACGCCGCTGTTCGCGGCCGGCATGTTCCTCGTCGTGCTGGCCAACAATCTCGGCGTGATGTGGTTTGCCGTGGAAGCCACCGCGCTGTCATCCGTCCTGCTCGTTGCGCTCTACAACCGCCGGACTTCGCTCGAAGCCGCTTGGAAATACATCATCCTCGGCAGCCTTGGCCTGGCGCTGGCGCTGTTCGGCACGGTGTTCGTTTACGCGGCGGCCGTTGGCCCGCACGCCTCAGATAAGCTGCCCAGCTTCAACTGGTCGCGCCTTATGACCGTGGCACCGCAGTTCGACCACGGCCTCATCAAACTGGCCTTCGTGTTTGCGTTCATCGGCTACGGGACCAAGGCCGGTCTCGCGCCCATGCACACCTGGCTGCCGGACGCGCACAGCGAAGCGCCGTCACCCACGAGCGCGATGCTCTCCGGGGTGTCGCTCAAAATCGCGCTCTACGCTTTGTTGCGGTTCCACATTCTCACCACGGCCTGCCTGGGGACGCCCTTCAGCCAACATCTCCTACTGGGTTTCGGTTTACTCTCCATGTGCGTGGCGGCGCCGTTCATCTTGGTTCAGACCAACGTGAAGCGGTTATTCGCCTACCACAGCCTCGAGCACGTCGGCATTATGTGCGTGGGTTTTGGTCTTGCCGCCCCGCTGGCCGTTTTCGGCGCGGTGCTGCATATGGGGTATCACGCCCTGGTGAAATCGGCGATTTTCTTTGCCGCCGGCAACATCCATCAAAAGTACCATTGCTTGGAACTGCCCTCGCTGGGTGAAGGGTTGCTGCAGACGATGCCGGCTTCTTCCACTTTGCTCGCCCTGGCAGTCATTGCCATTGCGGGTCTTCCGCCGTTCGGCATTTTCTTGACTGAGTTTAGCATCGTGGCGGGAGGGATGCAAGCGGGCCACCCTCTGGCCTGCGGCCTGTTCGTGGCGGCTCTGCTCACGGTCTTTTCCGGCTTGCTCAGCCACGTCGCTCACCTGCTATTGGGAACGGCTGAAAGGCAACCGGGCGGACCATCGACACCCATTAGCTGCGTGGCGGCGATGGCCCTGTTGATCGCAGTGCTGGCGGTGTTCAGCATCTGGCTGCCCAAGCCGTTGCTCCAATTGATCACCCAAGCCGCGAGCATCATTCGAGGGATACCATGAACGAACGAGCGCGTTTTCAATATAAGTTTGCTCATGGTGGGTTGCCGTCTCGGCGCGCGGCGGTCCCAGCCGGAGCCGCCGCGGCAGCGGGGACGATTGCCTGGCGGGCTGTAAAATGTGTCCACCGCGGGCGACGGTTCGGAGGCCAGCCATGAACCTGTCGCACGTTTCCAACGACCTCCGGCCCGTGGTCGAAGAGGTCACCAGCCGCTTCAAAGGTCGGATCGGCTTCTTACATGCACCGCAGGTCAATGAGATCTATCTCCAAGGGGGGATGGACTTGGTCTCGGGCTTCTGCGCGCACCTTTATCGAAACTGGAAGGCTCGCTTGGTGACGGTGTTTGCCGACGACGTGCGCGCGGGCGAAGGCGCGTTCCATCTCTACTACGTGCTGGCACTCGACGCGGCGCACGGCTTTCTCATCCTGCGCGTGCCAGTGCCGCCGGAAGCGCCGGAGTTCACCTCGCTTACCAATGCCATTCCCGCGGTCAATTGGCAGGAGCGGGAGATTCAAGACCTGTTCGGGCTGAAACTCATCGGCCATCCGAACCCGCGCCGCTGTGCCCTGCACGACGACTGGCCGGAAGTGTATCCTCTGCGAAAGGATTTCAATTTGAAGACTGTGCTTCCACCGTTTCAGGGCAAGCGCCATAAGTTTCGCGAAGTGGAGGGCGAAGGCGTGTTTCAAGTGCCCGTGGGTCCGGTGCATGCAGGCATCATCGAGCCAGGCCATTTCCTCTTCAGCGTCGCCGGTGAGCCGGTGCTCTACCTGCAAGTCCGCCTTTTCTACACTCACAAGGGCACTGAAAAGTTGTTCGAAAATATTCCCATGACGCACGGGGTGCGGCTGGCGGAGAGCATCTCCGGCGATTCAAGCTTCGCGCACGCCACATCCTTCTGCCACGCGGTCGAACGGGCGGCGGATGTGCAGGCGCCCGCGAGAGCGAGGGTGTTACGCTCGGTGTGTCTTGAATTGGAACGTCTCTACAACCATATTGCGGACATAGGCGCGGTTTGCACGGACGTCGCTTTCGTCACGGCGAACATGCACGCTATGCGGCTCAGGGAGCAAATTTTGCGCGTCAATGAACACCTGACCGGCAACCGCCTCCTGCGCGGCATGGCCTGCCTGGGTGGCGTGCGCTACGATTGGCACGCCGAACAACTCCAGGCCCTCAGGGAATTAGTGACCGGGTTGAAACCCGAATTCGACTCGCTCGTGCACCTCGTCGAAGATTCCTCGTCCACCCTCGACCGCTTGGAGCACACGGGCATACTTAAGCCGGCAGTGGCGCGCGATCTCGGTGTCGTCGGCATTGCTGGTCGCGCCTCCGGGTTCGACCATGACCTGCGCCGCGACTTTCCTCACGCCGCCTACGACGAGGTAAACGTCAAAGTCCCCGTCTTTCAGGTCGGCGACGTTAGACACCGCCTGCGCGTCCGAGTGGACGAAGTGCGCGAGTCCCTCTCGCTCATCGAACAGTTCACCGCGAAGTTGCCGGTGGGCCCGGTGCGCGCGGAAGTGGGCGAGTTGCCCGCCGACCGCGTGGCCCTCGGCTACGTGGAAGGTTGGCGCGGCGAAATCTTCCACTGGATTCGCACCGCACCAGGCAACCGCTTGGCCCGGTGCAAAGTCAAGGACCCGTCGCTTCAGAACTGGCCGGCGCTGAGCGAGGCGATTCTGGGCAACATCGTCCCCGACTTCCCGGTGGTGAACAAGAGTTTCAACCTGTCCTACTCCGGAACCGACCGCTGACCTATGTTTGGCATCCTTGGCAAAAGCCTCTCCACCGGCGTCGTCACGACGAGCTATCCTGCGGCTCCGCCCCACATGTCCTCCCATGCCCGCGGCCGACCGGAGATTGACTGGGCCAATTGGAAGGATGCCCGGCACGCCGCCGCCATCTGCCCGACGGGTGCGATTTGGTATGAAGACCTGAACGGCCAGAGGTTAGCCCGACTTGACCTGGCCAAATGTATCTTTTGTGGGCTCTGCGCCGACGTAGATAAGACAATTCGCACGACGAACGTCTGCGAATGCGCCGCGCGAAGCCGCGACGATTTGGTAACGAGCGCCAGCTACAGCCTTAAGTCTGACGGCACCCACGACCGCATGGTCTCGCCCCCCACCAGCCCCAAGACGGGGCACCCTCGACTGACGCCCGCCCAACGCGAATCGCTCGACACCATCGGCCTGCAAATCAAAGAGCGCGTGGACAAAATCTTCGGTCGCTCGCTGCACATCCGCGAAGTGGACGCCGGTTCGTGCAACGGCTGCGAAATCGAAATCGTCGGCTTGAACAGTCCGGTCTATGACATCGAACGCTTCGGCATTCACTTCGTCGCCTCCCCACGGCATGCCGACATGCTGCTCGTGACTGGCCCTGTGACGCGCAACATGGAACAAGCGCTGAAGAAAACCTACGATGCGATGCCGGCACCGCGCCTGGTCGTAGCTGTGGGTGCGTGCGGTTGCAGCGGCGGCATATTCGGCGTCAACTACGCCACGCGCGGGTCCGTAGACGCTGTAATTCCAGTGGACGTTTTCACTCCCGGCTGCCCGCCCAACCCGCACGCCCTGCTCCATGGGATCCTGCTGGCGATGGGCCGGTTGCCCTCCGCCGCCCAAGGATAGAGGAACCGGAGTAGTCGAGCCTTGGTGGGGGTTAAAGGAGCGTTCCCCATTTCCCGCCGATAGCATTGCCCCGGTAGCTGCGGCCATTGGCGCTTATTCCAGCTTGATTCGGTAATAGAGCGCGGCGCCATTGGTGCCAGTGGCGTCGAGGAGGAGGTTTTGCGGCGGCGTGGCGAGGATGTGCTGCACCAGGTTGGTGAACGGCACGGTCAGGTCGCCCGTGCGCTGGAGAGAATAGATATGGTTGGAGACCGAGGTCCAAGTCACCTGCACCCCGGCGGTTGGATTCCAGGTGAGCGTTTCCATGCGCAGGTTGGAGGTCGGATCCGTCGGGTCGGTACCGGCGAGGTATTCGGCGAAGTTGGTCATGCCGTCGCCGTCGAAGTCGTCCTGGGCTCGCGAATGGTCGCTGGCCAGCCCCGTCGGGTGGCCGAAGTACTTCATCATCCACCAATCGGGAATACCGTCCCCGTCGGAGTCGATCCAGAGAAACACGGAGAAGGTTGCGGTCTCGTTGGCCCGGTTGACGTCGGGGACAACACCGGTTGCGTCAGCAATTAGGCGGTAGGTCGCTTCGCCCGGTGGCTGGGTGCCCGGAGGCAAATTGAGGACCACCTGCGCCAGGCGACCGGGATCGAGCGCGGGGACGGTAGCCGTGGCGAGGAATCCGTTGGTTTGGCCGTCGAAGCTGATGGCCAAGACGGAGTTGGTCGCCGCGGGCGCGCCCAGGTTCTGCACCGCGGCGATGACGCGCAGGGCGCCGTTGGTGCTCGCGGTGTAGGACACCAAAGACACCGCGAGGTCCGTGCCTCCGACGCTGACCGACTGCGTGTTGTTCGTGGGGTTGAATTCCGACGACGCTGTCCCGAAGTCCACCACCGCGTAAAGGGTATAATTGGTAGGCGGGCCGGGCACAACCCATTGCGCGACGGCGAGGTTCGAAGCAGCTGCGGGGAGCCAGCCCGGGATGACGACATTCATGATCAGCACCCCGCCCGCATTGGGGTCGCCATCGTAGAAGCCGACCACCACGTTGCTCACCGCCAGGTCCCCCGTATTGCGCACGTTCGCGCTCAGGGTGAGCATGTCCCCAGGCAGGTAGTTGTTTCCTTGGACAGTGAAGTCGCCAGCCAGCAGAGCGAGATCCTTGATGAGGGACCGCTTGGTGACGGCGAGGTCCACGCGGCCCTGCAGCGGCACGTTCGGGATGGTCACCATGGCGCCATTGGTGACCGCTGCTGTCACGTTGGTCGTGAGCATGTTCACCAGCTCGTACGCAACCGTGAGATTTCCGGCGTCGTCCCACGCGGGCGCGAACGCGCTTTCCATGGGCGGATCGTTGCGGAGGAGTGAATCCTGCCCCCACGCGGCGGCGGACGGATCATAGACCGCATAGTGCGCGTGCGAGCCGCTCGTGGTCATCTCCTGCCAGAGCAGGCAGAAATTCCCGCCCGGGCCACACGTCAGTGCGAAGTCCTCGAAGCCCGCCGTCTGCGAATTAGCCCGGGCCAGGGCGGGCGGCGAGGAAAGATTCGTGCTCATGACGAGGTCGGCGCCCTGTTGCCATACCAGGGCAAGCGCGCCTCCGGGCGAAAGGGCGGCGCGGGCGTTCCGGTTGCCCGCTCCACCGGTGGTGAGCTGCTGGGCACTGCTCCAGGCGCCATTGGTCCAGGTGCAGACAAATACCTGGTCATCGGGCGTATTCGTGAGCGTCCCGCCCGTGTCCTGGGACCAGACGAAAAGGGCCTGATTGCTGGCCCCCGCCAACGACTGCGAGAGGCAATACGCCAGGTTGGTTACCAGGGCCTGTGGCGGGGTCCAGGTCTGGGCCGCCGGGCTCCATTGCGACCAAAGCACGTCGCTGCCGGCGCTGTTGGTCCCCATCAACAGGTTGGCTGTGTTCCGGGTCCACGTCAGCAGCAAGCTACCGTCGGCCATGGGGCCGGCCAGCAGTGGCTGATGGTCCAGGTAGCTGTTGGTGGTAAGGGTCTGCGGTACGGACCACTGGCCGCTGGCCCGGCTCCACTTGGACCAGGCGATTTCCATCTGGCTCGCCATGGCCGTCAGGTCCGCAGTGGTGAAATTGGGATCGGCGACCCGCTCCCAGACCGCCATGGCATCACCGGAGCCGTCGTATTTGACTTGCGGGTTGAACTCGGCCCGCGTGTCGGCTTCGATGGTCAGCGGCGCGCTCCAATTGGTTCCGTCATAGCGCGTCCACCGGATATCGGTGGATTGGAGGATGTTCGTGCTGCCGTTGTCTCCGACGTAAAGGAGCATCAACTCCTGCCCGCGAGCGTCCAGCGTTGGCTGGCAGTCCGGCAACGAATTGGTGACGAGGGTTAGATCCGCCTGGGCCAAATCCCCGCGGCCGCCATCCTGCGGGCGGGGTTGCCCGGGGGGAAAGGTCTGTCTCTGGCCGATCGCGCGAAAGGCAAGCAAGGCGTCCCTGACGCTCTTGAGATCGTTCGGCACACCGGCCCTTTGCAGGGACCCGTTCGCCACGAACCCTTCCGGTCCGGAGGCGAGATTCGGACGCGCGGCAGTGGGCGTCCCGCCCGGGGGGATGATACGTACCGGCACCCAACCGGAGAACCCGGCGCCCAGCTCTGCCAGGTTCATCCCCGGCTTCGCGGGATAGCTAAAGCTCAGCCACACGAACTCACCGGAGAAGCTGAAGACCCAGATTTTCCATTCCGCGCTGGCGTAGGCCTCGATTTCGATCGATTTGACGATGCCGTCCGGTGGAACTGGCGGAAGCTGGAACTCGAGGCTTGTCTTGGTGCCCACATCTACCTTGAGTTCGCCCAGACTCCCTAGCTTCGGGTTGTACTCGGCATAGAAGGGGCTGCTGCCGCCAAAGGTGGCGCTATCGAACCGGAAGCTGGGAAAATCCCAGGACAACTGGCCGTTGAGCTCCGGTTCGGCATAAAACTCGATGCTAACGGTCTTGACGAGTTTCCCCACCACCGGGACCTTCTCGGCGATGCCAGTAATGCCCGGTCCCAGTAGGTCCGGGAGACCGACGGTGCCGAGGTCGAGTTTGTCCGAGAGGGATGCGCCGAGCGAGACCGTGGTGTCAGTAAACCCATCGGTTGGTGAAACGGTACCGGTCCCGCTGATGGTAACGTCCCCCGAGATTACCTTATCGCCAAGATACAAGGTGAGGCTCTTGTCATCGGTCCCGCCAGGCTGATCTTCGGGGTCTGGCGCGTTCCCCACCGCTAGTTCCCACTCGAGGCTCTCCCGGTCAAACGACAACTCCGGATTCAAGTAGAACTTCAGGCCAAAGGTGCCCAGGACAGGCAGTTTCCACATCGGTGTGGTGAGGGGTGGGTTGGGCCACTGCGCCTGGGCGGAGATGCTCTGTACGGGCGCGGGGAGGACCTGGGAGCCGATTGCTGTAAACACCTGGAAGAGCTGCGCTGGAGTCGGGATGTCCAGAACGTCCACGTCGAAGGGGTCCGAGGATTGCCCTTCGACGCTCTGGGCAACAACCTTGACGGTGTTTGCGCCGATGACGAAGGAGGGATCGAAAGCGCCTGAGTCGATCATTACGGTGTAAATCGGGCCGGGACCCGCGGCGGTTTGGAACAGCCCGTCGTTCACGTAAAACGAGACGATTCCTGGGGTCGAACCGTTCCAATCCACCGAGGCGGTGAAATCATCCGGCATCGAGATGCCCGCCAGATAAACGGGTTCGAACGTGGAGGCCACATCGGTGACCTCCGGCGCTTGGTGCTCGGGAGACAGAAGAATATCCGGGACACAAACACTCACCGCGCCTTGCGGCACCTGCAGCGCCACCGTAGCCGGGGCGTAGCCGGTGGCGCTCACGGCGATGAGATCCCCGCTGGACACGGGCATGGGCGCGAAGCTATAGCTACCATCCCCCGCCGTGGTCACCTGCTTGCCATCCAGGCTTACCGTTGCGCCAGCGATCGGGTGAAGGTCCACGCCGTCCAGCACGCGCCCGGAGACCGTCGCATTGAGTCTCAAGTCCAAAGCAAAGGAAGGCGATACCCCGGCGATGGTGCCGCCGCCAACCACCGCGCTTACTTGGGCGACGCAATTGGGAAAATAGGAGGAGGCAGGCACGGTGATCGCGGCGTTCCAGGTAACCGCGTGCGAACCCGAGGTGATGCCCGAGCCCGTGTCGCCCTGGAGCGCGCCGGCGGTGGGGACGAAATCGAACGAGGCCCCGCCCTTCCCCGAGAACGCCAGGGAAACCTGGGCCGAATCGCCCGGCGCCAACCGGAGGACGTAATTCACATCGACCAGGGACGTTCCCGCCCGCTGGGCGGCGGTGACGACCGGCAGCGGGTACAGTGCGAAATCATGGGTCAGCACCGGTGTTGACGCGGACAGGGTCACCGAATCCGTCCGGGGTGCGTAGCCCGGTTGGCTGGCCGTAATGGAATAAGTGCCGGGCAGGAGTTTGGTGAGGCTGTAACTGCCATCGCTGCCGGTGGCGGTTGAACTCCCTCCGATGGTTACCGTCGCGCCGCCCAGGGGAAACCCATCGTCAGCCGCGGTGACCTGGCCGGTCACCGAGAGCGTTCCTTCCGACGTCGCGCGGAAATAGAGCTGCGCGGAGCCGCTGCGCTCATCTTGCCAAACATAGGCGGCATTTCCTGAGGAATCGATGGCGACAGCCCCGAACGAGGCGGATCCAGGACTTTGCGAGACATCGCATTCCGGAACGGTATCCAGCAAGGAACGCGCATAGATCTGGGAGTTCGCGCCTTCGCGACCATCGGTCCAGGAGCATACTAATTGTCCTGAGGCAGAGGCGAGAACGGGCCAACTGGCTTTGGCTTCGGGCTGCGACACAGTAAGGTTGTCAACGGTTATGAGGCCCTCAGGGTTTAGCTGTGTCCAAACCACGGAGCCATCGGTCGTGGACCACACCACGTCCAGGTTGCCGTCGTAGCCGCGGATGATAATGGGGCGTCCCTCCAAGCCGCTGACGTTCGGTTTCTCGGCGATTTCTACATAATAGGTCCACGCCGGATTTGCGTAGGCCACCGTCGGGCCAGTCAGGTCCGGATCCTGATAAATCCACACCACATGGGTGACGCCGCTGTTGTCAACGGCCACACTCGGATAAGAAGCATCATAATCGGGCGTCGCGGTTTCGAGGTCATACCAGGCCTCGAATATCGAGCCCGGGACCGGATTTCCGCCACTATCGAGCGCTACAGAGGCGATGAAAGAGCTATAAACCGGCACCTCGACCGGGTACCAGATCCCCTCCCACTCGTCGAGGTAAGTCTGAACCTCGGCGACGACTACGGGCAGTTGAGTACGTGGGTTGATGGCAACGGCCGGTGAGGAATCAAGCTCCCAATCCGAAATCGTGGGGTCCATGTAAAATGCGTTTAGGGTGGCAAGCTTTCCCCCGGATACTTTGAGGTAAATCAGGCCTGAGAAGCTGGCGCTGCTCGCTATGATGTGGCAGTCGCCGGCGCTGTCCACCGCCACGTGGGGGAAACCGTCGCCGGTGCTTTTGTATAAGCTTGTCGCCGGCACGGTGACGGTCCCATTGGGACCGACTTGCGCATACATGATGCCATCGGCTGGGTCTTGCCAGACCACATTGATATTCCCCAAGGTGTCCGCGGCCGCGTCGGGCCCCGCGCCGGGGCTGATCAATAATGCGTCCGACAAGGAGCTGCAGAGATCGGTGGACGCTGGACTTTGAACGCAGGCTGCCGTTAAGAGAACGGCGATCGTCAGGCCGCGGAGCCGATGATTCGGTGTGTCCGTTCTTGTTTTTGAGTGCATAATAATCTCACGGATTGATGGTTTCTATTACTCGATAGTAGCGGGCTGGCGGGAGAACGGGTGTCGGGTCGGTAAAGGTCTGGGTTTGCTGGCTCTCCAGCAGGCTGCCCAAAGTGGTCCACTGCTTGAAGTCCTCGGTCGCCTCCAGGGTCAAGGTGGCGCCGGCTTGGCCGCCGGTGATCAGGATCGTCACTTTGCCGCCAGGGCCCAACTGCGCCTGCAACCGGATGCCCGACCCGCTCGCCAGGCCGCACTTTCCCTGTGACCCGGCCTGGTAAATTGCCTGGATTTCGCTGGCTCCAAGGGCGCGATTGTACACCGACATTTCATCCATGAGCCCGCTCATGTAAAACCCATCCACCTGACCAATCGTTAGGGGTGCGCTGACGAGCGGGACCGCTAAGCTGTTCGTCTCCGCGGACACCTGGACACCATTGTTGTAAATCCGAAAAACCCCGTTCTCCCGGGTCACTGCGAGATGATACCATTGGTTGCTGACGAGACTGACTGCCGCGGGCGCAACCAAATGAGGACCCAGCGCCGGCGCATTAAAGTAAAAATACAGTTCCTGGCCGCCGAAACCAACGAACCACTTGTTGCGCGCCCCGGGTCCTTCGTTCTGGCCGATGAATCCAACACTTCCGTCCCCTCCGGGCAGGGACCCATACAACTGCGCGAAGTTGGCCCAGAATTCAATGGAGAAATCGTTGGTGCCCAGGGCCCACAGGGGATTATCCGGCGCTTCCAGGTAGGAAGTCTCTCCGTCAAACAGAAACGCCTGGCCCACCTCTCCCGGCCCGTAGCCGACTGCTCCCTCGAACACCGCGTCATTGGTCCCGGCATAATCGCCCGTGTTTCCCTCCCCGCGCCACCAGGCCACCATCCCAGGCGGTGTTCCCGGGCAGGCCACTCCCGTGGCGATGCTCAGTGCCGCGAGCGGCGCGCTCGTCACACTCCCGACGGCATTAGTGACCACCACACTGTAACCTCCGGCCTGCGCTCGCGTCACATTAGTCAACGTCAAGCTGGCGTTGGTCGCCCCTGGGAGTGCGGCCCCATCGAAGCTCCACTGGTAGGACAGAGGCGCGCTTCCTGCCGCCGTTACCTGGAAGGTCACGGCCGTCCCCACGGTGTTGGTCTGCGATTGCGGCTGGACACTAATCCCCGGCGGCGCCAGGACCAGAACGTCGGCTGGGGCGCTTGGCACACTCGCGTTCGGATTGCTGACCACCACCGTGTACGCCCCGCTGTCCGATATCGCTGCATTGCTCAGCACCAGCTCAGCATTAGTGGCCCCCGCCAACGCGACGCCGTTGCTCTCCCACTGGTATTCGAGCGGCCCAGGGCCGCCCGCCGTGGCCTGCAATGTAACTGTCGAACCGACGGCCACGATCTGGTTGGTGGGCCAGATCGTGACAGCCAGAGGTGGGATGCCTGTGACGACCAGCGTGAGCAGTCCCTGATTGTATTTGGTCTGCCAAACCCCCGTGTTCGGAAGATTCAGATTCGTGAACGCGACCGTGTTGGTGGCGAAGTCAAGCACGGCGAAAGAATCCCCCACGCTTGGGAGGTACCCGTCCTGTGTCTGGGCCGCCAGTGTCCCGCCCACCGACGCGCTGCCTGCGAGGGTGATCTGTCCGAAATCCGAGAGACTACTGAGGCCAAAACTGAGTGTCCCGACATTCTGGGTAAAGCTGCCGCTAAACGTAATCGTGCCATGGTCGGCTTCGATGAGGCCGGTGTTCAGGGAATTCGCGGTGACGCCGACGCTTCCGCCCGTCCCCGACTCGACAAGTTGGCCCGCGTTGCTGAAGGAACTGCCCGCGACGGTGATCGTTCCCCCGCTCACATCCGCCAAAATGCTCCCCTGGTTGACCACTAACGCATTGGCCGCTCCGATGGTTCCGCTGAGCCCCCGCACCGTGATCCCCGGCCCCAGGACCAGCGTCGCCCCAGCAGTGCCCTCCCCCAAGGAATTGTTGCCCCAGGGATTGGAACCGCCAAACACCACCGTACCGCTGCCCCCCAGCACCTGGTTGCCCGCAAAGCTCATCGACCCGCTGGAGCAGAACCCCCAACTCGGGTGGTTGGTCAAGCTGCCTACCAGCGCC
>Ga0326727_10002450_pt1 | contig 63228 bp, 57 predicted proteins | sample MB2enrmetagenome_FD_207643 | JGI IMG/M metagenome (GOLD analysis project Ga0326727, IMG submission 207643) | Lab enriched peat soil microbial communities from McLean, Ithaca, NY, United States - MB29MY | ecosystem: Environmental > Terrestrial > Soil > Wetlands > Peat | place: USA: New York...
CTCTGCCTAGTTCTTAACAGAGAAGCAGCTCAAAACGTGGGGAGACCGGATAAAGCGGTCTCACCGACATTCTTCAACACATAATAAAGGGACAAGGCAGCGCGCTAATTCTTCTTTCCTGCTCCTCATCCAGTGTGCGCATATTCTTTGTTCCCTCAATATGGATAGTACCACATGGATTTCTTGTTTGACCTGATTAGGTTCAATTGACCAGCCTATGTATTTTGAAGGTATATTGTGAAAAATATGTAACACAAGTTTACGCAATCCATTATATTTGTGCACTTTTTTTTGCTTCTTACAAGATTGAGGAGGCCGTTCTCGCTCTAAAATTGCAGAGTCCCATTTTGGAGACAGAATGTCGATTATCGCTAAGGGAGTGGGAATTTTCATTTACTGCATCAACCAGTTTAGGTTAAATTGACTCTTAGAACACCAAGATAGCTAATTTTGGGAATTTGGAAAGGAGATGGGATTCTTCAAACTCGGCTGTTTGAGCACGACATTACTTATTTACTGCGAGCAAAAAAACCAAATCATTAGGAGGACTAAGATAAAGGACTCATTTTGAGTCCGAAATCCTACCCTCGTGCTAATTCATTCAAAGAATCTATTTCATCATGCGCGCGTACCTTGATGGTGAAGCGCTTATTAAGTACGTATCTTGTGAAAGAGTTAAGCTCGCAGTTGTTGTGCCGCTTGATAGTGCTGTTTGAGTTAATGGAAGAGGATACGTGTAAGGTGTATAATAAGTTGGACCAGTTAACCCATTTACGTTAGTTCCGTTTGGCGCAAAGAGAAAGTAGTTCACATTTGCAACATATCCGCCATTATAGATAACAATGCTGTTGTCTCCATTAGTCACAGTTCCATTGATAAAGTTGCAGGTGTTGTTCCAGACGTAGGCTTGTTCAACATCGTATGGATAAGGTTCGCCATCATTAAACATCATAATCATACAAGCATTAGGGCCATTAACATTATTGAGGTACACTGTGTTATTCCAGAAGACTCCACCGCCACCTCTTGGTCGCCAAGCATCATCCTGCCCACCACTATAGGCTTCATTCGTTAAATTGAAGATGTTACTGTAAACTTCTGAGCCTCTTGTACCAAAGTTTATTGGAGCAGGATTGCCTGTATATCCGTGCATGTCACATGCACCCAAATAGCATTCAGCGAAGTAATCATAACGCGCCACGTAATATGCACCAGCATTGCCTGAAATACAATGTCTGCATTGTGTAAAATTGCAGTTTTCAATGTAAACTGGCTGCGGAACTACTGAGCCATATATGCCCGTCGGGCAATTAGTAGAATTGGTCGTTGTTGTTGGATTCCATTGACCCAAGTAATCTGCAATATTTAAGTCCCAACTGTAGTAGTCGCCGAGAACAATTATACCATATCCCCCAACAGCGTAATATGCACCAGTTGCGTTGTATGGTTGAACAAAGTTTCTGTATGGATTGTCAATTGAACAATGGTCTATTACCCCTCTATCCACTAACATAGCTGAACCTGTATTATCAGCTACTTCTATTGCTGCTCCACAAAAATTCGTAAAGCTGCAATCGTCAATTCTAAAATCTTGTGTGCACTTTAAACTTATCCCAACATTATCTTGCGTGTTCCAATCATCAGTTATTCCAATGGGAAGATTAGTTGTAAGCACAAGCCCAGCAAAAGATATTCCTGAAATACGAACTGAGGCAGCACTATAGGATTGCCCAGAATAAGTGCGAGCAAACATTGTTGAAAAGCCTTCGAATTGTGTTTCTGTTAGAATAGTTTGTCCTATTCCTGCACCTATAATGGCTATTGGAACATTTGTGTAGGGAATAGTTACTCCTATTCCATTTACTGGTGGATTAAACGTAAATTTTCCTGCAGGGATGTGGACTGTTCCTCCGCCTGCAGCAACGACGGCATTTACAGCTGCTTGAATGTCAGACGGTGAACCGCTTAATGCTGTTATATCATTGCCCGCTATAATTCCGCTTGAGGGTATTGTGACTGAGACAGTAAGTGCAGAGTAAACACCGGAAACTGCGAGAAGTCCTATTAGCACTGCTATTATTGCCAGTTTTCTGAATCGCGTGTTCAGGTTTGCGATGACCATCGTGCTCTCACTTTTCTTCGTGCATTTTCAGTTTAAAAGACTTTGTGTATCTCAAATAAACTTTCTTGTTTATGCGAACTGCACAAATACAGGTTGCAGACGCCTAAAAACATCATTTTGATTCACCGTAATGTTTTTTGCCATGACCTTCGGGGTAATTAGAGCGCAAAAGCACCTATTAAGTCTTATGGTATAAGACTTCCGATAATCTCGGCTGCCAAACATTTAAAGAAACTGTTGGTAAACTAAAAGTGATGCCACAGCGGAACAGCCAAAAAATCAACGAGCGGAATACGCTACTGGCCGCTTTTCATTCAAAGATTTCTCAATACATTCAAGAAGTTTAATGGCGTTTCGTCCATCTTCACCCGTAACAGGAGAAGGCAAACCCTTCTGAAGACTTTCGGCATAACTACTAATCAACTTGAAATGACCCAACGTTGGTCGCCGAATTTGATGAACAGCAAATTTACTCCACTTCTTGTATAGTCTTGCTTGATCTGAGAAATAGTTGCTCAGAACACTGACCAAATCTGATTGTTTATCTTTCATTAGCTTGAGTATGTAGCCATGTGGCAAATATGTTTGCAATCTTTGACCTGCGGAACCAATGATCTCGTAAACGATTTCAGGTTCTTTGGCAACCCAATTGATTTCCATAATTCCCCAACGCTGGGTTGGAGTTCTCAATAAAACTATGAAATCATCCCAAACAGAATATTTCTCCTTAGCGCCAATTGCATACACTTCGTTTATGTCCTTCAAAAAGTGCAGTTGAAGATAAGCAAGATGGGTGCCCACTTCCCACAATATTCCACCGTGTTCAGGATTTGCATTCCATGGCTGAGCTAAGTTGTGAGCTTTAAGCCACTCAAAATTTTCTCTGTGAGATGTCCTGAACGAAGTGAGATTGAAACCTTCGGAATCAGCTACCGATTTTAAGTACTGTACATGGGGAAAGAAGAGCTGATTATGGCAAACGCATAACTGCGTCTTATGCTTCTTTGCCTCCTCAATCATTCGATCACATTCTTCACTATTTCGCCCCATGGGCTTTTCCATTAAAACATTAACTCCAGATTTAGTTGCATCTCGAACCACACTTTCATGAGTTGATGTAGGAGTGCAGACATCAACAAAATCTAAATCTTTTATAGCAAAAAGATCAAAATTACTTGAAAAAGTTTTTTCAATTCCGTAGGATTCAGCAAAAGCTTTTGCCCGCTTTGTATCCATGTCGGAAAGAGCAACAACTTGCATATTGTCCATCGCTTTGTACGCTTTCATATGAATGCGGGCAACCATGCCACAGCCTATTAATCCTACTTTCATCATTTTAATATCTCCAAAGCTACAAACAGGAAATTCTCAAGCATAAATATCTTACTCCGAATCAAATAATGCTCACTCATATTGAAATTCCAGAAATATTCGAATGGCATCCCGAAAGAAAATTCTTGTCACAGCTATTCTTCGGTAGCACTTAATTAGTGAAGTGACCATACCCTTCCAAATGCGCACTTATAAAACCAAACAGCCAAGCTGTCCTTTTGTACGTATAGTGAAAAGGCAACAGAAAAATAACCTTCTTATGGATCAGCAAATAGGCTTTCGGAGAACGCAAAACCCCAGCAACGAATCCCGCCATTGGCGTCATTTTCCAAAGGGTTAATCCTCCGCTGTCCTTGTGAAAAACAAAATGACCACCACGACCATACCAAACGTACTGAGCCCAAAGTGATGACCAAGACTGCCTTGTCGACTCAGCGAATTTCTCTTTCGTTAACGCTATCTTCCAGCCCTTACAGCGCATCCGATAAGCAACTTCCGTGTCTTCAGCGGCGCCGCTCATACGAGTATCAAAACCTCCGATCTGACGGATAGCTTTCACCCTGAAAATGCATCCTTCCGTGCCAGGCAAACTTCCAAATTTTGATGCACTTGGTGCTCCGTACACCGAATCGACAACGTAAACAACGTTTTCTAAATCCGCAACTACACCATGTCCAATATGTACGTCATACTTTCCTGCTGCGATCCCAACTTTAGGATGTTCATCCATAAATGCAACTTGGTTAGAAATATATGAATTGGTCAAGATCATATCCGCGTCAACCCAGACAATATAGTCGCCAAGCGCTTTATCCACAACCATTTGCCTAGCCGTTCCCAGTCCACTATTCTCAGAGAATATCCGGAACCTTAAGTCTGTGTTTTTTAAATCGTCATAGAGAAGTTTGACCGTTCCATCGGTACTATTGCCATCTACGATAATCAGTTCCATCAGATAGTGTGGAGTATCTTGATTAAGGACGCTGTCTAAGGCTTTTTTAACAATGCTCCTTGAGTTTTTCACGCACATTCCTACAGTTACTCTGATTGCATTGCTCTTCGCAAATTGTAACTCCATCGTCATAACCCTCAAAAACCGAAACGGATTGTTTAAGAACCAGTTAAACCTATACTCATATCCAGCTCATGACTATTGAAGAATTGAAGAATCCAATACATACCAAGTTGTCAATTTAAAAGGTATTCAAACGAGCGCGCTGGGTTCTTACAACTTACACCAATGTAACTTTAGTATCCGGTCTCCATCTTCGCGAGACAACTCCCGTCAAAACTTAATTAGTCTAAACCTTAACTAGCGGAGACAGCGGTGCCTTTGAATCGAAGTGGCTCTCAATGAACCCAACATACCATGCTGTCAGTTTAAACATGTTATGAACGGGTAATAAGAAAACCGTTTTTCGTTGAATTTGTTTATATACTTTTATCGAACCCAAGAATCCTGTGAGGATACCCGCAAAGGGCAACATTTTGTATAGGCGAATTAACGCTTTATTTTTTTGATAAAAAAAGTACAGGTCATGGCCACGCTTGGTATACCTAAGCCAAAGCTGTGTATACGTTATCCCCAATCTTTCGAGATCTTGAAATTGCGAGTCAGTTGTACGTAACAACCACCCTGCAGATCTAATCCTGTTCTCGATGTCCCAGTCCTCACCGTAACCCGTAAGTGTATCGTCGAAACCCTTCACCTTTTTCACCGTTGAAAGACGGTAGATTGCGCCTCCTGTGCCCAAAGCCTTGCTTGATGTCTTGTTCAAGTCTGCCATCTTCTCTGCGGCTCGCGAATATATTTCAAGCGTGCCAGTCAAGTTATTGCTTGGAAGTAACAGATATTTTCCTTTGGCGATTCCGACAGCTGGGTTTCTTTCCATGAATTCTACCTGTTTCCGGACATAATCGCTTGGAAGTATCATGTCGCCATCAACCCAAACTATGTAATCTCCTTCCGCGTTGTCTACTACATCATTTCTACTCCGACCAAGCCCTTTCCACCCGCGATGAATTATGCGAGTTTTAACGCCTTCTGTCAACGCAAATTTCTGGATAATTTGAAAGGTGTTATCTTGACTGCCATCATCGACGAAAATTACCTCCATTAGGTCGACAGGAAAATCTTGATTAACGATGCATTTTGTTGTCTGTTCTAATGTTCTTGCAGCATTTTTCACGCAAACACCCAAGGTGACCTTTGGTTTCATGAGGTGCCCTCAATTTTCTATTTGATTTTTACCTTTTAAAGAAAAGGTTTGTAGCTATTCGAAGCTGGAAGTCACAGAATTTAGCATCAATTTGAATTGAATCTTGGTCTCTCTCGAAATAATACCCACCTTGTGGAGATTCCAAATTGAAAATTCTTGTGCGCTACAACAACTCTCATTTTAAAACGTTGCGGAAAATAGGATTTAACAAGCCGCATAAAGATGATTGTTCTATCTGAATGATATCCACGCGCGCCACCAACATGAAAAGTGGAAATACCAAATTACAATACATTAAATCAGGTTTGACTTACTCAGAACCTCGCGAGTCAGAAAGGCACGGTCTTCAGGTTGGCCCCAAACAGAAAAAACCTTGCCCGACAAAACGCCGAATAATCCTGCAACCAACAAGAAATTATTCTCAATAATCTGGTATGCATAAAACCTAAATTTTGGAACAACCAGAAGCAACGAAAACAGCAACAGGAGGGGAAAACTGAAAGCCAGAACCCCAGTAAGAGCTAAGAAGAATACAAAGCATATGGGCGAGAAAAGATAAAGCAACGTATTCGGAATGATAGTTATCTTGGTTGATTTGATTTTGCCTTTTAGCATCAGGTCAAGATATTTGGCAAACACGCGCACAAGCTGATTAATTCTCCGCAGTTTTACGCTGACCATATTCCTTAAAGACAGCGGAAACGTCGAGTAAAACTTCGCATCCGGAACAAGCATCGCCCTATAATTTTTTTCTATAACGTTGATTGCCGTGCCGCAGTCATCAGAACCTGTGCAATAAGGGTCAAACCTATCGACAGCGTTTTTCTTGAAAGCGCTGAAGCCACCCTCGAAGAAAACAGTTGAACCTACTTTAGATTCGCCCAACCGCAGGAAATTCGCAGACTCCAAGTACTCTTTTTCCATTCGAGTAACCCAAGTTTGATCGGAATTTAGAAGGATTTTTGGACCACCGATTAACCCGACATCTGGGTCAGCCAAGAAGGGCATTGCTTTTTCAAGTATGTCTGAGGGCCAAAAGCAATCGGCATCTGAGACTATCACTACCTCGCTGTCGCAATGGTCCAGTGCATAATTTAGTGCGTGTGATTTTCCTTTTCGTTCCTCTTCAATCAAGACTCTAACGTTTGCTTGTGGGTTTTTCTCGCAGAATTGTTTCAAGATTTCAGCTGTGCCGTCGGAAGAGCGACTGTCAACGACTATGGTTTCCATCAGATTTTTCGGATATCTGAGTCGGCTTAAGTTAGCCAGTTTAAAGAGAATTATTCTTGATTCATTGTATGTTGGGACGATAATGGATATTCTGGGCTGGTAATTCTTGTCAATATGGGTTGGCCAAGGGTCTTTTGAGCTCTTCGTCATGTAAAGGAATAGAAACGCAGGCGGCCCAAGGGATAATAAGCCGAACAACAACCACGAAATCAATAGGAACAAAGATTGCATCACTTTAAGCCGAATTCTAAATATGCGATAGCCATGGTATGCGCGCGCTCGGTTAACTTTTTGATCGTTTTTTTAAGAGCTGGAAAAGCTCACTTGCTTGTTGCATTGTCGAAACTCCCACGACTACACCTTTCAAATTATCTAGACTGTCTATGTAATCCAATGCTTCGGGAGGTTTAAAATAACCAGCTGCTAAAACGCTTATTGCCAACACAACTGGGGACGACAGGCTTGAAAGTGTTTTTTCGCATTCTTCTCTTGAAGGATTCATTTGAAAACCAGCTTTATTAAACTGAGTTTCAATCAAAGTCTGTTCCAAGCTTATGTCCCATTCAGAGAACTTGTTAACGAGATATGGAAAATTACGAGTATTGAACCCTGGAGTAATTCCCTTTTTGAGCAAGTAAGAAACATAAGATTTGAACAACCAGTCAAAGTTCAAGGCCAAACCCATGTCAGTAATTACTTCATGAAGCAATACACAAGATAAGACAACTTTTTTGCCGGCTGCTGACCGTATTCTGGAAAGCTCGTATGCCAGATAAGTCTTCATGATAGCTTCAGGCCTCATGGTCATTAATGCACCCAAACCCCCGAAAACCGCTCCAAAATCCCCTGAAAACGCAATTTGCTTTGCAAGCTTTTTCGCAAGACCAGGAGTCCCCGTTTGGGTGGCAATTCGAACATATTCAAACGCGTATGGAACAATTGCATAAAGCTTCAGGTCTTCAGTTTTTCCCTGCTCCCGCAATTCCTTCAAGATGGACAATGTAACGTCGCTTACCGTAAAAGAGAAACCATCGGCGCCATTCTTGATAGCAGTTGTGACAATGTCTGCTTTGTCTGTTATGGAATAATCTTTGCCTGTTCTGCTTCGCGCTCGCTCTTGCGAGAGATGACTTATCCCGTGAAAAGGGTTGTCTCCTACTAGGAGGAGTTTTTCAGATGAATCAATCATTGCAGAACACTCTTGTTTCTAACTTGTTCAATAATGAAATCAACTTTTGACGCAGAATCAAAGGATGATTCGCACTCGCGGCTGCCCAACACTGAATTCACGAAGTGCTGATTTTCCCTGAAATACTCTGCTTCGCCCATTGAAAAGAAAACGTTATCGTTAAGGTCATGCCGATACCACTTTTTTTGAGCACCACCGTTGCTCGGAGTCAGGATTAATCGATCATCGTTTACTTCAACTTTCGCCTTGGAACATTCTATTGACAAACCGAATTCAGGCATTCTATAATTAGGCATAGCTTGGGATACATCAAATTCCCCTGTCAATTTATTGGAATTTGAAACCGCAAAAGACACAGAAGTCTCAGACCCAGCTTCATTTCTTACCCTTGACAAGACTTCATGAACATCAAATGGACCAAGCAACCATAGTGCTAAATCTATAACGTGGCAACCTAAGTCACTTAAAACACCGCCTCTTGATGCAGAAGATTTGGACTCTTTTGTAATTCCGAGAAAATCAGATGAATAAGCGTAAGCTTTGAACCGTTTTGGTTCGCCCAACTCGCCTTTTGACAATAGTTCTTTTGCTTTCCCGAAAACGACTGAAAACCGTTTCATATAACCAACCATTGTTGTTCCCCCTACTTTTTTGGCTATTTCACACAATTCTTTAGATTGGGAAAAGTTTAAGCTCAGAGTTTTTTCAACAAATATGCTACGACATATTTCTTTTGACCATAAATCCTTAATTATGAACGAGTGCGAAGAAATAGGAGTAGTCACATAGACAGCATCAAGATGTAGCCCTTGGAGCTTATCAAGATTATTAACGATTAAAGTGCCTGTGTGTGAAAATACTTTCTTAAAAAGCCTATTCATCAAAGCGTTTTTTTCGCAAAACGTAACCAGTTCAACCTCTGGAAACACATTCAATAAACTAGCGTGAAGCAGCCCCATTTTTCCTAACCCAATAACACCTAATCGCAATTTCCGTTCGCTCAAGGTTTAACCACCCAAGAATATCTACCTAAATTACCCCAATTCTCCTTAAAACTCTAATACATGATAACTATACCTTAATTTAAACACTTTAGATTTTAATCTTAGAACAGTTTTCATGGTTCTCTATAAGTTCAATCAAAACAGCCCTAAAACCATTACATTAAATGCCATAGTTTATCCAGCAAATATGTCGCCCATGCCTGTGGAAGTCATGTTGAACTTCAAATCTACAAAACGCTCATTATACTGGAAACCGCCAATTGTGCCGTTGTAGATCCAGAGTTCAAAAACCAAATTTCCATAAAACACATTGGTCTGAGGGTTCCAATCGGAAGTGTAGCCCTGCAGATTCAAAGTTTCACCATTAAATGTTAGACTATCAAAATTAGCTTGCAAAGTATTGTCGGCACTTTTCTGGAAAGAATAATCGAACGCAAAATTCACAGGTATATCTAAACTTTCCTTATCAGCAACAAACGCAGTCAAGTTATACAGCGAAGGCAAACTGCTCGCAGTGAAGTTAAAGCTGTCGGGCGCAGACTGAGTCTCATTGCGAAACTTCACTTCAACCTGATAATAAGCACAAGCCCCCAACTGATTATTAACACCTAAAAAGACAGTGTAATTCTCGCCACTAGTAATATTATAAGGATAATTTTCAGTCATATGCCCAGGACCAAGCAACGAAAGCCCAGTGAAAAAATCCGTCTGCGGATAAACCAAAACCCGCTGCAACGCAGGCGAAGCAACCAACAACGCCAAAACGGCAATTACCACGATAAACAAGGCCTTATACTGCGTCAGATTCAATCTTTGCATTCCATTTCCGTATTTCCGTTTTAATATCACCCAAACCACTGCACTTGCGCCTATAACCGCAAAGGTTCCTACAATAGAACACACAAAGATCAAGGTCTGCTCATTGGAACTCGCCACTGCAGAAGACTTCAACGCATTCGCATCAGAAAGAAAACCGCCAAGACCAGATTGACTTTGAGAAGCAAGACTTGAAGCCAAACCAAAATTACCCGACGAATAAGCCAACTCTGCATTAGACAACTGCGCCCCAGCACCATTAAGAACACTCATCAAACTCGAAACATTAGCACCAGCAGACCCAGCAGCCCTAGCGGCATCAAAACACTGCACGAGTTTAGTTTGAGCCGAGGAAATGACCGAGGCAGCATCATTTTGCTGAGCCCAAACAAACGAAGGCATACTAAAAACAGCGATAAATATGGCTGCTAAAAGCAAAACTCCAAGTGACACCCGCATAAACCGCAACCACCTACCTTCATACCTCAAAACAATTTGTCATAAAATTTAGCTCATTACCGATTGAACAACTTTTCCAAAGTTTGCTTCTTTAAGTTAACTTCGCCAAGGATTTTCTCAGCGTGCCTGTTGGTCTTTGAATATTGCAGGTAAGCCTCCAAAAACTCCTTACCCTTCGACGTTAAAGCATAGCACTGGGTTTCATCCTCGAAACAAATCAACGACGCACCGCTCACCTCAGCCAAATACTTCTGCAACACACGAAAACTCAAATTGGCTTGATACATTATCTGAGTCTTCTTAGGTTTCCGACTAGCCACCGTAAGAATATCGGCTATTATGTCCAGTTTACCTCTATAACTACCCAAATCCATCCATCCCTCAAAACCAATAACAAAGAAAAACATGAAACAACTCCGCTGAAAGCAACCATAATTGGCGCTGAAAAACAAGCACGCAGAGTTTATAGAAAGTTTAACTTTTAAAAATCAAATTCTTTTTTTTTGATCAGACTCATCTCTAACGAATCCCTCCCTGACAGGAGCAGATGCGAAAAAAGACTCGCCTAAACCAAGCGCACCATAGTTCTCCTTATATCGTCTCTCCTTTTGCTAAGCATAATTTAAACCGCGCAGAAACACAAATCCAGACAAATTGCATAGAACAAAATTAATTTGTTCTGTAACAGTAAGGTTTGTTATCTGCATCTCCAACATCAAATTATAGAACAACAACTTATCTTGCATATAACTTTTATTCCAAAAACACTATTAGCTAATCAGCAGTTGAACAACAGAAAAACACACCATTTGAACACAGTTTACAACGCAAACTAACGACTAAACCGCTCAACAACCTCAAGAAGTCGCGATGTTATCCAGAACAATTTCAGCTTCGTACTCCTCACTCAAATGGACAGCTTTAAGCTCTCCACGATTTTTAGTGTTTCAATTTCATATACCGCTTATCTGCTTTATCGTCGTAGCGACAGAAACCAGTGTCTGGGCAATTTTAGCTTTTGTCACAAAAAAAGGCTCTCCCTATGGCCCTGAACGGATCTATGGCAATTTTCAGTTTAGTCTCTACCCTATTCTAAACCTCGTCTTAAGTCTCTTATCAGAAATTACAAAAATTGCTTTCCACTAAGAAGCCGCGTTTAATACGTTGTTTCTAACACTATGCGCCTAAGAATTTCGGCACCATGCTTAACACCTAGTTTCTTCTCGCCCAATCTTTCTCGATAAACAATGGGAACTTCGGCGATGCCGTAACCTTCCCGCTCCACACGATGATTAAGCTCGACTTCGATGTCAAAGCCTTTGGATTTTACTTTCCAGTTTCTAAGGATCTTCGCACGCACTACGCGCAACCCTGTCAGCGGATCGGTTAATTGGACTCCGTTTAGTAAATTGTGGGTGAAAGCTATGAGTCGATTCCCAAGGTAGAACACATTATGCAGGGCTCGTTGATCTAAGTGCTCGGTAAACCTGTTCCCGCAAACCATGCCAATCCTCGGGTTCTTTTCTAAGGTTTGGATCATTTCGGGAATGTACTTTGCTGGATAAGTGAAGTCGGCGTCGGTAATTATGACATAATCAGTGTCCTTGTTGATATGTTCGATGGCCTTGGCAAACGCGTCTCCCTTACCTCTGCCATTTTGAAAAAGAATTTCTGCGCCGAAGATTTTGGCGGTTTCCACCGTCCGATCTAAGCTGTTCCCGTCAACCACCAAAATTTTAGCCTTCCCAAGGTACTCTTTAAGCTCAGCTATTGTTACTCCAATGCCTTCCTCCTCATTCAAAGCAGCTATAATAACCTGCATAGAAGGGGAATCCTGAGCTTCTCCTCGTCCCACTTGTGTCAACCTTCTTTTTACCGCTAACCTACTAGTTTAGCCTTTATTTAATACGATATTGAAAAAACGGAAATATTTCAAAACTTTCAACATGTCTACAGTTCAACTTTAACTTTTTATCTGTATCCACAACGATCTAAAATTATTAACTGGCTAACCCCAAATCCTCACGCATTAAAGCTATCCTCCCCTGTTCACGACCAAGTTTTACTCAGGCCAGGGATTTGCAGCCTCCAAAGCAGCTGTAACAATCAGAGGAGATCACGATTGTTACCCGACGACCCTTCACAAAAAACTCGAAATAAAGCCAGAAGTTGAAGCCTCCAGCATCAAAACGAAATTCAGAATCAGATTCAGAATCAGCACTAACAAATCCCTTCCTGACAGAAGTGGACATGAAACAAAGGAACCTCTAATTAGACGTGATGACTCTCCTTCTCCTCCTCTCTAGATTAGTAGCACATTTCGATCTAACATCATTTAAACATTGCGCAAAAAGCTCCCAATTAGAATATGTAAGAACAACCAAAACACGTCCATAATGAAGCCTCAACACATCCAGCAGTCTCCCATGCGCTTTTCCTTTTAAGCAAGGCAAAACCGTAAAAAGCATATAAGCCATATTTCTCAAATCGTAATATATCAAAAAACAAGATTTTCAGTTTCTCTCTTTCCCTGCTTAAAGAGCGACCATGGTCTATGGTTCAGTTGGCCGGGCGGGATCTATGACTTCCAATTCCAGTTTGTTTGCCAGACGCCTGAAGATATCATCGTGAGAGATAATTTTCTTTATGTTTTGCAACTTCATGGTAGCAATTACTGTTGCGTCTCTTCCGCCTAAACCTTCACTGTATGCATATGCTAGGAGGTTATCGACGGTTTCGGTCAATGTTTGCCGATTGAAGTCTGCGATTTGCATGTTGCCTAGATTAATGAAGTACTCTATTTTCTTGCGGGCGATTTTTTCTGTGAAATGCCTGACAAGGTAATGTGCCACTTCCATGACTATAATAGTGTTGCAGGCTATTTCCTCAGATTTTATGATTTTCCGCATAGCGTCCCGCACGTACGCATGTTCAGAAAGGCGCTGATCAAAATAATAGCACCATATATTAGAGTCCACGAACAGCATTCTGCTCACTTTTATTTTTCTGCAGGTTCCCACATTTTCTTCAGTTTCAGCGGATCCATGGTGAGGGTGCCTTCCTTTATACAGCCCTCCATTTCTTTAATGAACACTTCAGCTGAAATTGGAGGCATGATAACTATGTTTTCTTTCTCGATTTTCAGGCGAGCTTTTCCTCCAGCGTGTAACCCGACTTTATCTCGAATCGCTTTGGGTATTTGAATACGCCCTTTGCGGTCAACAGTTACTTCTTCGGTGCTCATTTTTTTCCCACCAAAAAAGTCCCACCGTGGGCATATAAACTTTACGACAAAACGAAATCAAACCGCTACTGCTTAACAAAACACTACGAATGACCACTATGATCTTCCCTGAGCAACACATTATAATCACGATAGCAACGACGCCATGATAGGCCATTCCATTCCGTCCATTCAAAAAGTCTCCTGTTAAAAGCTTCTGCTTGAAATTAACTCCTTAAATTCTGGAATACATTTGTTATTGCGCGTTAACAATTACAACTCGCTCACTATTCTTTTTCAAGACGTGGTTGTTTTTAAAAATTATTTTTTGATGTAAGTAGATAAATATGCGGTTGCAATATCTTTTGAAACAAAGAAAAAGCAAACACAAGTTTGAGCTTGGTACAATTGCACAGAAGGCTACTCCGAAGTTGATTTAATGAAGTACATACTCGTTGTTGGAGATGGGATGGCTGATTACCCTGTTCCTGAATTGGGAAACAAGACTCCGCTTCAAGCAGCATACAAACCAAACATGGATTCAATAGCTGCCAAAGGCCAAAGCGGCCTCATCAAAACGGTTCCTGAAGGGCTAAGCCCAGGCTCAGAGACTGCGATATGCTCACTGCTGGGTTATGATCCAAGAAAGTATTGCACGGGTAGAGGTCCACTTGAAGCGCCTTCCAGAGGGATAAGGCTAAGGGAAAATGATACGGCTTACAGGTGTAATTTGATAACTGAGAAGGATGGCGTTATCGTTGATTATTCCGCGGGTCACATATCAACTGAAGAATCAAGCAAACTAATAGCATCGATAAATAAGGCGTTTGGAAAATTAGGCAAAATCGAATTCTATCCAGGCCTTGATTACAGGCACTTTCTGATTCTGCGAAACTTCCCAAAGCCGGAGCTTATCCAATGCACCCCACCACATGACGCTATCGGAGCAAATGTTTCAACGGTTTTGCCAAAAGCCAAGGCGGCAGAAGCAGAAAAAACAGCGAGATTGCTCAGAGAGTTAATCATTCGTTCTGGAGGTATTCTGCGGTCTCATCCTGTAAACGTTGCCCGTGAAAAAGCGGGTAAAAGACCAGGTAATTTGATCTGGTTTTGGGGTGGCGGCAAAAAACCGTCCATGCCAACGTTGAAGGAAAAGTACGGTTTGAAAGCTGCAGTCATATCTGCGGTTGATTTGGTGAAGGGAATCGGCATTTATGCAGGAATGGAAATAATCAATGTTCCAGGGGCAACGGGTTTGGATAATACTAACTATGAGGGCAAAGCAGATGCTGCGCTGAAAGCCCTTGAGGATAATGATTTGGTTTTTGTTCATGTTGAAGCCCCAGACGAAGCAGGACATGCCGGGGATTACGCGCTAAAAGTTAAAACGATTGAGGACTTAGACAAGAGGCTGCTGGGCAGAATTCTCGACGGCTTAACGGAGCCTTATGCGATTGCAATATTGCCTGATCATCCCACGCCGATTAAAGTCGGAACACACACAAGAGACCCTGTGCCCTTCGCTATTAAGTCTCCGTTTTTGAAGCCTGACGGCGTTAAAAAGTTTGATGAGTTTTCTGCTAGGAATGGAGCGTTCGGTCTAGTGGAACATGATTATCTTATTTCGCTTCTTATCTCTTCATCTGAACGGTAATTTGTAAAAGTATTTTGCTTAATTGTTATTTTCTAAACGGTCTGTTCCGAGTCTATGGCTTTTATCCGTTTACTGATGACTTTTTGGATGTCAGGGTCTTCTTCCCTGTGTTTTGCTTCAGCCAAAAGGTTTTTTGCTACATGAACGCTTTTTCCGCCGAAAATTTTAGCAAAGTTGCTGGAGCGTTTTTCAAGTAAGCGGAGGTATTGAGGCAGAACGCAGACGAAGTTTAACGGGTAACGTTTGCTTTTGTCTAAGTCGACTACGACCAGTTGGATGCAGCTGTTAAGTTTTTGATTCCCTCTTTTGATTGCGTAGAGTTTTAAGTTCAACTTTCCCCCACCAACCGATAGCTTGTCAAGTTTAGGCTAACTATAGGTTTAACTCTTCGTTATATCTTCCTTGACCTCAAGTCATATTAATCTTGTTGAGAATCAGAATTTACCTTTTTGTCAATTCGGTAAAAAAGAACAGGAACAGCAGAATACATACGTATTCAAATGTAATTTTAGGTCAAATCAGTCTAATTTAAGCTAAACAGTTAAAGCACCCTTTTGTCGAGTAGTTTATCAAAGAAAATGCAAATTGAAAATTCAAGCTCTGTTTTCGAATTACTCGCTAAACCAGTCCGCAAGGCACTAGCAGAGCTTGGTTTTTCTGAGCCTACTTTGCCGCAGACTTTGGCGTTTCCCCCAGTGCTGGAAGGAAAGAATGCGCTTTTGATTGCGCCAACAGGCACTGGAAAAACAGAAGCTGTTCTTCTCCCAGTCTTTTCGAGGCTGGTTGAGCAGAAAAACCAAGAGCAAAAGGGCATACAAGCAATCTACATTACGCCTCTTCGCGCATTGAACCGAGACATGTTCAAGCGGTTAACGTTCTGGAGCGAGCAATTAGACATAACTGTTGAAGTCCGCCATGGAGACACAGAAATGAAGATCCGCAGAAAACAAGCGCTCCGACCGCCTCAAATGCTGGTTACCACGCCTGAAACTTTGCAGGCGATTCTTCCCGGCTCACAAATGCGGAGACACCTCAGCAATGTGCAATGCGTAATTATTGATGAAGTGCATGATTTGGCTGAAAGCAAACGTGGTGCGCAACTTGCAATAGCACTTGAACGTTTGTTGGAGGTAACTGGTAAAGAGTTTCAAAGAATCGGCTTATCCGCAACCGTGGGCAACCCCGAAGAAGTTGCGCGTTTTATTGCTGGAACCAACAGAGAAATCTGCATTGTGCAAGCGGTTTTGGCTAAAAACTACCATTACCGCGTTGAGTATTTAACGCCGACCGAAAAAGACTTTGAATTAGCTGCAAAACTTGAAACAACGCCCGAAGCGTCAGCGAGAATCCGAAGGTTAATCGAACTAATCGACAGTCATAAATCATCTTTAGTTTTCGTTAATAGTCGAACTATCGCCGAACTGCTTGGACACAGATTCGACCAGCTTAACCGCGGTGATGTAGCTGTGCATCATGGTTCTCTTTCAAAGGAGGAACGCGTCAGCATAGAAGACGCTTTCAAGGCTGGAACGCTTAAAGCAATCATCTGCACGAGTACGCTGGAACTTGGAATAGATATTGGAAATGTGGATTTAGTTATTCAATATATGTCGCCGCGGCAAGTCAGCAGTTTAATTCAGCGTGTGGGCAGAAGCGGGCACAGTCTTGAGCGGCTCTCAGAAGGAGTAATCGTCACGGCGTATCCCGATGACACTTTGGAGTCAATGGCCGCTGTGGAAAACGCCAACCAAAACAGGCTTGAACCAGTGCTTTTGCATAAAAACGCTCTGGATGTTTTGGCTCATCAAGTTGCAGGCATCCTCATGGATAAAGAAAGCGTAAGTCAAAGTGAACTCTTCCAAATCGTTACCAAGGCTTACCCGTACAGCACGCTTAAGCTGGAAAAGCTTCAGGAAGTTGTATATTTTTTAGAGAGCCTGCACAAACTTAGACTGGATCAAGAAGGAAAAGTGTTGAAGAAAACGGGAAGAACACGCGAATACTACTACAGCAATCTATCAATGATACCTGACGAGAAACGCTACCCCGTAATCAACGTATTAAACGACCGCAAAATCGGCACCTTAGGCGACGAATTCATGACCCTGCACGCAAGGGTTGGATTGCACTTTATTATGCGTGGAAAAGTTTGGCGCATCGTACAAATCAACGATGAAACAGGAACAGTGCATGTTGTACCAGCAGAAGACCCATCGGCTGCTGTACCAGGCTGGGACGGAGAAATCCTTCCGGTACCATTCGACCTAGCACAGCAAACAGGTCAAATGCGAGAAAAAATCGGCAAACTGCTCAAAGAAGGCAAAAAACCTGAAGTCGTTGCTGAAGAGTTAGCTGTTGAATTGAAGACTGATAAAGCAACGCTTGTTGATGCCACATTGGAAATTGATGAATACCTCAAGACTGGAGCTCCATTGCCCACTCAGAACCGCATAGTCATAGAAGCATTAGACCGATACATTGTTATTCATGCATGCTTTGGCGAGATAGTTAATCGCACCTTAGGCGGAATATTTGATTCAGTTCTCTCGGAACGCGAAGCTATCACTGGCTGGTGGACCGATGGCTACCGCATCCTGCTGGAAACCACCCATAAACCCTCCAAACAAGAGATTGAAGGCCTGCCAAAAGAACTATTTGATTTAACCGACGACCGCGTTGATGAGGCTTTTTTAAATTATGTGAACTCTAAATTTCCCTTCGTTAGCAGGATGAAGGCTATTGCTGAAAGGTTCGGTGCTATGCCTAGGGGAAAGACGTTGGCTATGTCTGAGCGAGGAGAAAAGCTCAAAGCCGCTTTCGAAGGGACGCCGATTTATGATGAGACTTTACGGGAAGCCATGATGGAAAAGGTGGACCTGCAAAAGACCAAGCAAATAATGCACGACATAAAAGAGGGAAAAATAACTGTAACTGCACTTGCCCACGAAAAGCCATCGCCGCTAGCATACCACATTTTGATGCAGTACGCCGACACCGCAGAGTTGATGGCTCCAGAACGCGTTATCCTAAACAACATCGACAGAATGAAGAATGCAATTGAAGCCAGAAGCGCAAAACTGCTCTGCATGAACTGTGGAGCATGGACAACGCAGGTGCGCATAAAAGATTTAGCTGATGAGCCGCAATGCGGAAACTGCAATTCACGCTTGCTCACCCTGCTTTACCCAAGCCAAGATGCAGACAAGCTAAAAGCAGATTTACAGAAACGCCGCGAAGATAAAGAGCTTACCCCTGAAGAACTCAAAGAACTAACGCAAGCCAGACGCAAAGCCGACTTGATTTTGAGCTATGGTAAGCAGGCGGTTAGAGCACTGCAGGTGAAAGGTATTGGTCCTGAAACTGCTTCTCGGATTTTGGGAAAGATGCATCCCCAAGAGGAACAGTTTTACATGGATTTGCTGAAAGCTAAGATTCAGTATCTTCGTACAAGAGAATTCTGGGATAAGTAAATTTCAGACAGAGTGTGTTTAGCTGGTGCTTTTAGTTAAGTAGTTTTAGTTATGCTTTTTACATAACTTTTTCAATTGTAAATAGTACCCTCCCTTTTCCTTCCAGGAAGGCTTGTTTTAGGTTGTTTTTTGGTTTGGGGTTTGACAAGGTACTCGTTTGGATTTCAGTTTAAATTTATTCAGGAATTCAATGGAAACAGACATGATTCCTTTTTTCTTATGTTGCCTTATGTTCTTTGTTAAAGTGCTTTATCAATTCGTTTATTTCCTTTGCCGATTGAGCTTTAAGCTTATTTTTGCCTCTAACCGCAACGAAGGTCCCATCAGTATCCACGGTAATTTTAAAACCGCCAGTATAGTTAGTATTGACGCAAGATTCTTTTTTAGTCATGCTTTCATCATCCACTTATCTATATTATACTTTAACCACTATTATAATTCTATTAAAAAATTGCTATATCTCTTCTGTTTTTAGTATTGATATCGAACAGAAGCTATGCGTTGCACTATCATGCTTTTATCAAGAAAAAGTCGATGCGCCAGAACGGGATAAATGCGTTTTGAATTGCGATAAGCATTTTAAGGCTCGATAAAGCTTACTGTTAGGAAAATCCGATGCTGACTAAAGCAGTTCTATTCGACATGTTCGATACTCTCATGATGATTAGGAGCAACCACGATTTTTACAGCCCATCATTAATGAGAATGTACAGGTACCTGAATGAAAACGGTGTAAACGTTTCCTTTGGCACATTCCAGGAAGCGTACATCAAAGCTCGTGATGACCTCTACGCTAAAGCTGATGCAAATTTAGAGGAGCCGCACTTCAACGTTCGGGTTTCTGAAACATTAAAAAGTTTAGGCTATAACTATGATGTTTCCAGTCCTATTGTGGCTACTGCAACGGCTGAGTTTTGCGACGAATTCATGACTTTTGTTTATTTAGACGAAAACACCGAGACGCTTTTGCGTACTTTGCATGGGAAATATAAGCTAGGCATAATTTCCAATTTTGCGATTCCCGAATGCGTGCACAAACTGCTCACAACCCACGATTTAGAGAAACTGTTTGATGCTATTGTGGTTTCTGGTGCAGTGAACAAGCGCAAGCCTAGCCCAGAAATCTTCGAACGCACTTTGAAGGCGCTCGGTGTTTCTGCTTCTGAAACGGTTTTTGTCGGCGACACCTTAGATGCAGACATTGAAGGGGCAAAAGCGGTCGGTATGAAAGCCATATACATTGAAAGACGAACCGAGAAAGCCGAGCATGTTCATCCGGACCGAACTATAAAGAGCCTTAGTGAACTGCCGATGGTGCTTGAACGTGTCTAGAATAAGTCTTAGGTTTTGAGCGATTTTTTGGCGGAATCTCTGCTGGGCTACTGATTTCTGTTCTTAGCATTCGAAGTAATTCGGTGTACGTTCGAAGAACATTGAAGCCTTTTGACGTAATAATGTAAGCTTCTCTGCCTTCACGAGCTTTGTGGGTTATTAAATTGTTTTCTAACATGAATTGGAGGTAACTATTAAGTTGGGTGAAACTTAAATTTGCTTTGTACATTATCTGTGTCTTCAGTGTGCCTTCTTTAGTGATTTCGAGAATTTGCGCCACTATACTCAGTGGGTCTCTTCGTTTAGAATTAGCGCTTGAAATCTGCTCTCACTTCTACGCTAGTACATGTATCTTGTTTAACCCTTTAAACTTTTTATTGCATCATGTTCTTTTTGTAAATGTTTAAACTAGTAAATAATCGGCTGCTCAGTAAAAGGGGACAGAAAACCTTTATTGCCTCTGCGACAAAAGCAACAAGGGAGAAAAACACATGTTGATAGGCGCAATCTCGGACACGCATGATAATTTGCCTCAAATAGAGAAAGCCGTAAAATATCTAAATGACCAAAAAGTAGGCTTAGTTCTTCACGCAGGAGATTACGTTGCAGGGTTTGTTATCCCAAAATTCAAACAGCTAAACTGCAAACTAATCGGCGTATTCGGCAACAACGACGGAGACCACGAACTTTTAAAGAAACGGTTCAGCGAAACCACCAACTGCACAATCCACGACCGATTCGCCGCAGTAACTGTGGAAGGCTACAGAATTGCCCTGCTGCACGGAGAAGAAACCGAACTACTTAACGTTATAGTAAACAGCGGATACTTTGACACGGTAATTCACGGGCACTCCCATAACAGCAGCATCGAAAAGATGGGAAAAACCCTTTCCATAAACCCAGGAGAACTCTGCGGCTACATAACAGGAAAATCCACCCTAGCCTTGTTAGATACGGTTAATCATGAAGCAAAAATAATTGAACTCTGATTCCCAAGTGCTCTGATACTTCATTTAAGCGCTCTTATTGTAGGGTTCTCTTAGAGAATTGGCTTGAATAAACAGTTGTTTTAGTTGTTGGTCGCTTGCTCCTTGGCGCATGGGTGTTAGTATGTCGGTCAGGTTGTCGTTTCTCATTAGGCACGGTTTAAGTTTGCCGTCGCTTGTGACACGCATTCGGGTGCAGTGCATGCAGAAGTCCGTGTTCTCTATTGGATGCACGACTTCAACGGTTACGTTTGGCAGGTGGTAGATGAGGCGGTTGTGCATGAGGGGTCTTTTCTCAACCGCAACAGCCTTGTCTCGAAGCATTTGTTCTTGCTCGTCTAAGTTGCGGTGATGGGTCGCGTAGTAGGAGCCGCTGACGTTTATGGGGTCAAGCTCTATTAACTGCAACACGGCTCCAGTTTGCCGTGCGTACTCTATCATGTCTGGAACATCGCTCACGTTCACGTCTTTTAAGATTACCATGTTGAGTTTGACTGGGCAGAAACCTGCTTCAACGGCGGCTTTGACCCCCACCAGAGCGTCTTGGAGTTTTCCGCCTGTTAACTTGCGATACGTTTCTTCGTTTAAAGATGGTAAACTAACGTTGATGCGTTTCAATCCGCGCTCATGCAACTCTTTCGCCGTGGCGCCAAGCAAGAGCCCGTTAGTTGTTAATGATAAATCCTTCAAGCCAGGCATCGAAGCTATGCCTGAGATGATTTGGGGGAGGTCTTTGCGCATTAGCGGTTCTCCGCCCGTTAATTTTATGCGTGCAATGCCTAAGCCGACGGCTATTTTGGCTATCTGGACTATTTCTTGAACCGTCATTTTCTCTGCGGAACGGTTTGCGCGTTTTACTTCGCCTTCTCTGTGGCAGTACACACAGTGAATGTTGCACCGCTGGGTAATCGATATCCGCAGGTTAAGTAGGGGTCTGTCACAGTTGTCCGTTAAACTCATTCGTTATTCCCGTGCGTGCTTAACGATGTGTGGAGATTCGGGCAAAATAAGCATTTCTACCGCAACATGCACAGCGTCAGGGGAACCTGGGATACAAAACAACGCTTTGCCTTTAGCCACACCAGCTACGGCACGGGACAACACCGCGGCAGAGCCAACACGGTCAAAGCTTATACGCCTAAAAAACTCGCCGAAACCAGGCAGGGTTTTCTCAAAGAAGGGCGAAACCGTTTCAATCGTAACATCTGTTGATGTGATTCCTGTGCCTCCGGAAAAGATGGCGACGTCCAAATCGGGCGTGTTTAGGGCTTGTTGAACTGCATCAGAAATCATGACTTTATCGTCAGCAATTATTTTTTTGAACAGGATGTTTTGTCCAGCGTTTCTGAGTAAATCAGTCAATGTGTCGCCTGAAACATCGCTAACCGCTGTTTCGCCCTGCTTTATCTGCTTATATCGTGAAGTGCTGCATATGTAAATGCCGAAATTCAATGTTTTAGGTGCCCCAGCCTTATGCGCCTTGGAGCTTAAGCTCATGCCAAGCTACACCTTCTTAAACTTGCGCACGACATGGATATTGTCAATTGCCGTGGAAGGATATTGTCCAGCAGTGTCCTTTTCATATTGCTTTGTCATGTCCCAAACAGTCAGCAGACCTATCGAAACCGCGGTGAGCGCCTCCATTTCCACTCCCGTTTGCGCTTTTGTTTTGACGGTTGCCGAAACCTCAACTGTGCCCTCATTCAGCACTTTTACGTCAACCTGTACGTTCGTTAAAGGCAATGGGTGGCATAGAGGGATAAGGCTGCTTGTTTTCTTAGCTGCAAGTACACCAGCGATTTTTGCGGTGTAGAGTGGGTCGCCTTTTGCGATTTTTCCAGTCTTGATTAAACTGATTGTTTCTGCCTTCAACTTTATGGTTCCGGATGCAGTTGCCTCTCGGAAAATTTCATCTTTGCCTGAAACATCAACCATTGTCACATTTTTTTCCTCTGTAATCGTTATGCTTTTGAATATTGATAGAACATTAATGCCTATTGGGAAAAAGAGGCTTTTATGGGTACTTCAACTTTTTTTGCTTTCTTAGGCCTCTTTGTAACGTTAAGAATCGTAAACCCTATTATGTTTCCCTTAGTGTCAACTCTTAGAAAAACGTCGTCGCCAGCATCTTTGAAGAAGCCTTTGCGTGGCTTTCCCAACTCTACCTCTAGTAAGTCTCCTTCAGGGTCAAACCAAACCCTCACTGGTTCTTTTTCCATATTAAATCGCCCTTCTTTATTTTATCAGTAAAGAAAGCCGTCACTATAAAACCTTCTCCGTTCAAAATCTCCACAACCACCAACATAAACTTCTGAGTTACTGGAGTCTCAGCGTAAAGCTTGTAAAACAACAAAACTTCAGCGGCGCGTATGCTCTGTCGGACTTCATCAGGGTCAACTAAAGTTTCCTTTATCCTGTAACGTTGTTTCCTCATTTCAGGATGACTTAGGACATGTGCCCATCTGTCTCTGTCTAGCCTAACGACATTTCCAAGTTTGCAAACTACTTTCAGCAAGTCAAGTCCTCGAATTTCACCAGTTTGCGCTTGCCTGTTTGTCTGGATAAAGTATGCCATTAGAATAATAAACTTGTGATTAACCTGTTTAGTGAACAATTTTTTTGTTTTTGCTTTGTAACGTTCACATAACTTTATCAGCATTGGCTAGGCGCTAAAACAAGTAGGTTTTTGCTTATTTTGTTCCCATGCTTCTATTAGGTTTTGCACTGCTTTAGCTTTTGCTGAGGTCTCATTGAACCTGTACATGCGAACTCTGCCGTAAACGAGTTCGTGCAAAATTCCCTCGGCTTCTAAAATTTTCAGGTTCTCAGAAGTCGCTGTGAAGTTACTGTTGAGTCGGCGAGCAATGTCTGAAACGTTAAGGGAACCTAACTGGTAGATGAGTTTTAAAATTTTGATTCGAAGCTTTGATGAAAAAACTTCTTCTAGCTCCATAATTGCTTCACGTTTTCTCTTTTTCTACTTCTAAGCTGGCACTTAATTCTTTCTCTAACTCGCTTGCTGGAATGGAAAGTGAAACCTGCGTTGACCTTCCGCGGGTTGTGGCTACTTCAACTGTTAAAGCGCCCATGGATGAGAGAAACTGGGCATAATTCCACAGTTGCGTGTGATTATTCGGCTCCACACTGAACTCTTCACAAACAACCGCATAGGTTTTCTCAAGTTCAGATAACAAAGCGTGAGCCTGCTCATTGCCTTTAAAGTAGCGTGCTACCGCGAGCAGGAACAATTTTTGGTGTAAACCGAGCCCAGCTAGCTCACTTCGGCGTAGACTGGGAACAATACTGGACACTGCCATGCGAACGCACTCAGGCTCGACTCTGCATGCATCTTGGGCGTCTGCATATTTCCCAGCACGCCACAATAATTCAATTCCGAAACGGGCGTTTCCAGTTTCCTTAAAAGCCAACTCAGAAATCAGGTCAACAACGTCCTCCTCAACTGTTCCCAACTCAAACGCCATTGAAACACGTTCATTTAAGATGTCAATGAGCTGTCCTTTGCCGTAACGTTCCAGACTGATGATGCTGCGTTGAAGAGTGCTTCTGGCGCTGGCGTCTAACTTCTCTAAAGATTTTAAGTCGCGCATAATAAAAATAAAAGATAATCTCTGAGGCTTGCCCTGCCGCATCTCCTGCAAGCGGGTCAGCTTGTAGATGGCGTCTGAGCCTTCGTTTTCGATGAGAGTGTCAAACTCGTCAAGTGCCAGTACCATTGTGGCGTTTTCTTCATCTAAAACTTGCATCAGCATGGAGAGAATATTTTCTGCGGAATAACCGCGTGCCGGATAGGTAGGGCGGAAAATGGTAATAGCGTGATGAATAACTGGGAGGAGACTCCCTCGGTATTCTCTGCAGTTAACGTGTGTATAACGGAATTTTACGGCTCGTTTGTTAGCCTCCGAGGTCATGCTGGCTCCAAAGTGCTGCGCAAGGGCTGTTTTTCCAGTGCCCACGTCACCAGTTATGATTACTCGCTGAGACATCCTTTCGGGGTAGCGTAGGATAAAGCTGAAGAATTCCATCAGCAAGCGGTGTTCTTTTTCTCTGTGAGGCAGCTTCTGCGGAACGTAGTTTATGTCAAGCTTAGCCTCGTCTTTGAACACACTCTGATGCGATGGCAAATTTGGTTCCTCAGCGGATTAATTTTTTTCTTTTCACAATATTACATTGTATTGAAACATAAAGGTATAACTTTGAATGTAAACCTAATATAATTTTACCTTGACATTATTGCAAGCCTCCGAAGCGTCAAAGTTCAAGCAGCGAATGAGCAGAGTTTCATTTTGAAGCCTTGTTCTTCGAGTTAAACGAAACAGAAAATAACATTATCGCAAAAATTGGGTAAATGCGTTTTTAGTTATCTATTCATTTGTAAATCCATTCACCGTTTAGCTCTTTTGGGGGGTGGCAAACGCACCGTGAAAGTGGTTCCTTTACCCTCTTGACTTTCAAAGGTTACCGTTCCACCCAGTGCTTCAGTCATCCGCTTAACCACTGGCAAACCGAAGCCCTGCCCCTTCGATTTAGTTGTAAACATCGGTGTAAACAATTTGCTTTTTACGCCTTCAGGAATACCAACACCAGTGTCCTTGATGGTTATGACGACGTCGTTTGCTTCTTTGAAGACGTGTATGGCTAATTTTCCGCCTTTGGGCATGGCTTGAACAGCGTTATTCACTAAATTGTATATGATGCGGTTTATGTATGCGGAGTCAGTCACAATTTTTTTAGCCTCAGTTTCCACTTTAACGCTTGCTTTAACATTCTCCGGCAAACCGTTCTTTGAAAGCAAATCATCGATTATGAGTTTCAGGTCAGCTTCTTCTGCATGAGGGTTAAGAGGTTTGGCAAAATTTTGAAGATCCGCCACAATCTTATCTATGTATTCAATGTTCTTTTCAATCTCTTGCAGACTGTCTAATGCATTCTTTTTCTCTTCACTTTCTGGAGTCGAAGCTAACTCTGTCTTAGCCAAATATATATCGCTAGTTATAGCCTGCAACGGGTTACGAATATCATGACCAACCATACCCGCAGTAGCGCCAATAGCAGCCAACCGCTCGGCTTCATTGAGTTTCTTCGCTCGCTCCTCAGCAAGACGCTCCATCTGATTAGCATATTCTTCAAGTTTGTTTTGTGTTTGCTTGCGTTCAGTGGTGTCTTCGAACACAGTAACAAAATAGCCCTTTTGTGGGCAATATACAGAAATAGAAAACCACTTGTTTAAAGGCTTAAAAAATATTTCAAACTTCTCTTCCCTACAGCTAAGGGCAACTCTACCGTAAGTTTCAAACAGCTCAGGATTGGCTTTTTCAGTCCCTGGTATCGCTACTGTAACTCTTTTTCCAACAACAGCTTCTCTTTTCAGACCAGTTATTTTTTCAAAAGCATCGTTAATTTGAAGACAAACAAAGTCAACAGGATTGTCTTTCTCATCGAATATCATTTGGCAATAAGCAAAGCCATCAATCATGTTAGCGAAAAGAGAACTGTATTCTTCCTGATTTTTCCTTAATGCTTCATCAGCTTGCTTGCGGATAACAACGTCTTCAACTAAGCTCCATTTTTGACCCTGCTTTATCAGAGTGCCAATGTGATTCCGCTCCACATCAACAACATCGGTTCCGCTACAGTTCTTCAGGCAATAAGTGCATAGGGCAATCATCTTGTGGTTGCCGATGAGGTCGTGTACTGTTTCTTCGTAGTCTACAAACTTGCCCCAGAGATTCTGCTCAATCCAAAACGTGTTTCCCGTAAGACGCAAACCGTCAAACCCACGTTGAATGGCGTCCTTTTCTTTTTGTACCCATCCCTGCAAGGCTATGTTGGGATCAAACTTGCCACCCCAGAGGTACCAATCATCATACGAGATTATCTCGATCTGCCCTTTCCTAAAGTATTCGTCTAAGTTAGGAAGAACTTTGCTAAGCGCCGCTTTTGCTTCTTCTACTTCTAAAGGCGGAGAAGTAATCCACATGCAAAACTCGTTATTCCTCAAACCTTCCGCAAAATATGGAACAAGAATATCGATTAGGTCATCTTTGTTTTCATAAAACTGGCAAAGGTGAGTCCCCCAAGGAACTTCCCCCACAAGAACGTTGCCGAAACTGCGGAATCCTTCGTTCTTCGCCATAAACCAAACACTGTAATCCAAAAATAATGGACGCAAGGAATAAAAATGTTTCACCAAAAAAGTTTCCAAATGAAAGATGATTGATTTTTTTAACGCGCCCCTGATTTCACCCTAAACTTCTACTGCAAGCTTGCGGGAACCAGTGAACAGCCCTCTGCTCTGCAACATGCTCGCAAAACTTCTCCAAAAACAGAAAAGCTTTAAGATTGCACAGCATGAATAAGCACAAAGGGCAATCGCGGCTAAAATCGTTTTAGTAACTTAGCGATTGTTGTTTTAATTTGTGACAACATTATTTTATATCTTTAGAATCGTAACCATCTATTGAGAAAGGAGAAGAATTTAACTAAGAGCACTGTTGTTAAGCGGTCTGGCTGCTAATAAGCGGTAAGGTTTCCCCCTTTAGGTTTTTAAGCCTTATCGAGTTAGCACTCGGCTAAATCCGCTTAACCCCCCTTTGCCCCTCTATTTAGAAAAAAACTTGGAGTAATTTTTCGCTCCATGCATGGCACTTCAATTCAGCTAGTGAAATTCATCAACAAAATTGATACCCTGCCCCGCTTCTCACGCTCTGACGCTGCGGTTTGATGGGTATTGATTTCTATATCCAAGCTGAAATATTCGGAAGCAAAATCTTACGAATGTTGATTAGTTTAATCACTATAGCGCAGAAGGAAAGAGCGTTCTTATTTAAACGGTTATTTACCGTTTATCTATTTTTTTGGGGGGCAAACGTATTATGAATTTGGTGCCTTTGCCCTGTTGGCTTTCGAATGTTACGGTGCCGCCTAAAGCTTCAGTCATGCGTTTAACCACGGCTAATCCGAATCCTTGTCCCTTAGACTTTGTTGTAAACAGCGGCATGAAAATCTTGTCTTTTGCTTCTTCAGGAATGCCCACACCCGTATCCTCAACTGTTATGATTGAGTCTTTTGCTTCTTTGTACGCATTTATATTTAGTTTTCCGCCGTTAGGCATAGCTTGAACCGCGTTGATTACCAGATTGCCAAAAATACGCTTCAAAATATCTGAATCAGCCATTACGGTGTCAGCTTCTTCTTGAACTTTGACTTGAACTTTGATGTTTTCTGGAATCCCGTTTTTCGCAAGCAACTCATTCATAAGCTTTTGAAGGTCCGTTTCCCGAGCTATTGGCTTAAGAGTTCTAGTGTAATCCTGAAGGTCAGACACAATCTTGTTGATGTAATCAACGTTCTTTTCAATTTCCTGAAGGCTTTCTATTGCATTCTTTTTCTCATCGCTTTCTGGCATCGAGGCCAATTCTGTTTGAGCCAAGTAAAGATCGCCAGTTATAGCCTGCAGCGGGTTACGGATATCGTCCCCCACCATGCCAGCTGTGGCGCCTATGGCAGCTAAGCGTTCAGCAGTCTTCAATTGTTCTGCTCTTTGATTAGCGAGCTGCTCCATTTGATTGGCGTATTCTTCAACTGTGACAGCGGACTGTTCAAGCTTAGTCTGCAGCTGTATCCGTTCAGTAATATCCACATTTGACTCCAACATCTCAACAATTTTGCCGTCCGCGCCAAATTTCGCTAACCAATAACTCTGCACAACCACTTTATCTCCATCTTTGCATGTGTGAACGATCTCACCTGACCATTTACCTTCAAGTTTGAGCTTTTTGATAATTTCTCCAATCGGTTGTGGAAGTTTCGTCATTAACAACTCGTTCATATCTTGTCCAATAACTTCGTCTTTGGTCCAACCGTACAGTTTCTCTGCACCTTTACTCCAGAAAGTAATTACGCCGTCCAGTTGCCGCACGATTATGGCGTCTGGGCTAAGGTCGATAAGTGAAGCCTGCTTTCGTAATGTTTCTTCATCCTGCTCTCTTTTCTTGCGTAGCCTCAACAGCCCGATGCCATACGAGAAGTCTTTTGCAAGTTCCGTTAGAAGTTTCACTTCTTCGGCAGTGAAGGGGTTTGATTCTTTGCTGTATATGTTTAATGCGCCGAACGTTTCGCCTTCAAATGAAGTTAAAGGAAGAACAAGTGACGCTGTGTAGCCTCTTTTGAGAGCTTCCGGTCGCCAAGGCTCAAAGTTGGGGTCGATTTGCATGTTCTTGCAGATGTAGGGTTTTCCTGTCCGGATTACCGTGCCAGTGGGTCCACGGCCTCTTTTTGAGTTTTCGTCCCAAGTGATTCTTAGGGCATCGATGTAGCCTTTGTCGAAGCCAGCGAAAGCTACTGGACGCACGGTTTTATCTTGGTCGTGTTCGGCGAAGCCAACCCACACGAGTGCGTAACCGCAGTCTTTGATGATTATATTGCAGACGTCCTGCGTGAATTTTGTCTCGCCGGTGGCGTGCATGAGAGCTTGGTTGCTGTTGCTAACTGCTCTTAGGTGACGGTTAAGTTTACGTAACGCTTCTTCAGCTTTCTTGCGCTCGGTTATGTCAGTCGCGTAAATATTTACGTAGCCTTCCACGATGACGGGCGCAAACAAGAGCAAAAAGGTCTTAGCTCCAAATGTTTCTTCAACCTCAACACTCTTGTTAAGTGCTAAGGCGTCAACAACAACCTGACTTATGCGTTCAGGCGCCTGTTTACCAGTCTCACAATTCCACCCAGTCAAAAAAGAAGTTCCGGCTTGGTTGCAATACTGAATTACGCCTTTTCTGTCTACACGAAATACTGGATTAGGATTCTCAGAAGGAAACTTTGACAGGCTTTCAATTTCGCGCTCCTGCTGCTTGTGTTCGGTAATATCCTCGAGTAAAGTGACGAAATGACCCTTCTCTGGACAATAAGCCGCAATCTTGAACCACTTGCCTAACGGCTCCGCATGTTTCTCAAACTGAAAGGGCTCTCCCGTTAAAGCAACTTTGCCGTAAATGCCAATCAAATCTGCAGGATCTTTCTCGATACCTGGGAGAACCTCGGTTGCTCTCTTGCCGATAATTCGTTCTCTCTTGAGCCCCATCATTCTTTCAAAGGCATGATTAACCTCAAGAAAAACATAATCAACAGGTTTACCCGCCTTGTCAACGACAATTTTGTGATAGGCAAAGCCATCTAGCATCTTATCAAAAAACATGTCAAACTGTTTCCGATCGCCGCCAAGAACCTTTGCCCATCCACTCGCCAAAACGTCGCTTGCCATACCTAAATTTCACTATTCCCGCATTTAAGGATATTCAAGTTTTGGAGTATAAAAGAAAACAAGGTAAATATCAAGAGAAATTTCTCAAACCTCATTGTTGTCTGTTCTCGAGCTTAACAGGGCAATTAAGAAGTAAACTGTTGCGCCGTAAAGGCCAAGCCTACCTGTCCAAACCAGAATATCACTACTTTAAAGAAGTGAAGCTTCCAACTCCTGTCAAAAAGAAAGCTGTTAAACGTACCTATCGCAATGGCATTCTTGAAGTTAAACTGATGAAGATGAAGAAAGACTCGTAGGCCTATAGGCTGATCGTCTGTTCATAACGAATCACGCATGTTTGCTTGTTAAAAAACAGAGCGCACGCATGGAATTATAATTGTTATTCTTTTAGTCTATTAGTTTGCTTTCTGAGTGATTTATCTCGGTGGAAGAAGAACAATTGCGTAGGCACACTGTTCCACTTTTCGCGCATGGGTGCTGCGATTTCAACAATTGGCTGCGCTATACAGGCGCAAGCAGGTCGCAGAGGAACTACTTTATATTTTCGCATTAAGAGTGAGGGTAACGCTGCACACTCGTATTTTTCAACTTCGGCAACACATTTCAATCAGGAGGCTTCAGGCTTAACAATAACGCTCGTTTTCAATACCTATGCTTGCCAAAACTTGAAAAAACTAGACTACCAGATTTCCGCTATTCTCAACAAATAAAAGCGTTTGTGGGTTAGTCATATCGCTCGTGGGTTACGACCAATAGACTAATTCAAAAAAAGAAAAGGGAAGAAGCGCAGGAAACTTCTCCATAAAAACCTTTTTAAATGCATTCTGCAATTTTATTTTCCCGACACGCCATGATACCCAGATACTTCTTTCTGACAAAGGGAGTTGGTAAACATAAAGAGCAACTCCAATCTTTTGAATTAGCCCTAAGAGATGCAGGCATACAAATGTGCAACTTGGTTAGCGTTTCAAGCATTGTTCCGCCTGGATGCGAGCAGCTTCCGCGTGACAAAGGTTTGAAAATGGTGCAGTCTGGCGAAATCACCTTCGTTGTCATTGCTAGAAATTCAACCAACGAACCGCACAGGCTTGTGGCATCGTCCATCGGCATAGCTATTCCCTCAGGCAAAAACCAGTACGGCTACCTCTCAGAGCACCATTCTCACGGTCAAACGGACGAGACAGCAGGCGACTACGCAGAAGACTTAGCAGCGACAATGCTTGCAACAACCATGGGCATCCAATTTGACCCTGAAACAGCGTGGGATGAGCGCAAACAACTCTTCAAAACCACTGGACTAATCATTAAAACAGCCAACATAACCCAGTCGGCAGCAGGAGACAAAAACGGCTTGTGGACAACAACCGTCGCAGCAGCAGTTTTCGTTCCAGAAAACAACAAGCCTAAAGAATAATTTCATTTTTTATTCATTCTTGCTTTTACTAAAAGCGCCTTTAGTCATGATTAGTAATTGACCTGAAAACCTTTCGCCTCTGCAGGCAAGAAATTTGAAACCCTTAACGTAGTGACAAGATAAAGATAACTAACCACTTGGATTAGAAAAAAGCTAATTTCTTAACCAGCTCAAGAATTATGTAAATAGATTATGAGCATGATTATTTTAAAACGCGATATTTCTTTCTGTTCAACACTATTAGATTTTTAGTCAGCCTTTTCTCTTCCAAGTTTACTTTGCTAAGGAAACCTACCAAGACGGGGTTTACATCTTCTATAGTTGGCGGATGTATTCTTATTATGATGATTCCGACTTGACCTCTTTTGGAAAAATAGTAGATAGAACCAAAACCAACGTCATGAGTTATAATAACTCGTTCTTCTGCCTGCGCTAAGGCTACAACCTCATTGTCTTCATGACCCTTGGAACCAGTTTCGGCAACTGCTTTGACGTCATACCCTAGCGAACTAAGCAGTTTTATAGTTTGAGGAGAAATGTTTTCATCTGCTAAAAATTTCGGTATTCAGGACACCACGTAATCGAAAGCTTCCTCATTCTTAACAATTTGAGCAGCATAGTTAACAGCGGCCTTAATGTCCTCTTCCGTTAGAGTGGGATACGCTTTGATTATACGTTTAAAATCATAGCCAGCTGACAATAGTTCCAGTATTAAGTACACTGGAATTCTTGTACCTTTAATTACGGGTTTTCCGCCTAGAATTTTCGGGTTCACTTCAATGCGTTCGCCCAATTCTTATCCCATCCGCTTGTTTCTCCGATACTGGACATTCCCGTTTGGACACCCAGTATTTAAGTATCAATTCATTGCTTCCAAAGAAATAAACTTTTTTTTAACTTAGCTAAAAAAAGCGGCTACCATGCGATCAACAAAAAACAAGATTGTCCTCGCAACAGGAGACAAAAACGGCTTATGAACAACGACCGTTGCAGCAGTCGTTTCGTTCCAGAAAACAACAAGCCGAAAGAGTAATCATCATTTTTTTTATTCACCTTTTAAAAAGATACTTCTATAACCAGCATGCAAAGATTGTTTTTGAAACTGACCAAGCGAAGGACACCCGCACTTTTGACGCAATTTTCATACAATAGTGCGCCAATCAACCGCATATTATTTTTAAACCTATTTTCACTAACCAAAAACTACCCTATCCCTTCCCCCTCATTCAGCTACTAACTTTCGCTGGCAAATTGACCCATTCTTAGGGCTCAAATCGCTATTCCTTCTGGTTGAAGAACGCTTCCAGCTTCGCGTTTTCACTTTTCTTGAGAACCGCAGCACAGGTTTTCGGGTCTAGCGCCTTGTACTCCAGCCCAAGCGTGACCAGCATTCTCTGCACGTCCTTGCCAAGGCTAGGGGCAACCAGAACCGCACGGACCTCACGGTTAACCTTGGCTTTGATGGGTTCAATGTACTTTGCCAATTGCAGCGCAGCCTCTTTCGATGCGGTTTTGCGTTTAACTTCAACTATGACGAGTTTGCCGTTTTTGTCTTCACCGTAGATGTCCACGAAGCCTGGCTCAACTTTTTTCTCCCAGCTAATCGGCTTGAAACCATCTTCGAGAAGTTCAGGTTTCAGAAGAATCGCACGATGCATGTCGTCTTCGCTTGCATGTAAAAGAAAATCTCCTGAATCTGACAGATCAAGCGCGGAAACCATATAGACCCTGTCGAAGGTTACGCGGACGCTTTCACGTGGCCTCTGCCGAATCCCCCGAACCTCTAGCTCGTCGTCTTTGACTTGGACGTGGAAGACACTGCCTGCGGGTTGCCAGTTGACTGGTTCATAGCCGACTGGACGGTGAACAAGAAGCGAACCGTCAGATTTGATGATTAAGATGCGTTCGCCGAGTTCAAGAGTTGAACTTGCCCTGCCAGCATAGTTAACTTCGCATGCACCTGCAACGATGAGGGTTCTTCTCTGCGCGAAGGCTTTCTCAATCAGCGTGGCAGCTTCCGCAAGCGTTGGTTCTGTAAGGACAGAGATTTTGTTTGGTTCCTGCAATTTGTTTTCAGCCAACTATTTTAGGTAGGCTTTGGGTACATAAGATTTCTTGAAGGAACCCAGAAGTGACAGGCTGGAAAGACAAGCGCAAGGTAATGCGACGTTACGATTTAACAGCTGAAATGTACAACGAGCGATATTCGGAGGAGCAGAAGGCAAAATACAAGGCAGCATTGCAAAACGTAGACGTAGCTGACTGCGCTGTTTTGGACGTTGGATGCGGCTCAGGCTTGTTTTTCAGCTATGCGGCAGCAAAGGCAAACGTACTGGTGGGCGTTGATGTTTCACGCAAACTCTTGCTTAAAGCTAAAGAACAAGCGCATGCTTTTCAGAATGTGCTGGTTTTGCAGGCTGACGCTGACCACTTACCTTTTAGAGAAGCATTTTTTGACGTTGGTTTCGCGTTCACGGTGCTTCAAAACATGCCAAAACCATCTGAAACATTAAACGAGATAAAACGGGTCGCCAAACTTGGCGGCAAGGTTGTGGTGACTGGGTTGAAGAAGGCTTTTTTGCTCAATGCATTCATGAATGTTCTTGAAGGAGCGGATTTGCGGATAGTTTCTTTTGTTGATAATGAAGATTTGAAGTGTTATGTTGCTGTGTTAGCCGCTTAGCATTTATACGTCTGAACTTGACCGTTGTCTTCGCAGATTCCTACAATGCTATGGTTAAATCAATGTAAAAAATTTGAGATAAAAGCTACAGAACCGCTTGACCCGAAATTAGGAGGAAAAAGGAGAAATGCAAACCCCTTGAACTAATTGTGTGGGTTAAGTGGCTCTGAGCGGTCGAACTCCTCCGTCGCCATTATTGAAATAATAGTTCTCTTCGGCATATGCGTTTGTACGTCCTCTTGGGATGTACACATTAGGTTGTCAAAGAAAGGCAACAGCGATGCAGCCTAAGAAGAAGCAGAACACTCTTCGCCACCAAAAAAAGGTGAGCAAAGCGTACAGGCTCTTACAAATAACGCTGGCTTTATTTGCAATATTAAAACGGCCAAAATAGAATGATTCAATCATGAATGTTCATGAGAACAATCGCCATAAAGATGTCAAATTGTTTTAATAATACGGTTTTCAATAGATGTGAACGCTCTGTGTAGAGGCTAAGAAAGCTTAATGTTAATCCAAGAAGTTATACTTGAAAATTTCATGAGTTATGAGTACGCTAGGGTACCGTTTAAACAAGGCGTAAACGTAATCGGTGGACCCAACGGGGCAGGAAAATCCTCACTGCTACTGGCAATATCTGTTGGGTTGGGACAATCATATACTGAACGCTCAAGAAAACTCAGCGATTTAATCAGGTGGGGAAAAGACCAAGCTCGAGTAACGCTTATTTTAGATAACAGCAAACAAGGAAACAAGCGCCCAGTGCCAAAATACCAAAAAGACCAACTTTTTCTAACCCGCGTTTTGCGCCGTGACGGCAAATACGGGTTTGAACTTGAAAACCGAGCCGTCGGCAAACAAGATGTTGAACGGTTACTCGGCAGGTTCGGCGTTGACCCCGACAACATGCTCATCATCATGCATCAGAACATGGTTGAACAATTCACAGTTCTGAGCAACACGGAAAAACTTCGCATGGTTGAAGAAGCAGTCGGCTTAGAACCTTTCCGCGAAAACGTCCTGCAAGCAAAAACAAAGCTTATGCGAATTCTCACGCAAGAAGAATCCGTAAGCAAACTTTTAGAGTCCGCCCAGCAAACGCTCAATTATTGGCGTGAACAATACGATAAATATCAAGAGAAAAAGCAACTTCAGATTAAACGCAGGTTTCTGGATCGAGAATTAACTTGGGCGGAAGTTGAAAGACGGGAAAGCATAGTTAAAAGCTTACAATCGAACCTAAACAAAAACCAAGACGCCTTAAGCAAAATCGAAGGGGAAAAGCAAGCAATAACCAACCAGCTAAAAAGTCAGCAGAACCAGCAGGAAGCTCTAAAAAAAGAAACAAGGACATCATTTGATGAACGGTTAAGTCTTGAACACCAAATCGCCCAAAACCAATCCGCACAATCACTAATTGAACAGTTACTTGAAGAAACGCAAACGCTACAGCAAGCAATCCAGAACAACAAAAGCCAACTTAAGCTGCTCAGAAGCGAAAACCTCAAAGAAATGCTCAAAAACTCACAACAGCAAATCATCAAGGCTAGCGAGCAAGTTAAAGAAAACCAGGCGAAAATGCTCAATCTGGAAGAGTCAACTGACAAAGTTACAGGCGAAGTGTTAGAGAAACGGGTAAAATTTGCCCTGCTTGAGTTTAAGCGTGCAAACGCAATTGTCAACTTAAAAGACATTGAAAAGTCACTAATGGAAGCTGAAGAAAACTTAAAGGCAACAGTTCTTAAGGCTGAGCAGTCAGGTGAACGAATAGCAGTTCTAAAAAGTGCCTCTGAAATCCAAGATGAAATCAGCTTAACAGAAGGGCATTTGGCAGCTCTCGCTGACGTGTCAGAGGACATAGAGCGCCAATATGAATCCTACTCGAAACTTTACCTGGAGCTAAAAGAAAAAGCGCAACTCGTAGCCGAAAACCGTGAGAAAACCCTTGAAGAAGTCAAAACCAGAATGCAGTCTTGGCGAACCGTCATGCAGAACCTCCTTGACCGCGTCAACTTGGAATATCAAAAAATCATGAGCCAAACCATGGCAACAGGCGAAGTGCAACTATCCAGTTCACAGGACATTGAAACTGCTGGGTTAGAAATCCTTGTTGGCTTTAAAGGTGGAAAACCAGTGGCGCTAGATGCTTACACGCAAAGCGGCGGCGAGCGGACCACGGCAACCATGAGTTTTCTCTTAGCCTTGCAGCAGCATGTACGCTCCCCATTCCGAGCAGTAGACGAATATGACATTCACATGGACCCTAAAAACCGCGAAATGATAGCGAAAATCCTTCTTTCCATTATTAAAGACGCGAACACTCAGTACGTGGTAATCACTCCAAGCCAAATCACCTTTGCCCAGCAAAACGCTAACATCATTACTGTTCAGAATCTTGAAGGAAAATCAGTTGTGCGTGAGGTGGCGGCGTGATGCAGTCAACCAAACAACACAAGGCGCTAGGCAAAGAAAGGCTGGAGCGCATAATTGAAATGTGCATCGCCATCGAAAACCGCACAGCAGACCCCTTTACGCTAGAGTTTGACGAAATAATCAAAATAGTTAGAGAGTATTTTCCGCATTGGGAACATCCTGACGAGTTAAAACTAGACGCTGAAGCGCTTCACCACTTAGCATCGGTTATTAAATTGCAGAGTGAATGGGTCAAGCAACGGTCAACTTCGCTTTATACTGACCCGTTTTTGCTGGAAGAGAAAATCCTGCAAATTGGCAAGCAAGAGATGGTTAACGTTTTTCTTAAAGCTTGGAATCCACTAATCGAGTTTGAACAAATCAGCCTCAACACTTTAGCACAGGGATTGCTCTACTGGGAAGCGTTGGCTCCTCTTAGTGAAAGATGGAAAGACCTTGATGCCGCTGAGGTTTCGATGGGTTTTGCAAGCAGGAACGAACTGATTAAGCAGGGAATCTTAGGTGACAGGGAATTTTCTGAGGAATTGAACTGTTACTGGCAAGAACTCCGAGAGTGCGTTGTTAAGAAGGGGCAGGATGGAAAAATCAATTATTGGGATTTTATTGGCGCTGACACTTACGAGGAAACAGTTCAAAGAGCTTTCTTAACTAGTTTTCTGGTTACTTACGGTTACGCAACATTGGAGATTGACAGGTTAGAAGAACTAGTTTTCATAAAACCCTTCGATAAACAAAAAACAGAAATCTTAACGCAGCAGTCAACATCAGTTGCCATCGCCGTCTCATGTGAAGATTGGCAGAAATGGAAAAGAGGCGAATTGGATTGAGCAAAAGAAAAGGCGTTTACGGCAGCAAAATCAAGAAGGCAACGCAGATGCTCTTCTACAAGCGGCACCAGAAACCGGGCGTTAAAGGCTGGGAACTGCGTAAATCTTTAGGTTCAGATTACCCTAAAGTGCTGGATTTACTTGACGATTACCTAAAACCGCTGGATTTACAGGTAAAAACGATTTTTGAAGAAGAAAAAACCCCAGAAAAGCCAACCTTAGAGGAGCTTGACAAAGCAAGATTCTACGTTGCTCTGCGCGGCGACTTAGCTACAAAGGATAAGTTGATGGGTTGGCGCATTGACGATTTAGCAGGCTTAGCCATAACAATCTCCTACATAATTAGCAAGAAAGGACAAGTAGCACGAAAAGACGTTGAAAAACTCCTTGCCGAGAAAATGCCCAACTGGAAAATTGGCTTAAACATCGACAGGTACATTCGCTACGGCTACTTAGGACAGGAAGACAATGGACAAGTGTATCTGGATTGGAGAACAAGGGCAGAAGTAGACCAAAAAGCACTAATCAACATGCTGCTCTCAAGTGACGCACAAAAAGCAGAAACCGCCGAACTACAGGAAGAGTCAGAGGAAGAAGAAGCGACAGAACAACAAGAAGACAAAGAGCAAACTGACGCAGGGAATAGCTAAAACTCTCGGGCGTTAGACGCCCTTTATTGCCTCTAAAACCTAAACCCGCCTAACCCTTTTTGCTTTATTCAAATTCGGAGCGTTCTTTTTCAGTTTGTTTAATGATGTATTGTATTACGAAAACGGTGACTTCTCTATGGTGCGGCACCCATGTTGTTAGGACCCTCTTGCCCACTTTCTTCTTAAAGGTGATGTGCTTGCCGGATCGTACTTCCTCAAAGCCGTTTGAACGTAATATTTCAATTACTCTTCGCTGTTGAAGTGATCGAAGCTTTACCATGAATGACACCTTCAGGTACTTTAACAGGAATATTAGTCAGCGAAAGAGACATCAAATCTTCCATAGACGGTTTTTGAGTATCAGGGTCGTTGAGATAATCGTTTATGAGGTCTGCCATGTTTTCTTTAACCTCTTTTTCCGTTTTTCCTTGTGTAGCAATATCCAAAATTGGGCATGAAGCAACGAACCACTTGTTTTCTTTAGTAATAAGAATAGGAAGAGGTACTTCGACAGACATAGCAGATAGAAAAGCGATTTTAATCTTATAAAGGATTTTACAGCTATTTGATGTTGGTCTCCGCCAGGATGCTCCTTCTGAACCTCCAAGATATCCGCGCTCCACAGCCTATAGGTAATCCCCAAAGTTTACATGCCAGACGTGGGGCAAAGTTTTCAGCATTAAAGAAGAATTAGCCATGCACATGGAATCTTCAGAACTTTTCTTGCAGGTAAAGGCTTTAAACTCACTGTGCAGAGACCTCAACGAATTGAAGGGCAACTAGTTCAACGCCCTCTTTGGGTTTGTACCCTTCAGCTTCTAGATATGCCTCAATAGCTTCCTTGACTCGTACCATCAGTTCATCAAGAGTTTTTGCTTGCGTATGGCATCCAGGAAGCTCAGGAACAGAGGCAACATAGTAGCCTGCCTCATCCTTTTCGACAATAACTGCGAACTTCAACCTTACCATCCTTGATAAAACATCAACGAAGTGGCAATAAAAGCTTGTCATACATTAGTGGGTAAATGCCCTCGATGTTCAGGCATAGTTACGCTATTTACTAATTAAACTTAGGATTCAGCGGTGTTTCATCGCCTATTCAGCCAGTTACGGACTGCTTAGGTGATGCTTACGTTCTGAATGTCGAAGTATCGTTTTGCTAAAAAGCGTAGACGTTCGGCGTTTTTGCCGTTTTTACCTATTGCGACGCCCTTGTCTTTGGGGTTGATGGTGATGACTGCCATTTTTTTGCCATCAGTTCGTTCCGTGACGCGTACTTCTCTGACTGCTGCTGGTTTAAGGGCGTTTTTCATGAATTGAACTGGGTCTTCGCTGTACTCGATGATTTCGTGTTTTTTGCCCGTCATTCGCTCGAGTGTGTGGATGTTTCTGCCGCCTTTTCCTATGGCAATGCCCACTTGGCCTTGGTTGACGATGAATATTGCTCGCTGCTCTATTTCGTCAACAATGCAGTCTTTCACGCTGGCGCCGCTTATGCTTTCAAACAATGCTATGTAACGCATTTCGTCGCAGGTGATTTTTATGCCTGTTGTCAGTTTTTCTCCTCCCTTGTTTATTCTTTAACGTCTTCAGTTATTTTAAGAATTTCTGAATCCCCAGTTTCTCTAATGCTTAAGGCTGATATAATAAAGAGCTTTTTACAGACTTCCGCTAAATCCATTGAGCCACCTTTGTACGTCATTACGGGGACTTTTGAGATTTCTCCATAGTACTCTATCTGTTCTTTTATGTCTTTTGGACAGTTAGAGGCTAAAACTATCAGCTTAGCCTTGCCAGTTTTAGCATTCTGCAATGCAACGTTGGCTCCAAAGGATACTTTGCCAGTTTTCACTGCTGTCGCTAACGCTTTATCTATATCTATCATGCTTCTGTTTTTCCTCCTTGTTTAGCTTGTTTATCAAACGTTGACATGTACAATTCAACTAAGCCTGTGCCGATTGGTATCGACTGCCCAACTATAACGTTTTCCGTTACACCTGCCAACGGGTCACTTTCACCTTTCACAGCCGCTTCAACAATGTTAGGCACTGTAATTTCGAATGCCGCACGGGCTAAGACACTTGCTTTCTTGCCGCTAATGCCATGTCTGCCAATTTGCTGCACATCGCCAGTTGTAGTCATCATGTCTGCTACGAGCATAACGTGGCGTACATCAACGTCTAAACCTTGATCTTCCAGGACGCCTTTTGCCTCGTTGACTAATGCGTTTCGTGACGCTTCCACACCGAGAGTTTTAGCTATCTCATGAATGTTGTTGGTGCTTGTTCGAGAAGTGTCCACGCCATGAACTTCTAAGACTTTAGACAAGTTTGAGCCGTCAGTGCGTATCACCCATTCTCCGCTTTCTTCAGTAACCAGCACACGTTTAATGTCAGGTACACCTTTAACTTGAAAACCTGGAATCTTGGTTAACATCCTCTTCAGCTGCTCAGCTTTTTTCGGCTTAATCTGCACCGTATAATCAGTGATTGTAACTGTTGCATTTTGCAATTCCAACCGGTCTTTCAGCTCGTCCATTGTTATGTTTCTGTCATCCATCATTGACTTGCTTAATTCAATAACGATTTCTTCACGCACAGGGTCTTCGTAGATTGCTGAAGCCAAGTTTTCAACTGAAGTGTAAATTATGTTCCTTGCGACTTCAACAGCGCCCTCTTTGCTCTTCGCAGCTTCACCCATTAAGTAGATGGTCATGATTGGCGTGGAGGGAATTCTACGTGCATCAACAATTTCGATAAGCCTTGGTAAGCCTAAGGTGACGTTTTGTTCTTTGACACCAGCGTAATGGAAGGTTCTAAGAGTCATCTGCGTACCTGGTTCACCTATAGATTGAGCAGCAACGATTCCTACTGCTTCACCAGGCTCCATTAAAGCACGATTGTATTGCTCAGCAGTCGAGGTTGTGGCTTTTTCAACACTTTTCTTGGTTAGTTTATTCTTTGCGAAGTTTTGTTTAAGCTGACTCATCAAAATCGGGGTAAGCTGGTCGTCAACGCGTTTCAACTGCTTCTTGATTTCTTCAGCTGATGCCGCTTCACCTTTTTCTTCGCCGATTTTTATTTGGTCAATGAGTCTGCTTACGTTTACCGCTTTGCCATGGTCACTTTTAGCTGGGTCAACACCGTCTTCACCGTACCTAAACTGAATGATGTCGCCAGCTGAATCACGTACCGTGCTGTCGTATTCCAAACGAATATGCTCAAGAGCATTGATTAGCCTGCGCTGCATGTAACCGCTCTGTTGAGTGCGAACGGCAGTGTCCACTAGACCTTCCCTGCCACCCATAGCATGGAAGAAGAATTCAATCGCGTCCAAACCAGTCTGGTAAGAATTATAAACGAAGCCTCTTGCTCGTGGACTTGGATCGCCAGCAACAAAGTGGGGCAGCGCTCGTCCAGCGTAGCCTCGCAAGATACGTTTACCTCGCACTGATTGTTGCCCAACACAAGCAGCCATTTGGCCAATGTTTAAGCTTGAACCTCTTGCGCCTGTTCTGGTCATGACGATGCCCGCGTTTTCCAGAGTAAAGTCTTCGTCCGCTATTTTGCCTGATTCGTCTCTGGCTGTGGCAAGTTCATGCATGACGTAGATTTCGAAGGATTCCTCTAAGGTTTGTCCGGGCAAGCGCGGCAGGGTTCCATTACGGTAGTTTTCGATGAGGTCATCGATTTTCTTTTGGATACGTTCCATGGTCTTTGCCATGCGATTGCGAGCTTTCGGCGAGAGAACAAGTTGATCGTAGGTGTAGCTGAATCCTCGCATTGAAATGTATAGTTTTAGCAGATGAGTTATCTTGTTGAGGAATTCTCGTCCTGCTCGGGTGCCATAGTCTTTGATTATTCTGTGAAGGAGACTTTCAGATTGCTCAGCACCGATAGAGCGCCGGTCAATAACGCCTGAGACTAACTGACCATTTCTGACCACTACGTAAGCGTCATACTTGCATGCTTCTTCTTCGCATTTTGTGCAGCCTTGGCAAATGTTGGCTTTAAGAACGTAATTGAGTGTTTTTGGCAAGAACAGGCTGAATATTTGTTTGCCTGACCACATGGGTTGTGGCTCCTTGATTTCGGGTTCTGGGAGTTCGCCTTCGTATTGTGTTGTGGTTAGTAGCCTGTTAACTTGGCCTCTGGTCAGGTAGTTTCCTTTTCGAGTGAAGTAGTAGGCGCTTGTGATAAAGTCCCTTATTGCACCGATGATGGGTCCGCCGAATCTGGGTGAGAGGATTTGGTCTTGAACCTGCATTAAAAGGAGTGCTTCGGTTCTTGCTTCTTCGCTTTGTGGAACGTGAAGGTTCATTTCGTCGCCGTCAAAGTCAGCGTTGTAGGGTGGACAAACACAGAGGTGGAGGCGGAAGGTCTTGTAAGGCAAAACCCGCACGTAATGAGCCATAATTGACATGCGGTGAAGTGAAGGCTGACGATTAAAGATCGCAATGTCACCGTTCTTGAGGTGCCGTTCAACCACGAATCCTAACTCTACAGCTTCAGCGATTTTGGTTCGATCAACAACGAATTCTAGCCTAATGCGCTTGCCATCTGGCCTAATTATGTATAATGCGCCAGGATAGATTTCTGGGCCGTTAATTACAAGTTTCTTCAGTTCGTCAATGTTCCATGCTGTGACTTTTTCTGGAACAGATAACCGCGTGGCAACATCTACTGGAACACCGACCTCGTTAATGTCAAGATTCGGGTCAGGAGAGATGACGGTACGGGCTGAAAAGTCAACTCGTTTGCCTGAAAGGTTGCTTCTGAAGCGGCCTTCCTTTCCCTTGAGCCTCTGCGAGAGAGTCTTTAATGCGCGGCCACTGCGGTGCCTTGCCGGCGGAATACCTGAGGCTTCATTGTTAAAGTACGTGGTAACATGGTACTGCAAAAGCTCTGAGAGGTCTTGAATGATAAGTGTAGGTGCACCGGCCTCCATGTTCTCCTTCAAACGCTGATTAATCCGAATGATGTCTACTAGTTTATGAGTTAAATCGTCTTCTGAACGGATGCCTGATTCTAAAGTGATTGATGGACGAACGTAAACTGGGGGGACAGGCAAAACCTGCAAGACCATCCATTCTGGTCGTGCAACTTTCGGGTTGAAACCTAAGATTTCAAGGTCTTCGTCTGAAACGCGTTCAAGCCTTTCACGAATCATGCTGGGTGTCAATGGCTCGGAGCCTGCTTCAGTCTGCTCAATAAACTTTGTTGGCTTTTCAAATGTAATCTTGTACTGAGCGGAGGCACAGTAGGGACATTGTTTTGCTTTTATTTCAGTCATTATTTCCTTGTAAACTTCATCTGGAATTGTGCCTAAAAGCTCGTTGTACCGTTCGATTCGAGCGCGCGCCTTCTTAGTAGCGTCCTCGGATAAAAGTACGCGACCACAGCTGCGGCAGGTGGCTTTCAAAAGGTCAAAGATAATTTTTGTGAACTCTATATGTACGATTGGCACGGCCAGTTCAATGTGTCCAAAGTGCCCTGGGCAGCGAATGGCGGTGTTGCCGCATGTTTTGCACCGTTGCCTCGGCTCAAGTGTGCCTAGTCTGCCATCCATTAAGCCTGCGGTGATGGGTGCTCCATCTTCGTCGTAGGTGTCTGGGGTTTGGATTTCAACGACTGATTGTTTTCTGAGGTCTTTAGGTGAAATTAAACCGAATGAGATTTCATCAACTATCTTGTGGATTAATTCTTCCTGTTGTGACATGTTATGCCTTCTCCTTTAGTCTTAATTTTGGTGTAATGCACAGGCTTTGAAGCTCCTGTAATAGAAGCTTAAAAGCATACGAGACGATTACTGGTGAAATCTTTGCTTTTTCGTCACATATTCTGCAGACATAGCGTCTTTGTTTCATGTCGAAGTAAGCGATTTGGCCACAATTCTCGCAGATGTAGAGCGTGTACTTGTCTGACTCTTCCAGCAATCTGTCTCTGAGCAACATGGCGGCGCCGTGACCTATGAGGCAGTCTCGTTCCATTTCTCCGAATCTGAGACCGCCGCCTCTGGCTCTGCCTTCAGTGGGTTGTCTTGTTAACATCTGGACTTGACCGCGGGCTCTGGCGTGTATTTTGTCAGCAACCATGTGGTGAAGTTTTTGATAATAGACTACGCCGACGAATACGTCTGCAACGAATTTTTCGCCTGTGGTGCCGTTGTAGAAAACTTCGCTTCCAGTATTGCTGTAGCCAAGTTTTACCAAGTTCTTACGCACCTCGTTGGGACCTTCGTTTGAGAATGGTGTGCCATTTGCTGGTCTTCCTCTTGCGGATGCAGCTTTTCCAGCGAGGGATTCGATGAATTGACCGATGGTCATTCTTGAAGGTATAGCATGTGGGTTGATTATTATGTCTGGTACAATACCGTCATCAGTGAAGGGCAGGTCTTCTTGCGGCACAATTAAGCCTATGACTCCTTTTTGTCCGTGGCGTGAAGCAAATTTGTCGCCGAGTTCGGGAACTCGTTGATCACGGACTCTTACTTTTACAAGTTGGCTACCTTCGCCTGACATCGTTATGAATATGCCATCCACGATTCCTGTCTCAGAGGGACGCATGTCGACTGATGTATCACGCATTGATGGACCTTTAACTTCGAATTCTTTGTATTCTTCCAAGAATCTGGGAGGGCTGATTCTGCCGATTAATACGTCTCCGCCGACAACTTGTGATTCTAAACTGATTATTCCGTCAGGTTCTAAAAGCCTGTAATATTGTTCGCCGCGGTAACCGCGGGTTCCAGGTTCTGGAACGGTGAACTTGTCTTTTAATCCGCCTAAGTATTGGCGGCATTCGGCTTCGTATATTCGGTAGAATGTGGATCTGGCTAAGCCGCGTTCTATGGATGCTTTGTTGAATATTAGTGCGTCTTCCATGTTGTAGCCTTCGAAGCTGAGCACGGCGACGACGCAGTTTTGTCCAGTGGGGCGTTGCTTGTAACCCATAACTTCCATTAGTTCAGTTTCAACCATCGGGACTTGTGGGTAGTGCAGTATGTGTGAGCGTGAGTCAACGCGGTGGTGGAAGTTGGTGCCGTAAACACCCAGTGCTTGTTTAGCCATAGCTGCTTGATATGAGTTACGAGGCGACTGGTTGTGTTCGGGATACGGTATCGTTGAGGCGCAAATTCCCAGAATTGTGTAAGTGGCTATTTCCACATGGGTGTTTTGAGGGTTAATTGCGTCAAATGTTAAGGCAATGTAAGCGTTTTCTTCTTCTTCAGCGTCCAAATACTCAATTAAACCGTTTTTGACTACGTCTTCCCAAGTCCACTCGCCTAAGCCGATCTTTTCAAAATGTTTTGGCTGAAGTTTTGGAGCCCCATTCTCAACAATTATGAGTGGTCGCCTGACTCTGCCTTCGTCGCAGTTAGCATGTACTTCTTCGGTTTCAGTTTGCTGTCTTGAGAAGTATGTTATGTTTACTTCGGTTGAGATTTCTCCAGCTCTTCTTTTCTCGCGGAAAGACTTCACCATTTCCTGTGGGTTATTGCCGTAGCCTATTATGTTTCCGTCAACGAAAACTTTAGCTCCTGAAATGCGTAGTTCGCGGGTGGCTTCTGCTGCTGGAACAGTGCCCATTTCAAAAAGTAATTGCTTAACTCTGTCGGGGTTTACGCCGACAGCTATGGAGGCTGATAGTGCTAAGTTCTTGACTAAGCCGCAGTTAGAGCCTTCAGGGGTTTCGTTTGGACATAAGCGTCCCCAATGGGTTGGATGTAAGTCTCTGGCTTCGAAGTTTGGTTGGCTTCTGCTCAGTGGCGATTGAAGTCTGCGCAGGTGACTCAGGGTTGAGATGTAATTTGTTCGGTCTAAAAGCTGGGTGATGCCGACTCTGCCTCTTCCCCAGTTACCCGTTGCCAACGCATGCTGAAAACGTTCGGTTATGATGCCGGGTCGAACTGCGGCTGAAACCGTTATGATTGGCCCTTTAACGCCTATGCGTTCAAGCTGGTATTTTATGTCTCTGGTTAAGTTCCTGAATGATACGCGGAAGAGGTCTGCGAGAAGTGGGCCGCCGAGGCGCAAACGTTTGTTCTTGAAATGATCTTTATCGTCAGGTTGCCTTCTGCCCGTTTTCAACTGTAAAACTCTGTATGCCATTTCGCCTAGGAAAATTGCTTTTTCCTTACGGTTTTTTTCGCTTCTGCCTAAGTGCGGCAAGAAGTTTTTGTCAAGGGCGGTCTCAGCTTTCTGTAAACGGTACTCTTCAACTTGCCCGTGGGCTACACGGTTGCCAATGAATAGGATTGCGTCTGCAGGTGTGTCTACGCCGATGGCTTTTTCAAATGAAGCGGCAAGTTGGCTTTGCATTTCGCTGTCAAGTGAAACCGCTTCTGCAATGTCTTTGTCTTTTTCCAGGCTTAAGGCGCGCATTATGACAACGAACGGGATTTCTGTCGGTACTCCAGGCATGGTGACGTAGATGGCGTCGTCTGATTTGAGTTTAAGTTCAATCCTTGCCCTAAAGCCGACGGTGGTTGAGAAAATTTTTGCTTGATAAACAGGTGAGGTCCCTTTCTCGTCTATGTCTACAATTACGCGGTTAGGTGCCAAGTCTTCCATGGCAACAATGACTCGTTCGGAACCGTTAACAACAAAGTATCCGCCTTGGTCATCGGGGTCTTCTCCAGCGGCAATAAGTTCTTCTTTTGAAAGCTGGGATAAGAAGCAAAGTTTGGATTTAAGCATGACAGGAATGTTGCCGATGTAGACAAGTTCAGTGTCCTGTTCTCTTCCATCGATGACAGGCGTCATTTCCAAAGCTATAGGCGCTGAGTACGCTAAATTGCGAAGTCGGGCTTCCATCGGGTAAATTTCATGTTTTGTACCGTCCACTTCGGTTACGTACGGGCTGGTTATTCTTGATTGAGGGTCAATTACCCATATTTGTCCAAGTTTCACTTTGTAGGGGCTTTCTGGAACTTCAATGGGGATTTCGGCGACTTCATCAACTACTTCTTGTAAGCCGTGGTCGATGAACTCGTTGTAACTGTCAAGGTGTTGGCGCACTAAACCTTTCTCGTTGAAAAAAGTTTTCAATAACTCATGAATATCTTCTTTTTGTATGAGGCTGGTCAATTCACCAATTCTCCATAAATTTTAAGTTTTTGTGATTTAGCTAAGCGCGTTCCTTTCAAACTTTTAACTCCTTCGATATGGGATCATCCAATTTGAAAAAGGCTTCTGCTAACTTTTCTAAGAGCACAAACACATGCTATAGAGCTATCTAATAAACCTTATTATGCATATTGCGCCTAAAATGAAGGACTGCTAAACTTTCACAGAGGCAAAGCTTCAAAAAAACTTTGCGATGCTGCCGTTGCATGAAGCAAAATGCGAAAGAAGGACAAAAGCGAAGTATAACCTGAAAAATGGTTTTTACCAGAATGCAAATTTAAGAAAGCGGGTTTTCTAAATAGATTTTTAAGTTGCGACTTTGCAATTTTGATTAGTTGCGACTTTCAGCACAGCCTAATCATTGGGACGCCCACGCTTCTAAAGCAGCGACGCTATCAAAAAGGTCAGCAGCCAAACGTTGCCTCTCCGGAATCCAAGAACGCTTCTTTGCCCCACTTTCGATGGCTACCATCAACCTGCAACGGCTCAGGAAGGATAGGCTTTAGAACCAAGAAGCCGTCCTCATAGACGAAGTCAAATTCGGCGCCAGCTTTTAAGCCGAGCCTCTTTCGCTCATCTATAGGAATAAGAATTCTGCCCCGTTTATCCATCTTAGCTTTTACCAATTTTTCACATCCCCCTTCTCTATAACAGAAGTCATATTTGATTTCTTTGCAATGGCTGCAAACCATGTTTAGCCCGAAACTCGTTCACAATTATAAGCCCTTCATCTATGATAATAGGCGCTCGGCTGGCACAAACATGAGTTTCGCCCGTTGCGCTTACAAAACTAATAAACCCTAGCCGATGAAGTTTTTCTGCCACATCCAAAACGTCCCCCGCATCGCTTCGGGGAAGCCCCTTAGGCAAATTTCTGAGAGAGGTATGCCCCAAATGCTGCCGTCTGCCTTCACCGCACCAATACCGGTCAATCCACAATTTATGGAGAATAAATCCAGCAAGCATGCGTTCTTTTGGCTTGAGTGATGAAAGTCGATTATTGGGCATGCTTACAAAGGTTGAGTTGAAAAAGTTTTAAGCCTTTTGCTCGATTGGAATTTTTTCCAAGCTCTTTGGAAAATAGTAAAATATAAGTGAGACATATGCATTATACGTATGTCAAGCACAGTGGACGCGCATAACTAGCGCATTACTAATAATCATCATTTAAGAGCAAGGTGAATAAAATACAATTACTTAGTAAAGAGTCGAAAGATGCGGAGGAGTACGCAACTCGAGGACCATTCGCAAGCATATTCGGTGGCCCAGTAGCGCGCCTGCTTGACCATGCATTAATTGTTGGGAACATGGAACAGACAATCTCCATTTTATCAGAATCAACAAACTTGTCCTACAAAACAACAAAGGCAGCACTCCAGAAACTGGAAAAAATGGGCTTCGTCACCCAGACACGAAAAATAGGAAACGCTCAAGCATACAGGTTCCTAGTCGAGAACCACCTAAGTGGAATACTTACATGCGGTGCAGAATTCCAAAGAAACCGAACAGATATCTAAAAAAACTGGTAATTTTAACTATGCTTTAGCGTTTGATTATCTGCACATTTATGTCCTTGTTGTCGTTATTTCCTGTTTTTTTGATTAATATCGGTAGCAGGTTTTGGTCTGTTTCATATCCTATGCTGTTTCGTTCGTTTTGCATGGCTATTTTTGTTGTTGTTCCTGAGCCTAGGAATGGGTCTAGTACGGTGTCGCCTTTGATGCTGAACATTTTGATTAGGCGGTCGGCGATTTGGTCTGGGTAAGCTCCGGTTTTTCTCTCAAGCGGGCCTGCGGTTTGGCGTGTTCCCTTCACTGTCCAGATTTGGCTAAACCATTCGTCCCGCTGGGGCTTTGTGAAGGTACTGTCGTATCGTGTTTGGTCGTGGGGTGGAAATTTGCGGAGACTGCCTTTCCTGAAAAGGAGAATGAATTCGCAGTCGAGCGTAACGTAGGCGTTTGGCGGCAGAAAACCAGAGCCTAGGAAGGCGCCTTTGCCCTTGTATGTTGGTTTGGTTGTCGGTTTTTTCCATAGAATGTAGGGCAACGTTGTGAAGCCGATTTTTTCGCAAACCTCTGTTATTCTTGCATGGTTGGAGTAGAGTTTAAATTTGCCGTTAAGAGTGCGTGTTGCGTCGCCGATGTTAATGCATGCTATGCCCCCGTTGACGAGAACTCGAAAAGTTTCCTCCCAAACTTTAGCGAGATAATCATGCATGGCATCGTATATTTGCGTCACGGTCTCTTCTTTGCCGTCCCCCTCCAGTTTGCGCCACAAATCCGCAATTTTTGAGTCTGCTTTGGCGAAGAGGTTATCCCACATTTGTATCATTGGGTAAGGCGGCGAAGTAACCATTAGCTGGATGCTACTGTCTTGGAGTTCGGGCATTGTTTGGCTGTTGCCGAGGATTATTTTGTGCTCGGTATGCATGCGTGTTCCCTATTGTATCGTTGATGCAACGCTTTTACTTTTGCGGTAATGGAAATGATTAATGAGAACGAAATGTGTTTATTCTACCTGAAAGGCGAAAGAAATGACCAACAAGGAACAGGAAGTCACATGGGATTTAACGGGGCTTTTCCCCAGCATCAACGACGCATCCGTCGAAAAAGCGTTTAATGAAATAAAAGTTTTGGCGGACACTTTCGAGAAAGCGTACAGAGGAAAAATAGCCTCTCTTGACCCAGCCAATCTGTTGAGGTGCATCCGAGAACTTGAAGCTTTTGAGGTTAAGGTTGGCGACGTATCACTTTTTGCAGGCTTGTCTTTCTCGGCTAACATGACATTGCCAGAGACGCAGGCGCTCTACGACAGGGTAAGTAAGTTTGAGGCGCAACTGGGTAAGCAGCTAGCTTTCTTCTCGCTGGAACTCGGCGCGTTCGTGAAAACTAAGCCCGAGCTGATTGCAGAGCCGGTTTTGGCTAATTATCGACATATGCTGGAGCGTGTGCAGCGACGCGTGGCTCACCTGTTGACGGAGGTGGAGGAGCAGCTTATCATCGAGAAGGATCAGTTCGGCGTGCAAGCTTGGGAGGAACTGCAGAGCAAATGGCTCAACACCCGCCTCTTCGACGTTGTTGTCCTGGGCGAGAAGAAGACTCTTAGCTACGGCGAAGCCAACGGGTTGCTGCCTCATCCTGATAGGGCGACAAGGGAGTCCGCGAACCGCTCGATTTACGGCTTGCTTGGCAGAGACGGCGAAATCTTCGCTTCAGCCCTGCGCAGTATCTGCAACGACTGGGTCACCGTTTCCCAGCGCAGAAAATACGCGTCACCCATGGAGTCAAGCCTCATAAATAATGATACCGAACAGGCAATAGTTGAGAATTTGCTGCGGGCAATGGAGGAAAACGCTGGTGTGTATCGGCGTTATCTGAAACTGAAAGCTAAACTCATGAACCTGCCAATTTTGGGAAACCACGACATCGTCGCGCCGCTACCCGATGCACCCGAGTTAAAATTCACCTTTGAAGAAGCCCGAAACCTCGTAACGCGGGCATACAGCCGATTTGACTCTGAATATGCTACCGCTGTTCGGGAAATGTTTACAAAACGCCGCATCGATGCAACGCCCAGATTTGGGAAACGCAACGGTGCCTTCTGTGCAAGCTGGTACAGGGGCAAATCAGCCTTTGTTCTCAACAGCTTCAATGGCACCCTCAGTGACGTTTACACGTTAGCACACGAATTGGGGCACGCCACCCATGACTACTACATGTCTCGGAGCCAAACCCTCATGAACACAGCCGTGCCGTCTGCTGTAGCGGAGACCGCATCTGTCTTCGGTGAATTACTTCTAACAGACCTCCTTCTAAGCGAAACAAAATCGGACAAAGAACAAAAAGCAATACTTTGCCAAGTCCTCGACGAGTCAGGCATGACAGCGTTCCAAGTCACCGCACGCGTCTGGTTCGAGCAGGCACTCTACGCCTCCATTCAGAAGGGCGAATATCTGGATTACCCGATTATTTGCAGGCACTGGACGGCGGCGCGGGACCGCATCTACGGCGACGCAGTCACCTGGTTCCCAGAAATGGAAGCGGAATGGACCATGAAACCGCACTATTACATGGCGAACTACCGCTTCTACAACTACCCCTACGTCTACGCCCAAATGTTCGTCTACTCGCTGTATAAGCGGTACCTGGAGGAGGGCAAAGCGTTTGTGCCAAAACTTGTGAAGGCATTGTCGGCGGGCAGCAGCGTGTCACCACTGGAAATCGGCAAAATCGTCGGCTTAAACGTGGCAGCACCCGACTTCTGGAACGGCGGCCTAAAAGTGTTTGAACGCTTCATCGTTGACTTAGAAAAAGTCATCTAACCTGTAGCAAAGGATGGAAATGATTAATAAGACAGAACCCAAACAATTTTAGCTACACTGTGCTGCGGTAACCAAGCCAGGTCAAAGGTGAAAGAGCGCACATTGCTATGCGTTCCGCTATGGACTCAAGATCAAACATTTGGCCTGTAATGGGCCTCTAGATGGGAAATCCTTTCCCGCAGGGGTTCGCAGGTTCGAATCCTGCCCGCAGCACCAAATAGGCTTTTAGGAATTTCAGATTAAGGAGAAGAGAAAAGATCAACCCAAATTTGTAATCCTTACTTAATCTAAAAAAAGAAAAAGATGGGGAGAGGGATCAGGAGACGAGCCACTTAGCCGGTATTCGGCAAATTTCATAAAAGGAAAAATAGAAGAGATTATGGCAGTTTGCTTCGTCATGAACTATTGCTTTAGAAGAAAAAGGCTTATCGTTGTTACTAATGCAAATAGCACTGTTAGACCACCGAAAGCTGCGTGAACAGTATGATAGTTAGTTCCGCTAACACCTGCAGCAAGTAACCCTAAAATTAGGGTCAGAATAGAAAGTATACGCACGGTTCTCAGTTTCGTTGTATTCACCTCGCTTTGTGACCGCGCTTCTTTACGATGGTATGTCGGTTTTTGTCTAAGCCAGGGTTTTGGCTAATTTCTCGCCAAGTTGTTTTGCTTGTTGTTTATCGGTTTCTGAAACTGGGTTACCGATGGCTAGTCCGGGCAGAATCAGCTTTGGGTTGAAGGCTTTGAGTATGCTTTCGATGTTTGCGGTAGTCTTCGTTTGGCTTCCAGCTCCAGTTGCGAATGCAACCATAGGTTTGCCGGCTAATTTTTCGCGTACAAAGTAAAGTTCTGTAAGGAAAGTCAGCATTGGACCTGACATCATGCTAAAGTACGCTGGCGACCCAAATGCGAAAGCGTCAGCTTCAACTGCTTCTTTTGCACTGATATCTGCAACATTTTTTAATTCCACATTGACGCCTTTGACGCTTTTTGCGCCCTCAGCTATGGCTTCAGCAACTTGTTTGGTTTTTCCAGTCTTAGAATAATATGCAACTAACACTTTGGGCACATAAATACCTCCCATTTCATGATACACAACAAACAAAATAGTTTTATATACCTTTAGCGAGCGCCAGCCGAGGGCATGTCGGAAGAATTTGAAAAAACCATTTTCTTATTTCATTAAATTATTTTTTTTATAAGTCTTGCACTTTTTTTACTGCTTGTTTTCTTTCTCGTCTGGCTCTTGAAAGAGTCTCTTGATTGCGCTGATTCTTGCTTTCTGCGCCAGCACGTCGCTTGTTACTAGTGTTAATGCTTCTTCAGGGCACCATTTGATGCACTGTGGTCCGTCGGCTTTTTCTTTGCAGAGGTCGCAAACGTAGACTACTTTGGTTTCAGGATGAAGCATTATGGCGCCGTAGTCGCATGCTTCGATGCACCAGCCGCAGCCGTTGCATTTGTCTGGGTCAATGGTTATTGTTCCTGTTTCTTCGGATTGAGTAAGTGCCTCTCTTGGGCAAGCTGCTACACAAGCTGGATCTTCACAGAGTCTGCATGTAACCGACATGTTGGCTAACTGGTTAATGCGCACAACACGGATGCGTGACTTAAGCGGGTTGAAGGCTTTCTCCTTGGTGAATGAGCAAGCGTACTCGCAGACCTGGCAGCCCACGCATTTTTCTGGGTCAACGGAAACAAATTTTCTATCGTGAATCTTCACCATTTTTTATGCCTCTTTTCCTTCTATTATGTTGGCTAAGTCTTCCATTCCCAGTTTATCCAGTTGAGACTTTGTAGGTACACCGCCTGCTGTCCAACCGCGTGATTCGTAATAATCATCCAGCAACAAGTCAAGTTCATCTTGAGTAACCACAGCACCTTTTACTGGCCCATCGTCCGGGATTGGCTGGTTCATAACTTTCCAAGGCAACGTGTCATCTTTACGGCTTAATCCTTCTCTGAGGTTAATCAGCCGTGCAAGAGTGTTTATTCTTTGGCCAGCGAGGCTGAGTTCTTCAGGCGTCATCTCGTAGCCGGTTACTAACGTGTAGAGCTTTGCCATATCAGCTAGTTCCTTGTATAGGGTACCTTTGGCATTCTTGCAGATGATGAATGAATCAAGCAATGCGTAAACGTCTTCTGAATCTTTGACAAGTTTACCGCGTCCCTTTTCAGCTTTCAAACGATCAACTTTGCCCGTCATGTCAAACGTGTAAGCGCCGCTTCGGTTATGGTCTGCTCCTCGGAAGGAGACTGCAAAGCCTAAAGCCGCAGTTTTGAGGCATCGTAAATCATAGCCTGTGACTTCCAAGCCCTTAATGTTTTGAGCAAGCTTATCGGAGCCTTTGCCGATTTTTTCTGCGGCTACTTTTACACCGTCAGCGAGGACATCGCCGACTCCTTCCCGTTTGCCTATCTTTTCTATTAGCTGTAGGAGCGCTTCTGCGTTACCAAAGTGAGCGTCAATTCCGCCTAGATCTTCATGTGAAAGGATGCCGGTTTCATGGCAGTCCATCACGAAACTTACGGTTACGCCTGTGCTTTGCGCGTCAAGGCCGTAGTAGTTGCAGAGTTCAGCCGCTTTTATTATTGCGTCAAGTCTATCGATGCCGCAGTTTGGTCCAAGCGCCCATATATTGTCATATTCCATTCTTGCCATAGTTCCCTTGTATGGTCCTTCATGAACTACAGCTTCATGTTCGCATCGCATAGCGCATGAGTTGCAAGCGATTATTTTTGCGATGTACCGTTCGTTTAGGGTTTCGCCGCTTACTTTTTCAGCCATCTCAAAATGAGCATTATTATAGTTGCGTGTGGGCATACAGAACAAAGCGTTTTGAATCATAACGTTTTCTGCTGACCCTAAAGTTCGGTATTTCTGAGCTGCAGGCCCCTTCATTCTTTCATGGAATTCTTTCACCATTTCAATGAATTCGTCAGGCTTAGCGACAACGATGTCACGGGTTCCGCGAACAGCGATTGCTTTGAGGTTCTTGGAGCCCATGACCGCGCCTAATCCTGTTCTTCCTGCAGCACGGGTTTTCTCGTTAATTATATTGGCTATTTTCGATAGTTTTTCACCAGCTAAACCTATGGATGCCACACGCACGTAGTAATCGCCAATTTCATCTTTAATTGCGTCTTCGGTTTCAGATGGTGATTTGCCCCAGATTTGTTCGGCATCAAGTAATTGGACTGAATCATCATCGATCCATAAATAAACAGGTCTTTCAGCTTTCCCAGTTAAAATAACCGCGTCATATCCAGCTCTTTTCATTTCTGTGCCAAAAGTGCCATGGCTTACTGCTTCCCCGACACCGTTGGTTGCTGGTGATTTTGATATGAATGCGTGCCCGTTTCCGGCTGTTGGAAACATTGTTCCTGAAACTGGACCGACTGCTAAAACTAGTGGATTGTCAGGGCTGAATGCGTCAACACCTGCTTTTGAATTGGCCAGCCATAGTTTCATTCCTAATCCTATGCCGCCGATGTATTTTTTGGCAGTTTCCTCGTCTAGTTTTTCAAGGCGAGTTTTGCCTGTGGTTAAGTCAACGCGTAAAACTCTTCCTGCGTAACCGAGCAAACCTTGTTCCTCCATTATTTTTAGATTATTAGTCAGTTGAAAAGTATATTAACTTAATGGGTTTCTAATTTGGAAATTCACGGCTAAAATGGAGTCTTCTGCCGCTCGTCATGCACAAACAGTCATAACGGTTTTCTCGGTTATTGCAGGTCAAAATCCTAACTGAATAGAGAAAAAAGATATCAGATACTCCCGCCTAATTCCATGTATACCAACAACTCGACCCTGGATTGAAAAAATGAGGATAAAAGTTCATTACTTAAGTCTGGTTAAAAGCTTCACCAAAACAAGCCAAGATGAATTCGACCTAAAAGAAGCTGCCCCGCTATCACAAGTGCTCTACCAAGTCGCCGAGAAATATGGAAAACCGTTCACTCAAGAAGTTTATGACCCAGAGCACCAAGAGATGAAATCAACCTTTGTTGCAATGGTTAACGGTGTCTTAATGGACCAATTACAAGGCATTAACACACAACTAAAAGACGGCGACAACATTATCATTATGTCGCTTATGACAGGCGGATAAAAACTGGCTAAAAATGAAAAACCCCGAACCGCCTACTGGCTAGATGACAAGCTGTACCTAAACATAACTAATCAGTGCTCAAACTGCTGCTTTTTCTGCCTCAAAAATTTTAAGCGCGGGGTCGGCGACTTCAACCTTAAACTAACTGAAGAACCGAGCATTGTCCAAATCACAGGTGAACTTCGCGAGGCTTTGAACATGCGAAGTTGGAATGAATTGGTTTTTTGTGGTTTTGGCGAGCCAACGGAGAGGCTGGATGTTTTGTTGGAGGTCGCGCGGTGGATAAAGCAGCATTATGGCGGACCACTGAGAATCCGTGTGAACACGAACGGGCATGGTTACGTGCTTAATCGGGGCAGGGATGTGGCGGCAGAGTTAAAGGCTGCTGGCGTTGACAAGGTAAGCGTCAGCTTAAACGCTGGCGACAGGGAAACCTACATGGAGATTTGCAGGCCAACTTTCGCTGATGCCTACGAAGCAGCGATTGATTTCATACGAAAAGCCAAGCCTGTGCTCCAAGTTGAGGCTACAGCAGTACGAATGCCAGAAGTAGACATAGCGAAAGCAGAGGCTGTTGCTGACGGTTTAGGTGTTAAGTTTAGGGTTAGAGAGTATATTCCATGTTTTTACTGACAGATTGATGTCATGGGCAAGTATGGGCTTAAATGCTTAATTTATGAAATCGCAGAAAACCTAACTTCCAAAGATTTGATAGGGTGGATAGAAAAAGCGTTCTTGTAGAGAGCGATTAAGGTAAAACATATATTATTTGTTAACGAAATATTTCTTAATAGCGCTGAATGAGGAATAAGCCATGGTTTCTCTTAGATCAATAGCCCCATCATTAACAAGAATAACAGTCGCAGCGGCAATAGGCGCTGCATTGCATGTTGGTCAAGGCGACTGTGATTTAATCGATGCAAAAGCCGTTGAGTATTCAAGAGCCGTTCTTGCCCAAACAGACGTAGAAGGCGAAATAATTTGCTGCGAAGGACCAAAAGACCACGCGCCATCATTTGAACACCGCGAAAAAGTCGGAACAGGCGGAGGACCCAAAGTAGAGTTTATCGTCGATCCAGTTGACGGAACCACAGCCGCCAGCAAAGGCAGAAAAGACGCCATATCCGCATTGGCATGTGCACCAGCAGGATGCTTCCAAGTTTTGCCCGATGACGGCTACTACTTTAAAATTGCCACAGATTACCATTCCATAGGCAAAGTATCCTTAGACATGTCCATTGAAGAAATTGTGCGCACAATAGCCCGTGAAAAAAATCTCCTTCTACCTAACTTTACCGTCATCATGCTGGAACGCGACCGCCACAACGAAATCCTCGCCCAACTCAGAAAACTCGGAGTACGAATTTTACTCATCCCAGACGGAGACATCGCAGCCGCAGTAGTCACCTGCCTACCGAACAGCGGAGTAGACTTGCTAATTGGCGCGGGCGCAGGACCTGAAGCCACCATAGCCGCAACAGCAATGAAGATTCTCGGCGGAACTATGCTCGTCAACGTTTGGCGGGACAAAAAAGACGACAAAGAACGCTTAAAACGTTTAAAGAAAACTGGAGTAGACGTGGACAAAACTTACAACCAAGATGAACTCGCCAAAGGCAAAGAACTAGTGTTTGCAGCTTCAGGCGTCACTAAAGGCGAACTGTTAGATGGCGTAAGAATAATTCCTGGTGGCGCAGTTGTCTATTCAATTTGCATGCGGTTGCCGAGCGGAACCACAGAAAAATCTGAAACCACATTGCGGTTCAAGGGCCACCCAGTTTACCAGCAGTTCCTGCCATAGTTCCCCCTTTTTCTTTTCTTTCTTAGTTGGTCATAGACTTCCTGAGTGAGTGGCTCTTTAGAGTTGATGAAAGAGTTCGGTTGCAATTGTAAGGAAGCATTTGAAATTAATGGGAGCGATACTCATACTTCAGTTTGTGTTTCTCTGGGTAAAGAAGAGTTGGCTACAGTCTGCGTTGTTGACAAAGTTAGGCAAGACGCCCTCAAAGCAGTGAATGATGTGAAAAAGAATGGCATAAAAACCGTCATGCTAACGGGCGACAGAACAGAGATTGCCAAGGAACCCGGGGCTACATTGCAGATCGATGAGGTTTACGCGGAACTGTTTCCTGAGGATAAACTGAAGTGCATTGAAGATATGAAAGGTAAAGACGGGCTTACAGCGATGGTGGGCGTCGGGGTTAATGATGCTCCGGCGCTTGCCGCTTCAGACGTTGGCATCGCCATGGGGCGCGGCAGGGTTGATGTTGCTCTGGAATCCGCGGACGTGATGCTAGTGAAAGATGAGTTAGCACAAATTCCATACCTAATTAAGCTCAGTGACAAAACGATGAATATCGCTAAACAGAACATAACCGCGTCACTAATCATAAAATTAATTTTAGGAGTACTAGGAGTACTCGGCGTGACAGGTTTGCTGGCAACCGTGATTGCAGGTAACGATGGACTTACCATGCTTCTTTTACTAAATTCGCTTCGTCTTGAAAGAATAAAATAGGATTGAAACCTAATTGCGACTCAAGCTAAAGATTTGGGCTAGTTCTTGTAGCAACTGTTTTTTGCGCTTTCTCTTTTTGTCGGTCCATATTTTAAAACAAAATAGTGCTGCTATGTTGCAACCTTCTACTTTAGCCTTTTAAGGCAGTGCGGACAGACATTCAAGTCTTCTCTTACTGTTTGTTTGCAATGCCGACAAATTTTTGTGGCATATGACTGTTGAGAATAACTTGCCGGCTGGTTATATTTCGTAACCACTGTAGGCGTCTTTGGCAGTTGCTGACTGGAACTCTTTGGCGGATTATATCGAATAGTTTCTGTGAGTCTCGTTGAATATGTGTGGCTATATTTTTCGGGTTGTCTATAAGGTGCGGCTGCGGTCGGCTTCTTTGATGAAGTTGGCAGCTTTGGATTGTAAATCGGATGTTCCTCCTCCTCTAGTAACGTCGTTTCCTGCTCTTCCCGCCTTCGGTACAAGAAAGTTATTGGAATGAAAACTATGGCGGCAGCTACAACTAAAGCTATCATGTAGGTTGGACTTAAACCCGTAGTTCCTGAAGAAAGCGTGGAGGTTACGGTAGAGGTTACTGGGGAGGTTGCTAGCGTGCTGACAGTCCCGTTCCAGAAAAAGGTTGTGTTATAAATGTCTGTGTAGCCTGGAAACGCTGGGTCGTCATAAATGATGTCCAGTTTGCTTCCGTATTGTTGTAGCAAGCTGGCAATGCCCTCGCAGATTGGCAGCGTGAGGTTGTCTGCCGGCCAGAGACCCCAGATTTTATCGTCTGGTCCCCTAAAGCCGTACCCGTAATCGTTAGGAAGAACATAGGCGACTCTGCTGCTGGGCGGGTCGCTGGGTCTGGGATTAGCCTGAGCGTACTGCCAGAATTGCTGCATGGCTTGCAAGTGCTCCGGTTGTAGGGTTGACTGCGTGTAATTTTTGTTGCTGTCGAAGATTATGATGTATGTTGCTCCGTTGTTGTAGGCAAGTTCCATGTCATCGAGAAGCTGCGGGCCAGACTCGAGGTAGGGTGGATTCGTGTAGGTCCAATCTATCATGACTCCCCAGTTCTTGTTCTGAACAGTTGCTGCGCCTCTGCACAATGCCACGTTCAACTGCCTGCTATAGTTCCAGCCAAACTCAGCAAACACTGTACTCAATCCTGCTTTATAGTCAAACCAGTAAAGCGCATAGTCTGAAATAACCATGGGAAAAATGACGGTGCCATTCAAATCTCGTGTTTCTCTCGCCAAAGTTGCAGTGAGATTGGCAACGTACTGGTTTGCCGCGTCAACGTAGTTATCTGCTTGCCACACTGCCCTGTAAGGGTTAAGATCTATTTGTTTTCCTCCATATTCATCAGTTCCCGAATAGACCCCCAAGAAATAATCTCCCCATTTTGCAGTAGCGTTTTGAAACCATTGCACCTCGTTAGCGCGAATGCCCAACTCATAAATTATGAAAGACAAACCTTTATCATACAAATATTGGCAGGCTTCATCAAGAAGAGTGACATTGGAGGATATTCCATCTGCTCCTATGACAACAAGGTTTGTGTAGGAGCTGACTTCGTCAACTTCAGCTTTGAATTCTGTGAGGTTATAGTAAGCTATGTCAACTCCAAAATAGAGGTCCTTTGAGTAGCCAGTTGGAGATGCCTTGACGACGAAAGTGGTCTGCACCAAGAAAGAGACAATGAGCAGGAAGACGAAAAAAACTATAGTAAATCTGATTTTCATTTATCTCTGTATCTTAATAGTGATATGGCGATTAAAGTTTATCGGACCATAAAATTTCGAGTTGCTGCTTAGCCTTAGCAACAAGTTAGAAGACGATTGAAAGGTCTTTAATAGTTAGTTTTGGCACAGAAACTTTAAGAGCACATTCAATCAGCATCTTCAATAACATTAGGCAAGGACGGACCTGTATTGAAATTCGGAATAATGACGCGTAACTTGGAAGCATGGAGCAGCACGCAAGTGCGGGAAGCCCTAACTAAACGAGGTATCCCACACGAATGCTTCACTTTTCCCAAGCTGGTCGCAAGGCTCGCATACAAACCCTACTTCAAAGTTAACGGCACCAGCATCCTAGACGATTTGGATGCGCTTATTATTCGCCCGATTGGTCGCGGTTCGCTTGAGGAACTGGTTTTCCGAATGGATATGCTCTACAAGCTTGAACGCCAAGGCTTCTACATGGTGAATCCGCCAACAGCAATCGAGCACTGTGTTGACAAATATGATATTTTAGCACTCCTTGAAGATGTGGGCGTTCCTGTACCCCGCACATTAGCCACTGAAAGCGTAAACGAAGCCCTAAAAGCTTTTTCAGAACTTGGCGGCGACATAGTAGTTAAACCAATTTTCGGCTCCAGAGGACAAGGCGCAACACGCATAGTTGACGTAGACATAGCGGACACAATTTTCAAAGCAATAACCTTCCATCACGGAGTAATTTACATGCAAGAATTCGTACCTCACGGATACTCAGACATACGTGCATTCGTAATCGGCGACCGAGTAATCGCATCCATGCGCCGCGTAGCTAAAGGCTGGAAAACCAACTACAGCCAAGGAGCAAAACCAGCACCAGCAAAAATCAGCAAAGAATTTGAGGAATTAGCCATAAAATCAGCCAAAGCCGTAGGATGCAAAATCGCAGGAGTAGACATTCTAGAAGGACCGGAAGGACCACGCATCGTTGACGTGAACAGCCAACCAGGATGGAAAGGCTTGCAGGTGGTAACAGAAGTCAACATTGCCGAAGAAATAGTAAGCTTTGTGCTATCTGAATTGAAAAAGTAACTATTTTCTAGAAAGAATCAAAGCGTAAGGGTCGTCGGCAACTTGTGGAAAAGAAGTTGCTTTTCCCGTTTTGATTAAAACACGTTCTTTACTTTCCGTGAATTCGCCCAGAAAACATGCTGAAAACCCATTCTTGCTTAATGTTGCTTTTACTTTTTCTCTCACTTGGGGGTCTAAAGCAGCCAAAATCGTCCCTGTTGAAGACATAGCCAGCAATTGCTCATCATTTAATTCAAAATGACCCTGTAGCGCTAACACTTCCTTCGATACTGGTATTTTTTCCCAGTTCACCCTGAAACCTACTTTTGATGCTTCTGCCAACTCGTTTAGCGCTGCTACGAGTCCTCCTTCAGTGGCATCGTGCATGGCGTGGACGCCGCTTATTTCAGCCAGTTGCATGGCTTCCTTTACGCAGCTTTGCATGTGAACTTGCTTGGAAAGCTTTTCTTGTTGCGCTGCTCCGAAGAGTTTTTGCGCTAAGGCTTTTTGTGTTAGCGAGAAATTTGTGATGGTTTCTAAACCAAGCGGCTTAGTGCATAATATTAGGTCTCCTGGCTTAGCGTTTCCCGAGGTGATCAGCTTTTCAGGTTGAACCGAGCCATAAACTGTGGCGACTCCAAGCAGGTCTGATAGGCTATCGTACGTGCCTGTGTGTCCTCGAACGATGGCTATGTTGAGCTCCTCTGCTGCCTTGCATGTTTGCTTCATTATTTTCTGGAAGGTTGATGATTTAGTTGAACGTGGCCCTAAGAGGTTAATGGTGCAGAATTCTGGTTTGGCTCCGGAAAGGGCAACGTCTGAGGCTGCATAGTTGATTAGTAGCCAACCGAACCATTCTTCTGGGACACCAGTGCAGGGGTCACTAGCAACTACCACGTATTTGCCGTCTAAAAGGTGCACGCCCGAATCGTACCCAACCATCGGTGGGATGATGAGCCGTGAATCTTTCTTGATGCAGCTTAAGAGTTGTTTGAGTTCCTTGTTGGACAGTTTTCCCATGTTTTTTGAACCTTACATGTAAATTTTTAGTCTCTTGCTTTTTTGCAGGAAAAAGATTGCGAATGCACAGATTATAATGCTTGGCACCATGTAGATTGCGTTATATATTGCAGAGTAAACGATTGAGCTCATGTGGGGTGGCGCGTACTGGGAAAAATAGATTACGCCTGAAGTAAAATGAGACAGGAAGCGTGCTGTACCGCCCACGACTACACCCATGACCTGACCAGCAACTGTAAGGTTTCGGAAGAACCCTGCGAGTCCAAGACATGCAAACGCCAAGGGATAATCAAGAATGAATTGAGCAGGGTTAACAACGAAAGGCTCAATCGCAAGGTCAACTACGCCAAGCACGGCGCCTGCAAATATGCCGATTTTTGGTCCTCTTCTAAGTGCCAGCCAAAAGATAGGCACCATCCCAAGGTTAATTGTCCCTCCTTGTGGCATGACGAAGAAGGAGTGGCTAACCAGAGCTAACGCTCCTGCCATTGCGACAAATACAATTATTTCCGCCAATATCTTGGTTGAGAAAATATTATTATTTTTAGGTAGCTCAGTTTGTTGTTTCATTTTTTTCCCTCCGCCAGTATTACCTGGTTCAGGTTCCAAGGGTCGACAGCACACAGCCGTCCTCTCAGCCAGGTCCTTTCCCAGCTCCCCGAGAACTTACAAGAATACTAATTGCTGCAAGTTTTATTTTAGCCTTTCCAAAAAGCAAGAAAATAATAGAGTTTAAGAATTGAAGATTAGGGTTTTTTAAGTGCTGATTTTAGCCCGGTTATTATTGCTTGTAAACCCCAGTCGAATGCTTTAGTCGGAGTGGTTTTGCAGTATTCATCCATTACTGAGATTAAATACGCGTCGTCTTCAGATGTATTTTGGATTACTGGATTTTCGCCAGGTTGAGCGAGGGCTGATAGGAAAGCTTGAGGTGCCATTCCTGCTTGCTCTTCAATTACAAAACCCCAGACGTAATCGATTGCTGTACCTGTAGCTATGTTCGCGTGGAGCCTATCAAACCCGGCTTTTT